>ERZ1740055.697-NODE-697-length-10117-cov-7.849036_pt1 | contig 10117 bp, 6 predicted proteins | sample MGYA00581747_ERZ1740055 | MGnify/ENA primary metagenome ERZ1740055 (study PRJEB43018, sample SAMN04849739) | marine metagenome | isolation source: floating plastic debris | place: Pacific Ocean | collected 2008-08-28 | study: EMG produced TPA metagenomics assembly...
GAAATTGTACTTACCATAAATAAAAAATTGCAATTAAAAGCTATTTTTCAAATTGAACATTTTTGCTTTTCAAAAATTGTGATGATTATGATTAATTGGTAACAGAACTTCATGCCATCTGATTCCATCTGTAATCATACTTGTGATTAAAAAATCAGACTCCCACTTCATGGTTGTCCAATTTTGTTAGTCACTCAAATGATTACAGACCAAATTAGACTCCACTCAGTCCTATTACCATTATTAATCTTAAATGAAATGGAAAGGTTTCTTTTCTGTTGTTACTATAATTTTTGTTGTAAACCCTCTTCTCTTTTGAACTCTCCTCTCTCTAATAAGCCCCTCATTTTTAGGCAGAAAAATGTCTCCTTTTTCAGTTTTCGTCTACTATAGTGGAGTAATTTTCAAAATTATGAAACCAGGAGTTTTAGTGTTTATTTCAGTATTTTGCTCAAGAAAAATTAATATTACTCTTATTAACCTAAATATGTAATGTTGTGCTTTATCATTTTACTGCCTCAATAAAAATCTAAACATCTGTGCCTGCCTATTGAGGCCATCAGTTTTGTATGTTTTTATTTTCTTACATAATGAAATATATTTATGCATTTTAACTAGTTAACATTACTTGCACATTAAGTATTAATGTCATTATTAAAAAATGTGATTATTCCTCTTTAAAAAATAAGCCCGAAATAACTCATGCTCTGATTGGCTTAGTTCCATTTTATAAAACTAAATTGAAACCTCAGAATGACGTCATGCAAAGCAAGAAATGTTTTTCCGGTAGAAGGATGGAAGTGAAGTTATTTTCTAAAAGGAGTAAAACAGTATCGCTTGTGTTTCTAGGCAACAATAAAAAAATGCTGTGACGTTTAATAGAACACTCGAAAAGCAGAGAGAAAACTTAGCTTTGCCTCTACACTTTTCTCGTGTTTTGCTACGTCATAGTGTTTTCTATTATTGTCTAGAAACATAAGCGATGCTGTTATATCCCCCAAATCAGCCCCTCCTCCCCGGCTCATTCCCCCAGACCTGAACCGCCACAATTAGCTGGTTTCCAGGTTGTCCGCGCCTAGCACACTATCGAAAATCTCAGCGCGAGAGCTTTGGCGTAGCAAGAAGTACAACGTATCTGGGAACTCACAAGTAAGATTGTTTTACTTTGATTATTTCATGATACACTGATTAATTATTATGGAAACTGTTTCCCCAGCGCGGCATTAAGTCGCTATTTACGCACTCGTGTTCTAGTGCCATTTTCAACACAAATCGTCGGATGGCAAAGAGAAGACCTGAAGACAATGGAGCCTTTGCTTAATACGCATCATCATATACCAATGGTAGGGTTTTATTGTTATCCGATACATTAAATTTTTTTGTCTTCGCTCTCAATTAAATTTTATGGCAAGTCATACTGCTCAAAATTCTGGAAGTTAGGTTTTAGACATCAGTCATTAGTTTTCATAGGCTAACCATATGGATCACCGTTTGAATTTTTAGTCGAGACATAGCTACCGGGGTTTTTCAGGGATTTAAATGGTCTAAATAGCAGTAGTTTAAGAATGATTATCGAAATAATGCATACAGTTTTCAAATTACAAACATGTTTCGGGGAGTACAACTCCCATGAGCATATCTCGACTGGAGATTACAAAGTGAGTTTTAAACATGCGAATCAAGTAGTTTGGAGATTTCTTATTAAGTTAGCAGGTAAAGATTGAGGTAGAATGGGATAATTTCCGTTCTGGAGCGTACTTATTTATGCATGCCATTTCATCGCATATGTTGCTATAGAAGTCAGGGTCTGGGTAAGTGTTGTTTTGCATGATTCAACAATAATTAATACGCCCCAATTCAATACGGAAATTTTACCGGTAGAATTTCCGTTTGGGGCGTACTTAATTATGCAAACAGTTTATGCATAAAAATCTCACCTATTTCCTATATAGCTAATCCAAACCCTAACCCAACGGGACGCAGTACGCCTCAATAAGGAAATTATCCCAAATGCACCGACTTTATTATTATTAATCAATTGATCAGTGGCACTATTAGAAAAGATGGATTGATGGCTTGAAAATACGACTGCTGTTGAAGATTTGAGAAATTTTCTTGTTTCGCTTGACAGCAAATATGCTGAATGATTTATTTGAAATATTTGGGGTTGGTAGTATGTATAGCTATAGGATAGGCTTGAACGGAAAGATTTAGCCAATGTTTTGCGGCTCATAATACGTTCAGGAAAAGAAAATTAAGTTGAAGAGGTATGATTGAAGCTTTTTGCATGGTAGATAGACTAGATCATTGTATTTCATGCTAGTTTACGAATTGAAGATGAAAATTAAGTTAACATCTTCATTTTGCGTGGAAGGGAAAGGGTTCTGTGTTGTAGTTTAAACAAATTTGTTATCTACCATCAATAAGATCAAGTTCTCACAACTGTTGCCTTTTGCATCAGGAGCACTATATACATTCCTTATTAATAAACAGGAGGAGTTACAAGCGTCTTTCAAAAATAACAAGGTGTAGAATATAAGCTTTCTAAAATAAACAATTCGCTCTGAAATTGCGCTAACATGTTCCAAATTAGACGGCTTCAAACTGCGACTGTTTTGCAAAATATAAAATTGTTTTCTATATATTTTACTCTTTATGGCAACCCCATTAAAATAAATCCACATTCTCTTTCTAACCTCTAAATATTTTAAAGAATTCTCAAGGTTATAAGCCAACTGATCTTACATTGCATGCATTTATTGCAGACATCGCAGCTGTGCTGTTTAATCATTTTTTGTCTTATATGTTTAATTGGAAAATAATCCCAAAATAATCAACAAAACAAACCAAATTTGGGAAGCTGAGGACTGCTTTGCTTGTATAAAGGACCTGGTAAAACCAACAAAAGATTATAAAACGGGGGACTTTCAGAATATAAAGCCGTATTGCGCTTATTTAAAAGCGAAAATGAATCCGGCCGCAAACCGTTTAAACAATCGCGCTTCAAGGCATTCTATAATTTTCTTTACGACTAAGCATTCTATAATTTCTTGTATTAATGCGAGAAATTATAGATTATTGCATAAATTATAGATTATTGCCTGTATCATTGCAAGAAATTATAGATAGATTTGGGGGACTCTAATATCGTAAATTTGTTGGCATCAGAAACAGTGTGTGCTAAATTCTAATTGGCTAGCTTTTCACAAAAACTATATTTAAATGCGCCGTCGGCGAGTAAGTGAAACGCGTGGTTTAGTAAACTCTAAGTTGAAAGTCATAAGTGGAATTTATGAAGGACTACATTCCGAAACGTCAATTTTTAAAATTATTTTTCATTAGGGTGTAAAATTCAACTACTTGTAAAACTGTCTAAGTTGAAAAGTTGCTCTGACGAAAGCTAACGCTTGAAATTTCAGCTTTATGCTTTCCCTACGGCCATGATCAAACTTTTCAACCAAGACAGTTTTCTAAATTGATAACTTTTACACCGTTGTGAGAAGAATTTTAGAACTGACGTTTCGGACTGTAGATGTACATGTTATTAGTTTATAACACTGTTTCTGTGGAATCACCGACGTAGCATTCCACTATGACATTTTCAACCTATAGTTGATTAAACCACGTGCTAAATTCTGTTTCAATTATTCTATTATTAAAATCTACATGAATGCCTTCGCCGGTAGCAGCTGCTGCTAGCTTTATTAGTAATTTTCACAACTCTTTGCTTTCTATAAAAGAAACTTTTAAATAAAAACATTTTGGCAGGGATTGACCCTGAAAAAAGAACAAGCTATGAAAATATCCATGCAGTTTATAAATGTATCGGTGTAGACAATCTTAGAATGTTATCGAGTGATATTCCCAGATAATTAGCCGTTGTTAGGCTCCAAACAGAGCGTTATTTTCGGTTAATTTAACGTTACAAATGCCAAATAATTGATATTTCGTAATAATTGTGATATTTGCAACATTGCGGGAAATATAAACGAATAATTTGTGTGGTAATTGTAAACACAACCGAATTTCTCGTTTTTTTTTTTATTAAAAATATAAGTGCAATGTTATCAAGAACAATCAAAGTGGAAACATTGTCGCTCTTATGATAGCAACAATGCTTATAAGGAGTAATTCTAGAAAAACCACAACAAAAAAATTATTAATGATTAAAGAGATTAAAATTCGGCCAGATTAGATTATGAAATGAATGGCAACAACATCCTCATAGCCAACCGCTCAACGAAATCTCAACATACTGAAAAGTTGTATAAAGTTTCTTGGTTCTGCTAAAAGTAAGAACCAGTTGGGTTTGCTTAGATCAGTTGAGGGCTGCTTACTGAAAAGTAGATGCAGCGGAGACGTGTTGTATTACTTTAAGAAATGTATTGTAAATGCGATTTGAAACAAAGAAGAAAAAGTTGAAGAACAAACGACATCCACCAACTCCGTGAATGGTGAGGCAGCAAGGAGAAGATTGGCCGGATTGTGCGCACGGACGACAAGACACAGCTTTTACGAAATGTGAGTTTTACTTGTTTTCATTGTTTTATGAAATTATTAAAGAAAGCTTTCGTTAAATAAATCTTGCTGGATTTAGTATTTCTTTTCGTTCCCATATCATACTTATACTGTATATGTTTTGGCTATTCATTAGGGCCGCATGGGACTTGGTCTTGATTAGCTGGAATATTGACGACAAATTTTGAGAAAGATGGACTTCCATATAAATCGAGAAAGTTGTCTTTTATAACTGCCAAATCGCGGCAAAACTACTGTAGTATAATCGAGTTTGTTCTGCTTTTACTGACAATGACGTCATGAAACAATTGTCTTGGTAGCCGCAGTTTTTAAAAGTAGTTGCAAAAAATTTCACCTTTCCAGCCATCTTTTAAGTCTCCCGGCTTCGACTACGGGCTTTCATCAAAATCTCCCGGTCTTCCGGTGAATTTAAATATATTATCCCAGCAAAAACATTGACGTTACCCAATTCCGCAAATAGTTGATTAAGCGGCGCATTTCCTTTTTTAAAAAAGTTTTGAATTTTTAAAAGCTTGACAAAATCTGTCTGTGAAAGAGTGGCTATAGGAGATCGAGCTCGTCGCGTAGACTATCAGAATGGAAAACCGGTAGCTAAGTTCTAGATAAAAGTTTAATGTAATGATAATAAACTTTAAAGCCGAAGATCTTGACACAAACAGTTTTGATAAATTACTAAAAACATCCATTTCTATGACGTGCCGGTAGAATCTACTCCCCTTAACTCTCATAATGTTCTGCAAAATATCAAAAATTAACTTTAAGCTATGAATCTCTAGGTTTTTCTGAGCTCTCCAGGTTTCTGGACCTCAGCCTCCAGGTTTTTGGTGCCAAGAGGTTCACAGGTCTGCCCTTCAACTTTACGGTCTGGAGTCGACGATTGTCTACATAAATTGAGGAAATAACCGTAAAGATTGTCTCATAACGGCGGGCATGGTTGGTGCAGTTAGTAAGATCTCTGCCTTCCAACCAGAAAGTCCCCGGTTCGATCCCGGCTCTGCCGAGATTTGAATCTTTGTGTGATTTTCATTTCCGTCTATGCCAATTCAGCTTTCTATCCTTCCGGGGTAGTAAATGAGTACCAGCGTTTGCTGGGAGTTAACCTGCGATGGATTAGTGTCCCGTCCAGTGGGAGTCAAAGACTCTCATCCGCTTAAAACTACAGAAACTGGAGATAAGCGCCGGCTCCATGGGCCACCTGGCTCATAAAGGATTTAGCTAGTTTGTCCCATAAACTTTATTTTTTGTGTGAAATAACGTATTACCATATGCGGCATATTCCAATCTTATTTCCGTTTGAGTTTTCTTACTTATTTCAATTTGATTTTTATTTTATTAACACATTTCTTCTTTTTACTATATGAACCTTCGTGTACTAGAGATCACTTATTTCAACAAAACTCGCCTTCACCTTGGGGAAAATTGAGGATCTCGGGGAAACAAAACTCACTGTTTCCTTTGGGGCTAGTCCTTAAGCGCTTATTGTTATACCTCCTAACTCAAATACCTTTCCGATTGGAGGAGAACGTGTCACGTGTCATGCATCAACTCGCTAACTCCCTAAAACGAAAAAAAAAACTCATTAAATCCTTAGGGAAACAACGGCAGATTTTTATGCCAGCCGCGTCAAGGAAATAATTTTTACGTATTCATGGCAGCTAAAAGGTTTCAGATAAGAACTGAAGAAGAAATTGAACAGCTTCTACGCGACAAAAGCTCAAAATCTACAGACAAAGTTTTCAACGAACCGTTAACATTTGTGATTTATATTAACATTTAGGATTCGTGATTTATTTTATATGCAGATTACTGGAATTTGTACCATTTTGCAAAACTAGGTAGTCGATGACTGATTGTGACTTAGGCGAAACAGGTTTAGTTGTATTTGTAGCTCAAGTAGCGGAAAATGGCTTACAATTGTGGCAATCGATCGATTTATTATTGACTGATAGTGATAGGTCGTTACTGCTCTGATTGCATGCAGAAGTCTGCGATACGTTTTCTTGTTGTTCTTGTTGTACTGAGTGTCTCTTATCTTATACGTGATTCCGGGAAACCAGCAATTAGTGTAAGTAATAAGAACACGGCCGGACATAACGGGTCGCTGCTAACGTTTTTCTACAGCTGTTTCAGTTAGTAACAACTGCTACAAGTGGCATTCAAGGGGCATGGCATAGTGGCGAAAGGCCCCATAAAGTCTTTTGTCACAATAAAGTCGTAAGCTGATATCCGTGTATTGCTCCTATTTTGAGTTGGGAGGTGTAACAAAACCCTTGTTTCTCCTCGACCCTCAGTGTTGAGGTATCGGGGAAACAAAACTCACTGTTTCCCTTGGGGCCAGTCATCTCGAATGAGTGCAATGTAGCAAATGGTTTTCTGCTATGTTAAATATAGTTTTCTTCTTACAGTGTGGCTAGCTGAGGTAATTATAGGGCTTCTCAATTCAAGATTTTGAAACAATTACTAACACAGAATGGAAAGATGGCATCTTATGCTTCAGACAGCTGCTATATTTTCTTGCTTGTTTTCGACAATTGGTAAGTCGTGAAATGCGCACCAGTTACAGCACAAGGTAGCAAAGCTTGCTCCATCTATATATTATTTACTTTGTACCAAGGGTTTGTGGATTGCATATCGCTTTTTTCCAATATTACTCACCTCCGCTGCTTCATTTGACTCTTGGTTTTTAGAGTCAGTTGGTTAAATTCAACCTAAAGCTTACTTTGGTCAAAGAAAGTCGCAGGCTTTTAGTTATCCTAGGGCTATTTTTCAGTTACAGAGGGTGGTCTCTCAAGATTTTAAGTCTGTAAAAATATCACTTGAACTGACCGGTTTGTCTGAAGAGGTTGTTGGATTTATGGGTTTCTGTAGGGTTATATGATTGTGTCAAAGGCTTTAGAGTAGTCAGAAAAGCATTGAACATACCAGCTCATGCTGAATGCCAAGTAGAGCCATAGTGGTAGAATGACCCTTCCTAAATCCAGAGGACCAAGCAGTACTGCCTTTTCAACGAAGGAAGTTATCTGTTTCGATCCAACCTTTTCGAACCTTGTCTGGAAGAATGGAGACTGCACGAAGTTGATCTTTATTCGGCATAAGTGATATTCGTCCCACTTTCCAGTCCTTTGGAAATGTTGAGGTGTCAATACAAGTATTTATAATGTGGGTGAGTGATGAGGCAAGAAGGCTTGTAACAATGCGGGGGAATTTCTCGGGAATGTGATCCGCTCCTGTCGAACAATCAGACCTAAGTTTTTTAACTTCCTTCAGAGTTTCGTTTGATGACACTCTGTTAAATCAAAATGTGGCACCATCCTGGGTTGGAAGGGAGTCTAAAATCTAGAGGTTGAATAGACTATCGATATTGTGATGGTGAGCTCCAAGAGTTCTTTCCGCAGTGGAAGCAAAATGCTGAGTTGGTGCATTTGGATCTACTTAAGGGCTGGGATGGACTACACGCTGTATATTACCCTCCATACTTCCTTTGGGTGTTTTAAGGATGATGCTTTGGAAAGAAATGATTTTTCTTTGTCTTATTAATTATAATTTTAATCTCATTCGTACATCTCTAAATGCTGCCCACGAGGCACTTGTGTTGGTATTATGGATTTCAAAATGTAAGCAGTTCCTTTCTAGTAGGTATTTACACTATTGCGTCAAATACTACAACTACCAGAATGCTTTGCCTATTTTCTTTTGTCAAAAATTTTGTGGCATTTGTTCTACTATTCTTGAGTGGGAATAAAAAATTGAATAAAAAAGAAAATCGTAGAGCATTCTGGTAGTTATAGTAAAAGACGTCATCATGCAAATGTCCTATTATACCTTCTTATTTACGCAGAGTGCTTCCATGGGGTTGGAGGGCGTGTACCTTTAACTGTACCATGGGATCATACCGATCAATACACTCTGTGATCAGGCTGTTCAAGGCGTTAAGATTTTAAAACTTCAAGGATATCAAGACTGTAAACTAAGTTCAGTGGTAACATAGAAAAAATCCTGTATGTAGTCAGACTTTAACTAGTTTTTCGTTATGTATGTACTTAAATCTTGCAGCCTGTGGGGACCCGAAGGTTGATTAGTGCGCATACAGCGTCGTGGTCACTGATCGAGTCACATAGTAATACATCAGAGTGTCAAATTTTGCGGGGGTTGTTTGAGATAAGATGGTCAATAAAAGACTTTGGTGTTGATATTGTTCTTGCTGTTTTAGTGTTGTGTTGCTGTAGGTTAAATGTTTGGTGTGTATCAGTGTATCGCTTCACTACACGGTTTCGCTAGTCAAGCAGATTAATGTTCAAGACCCTGTGATGCGTAATATACTGTCTCATCTAGACTACACGTTAGAGAGGAGGTCTTCCAACTGATCTATCCTATCACTACATCCCAGAATCCTCTCTGAACGGTAAATGACACCCAATATCAGCTTGCTATTTTTTTATCCAGGCATTTCTAGCCACATGTGCTCTAGATCAGGGTGCAGTTTTCGATATATTTGCGATAGTTAAAGGCTTAAAGGATTCTTTCATGTACTCTCTTACACCCACCATCTTATACCTCCCGATTTCGATAATCTAATTGATATCCTAGAATACTATCTGTAACAATAGTCGACTGTCTTTCAACTATGGCTGAGTATAACTGGTAGTCAATAGTAGTAATAAGTGAGGGTTCTGCAAATGTAGAGGTCATGGTTTGTGTAGTTAGATGCATCACTGCTAAATGATTATTGTTGGTTTTTAGAGCTGAGTGATGTTCATGAACCAGCTCCTGATGATGTAGCAGTGCCAGTAGTTTGATTCAGTGCCGTACATGTAATCGACCCAGTTGACTGCGAGATGAGTGATTTTGTAGAATTGCAGGACAGAAAGCAGGTGTAAAGTAAATGATGGATAAATCCAAATGCTGTGATTGAGTCACTTTCTCTTTTTAAGCTCTGTATATTTGACATTAAAAAGATTATAACAGACACATTGGTGGTGCTAGTTTGATTTTTCCTTACGGTCTTTTAACATGCTTCACAAAGGTATTCAGATCTGATAAGATTTTTTAAACGTACAGTTTGTGAGATCTGATCGAGAAAAGGGTTATTATATACAACCTGTAAAAGAAGATGTATTGGAGTGCGTTATCTGATTTCCAGATCTGAGAAAATTTTCTATACAGTTTTTTTGGTCGGAGAGGTTTGTCTATGGTGTTAGTTATTAGATATGAGAAGGTTGTATATTCAAGCTTTTGGATTGGAGAGGGTCGTGAAAGAAGATGGATTAGCGTGTGTTGTCTATACAGATTACTAGATCTGAGAGATTCGTCGTGTTTGTAATGGTTACCAAGTATGAGATGGGTGTAGCTTAAGATGTTGGATCGGAGAAGGTGGTCTGGAAAAAAGACAAAATGGGAGTCAATGGGTTTTCTAAGCAGGTTTGTATCAAAAAAGGTTGTCTATGAAGGAGGGTGGGTCAAATTGGTTTGCTTATCCAAGTTGTCGAATCTGAAAGGGTTGTCCGTACAGGTTCTTAGATTTAAATTGTTTATCCAGGTTATCGATCTTAAAAGGTTGTCCATACGGGTTCTTAGATTT
>ERZ1740055.698-NODE-698-length-10111-cov-8.369730_pt1 | contig 10111 bp, 6 predicted proteins | sample MGYA00581747_ERZ1740055 | MGnify/ENA primary metagenome ERZ1740055 (study PRJEB43018, sample SAMN04849739) | marine metagenome | isolation source: floating plastic debris | place: Pacific Ocean | collected 2008-08-28 | study: EMG produced TPA metagenomics assembly...
TATATAATCTTTAATAACGTGTAATAATATTAGGGGTAACCTCAGTTATGAAGTGCGGGCGATAACGATGTAAAAAAAAAAGTTATCCTATCATTTTGTCATTAACAAAATGAATGAACATAACCTGTATCGCAAGTGTGTTTTGTTTTTGAATAGCCTACAGAAACCAGTTGAATGTGAGTACGTATGCACGAGTGTAAAGTTCCAGGCATAAAAACCTGTTATTAACTCGTTAAGCTAGTTTGACCACATGTTACATCACAACGCGTGACAGAAATTCACTTACGTACATGCGCGTGAAACCTGCATTTCTTAGATTCTTGCATTCCAGTTGGAAGTCGATAACCATAAAAAGCAGTCTAGTCTCTCATCCAACTCGCACGTAGGTCCCTTGGGGTTTTTCGTCGAGATTGTAATGGCGTGCTCCTCTTGTCGCCCGAAATTAAAAGCAATCATTTTAATAATTGTCTAGTTGTTTTGATTCCTTTCATGTACACAAGACCTTTGTTGCAAGCATGTAGTTTCAAACTAAAGATTCAATAATCACAATCTACGTTGATGGAATCTAAGTTTACGGGTAGAGAAAGAAACACTTCCCGGAACACGCTAGGGACAAGTTACCCACTAACCGACCTTAATATGCTCTAACTGTCATGTTGTGCTAAATCCTTTGCAAGCCAAATGTCCCATGGAGCCGGCGCTTATCTCCGGTTTCTATAGTGTTAAGCGGTTGAGAGACCTTGACTCCCCCGGGATGAGACACTAATCCATTGCAGGTTAGCTCCCAGCAGACGCTGGTACTCATTTACCTACCCAGGAAGGATGGAAAGCTGAGTTAGCTTAGGCGGTAAAAGAAGGTCACACAAAGATTCAATTTTCCGCAAAGCAGGGATCAGATCCGGGACCTTGTGATTGCGAAGCAGAGATCTTATACCAACTGCGCAACCACGCCGCCAAACAAGCAAGAAGATTTAAAAACTAAAACTGCTGCTTAACGTTTTTATCCCAGGGAACATGTTCAGCTTAATTTGAGTGAATTTCAGATCTTACCAATTTCGTGCATCACAGTTCCAATCCCATAACATCCAGAACCAAGAGAAATCTCTTGCCGTCCACCAACCATTCCAACATAGGACCAACATCTATGCATCAAGCCATAATAAAATGATTATTTGTAAGCTAATTAAGGAAGACTTAAGTACTGTACTTGTTCGAATAAGCGCCACCTTCGAATAAGGACTGCGTTTTAAGCGAAAAGTTTACTATGGTTACTATGTACCGCTTTTGTATAAACAATAAGCGCCGCGGTCCCAGTGCGGCACTTAATCAAGGAATTCCAAATATAGTCAAAACTGATAAGACTTTGAAACTCTATTTTTGTGATAAACGATTCTTGTGGTTTATTTATATGGTGTTTTAACTCTTGCTTGTCTTTACTTGATTTTTCTTACACTGAAGCAAGGTTGTTTAAAACCAAATAAGCAGGTTCTTATGGAACTATGTAGCATCCTTTTGTATGAACAGACTCAGTGTGGAACTGAGAGGTATGTTCTCGCGAGATAAATCTTGTAAACTTTTATTAGGAGGGGAACTGTGAAATTGAAGTTGAATGAAAACTAGTGAAAAAGTACGGAAAAATACAGCGACTATACATTCAACAGCTTTGTTTGTTCAGTGGCTAATAAGAGTGTTAAGGAAAGCAGAACTACAAAAAGACAAAATAATACTGAACTGATTACAATATGTTAGCATAAAATTGCAAAGCAACTAAGCAAACAAATCGTAATGAAAAATGCTCGGTATCTCTCAGATACAATCAACTTTTAACTACTATTTAATAATGATGATAAAACAATATGATTTTTTATTATATAGCGCTTATTCTTAAAGCTCTAGTGCTTTACAAATGAATACAGAGTATTAAGCAGTCGAGGGTCTTAGATAGTCCGCATAACAGCGGCTCACATATATGATTTATTTGAAACAACCGTAAATTCTCTTAGTAATCGAAGAAGACAGACACAACACCGGGATCACTACCCTGTTCTTTTCGACAAGTGCGTAGGTTTTTTTTTAAGTACCCAGATAGGGTGCTGAGAGACTGGACTTACAGTTTAACGTCCTTATCCGAGAAGACGCGAAGGTCTAACCGTTTGCTGACGTTAGAGCAAATGCAGCATTTTCTCCTCAATTATTTTAAGACCCAGCCGAGTTTTGGTCCGGCAGGAAACCGAGCCCGAGCCTCCCGCACAATAGACTGGCACCTAACCAACTAGGATAATCAGACGGCGGTTACTGTCTGCCATATTACTTTTTAAAGCCTTGGAAAAACTTTGTCCAATTCCATAATCCCCGGCCGTCATAACTTTTAATCTAAACTCTTGATCCCCGTACCCTTCTAAAATTAAACACATAAGTTCGGCCACTCATTAGACCCGGTTGCTTGATATTTACCCATTGCTCTTTGTGAAGGCCACATAGTCTTCCTCCGTAGTTCGTTCTTTAAACGTGACACAAGTTTGATTTGACCATTCTGTCATTGCCAATAAAACTGTTCTCATTGCCTCTGGAACTTCTCCTGTTCATCAAAAATTGGCAAGACTACTTTTAATGCGTTAGCTACTAGGTATTTGTTATCACTAACAACATAAATATGACAACAAAATTTAAAATAAAAGTATAAAAAGAGTATTACAATTTATGCGCAATGTGGTGAAACCAGAATAAACTGAAACCTACATGCAAGTTTTACCGGAAATTCCGAAATATTCCTTTACGAGCTTCTTTTTTAGATTGGTAACAATGCTTATGTTCTGGCGAGGAACATTAATAACGTTAAGTGTTTACACTGCGGCACAAACTCAGGCGTTGTACGCTTCAGATCTTAGTTGTTCAAAAACTGATTAGCTCTAACGAGGGTTAAATTTTTAACTGATTGTCTTGTTTCCAATCTTAGCTTTCAGATATGGATTTGATCTATAAATTTGGGGTTAACAAGTTTTTCCTAGAATTGAACAGTATTTTATAAGAACCGTAAACTTTACCTTAGAAAAGTATTTGCTACTGTAATTTTTTTAACCCAGGTTAACCCGCCTTCGATTACTAAAATGACCTGCTCTCCCAAAAGTGGCTTCACGGAGCTCTGTTGGCTACAGCGCTGCACTGGTATGGCAGGGGTCCCGGGTTCGAATCCCTTTTAATCATGTCCTAAATTAAAAGTCGGAATTTTCAGGTTTTTCTTTCACGATCGCCTTAAGTGCGTACATAACCGCGACGATTAATTATTACAACATTAGAAATGGCGAGAATAAACGCAGAGACAAAAATTTACCATAGCAACACTAATAAAAATATTAGAAGTAAAACGATAAAAATGCAAATAAAAGTTATTGTCATCGACTTTGCCACCGCTGCTCAGTTTCTATTTGTTTAAAGAGCGTGAGCAAATATTGATCTGACAAATGGCTAAAGCTCAAAAAATCAGCTTTGAGCTTTCCTCTATATAACGACGATTAGACTTTTGAATTCAGAATTGGTTATACCACAGAATGGTGAAAAAACATAGACTACAGGAAGTGGTTAAAACAAATATTGAATTCACTTAAAACAATGAGAATTACTTACTAAATTGCTCCGAGAACTCAAAGACAACCACACCGCCTAGCCACAAGTTAGCTTCGATGGTTGCTTTGTCTGTTATCTGCTCTGCTGTTAACTTGATATCTCCTTCAAAAAGGCTCAACCCCGCAGTCAGACCTAAACTCGAGATCATGATCAAAATAGGCCCTTTATACAACAACACTGACAGAGGTATTTTTTGTGCAAGGGAAAAGTTAAGGGAGGGCTAGCAAAAGACTGGGGCTAGAGATAAAGTTCAGTTTCGTGTAAAGCTAGTATAAAATATATAACCTCAAAACAAACAAGCGTTGAAAAGGTTTGGCTACAGCCTAAAACTAATGGCGCACGCCATTATATTCTCAGAGGTGGCAGCCATGAATGGTTCGCTCTTGGTGGCTCATCACCATGTCATAGCCGACAGCGAATGAAAAGATTATTCTTGATTATTATGTTAAAGAAATAAGCTGCTTTTTAAAAAACAAGTTTCATAAAAAACGCTTATGGGATTTGCGGTAGGAGCTTAATTACTCAAACCAAACCAAGAATGATTATTTTAAATAAAATATGGCTGTGCAAACTACAGTGTTGTGTAAGTTCAGTTGTTCTCCTTTATTTCATATTTAGGTTTAGGCTGGGCCGCTTTTAACTGATGACGAAATTAAAGTTTGCATTAAACATTGGTGAAACTACTCAATAATGCAAGGAATCCCGACTTTACTGGATCTTCACGCTTTTTATGATCAGTACAAGGAATACAGTCAAGTGATAAAATGACCATTCCATTCTAAAATTATTTTGCTCAACTATGCGAAATACAATTCCCTAGAAAAAAAATGCAAGCTGTTAAAAAACTGTCACAAACTAACTTTTCCAAATGCAAACTCTTAACAGTGAGCTTATTAATGACAAAAATCCAATGATAACTGCTTTTTTTGATTACCTGAACCATAGCATGTTAAAAGTACTCTTACAGACCCGTATGAAACCGATACATAACGTGTACAAAGCACCCTTTATGCGATCAAGACCGCCAAGAGTGCGCAATGCAGTTTCATGTGACACTATTACTAACTTTTACCAGCTCCCACTTGCCTTGGGCTGCTGATATATGTAAAAACACCCTTAATCCTATTCCTGCTGGGAGGGGAAGAAGATTGAAGCAATCCTTCCCCACCCCCAATTGTCTTTTTAGATAACCTTTGGAGAGATGAGAATTTTATCTTAATTTTTTTTACTCTTCCTACAATCTATTGAGGTATTTACGTAGAGCTTTGGCATATATCTGGTCTGAAGCAAGATTATTAATAAATCTGTAAAATGATGAAAGACAGTTATAGGAATGTTGTGTTGGGTTATTTTTAAATCCGAACCTTAATTTACCAGTATATTCCGAAATAGCATTAAAAGATACTTGTTTAAAAACCACAGTCAATCTCACTGTTAGAGATTCACAACGTTTTTCAAACTAAAACAGACGACTTCACTCCGACTAAATAAGGTTTACAGCCGAAACGTCGCTTCTAAAGTTCTTCTCACTAGTACTAAGGTGTAAAACTTATCAATATGTAAAAACGACATCCTTCGATATTTGTGTCTAGGACAAAACAGTCTCTGTCAAATTTAATTTTTTACATTTTATTGTATGTCAAACTCCTTCTAATTCCATTTTAAAACTATATTTGGCGTTTAAGAATCAAATGCAGTTTTTTGCCATTCATAAAATAACACCGAAACAGAAGTTTATCCTTGCTTCACGCGAAGTAAACAATTTATTACAGAAACAACAATCCTGAAAATAACGGCGACCTCTTTGCTCTTATGAGGGCGACAAAAGATAGACAAAATAATTAAAGCTACCTCGGAAAATTTTTGAGAAAATATCGAAAGATTGTGACCAATAAAGGATAAAGCATTTATGAATTTACCAACTGATAGAAACATTTATTTCTGTTTTAAGGACATTTACGTACCTAAATCTTGCTAAATGTTTTAATTTTAAATGTGGTGTTTATCTTCACTGCTACCATAATGCCCTTTTATACACATCATTATAAAACGGGATAGACAAAAAATAACTCACCTGCATTTTCTTCAGGATTCGGTATGAGAGAGAACACAGCGCTTAAAAAAGCGAATAGTAGCAAAACCAACTTCATTTCGAAATTAGACCCCGGCCCTAAAAGCACAACCTTTCGAGTTCCTCTTTTATATCAAAAGTAGAGAAAGCACATGCGTATTAATTCTAGTACTAACTTTAAGTTACAGAATACGAAATGCATGGTTTCACAGAGTTTGCTGATTGACCACTGATGTGACAAGAAAATGACAATACTTGTTACAAAGTTGTGTCTCGAAAGAATTTGTTTTCATTTAAATGCTGGCATTCAGCCAAATAACAGAACTTTTTAAGTCGTGTTTCTTTAGTATTATTTTCTGAGAATGTTTCAAATGAATTCTCTCAGAAAAAGAATTAAGAAATAAAGATACACCAACGAAATTCTTTTTTAAATGCTTCCGCAGAATTAAACTTGAGCTTCCGCCTTGCATGTTTTCGATCAAGAACTTAGAATAGTTAGAGTTTTTCTGTTTAAGAAAAGATTGAAATAGTTAATTGTTTCATTTTTTTCATTTTGTACATCTCAAAAGGTAAGAAACGGAGAATAAGATATAACAATAGGGGAGGGTGGAGGAGATTCTTTATATGAAATTAAAATGGAATTTTGTGCTACTCGGCTGAGGATGTTCTAACTTGCCTGATCTTGGATCGAGGGTGTATGCGGGTTGGTTTAGGATTTATTCTACAGTTCACAAGGTGGCAACAGGCTTCACTTTTGCTTCGGAGATATATTAACACAGATATTAAAACATGTTAAAACATGTTGCACCCAAATGCAGGGCTTCAGACAAAATGAAGGAATTCGAACGAGTTCATACCTCAGTATCGATACTCAATCCAGCATCATCTTCCCCTAATCACACCCTGAGTTGTTTTATCATCTATAAGATAACTATAAAATCCTAAAAGTTAGAATTAACGTTTGATAAATTAAAATGTCATCTCGGAACTCGATGAAAATGCTTTGGTCCTTGTGATCGATATTTTTAAGGCCTCGCCAAGAAAATCTGAAGGTAAAAACATGGGGTGTCATTCTGTATCAACCAAATTATTCATTGCAGTTTTTTTAAACAATTGTTAATTGGGTGGAAGAAAACAACTCATAACTATTGCACTCACACCTTTTGAAAAAAAGCGTTGAGGTTTTTATAAGTTAACAATAAATCTAGCATATAATTGTTGCCTGCTTTGACATTTTGGACCAATGCTTTCAAGAGTCTTGTATACATGTTTACTCTAACTTATTTTTTAAAAAAAATGTTTCAAACATTTAACGATTCTTCAAGAAGTTTTTAAAAAAGTTAAAGAGTTCTGGGGTTTGTCATGAGAGCTCCTAGTTTGATTTAAGTACACTTTTAACAATTCACCATTTTGTTTCTCTTGAGTTGAAATGATACCAAAAACCTAAGAAACGTACGTCTTACTTTTGGAAAAATTACTGTTTTTTACTACTGTAATTAACAAAGCAGAAGCCCAACTGACACTCCATAAACTATATAACCCACACGATTTAAGCAATTGCTCTGCTAAGATCACGGGCAGGCGTGGTTGGCCCTCTTGGTAAAATCTCTGCCCTCCGATCACAAGGTTCCGAAGATTTGAAGATTGGTTCGATTTTCTTTTTCCTCTAAACTAACTAAGCTTTCCATTTTTGATGAGTGCCAACATCTGCTGGGAGCTAACCCGCGATTGATTAGTGTCCCGTAAAGGGGGAGTCAAATACTCACATCTGTATTACACTACAGAATAAGTGCCGACTCCATTGGCCACTGCACTTGGCTTGTAAAGGATTTAACTGTCAAATCAAGATAGTAAAATTTGATCTGTGCTTAAATAATCCTGTTCTGCCGGTCTTTTGTTTGGGATATTTGTTGTTTGAATTCTTTGTTTACGTAAACTGTTCTTCTTGCGACGTATCAAGATTGAAATTTATTTTGTATATGTTGTTTAAGCGAACCGTCTCTCATATATACATTATAATTTACTGAGCTATCCATTGTCAGTTTAAGTCTCTCGCGCTCTTCTTCATGCATGGAGAACTAGTAAGAAGTTTGTGCAATATTGGCATATATAGTTACAAGTTAAACCTCTACATATTTTTCTTAGATCAAAGTTCCTAATACTTAAATATCACAGTTCAGGTAAATTAGCTTGTTAGAAAATATGCGCTTCTTGGTAATTTTCAGTTTTAGCGAGAACAGTTTTAAGTAGCATTATATATATATATATATGTAGAGATAGAGTGCGAGTATTTTTTAACAGTGTTTGCTCTGATTTTAGTTATTTTTTTTATAAGACACTTCCATATCACCGGCTTTTTTGCGATGTTGTAAGTGAGTTAGAGTTTTGGCTGCGTCATCGTCTTTCGTTTGTAACTGGTTACGCGGTGGTTTGAAGTTACTTCGGCTGTACGCAGTCCTCTCTCCAGTTTCATCCAGAAGCTGTTGTTGCTCCAACTGCTGAGAGGCCGCAAGGTCTGGGTCTTTAGAATAGCGCTCGAAATAATAGTCAGGCCCTGCCTTTATTCCCTCGGGCTTTCTTGCGGCATCTAAATTTGTGTTATAGTCATAAGCGCCCTTCAAAGAGAAATGAAGTAAAGCATCAGTAATATTAAGTGTTATTTAAGATCTTTTGGACAAAACACGAACACTCTGTTGCTCGTAGATTGCAAGTAACTAATTTGCCTTCTCTCAAAATGCAAGTAAGATGGATTTCACCATTTACACAATGATTTCGCAAGAAGCCAAAAATAATGATTTATATTCACCTATCTTGCGATTCGTTAAAATTATATTAATTACTTTCACAATCATGCGCAGTGTGTATTTTCCGCTGTTTTGGCGGGCCACAGGTCTTACAAATCTCATGGAATCCTGTGACCCTGACAAATCAATGGGAAATAAACACTGCACACGATGATGAAAAGACCTTGAAAAAAAGAAAAAAAAACACTTTTATCCCGGAAAGCGTGAGATTTGTAAGAACTGTGGCCCGCCAAATCAGTGGGAATGACACACTTAGCATGATCGTGAAATTAGCTTATAGCCATTAATGTAACAAACAATAAAATTCCTTACAACAATCGCATAGATTTAGTGCTTTAAGTACAAGAAGTAAGTAAATCAGTGATTTGGATTTTAGGGTTTTCACTAGCTGACTCATTTTACGAGTTCTAAGTGCCAGCTTTTGGCAAAACTTGAGAAGAGCTTTAAATGTTGTTCTGATGAAAGGGTTACAATCGAAACGATTGATCGATCTTTCTCTATCTACAAATACAATAAAAATATAATAATAAAATTTTTAGGCTTGAATAAGTTAGAAGAGGCGTTTCAGCTACTTGTCGAAGTAGTTCATTTGTTTCTTTTTTTAAGAAGAGCTTTCGATACTACTCATTTAATGGCCTTTCGCATTCAAAAAGTTAAAACCAAAATAAAGACCTAACAGCCCTCAAATGATATGTGGTTGACGTATTGAGCAAAACTAAGTCTAGGGCTTCCACTCAGTTTTCATTTGTCCTATTACAAACTACGAATATTATTTCAAGAGTCCTTTTATTTTATTTTATTTTATTTTGCTTTAAAGGAATTCAATCTGCTTTATACCTTTTGATCTTTGTCGTGTTCCCTGATGTCCGCCGTTTCAATTTCTTCTTCGCCTTGCTCATCAAACTCATCCGCGAGTGGATATCCTTCCATGTTGCTGTACAGATCCTTACTGACAAGACTGAAATCTGTAGCTGAACTTTTGTCAAATTTTTGAAAATGATCTTGTATATTTCCAGGATGGTTTTTGAAGTTGTTCAAGATGGAGTTCTCTGCTCGCCTTTGTAAATCCGGCTTTGGTTTTGATGCTGGTCTGACTAGCTTTTTACCAAAACCCACAATATTGGGAAGCGGTATTTCATTGCCTTCCAGTAGACGTTTTTTTCGCAGGCTTTGCATCACCTTTATTATTGGCTGTTGCTGCTTCTTTTTATTAAAAGGGAATGTTAATGGTTTCTTAGCCTTCAAGATTCGAGTGTCTTCAAACGGTTGATCACTGTTTAAACTGGATACTGTGTTGATAGGTGGAATCTCTGTGGTTATGGGCAAGGGAGGTTGACCAGTGGTTGGAGGAGCAACAGAATCTCCTTGATGGAGAAGGAACACAAAGAGGAGTAACTAGAATATCATGGTAAAAACTGGCTGAATCGTTCCGGGACCCTGTTTGTCGGGAACCGGCTAGCTAGCTAAGCTAAATCCTTTACGAGCCTAGTGGCCCATGGAGTCGGCGCTTATCTCCGGTTTCTGTAGGGTTAAGCGGATGAGAGTCTTTGACTCCCCCTGGATTGGACACTAATCCATCACAGGTTAGCTCCCAGCAGACGCTGGTACTCAT
>ERZ1740055.699-NODE-699-length-10111-cov-7.100636_pt1 | contig 10111 bp, 4 predicted proteins | sample MGYA00581747_ERZ1740055 | MGnify/ENA primary metagenome ERZ1740055 (study PRJEB43018, sample SAMN04849739) | marine metagenome | isolation source: floating plastic debris | place: Pacific Ocean | collected 2008-08-28 | study: EMG produced TPA metagenomics assembly...
TGAGTCCGCTGTCATTGTAGAAAGCAGCTATTACAGATGCGAAAATAGACTATTTGGATTGATCTGACAAAAGACTAACATTTAAAATCTCAGTTCCTAAAGTTATTTATGGCGATGAACATTGACAGTGTCAACCACTATGTCTCGTAATTCGCCAAAGATCTTCCAAAAGGATTTTGAAAAAATAACAAACAGTTATATGAGTGTTTACGTTTAGATAGTGCAAGATACTCGGGTGTCTCGTGAAAAGGCAAACATTAGTTTGTTACTCAGTTGTTAATAAGTCTGGCTAATTGTTGCAGGTATCCCGCGCAAGTGTTTGAGAGGGATCCATCTGATTCAGGTAAGGTAACATACCTGAAAACTTTGCATCTGCCGTATCTGTGAAGGTTATACACATGCAGACATTAACATGCAACCTTAGCACAAACATATCGATTTCTCACTTGTACTTGCCTGATGATCAGAAGCAATAGTTCTGTTACCAAATATCTTCAAAGAATTCATCGCTATTGTTTTTTTCACGGTTTCACTGCAAAGGCATCTTTTAACCTTATCGCTAAGAATTGTCACCAATTTAATTAAAATGCATAAGTTTTGGTTATTGCGTATTAATTGGATAACATTGAAAGTATTTATAACAGCTGCCATTTCAAAATGCCCCTTTGTCATTCTGTAACAGAACTGTTGTCTTTTTAGTTAACTAAAACGAAAGTTCCTTTATGATACTCCATGCGGTTGGTAAAGGTAGAAGTCACACACACTAAAAAGCTAAACTTAATTCCACTAAAGTGATTTCCTAAAGGCTAAATGCATAAAATTTAATTATAATTTTAGCTTTTGCAGAAACAATAGTTACATCGGACTTTGAAAATTGTTTCCAAGATTTAGAATTAAATAATTAAATATAAAATTAGAAAAAAAATGTTAATTAACAGTAAAAAAAACATTTGAAATGTGAGAGGTGAAGTTTGTAAAGCAGCAGTAAGTTTGTTTTTGTAACGGTTAGTTTCTCGTGCCATACAGCCGTCAGGAACAGAGATTCTAAGAAGGTCCTCAGAAGGAACAAACCCAAAGCAAAGGCTAACTCTCCAGACAAGTTTTATTCAACTGTGTGGCTGAGTGACTATGAATATGAACCTGATAGAAACAACGAAACAGAGTTTAGTGGCTACAGCCAATGCACTAGTCCATCTAGCAGTCACGTGACCACCCCTTTTAGTAGCGAACATACGACTCCATTTAGTAGTAGGCCATCAACTCCTTCATATAGTTGTTCTACCACTCCTAGTATTTCGTTTCACAATGACGACAACGACTCGGGTTTGCCATCTGAAACTGATAAATCTTTTGAGGATATAGCGCGACCTAGAAAGAAACTGCAGAGAACTTTGAGTTTGCCAGATTCGGATTTGAATCAGATCCAACTTCAGGATCTTGAAGAACGATTCGCAACCCTTCAATTGGAACAGGAGAATAGAGAACTGAAAAAGCTCACTCAAGATTTGCAATCTGCGTTAGAAAAGCTAGAAGAAAGAGTAAATGAAATGCAAAAGTTTGAATGCGATAGTCTTGACGATCCTCCACCATACACTTCTCCAATTCCTTCAGGAACACCGGCTTTTTACCCAAATTCTCCAGAAGTCGCTCAAGATTTTAGTTTCTCAAAATCTGAGCTTCCTGAAGAATCGATTCCGAAGAAAAATAGACGTCATCATAAACATGCGAAAGGCAATACTAACCAAAAGATCAAATCCAAAAAACTTAACAGTGAAGATTCGTCATGTTGTTTGAATTAATTTTATAAGTTGCGACCTTTTTAGACTACGTTTCCTCTCGTAAACCAGTCAAACGACATGTTTCTAAATTCTCCAAACTGAATGTCTTACTTTTTGATATAAACATTTTGAGAGAATTTCGCTTTTCATCTTGCACAAATTCTCATCACCAAGGGTATCATTTTGTTTGAGATATGTAAAGAGAATTGCGATGCTGATAAAATTTGTCGAAGAAAAAATGCAGGCAACCGTTCACAAGAATTCTGCTGATGTCGGATCAATAAATGATCTATTGGCTTTAAAAATGCAAAAGAAAAGTTTAGACACTAAAAAGGCAAATCCAATACGACGTAGTAACATTTGTAAAATCACAATATTTCCGCTGGCCATTACCAGTCTTCTTCAGGTTGTACACCTGAGGAAGACTGGTAATGGCCAGCCGAAATAAAATGCCTGGAGTGAAAGTGTTAACAGAGTTTTTACAGAAGCCAGGTGTCACTCTCAGTGTAATCCCTTACGATATTATGACAACGTGACAGCGTTACAGTGCTTGGTGTAGCCTCTAAACTTATATTTCATAAACATTAAGTGCATTTGAACATGGCGCTCAGTTAAGTGTATGAGTTGGGAGTAAATACAAATGAATAAATTTCATCAAAGGGTAAACAAAATAAATATTTTTTTAAATATTAAAGTGAAACTAGTTTTGAAAAAGCTAAACTGAATTAATATTTTTTGACACATTTTCTGCAACTTAAAATTACTTGAGTGATGTATAACTCGGTTTCAGAGGTTCCATCCATCATTGCATCAAAGAAAACATTTATCGTTTACATTTGTGAAGTTAAATTTTCTAGCTGCCGCATAAAGGCTAAATCTTTTCTTACCACATGAAATTTTAAAAAGAATGGATGGATTTGAGGTGGAGTTATACAGAATATCAAAAGTTTTAAATCAAAATTTAAACCTGCATAAGTCGGATTCCTTTAGTTTTATTAAAGGCAAATCAGCTGTCTTCTTTGGAAGAACAGCATAACTTAAAAACTTTACATTAAATTAAATTAAATATATTTAAAAAGTAAAGTATAGAAATAACATTCTGGTTAAAAATTATTTTAGTTAAGTTGGTAATTTATCATAAAATGGTTTTATTTTTGAATATTTTCATAATTGTTTGCCAAGACTTCAGTGTTTTAAATAGCACCAGTAGGCAAATCTTGTGATGGTAATCCTGTTTCACTGAGCTCCTTGAGCAACTGTGTGTGACAGCTAACCATTTATCATAGCATGGAGTATCATGATCGTTGTATAAAACATCCTTTTTAATGTCTGCTTAAAATAAAACTTTACGTAGTTAATGCATTCACACTCTTGGGCACACAAAACCAAGGTAAAATGTACTTCACTTTTTTGTGTCAAGTTTAGTTAAACTGTTTGTTATTTCCATGTTGTGGCAGCGGTTTTGTGCAGCTTATCATAATGAATTCACCACGGTAATTAGCTAGTATTAGAACAACTTAGGATTTGTGACAGAAAGTTGTTTTTTTGGACTGGTCACACACAGTTGCACGGTTGGAGACTGACGTCAGAGATCAAAAAAGTAGCCAGTTATTGGTTGCGTGACATAACCTAGGATACGCCATTTATACGAACTGAGTGTGAGTTTTTGTGGCCTCATTTACCTTCAAAATAGCGCTGATAAAAACATGATAAAGCGAGATCTTCCAGTGACCTTTTGGGGTCATGGGCGAAGGTGGGGGGGGGAGGGGGGGATATTGGAGTGAACTGTGTGGATACATTACATGTTTGTACGTACATGGCGGTAGAACATAGTGACCTTTTAAATACTTAAATAATCTTAGCACTTAATTCACTTAAAAGATTTTAACAAAAAAGGTATTATACAAATATTTTCAATCTTTTAAAGTGGCTACCACAATGTAACAATAAAATTAAATCCGTCATTAACGTAAATTATATTAAGGTCTAAAGTTTTAAAAACAATTTTAATTTTTCTTTTGTTTAATCATCCATCTTGATTTATTGTTTTACACGCACAAAGTTGCTTTACATTATGTTTTTTAACGTTGTTTTTGGTTTAAAAATGCAACATACGTACGCTTCGTTACATTTTTCTTAATTTTACGTTTACTTTTTCTTCATTTTGCTTTAAACCGATGTCCTTTGCACTTTTGATTCATTGTTGTGATTTAGTTTGTACGGCAGGTAACTGCAGTGACGTCATAAAACTTGCGTAACATTTCGGTGGTATCTCAGTTCATTCTTTTGTTTAACTTTCAAACATTTTTTTCGCACGTCATCTCAGTTTTCAGTTTGCGCCACGTTTCTGCTTTAAACTCTGTTTTTTTTCTTTTTATCTTAACTTATTTTCATATATTTGCCTCAAGTAACTTCTTGTTCGCACCGTTACGGGCTTCTCACTCGCTTCCCCTCTTTTCTCTTTCATTTTACTCTAAAATCTAACTTTGTTCTAACCTAAGGCTTTTAGATATCGGCAAGGAGCTGCCATCTCTTGCCTTTCTAAGGTAATGTTCAAAAGTACATTTAACAAAGTTTCATATTTGGGCCAGTTTTACTTCAGGCACTTGTGTGAAAATATTTTGTCATGTCGCTCGTTCTTGTGTCTTACCATGTGTTTTGTTCTCATATTTGAAATTTGTGTCGCAAAATGTGTTCATAAAATCCTTTTGAAGAGACCTTCCTAGATACATCATGTTGGATATGATGTATTAGAGCCGATACACTTTGAAGCTTTATGTGAACTGTTCTGTACGTTAGTAGTAATGGTGTTTGTAATGTCATCTTGTTAGAGAGTTGAGTGCAGGTTAGCCTTAATGTTCCATAGCCTGCAAAAAGTAAATCGCCTTAAGCTGTCGGGTGGCTTTGAACAAGAGTTATGGTTGTGTTTCTGTCCGGGGGGAGGAGTTCCTTCTTCAGAAGTTGAAAAAAGCAAACCTTAATTTATCTTACTTTGTGCCTAACCAAGAGGCTTCAAGTTAGCTACTTGCACGTTTGTGCTTTCTATACTTGAGTCTTGAACGTTAGTTTTGTATGGTAAAACCTCAGGGTTCTCTCAAATTAATTTAAAGCATCAGTTTTTCTCAGCAAAAAAAAAAAAGCAAAACAAAAAACTTTTGCTGCCATTTGAAGCTGTTTTATCTGATATGGCCCTCATTATTCAAACTTTTACCCTTGGGATTTATCGTGAAAGAAACACTAAGTCGTTGCTAAAATTGCAATTCTGATCACCGCTATGGAACATCTGAGAGCAGACTTCGTCATTTTAAAATGAGTGCCTTTCGTTTCAACTTGTTTTTAGTTTGGTTGATGGGTTGAAATTTATTATTTAAAAGTAAAACTTGTTTATGAAATGTTTGTCGCTAAAATGTTTTTTATCCTACATGTAACAGTGTTTGCTGTTACAAATCGTTTTTCAAAAGGCATAGTTTATATGAAGAATGAGATACCCTTGGTTTGAAGCTCACATGAAAATCAGTTGTAAGCCTTTCATACGACCTATTCAAAAACTGAATTAATGAAAAAGAATGGACCGAAATTGAAGGGTAGCTCGATTTGGCTTTGATATTAAAGAATGTATACATTTTTTTTTGACAGAACTAAGTAAACAGTAAGGAACACTAAAATGTGTGTATTTAAACATTGTCAACGAAGACTTTATTGCTTTAACATTGTTTGATGATAATATATAATTCAACAAAGTTTGACTTTAATGACAAGTACCTTCCCAACACACTGACGTATTTTTTTATCGATCATTATAGATGGTTCTATGATTCTAATGTTGGTGTTATTCCAAGTGCTATTTGCATTTCTTGTCAAAGACAAGAACACATCGTTTTTCAAAAAAAAAAATAAACATGCATTTAAAATCACTGAAAAATCAAAATGGTTCTTAACTATTTTTATACAGGAAAAAGTTCGTTTCTAGCGTCGATCACTTTCATTCACATTGGTTTAAAAATCATTACTTTACAATTTATAATTTGGTATGATTTCAAAGTGGGGAAATACTTATGTAGTTGACTCTTTGTCTTAATAAAAGCTAACATAACCAGTTCTTTCGTGAACCACTTTTGAATAATAAATTTTTGTAAAGGGGAAAAATCTGTCTTAGTTATACAGATACGATAATTGCTGGTAAAACTGGTCCCAAAAGTGAAAGCTGAAAAAAAAAGTATATCTGGTTATTTTTGTTAGTTCCCAGGACTGAAAGCTGATTTGTTACTTGTGTTTTTGTCTCAGACGATGCAAAAAGCACTGAGAATGGAACTAGAAAGGAAATATTCACTTAATGTTCTGTCATATTGTCGCTCCCTCAACAGAAATTAATGACCTTATCAATGGCTTTGGAATGGATCAAGAAACATACTAAGAGCAGCTCCTTGCTACAAAGCTGGGTTTTAACAACATCGCTTGGCTAATATCTTAAAGCTTTTATCTTCGTTGTAACTCCCTAAGCCGGCCCTTAAAACGTAATGTAAACTAAACGAGATCGTTGAAAGTATTCAGCTTATCAAATGTGGCTCATATTTAATTAGAATTGCTTAAACATTTGCATCACTTAAACGTAGTGTTTCTGTAACCAGTCATAGCTTTCGTGTTAAAAAGGAAGGCTCAGAAACCACAGAGATAAAAGAAAGATAAGACTTTCAATACTAACTGGCAAATGTCTCATAGAAAGTAAGCATTAAGCTTTAGTTAAATTGTAGTATGGGGAATTTGCAGGCCTTTAATGTCATTTATTGATTCTTTGAAGGCCATAGTGTAAATGTTTTAAAACTATTAGGTTTTTTTCTCTTTCGTGCGATTTTTCTGTTTAATCATAATTTTGAATAAAACTTCTCTGGTCAGCGTTTTGTTAAAATGTTTGTTTAACATTGCTCATTCTCTTCTTTTTAAAGCACGGGTTTAATAATGTAACTTTAATTCTTACTCACCTATTACAAACTATCAACAAACTATTTATTGTTTATAAGTTAGGTTAAATTCGAATGGGTACAGCGAAAAAAAAAATGACTGAGAAAGTGTGAGTTGAAAACTCCGTTCATTTAAAACGTTTTGAGAAAAGTTACCATCACAAAGAATTACAAAGTACTTAATTTTGTTTCCTGTGATAAAAATAGAAAACCTTATGAAAAAAAAATTGAAGTGATTTTGTCGACCACTTCAGAACACACATATAAAATTGTTTAAGTCGTTATTTCAATTTTAAGTCCAGAACAATTAAAATTGTATTCTTGGATTACTTTGACATTTTTTCATATTTTGCTTAAAACTTTTTTTTCACCATTGCCTGCAAAATGAAATGCTCCAGATCAGCTGTTGTCATTAATAATTTGAAGTAGTTAGGTATTTGTGAGAATTATTGTGGATTATAACACATCACCTTTCAAATAAGGAGATGTATATGAAAATAATTTGAGCTAACCAGGTGTAGGGTAATATATGTAATGCACGAGCAAATATTGGCTGTTTAACAAATATAATTCTGTGATAAACAATAGTTAATGTTAAAAATATAATAAAGAGGCATTAGGGTGTGTCACAAGCTCTCCTTTGTGTTCTTGCATTGACTCAAACCCTTCCTAATCCAAGACTCCAGTCAATTAAAAAGGTTATGAAAACAAATTAAACTTTAAAAAATAATGGCAAAGAAATTTATTTTGCAAGGTACCTTAATTTATTATTTCAGTGACCTCGTGGGAATCGTATTACTGTTAAGGCTACAAAAACTACGTCTAAAATCTCCTTTCTGAGTCATACAACATCCTGGCTATACCATGTTTCCAATTTAAAAGCTAGTTCTTGGTTTTTCGTGTTTCATTTCATTTCCAATTTGGGGGGAAAGATGAAAACACCTGAAAGTTTTGTAAATCATTCTAGCATTGCCAGAATCAGTCGAAAGTTTATTATGTTGCTTTTGTGAAATTTAAGTGTCTATTTTTTTGTTTTCTTTTAACTGTTGAGTTTTTTTGAAAACTATTCGGCAGTGCATGTGCGTTCCCGTTGGCCTCTCCATTTCTAGTTTTACTCTTATAACCCTCTGTCTTTGCCAAAGTTAACTGAACTTTTCAACCTTACGACTTTCTTATATTGAGTACTAAAATCTTTTGTGAGCCAGAGGCAGATTATTTCCTGGCCCAGAGAGAGCCAGACACTGCTAAAGGTGAAGACAGTCGCTGGCTCCAATAAGCTACACTGCTTGTACAAAGATTAAAGCTTCTTTTTATAAGTCTGAACAGCAATGAAATACGTACTCTATAATAAACAAATTCCAAGGTTTTTCTCATTATTCCTTTGAAATCTGGGAGAAAGTCAGTCAGATACATTCTGATCAGTATGCTTTGCCCCAGACCTTTTTAGTGCATCTTTAACGAGTCATAACTTTGATTTATGTACTGGGTGCTAATTCTCTCCCCAGGCGTTTCCTTCTCTCTAAACTATCTACATTAGAAGTCTGGAAACTAGAGAAGAAGATACTTTTTCCATACTTCTGTGTTTTTCAATCATTTTCTTATGGAAGTCTGGAAACCTTATGGTTACATGACCGATTTGATCGGCTTGTTGATTTGTTTCCTTTGGAAGTCTTAAATTGCTTAAAAATGTTTTTCAGTTTCATTCCTTATTTAATAAAAGTACACAGTAACCCGTAAAGAAGGTTTGATAAAAGGTTCTCTGCTAGAACTATTGCTACTTGGTCACCTTGAGAACAGCTACAACACAACGAGTTTTCGGTCCTGTTTTGCCCTATTGCACTTTTCATTGGATGGATTGTCTCCTGAAATGTTTGCAAATTTAACCAGAGTCGAACCTGTGCTTTGTTGATTCAATAATTAACAACCGAAAGAACGTCGTAAGTCAAGATGACATTTTCAACAGAAGTATCTATAGCCTTTAAACAAACTTTGTTGTTGAGTTGAAGTACGAAAGGCAAATATCAATCATTTAAAGACATAAATTCCTTTTCACGAGTCCTTTCGTTGGAAATCTCAAATGATATTTCTCTCTTTTCATCAAACATCCATTATTTGTGTAAACTTCTCTCTTTGTTTTCCTACCTGCTGTTCCTTATATTAAAATTGCCGCAACCTGCCTTTGAAATATTTATGAAAATCTTTGTCTCGTCATCCTTCTCGCTAGTCATTTTCTAAAGTCTTCCTATTTAAAGTGCCATAAAACTGTTAACTTTTGGACAGTCTAATTCGAGATTTATTGTTTTAATAAGAAGACGATTAATTTATTTTATATGTCTAAAACCTTCCATTTTGTTTCACTGAACTGCATTGAATAAAAGAAATAGTTTGAACAGTTGGAAGTGATTAACTTGGGAGAATGGGTTTTGCCATAAAACCACTCTATTAAATTGAAACGAGGTAAGGAATTTAAGCTATTAATATTTAAAACTGCAAAGACAGCTATAAACAATAAACGGCATAAACATGATGTTGGTTTTAAAAGTAGATAAAAACATAAAAAGCATTTACCAAATAAACTTAAGAAAAAGGTTTTGAACCTCTAACATTTGAGGACTAAATGATTAACCATTCTTCTTGTGTTCCTTCGAAAGATTTTTGTTTCAAAAACTTGACCACGTAAAGTAGTTAATTCCTAAATTTTGTCATTCCTTATTATAATCTAATCCCAGATGAGCTAAACAAAAGGAATCAGTAAGTTTTCTGCGTTTTCTGAAGTTGTTCAATCTTGATTAAATTTAAAAGAATAGTCTTTAAAACAAAGATCCAAATATAAACGCGATCCTTCATTTCAATAATTTTTGTTGTTCCTTTTATGACCTAACCACGGATGTGCTAAACGAATTAGGGCCTTGTGTTTGCTCCTGTTGCTATATTGGTTCGTTTAAAGGTTCCAACTCTAATAATTTATTTAGCCAAACCCATTGTTCTACTAATTATGTTTAGCTATTACTGTATTTTAGCTATAACTGTTTGGTTTTGGGAAATGCAGGAACTGTTACCGTTTTGTTTGGAATGGGTTAAGCTGTTCTGTATGAGATTAAAGTTTAAATGATTCGTTGAGTCATATGTTAAAAGGTTTAACCTGAGAAAAAAAACACTAACCCCAACCCTAACCCTAAATTCAACCCTAATCCTAAACCTAACCCTAATCCTAAACCTAACCCTAATCCTAAGCTTAGGCAAAAAACCGCTGACTGACTCATAACTTGACTCGTGACTCATTGACTTCTCGTTCTGTAGGCAGCTTTATGTTAAAGTTACTGAGTTGCCTTATGGTGCTAAACACCTGAAGCCACTGATTATTGGCTTGTGATA
>ERZ1740055.700-NODE-700-length-10109-cov-8.041774_pt1 | contig 10109 bp, 8 predicted proteins | sample MGYA00581747_ERZ1740055 | MGnify/ENA primary metagenome ERZ1740055 (study PRJEB43018, sample SAMN04849739) | marine metagenome | isolation source: floating plastic debris | place: Pacific Ocean | collected 2008-08-28 | study: EMG produced TPA metagenomics assembly...
GATTAGCAGACGTACTTTACAGTGTTTAGTTCGGCTCAGTTCGTCTGCGTTGCAGACTACGCAAACCATGCCAGTAACTTCATCGTTTAAGGGGTTTATAAACAATTGATTGATAAATTTGCTAATACTAACCTTTCATACAATAAGTTCATAGAGTCGTACAAGTTGGTCCTACAAAGAGTAAGAATCAGAACAAATAAAAAAAAACCAGTAATTAAGTGAGATTCAAAACCCTTTCCATGATGTTTTAAGCTTGTTAGCTAATTAATAGGTGTCAATTACAAGTGTCGAAACAAGAAAAAGCACATGAACCTAAAACTTCTAACTCTCCGAAACTATTTTCAGCACGGATAAATCATTTGGTGAATACGCTTTTCATTCAGTTTTCAATGTTAATGGATAACTTTTAAGCGATTTAATCCCCTTTATATCTAGTGTGCAAGTGATCAAAGATATTATGCGAAAAAACTACCTGTTAAGAGGATTTTCTGTAGCAACTTGGCCAGCAGTGAACTCAACAGCCAAATTAGAAGGTTGTTTCCTTTTTCTACCCCTGTATTATATCAAGACAAAAATAAACTATCTTAAAACTGTCCTGTAATATAGTAGGAAGATGGAGAGAGAAAGTTCGAAACGTCTTAGGTGGAAGAATAATGGGGGATGCAAAGACGACTTCCTTTGATAATAAATACGATTTGGCTCTAAATCTAATCTCTTCAAAAATAAGAATCAGGATTAGTAAAATAACATGTAGCCAAAAACAAAATCACATACAGTAATTTGGGCAAGCCGGTAGCATGTTTCCCGTGCCATGTTTATGATGAATTCCTCCATCTTATCCCCAACCCCAGTGACAAATACTATCCTCATTTCCATCAAAAGCAGGTTACAATGCTACGAGATGTGCATGATAGTGGCATTACCATATATGCCAAGTGTATAGTTTACTACATTTCTGATTTTATCAACCGAGTGCTAAAATTAAAGGTTTTAATAACCTTTAACCGGTTTTCAAGACTGTAAGTCTTCTGGGTTTTAGTTACTGCTTTTATAGGTAGAAAGGAATTATCGTGAACCAAGAAATACCTTTTCACTGGGTTGCCAGTGGCAAACCATTCTTAAAATGTCGTTGGTTTCATTTTTAGCCATAAATTAATCAGAAAATGGAATTCTTGCGCAAGAATCCTAATCATAGTATCGCTTTCAGTATGACATCATGCAATGTGTGATTTGCTCGGGCATTGAGATTACCATGACTACTTGACTGAAGGGAACAGCAAGGAAAGTTTGACAAAATTTACCACTGTGTGACGTTATTGGATTTTTGGATGGCGAGATAATTGAAGTCAGTTATTTACTTAAATTTCTGGAAACCAGAAAAGTCCTGCTTTACTTGCTGTAAACCTAATTGGGTTTACATTTTGTTACAATATGATGATAAAAGAACGTAAAATATTTGAACAATCCTTCTGTTCTCTGTACTGATCCAATTTTCAAGATCATCAACTGAACAATGGTCTTATTCTCTCGTCCAACCCTGTTTAAAGATCGATTAACAAATGAACATTGGTCCTATTCTCTGGTCCAATCCTATTTAAACGACCGATTATTAAATGAGCATTGGTCCTATTATCTGGTCCAATACTGTTTTAAGATTATCAAATGTACATTCGTTCAACTTGCTGGTGTGATTCTAAATATTATTAACCGAATAATGATTTTTATAGCATTATTGGTAATTTCGTACATATTTTTTCGTGTATGCTAAAAATAGCAATTACATGAAGTACCATGCCGACATATCAAAATGCTTATACTAACCTTTAAAGCACAAGATGGAAGCAAAATGAAATTACCCCTCGATACGGTAAGGTTTTTTTCCTTCTGTATGCCTGACTACTTATCATGCGCTTGTACTGGGGCCAGAAAGCCATCGTCAGAACACATGCAGGATACACCAACAGAGAAGGAGATTCTAATTGAGAAGGAAGTTAAACAGGGCTGTATCTTGTCGCCTGCCCTCTTCAGCCTGTATAACAAAACTCGGGTGGTTGAGGGAATGAAGGATTGGGAAGGAATCAGCATTGATGAAACGAGAGTCAGAGATCAGATATGCTGATGAGGAAATAAAACGCCGAACTGCAAAAGTTCTGGGAATGCAAGGAGCTTTGCCATCAAAACATTTCATTAAAGCTGAAGAAAAAAATGCTCCCTATGTACATTTGTCTTCTTTGTTTTTAGCTATGGCTGTGAAACCTGGAATTTCTCAAAAGTTTTTAGAAAAAGGATCGAGAGTTTTGAACGACGTTCTACAAGAGACTTCTTAAAAATAGATGGATTGAGTAGAAGAGGAACTCTGAGGCTGTGCATAAGAGTTGGTAGTGCCTGCCTACTGTTAAAGCTGGTACAAAGGAAGATGTGACACACAGGTCATGTGCTGATAGGAAGGACCAGCCAATTGCACAACCTTGTTCTTGAAGGCACTATTATGAGCACCAAACCCAGAGGAAGGCCATGAACCAAGTGGATAAAAGATTTGCTGAAATGGTATCAATTCGATTGCTTTTAAAATCTTAAACGCACAGCCGAAGATTTAAAGTTGTGGATCGAGGATGGGAGATAACAAGACAAACATTGGGTCCTGATTTCATATGCTATAAGTGGTTATCATTTGAGAGAAAGAAATGATAATCTGCATTGAACATTGTTGCAATTATAGTAGCTTTTTAACAAGCAGTAAAGCGAATCTGATATCTAGAACTGAATCTAGAGAGCATATGTAAGATTCATACTAAACAAACTTGTTAACTAGGCTGAGCAAAACTTTGTTAAATCATTTTTAAAAAATCTCATCTATAAACACAATAGTTTAATTACCTTTGATATACTAAACAGGCCACTGCTAACACAGCTGCAACAACAGCAAATGACGACAAAACTGCAGCAATTATTACAATTTCATCGTTGCCATCTCCTTCCCTTGCAGCCTTATTGCCGCCATCACCATCAGCTATGTTATTTTCAACTGGAGTAGTCGCTGTTTCCAAGGCAATAGTACTGCTGACTAATACTGAAGGCTCCTCCGTGGCTGTTCTATCTATAGTAACATATAGTACAGTGCGGTTAACAGGGGTAGGGTGGGGAAGAAAAGGGCTTGATGCTATACTGCCTGATGCTTGTGATACCGAATCAGCTGTGGTTGGAGAAGGTGTTGCTGTTTAGTGAGAAAAAACAGACAAGAAGCTTTTATTAGCGGTTTTTTACTTATTAGCAATAGCTTACAACAACTAACAAACATAGGTTTAACAAAGTTAAGTTTAACACGTGACAATTATTCATATTCCTGAAATAATGGTTTTACTTTCCAATACTGCTGTATTATGCTTACACAATGAATTAAAGAATCTTTGCTTTAAAATTTGCTTCATGACCGGTAGAATAATGGTAAATGGCAGCCGGTAAGGCAGAATCACACATTCAAAAAATTTATTATGATCGCTACCATAATTTAGGTCGCAAATGAACAAAGATGTTCAGACTCGCTATTTTCATGGTATTATGAAAGGGATAAAGCCCGCTACCAATGTGGCCATAGTGCCCAATATAGTGGTTTCAAGTTAGCTACTAGCACGTTTATGCCATCTATACTTGTAGTTTATAATTTAGTTATAGTACTATGGCTGTAATAACTATATTATATAATTTATAATTAATGTAGTGTTCATGTTTTGCAGATAATAGAGTATGAAAACAGAATAAGGCAATACAGTACACCAGATAAAGTTTTTCGGTATTTTGCTTCAATTAAAGATGACAGTGAAGTGTTTATGACACCAGCAGATTTTGTAAGAGCTTTGACTCCCGGCAAACTACAACCAGAAGGTATTTTGATACTGACTTAATAAACATATACACATTTGAAAAGCAGCTTCCTTTGATTAACGGTCATTATTTTTGATAATTTTTATAATATTATTTTAAAGAGATAATATCAATTAGTGATCTCTGAAGGGCTTAACAGTATTATTTACAATGAAAACAAAAATACACCATTGGCCTTAACAATTAATGAAAAACTGCTTGAAATTTGTTATATTGCTGTGAACTCAACCAATGAACCATGATCCCTTGATTTACTGATTATAGAAGCTGCAGTCATGTCTGTTAAATAAGATCACTGATTAAAAGCAGCTAGCTCATTGAGGTCGAACACTGTGAGACATCTTGGACTGAGAATTGCTTTTCTGAGTATTTTTTAATAGCTTTGTTATTGTATTATAATTTAATTAGTAAATAGATATTAAATTGTTATGAAAATGGTAATACCAAACAGAAAGTAATTAAAAATAAAATATATTTTTGTTTATTTGTAGGCTTAGGTTTGGATGCCCATGAAAGATTTGATCGAGAGGTAAACATGGATGATATTTGTGATTGTATTTTTCCCCAAAAGGTTGATTAACTTTCTGTGAGTTTAATCAAAGCAATCAGTCTGAACCTGATTTTGGAAGACACTTAAGCTGAGATTTGTTTATTACAATCAGATTGAAAAGGATTGCCCTGGCAGCTGGCCTACAATAATTCTTTTTATTACTAAAATGTTATTTTTCTTATTTTTAATTGGGCTAATATATTTCTCAAAGTTCTTCCTTTCAGTTAACTTCAATATATTGACATTAAATTGGAGTAACCACTGTCTTGTTAGCCTAGGCTTAGCCAGTGTGCATAATGTAGATTAAATGCTTAATATTTAGTGTAAAAGAAATATGGACTTAGTGATAAAGTTTAAAATCTTCTGTTTGAATAAAGTTTTGTTATTGCTGGGACCAAGCAATAACCGTTTACAGTAGAATTTTGAGATGATTTGGAAAAAAGTGCTAGTCTACTATTTGGATGCTCAGGTTTGATTTCAGGCCCAGCTAATACTAATATAAGGGTCTTAAAAAAAGTTGATAAAGTGCTGTCTTTGCTCCAAAATTTGAAAGACCTTAGTTTGTATTTCTCAGATAAGAATGCTAAACTCTAGGTCCAGTCTCCCAACCCTCTTTCCACTAGAGGTAACTTTAAAGAATTCCCATGTTTCACCCATCATGTGGGTGATTTGGAATTATTCTAACTAGATGATTCGTAGACCAATTTCCACGGTTTTGTACTTTTCCAGTTTATTCTCTTCAGTAGAATAAAGCTTACAGAATGATTTTTCTTATTGAAGAGAACAAACTGGCAATGTATGAAACTAGAGATAGGTCTACAAGTCATCTTAGAATAATTATTCCAAATCACCCACACAAAGTACAAAATGGTCAGAACTTGCGACGGATCTACAATCTACTTGCTCTACCAACTAGGACGTTGCCTGACTATTTATAAGACAGTATGATTTTAACTTGGGGAATTGGGTTTTTTAATTATTATTGGCGAGTACTGTTCAACTATTTCATTTCTAACTGTATGTGCAAAACAACCCACACGCAGCTCTATCGCAAGGAGTAAGGTAGATCCTGATGCTGTGTGGTCTTTCTGAACTATGTTCTACTGACAAGAGAATTCTTAAGATCTAAATGTATGGCTTTGTGAGAGCTGCAGTACTGTATTCTCAACTGTTGACTTTGTATGTACACCATTGTAAAATGTATTTGAAAATAACCATATTAGTCTATAGAAAATGCAGTAATATAAATCAATTTACTATTTTTACTATTAAGTACTATAATTATTATTATAAAATTTATTATAAATTATTATTTTTAATTATTTTTATTGAATGAAGTTATTGATTCACTCATAGAAACACAAATATGTGCCAAGTTATCAAATAAAGCAAATTGGTGGCAAAAGTGTGTTTGCCCAGATGGGAGAGCATGGCCTGATATCATTTTCAGATTATATTTTCTTGCTGACTGTACTGTCAAGTAAGTACTTTATAAAGTGTGCAAACTTGAGTAACATGATTTTAAATCTTTGTTCCATAGCAAGGTATTACTGTCCTATAAGCCAGTGCACATACTATTGATGAAAAATGCTTAATATTTAGTGTGGAAGGATTATGGACTTGGTAACATATTTCAAAATGTTGTGTTTATAAAGTCAGTTGAAATGGTTTGGAAAAAAGTGTAGTTGAATTCAAGTAGTTTGAAAGGATTTTACAAATTGATAAGTTTTACACCGTGGTGAGAAGAATTTTTGAACTGACGTTTCGGACTGTACAGTCCTTCCCTCTGAGTGAATTCCCTCCAATGAAGGACAACAGTCCAAAATGTCAGTTTGAAAATATTGTTCTCAGTACGGTGTAAAACTTATCAATTTGTAAAACTGTTCCTGTAGAAACTCCGACGCAGTATTCCATTTATGACATTTATGGTTTGAAAGGGGAATAGAGTTAAAGCCAGATGGTGTAATAGGTGCAGTCAGGACCAAATCTAGATCAGGGAGGCTTGGTGTGAGGCATGAACCAAATAATGGTAAAATTTGGTGGAGCTGTCACCTTGATGGTGTAAACACTAGATGTATTGAAGTCAAGATGGAGTGGGAACCCAATGATTTAATAGAAGAATGGAACTATTGTATCCCCTGATGGTTTAAAAGGATGACTACTGTATCCCCTGACCAAGATGGCAGAAACTGATGTTATAGTTAAAGTATAACATTTTTATAGAAACTGCTCCACTCAAATCAGTTTTGAGATTTTAGGGAAATCTCTGGATCAAGTAGGTGGGGAGTGAGAAACTGATGCTGTGATAGAATGATGGAACTGCAATTTACTGGTTTGAAGAGATAATATAGCTGGATAAAACAGGTGGGGAGAATCTTGGAGCAATGATTAGTAAGAATGGAATTCTACCTTGTATGTAAACTGTATTGACTTTGAAAGAGCATTCAACAGCCTCGATCAAGAATCCTTATGGAAACTAATGCAGCATTATGGAATACCTGAGAAATTTATTACAGTTATTAAGAACACCTACTTTGGAATGTATTGAAAAGTAAATCGCATGAGGGCACCTTAACAGACAAATTCAAAGTCCCCTCAGGGGTGAGACAAAGCTGTTTGCTATCCCCCTTCTTGTTTCTACCAGCAGTGGACTGGATCATGGGAGAAAGTACTGAAGGAAGGAGAAATGGAACTCAGTTGACGCTATGGAAGCGGTTGGACAGTTTGGACTTTGCTTATGATATTGCTTTACTGGCCCATTATTACAATCAAATGCAAGATAAGTCCACACAGCTAGAGGAATTGACAAGAGAGCTAAGTTTTTCTGTAAGCAAAGTTAAAACAAAGAATGAACACCACGGCCAATATTAATCCCATAATGTTACAGAAGGGAGTCAATGAAGATGTTTCATCCTTTACCTACATGGCAGTATTGTCAGCACTACTGTAGTTAGCAGATGAGGACATCAAAGCCAGAATAGGAAAAGCCAGAGTAGCATTTAACAAAAGATATGGAAGTTTTATGACATACCATTGTTGGTCAAATTGCAAATTTTTATTACCAGTTGTTAAATCTGTCTTGTTTTATGAAACAGACAATTGACAGACATCAAAGATCACTTTAAAGTTCGTCTAATGAAGAATCCTTAGGATTTGATGGCCAGAAAAGATCAGATCTTAGGGAAAGAATCAGTAAAGGAAGTGGTTATGGTCAAAAAATTACTAAGAAAGCCTAAGGATAACATCACAAAACAGGCACTAGTGTGGAACCCATCAGGGAAGCAGAGGTGTTGGAGACAGAAACATAGCTGGAGAAGGGAAATGAAGGCAGAGATGGCAGCAGATGGTTGTAACTTGAGTAAACTAGAAAAGTTGGCCCAAATACGTGTCTGATGGAAACATATTGTTAATGGCCAAGATGCTCTTCCATTCCAGCCTAGAAGGCAATGATGGCGATGTGATGATGAAGTGGGTGGGGAGCGAAGATAGAACTGGGACTACATAGATTGAAAGATGGGTGGAGCTGGAAACTGATGGTGTGATAGAATGATGGAACTGTAACTTAATGGTTTGAAGATACAATTTTGCTGGATTAAGTAGGTGGGAAGTTTAGATAGTTTTGAAACGAGATAGATTGAAAGAAGGATGAAACTGGATCCTGATGATGATTTTATGGAAGAATTCAACAGCAATTTGTTGGTTAGCAGGGATAATTTAGCAGAATCAAGTAGGTAGAAAGTTAAGAGAGGCCTTTGACCAGATGATAGATTGTGGAGATGGAATCTCATGGTTTGATAGAAGGATTAACTGGAGCTTGATGGGTTAAAGGGAAGATGAAGCTTGATTGAGATGTGTAAAATTAGGGTAGAACTGGAACTAGATGGAATGAAAGAAAGTAAAGCTAGAGTCGGATGATGTGATAGAGAAATGGAACTACCACTTGATGGTTTGAAAGGCCAATTTTCTTGCATCAAAATCGTTAGTAATGATGGTAGAACTGGGATGAGACAGAGTGAAGGGAAGATGGGGGTGAAACCCAGATGTTATGAAGAGAAGAAAACACTTAAATGAGATGGTGCAACAGGAATAGGACAGTTAAATTAGATAGCGTGTGAAGAGAAAGTGGATCTGGAATCAGATAGATTTCAGAGTATAGCAAGTGAAAGCAAAAGGAAAATGACAATTATAAAATTAGGGATCAATTACTAGCTGAAATATGTAAATGTGAGTTGAAAAAGTGAGCATTCTAAAAATGTTTGATTTTATGATGATCGACTTTGCATTACTTGCTTTAAAAACATTAAAATCTTTTTAAATGATATAAGTTTTCGATTCATATTCTGAGATCTGATTAACAATGGTTTTTGCTAGTTCCACCAAGAATGTTTGAGATGGCATTCCAGATGTTTGACCTCAATGGAGATGGTAATGTTGATCCTAGTGAATTTGAGAAAGTGAGTTCGAACTTTCTTTGGTTGAAGACAGTTAGTAGTTTTAGTCACCCTGTACATAGCATTAATTAGTAAAAGTTGTAAAGATTCAAAATTTCCAGGACATTACATTTGTAGACTAAACTTCCATTAAATGTAACTTGTAGACAACACAAATTTAGAATCTTCATTATTATAACATTGCCATAACCCTTTCAACCCCTGGCAGCTTATCAGTATCTTAATTCTCCTTACAAATCTCATACATAATGACACATTTGGTATTGAGAATGAAGGATTTCATTAAGTTAAATATTTTGTGAAAATAAAAACAAAATTCTCCCAAATTGCTTAATATATGATAAGTATGAGATTTAATTTGGAGAATGTAGCAATATTAATATTAATTGAACTGTTTGCAACATTTAATCAAAGGCATCCTAAGGTGACCTCGGGTAGAATGATGGGTACTGAATTAACTTTAATTAACCCATTTGTAAAATTTGTAAGAAATGTTCGAAAACTGCGAAATTTTCGCAGGATTCCCGAAGGAACTGCTAAATGGATGCCGTGTTGGTGATTTGCTGCAATTCAGTGCCTTGTGATTACAAAATTTTTACCCTACGTGATTGGCAACAATACAATGCCTTTTGTTAACACCATTTTGCCCCTCTACAACCATTCAAATACCTAGGAAGTAATGTTTTGACCATTAACGTTTTGTTCAGTCTCTTATGTTGATGTAAATTATTTTGTTTCTGGCATAAACTAGGGAACAATCTACTCATTGACAGGAAGCTGTATTTAAGAAGTCTTAAATGTTATCCTAGTTAACTGGTCATAACTTTGTCAATAATAAGTAAAGTATAAATATGTACCAGATAAATTGATTTCAGATCCAAAGTGTCTTGTTCTCAATGACATCAACTGGTATGCGGCATCGAGATCATTCAACAACTGGCAGTGTTTTGTCGAGTCATGTCAATAGTGGATTGAAGGAATACATGTTTGGAAAAACTCTTGAGAAGAAACTAACTACTACAAGATTTATAGAATTTCAGAAACAGCTGCAGAAGGAAGTCATGCTTCTTGAGGTAAAATCTTTTTTGTAAAAGCTTAAAATACTGTGGTTTAAACTGCTTATATTTAATTAGTTAAAATTCTGTTTCTTTTGTACAGGTCTATAGACCTTAATAATAATAACTTTATTGTTTCCTCTTGCAGAATGAACTGAATTACAGGAAGTA
>ERZ1740055.701-NODE-701-length-10106-cov-8.538056_pt1 | contig 10106 bp, 14 predicted proteins | sample MGYA00581747_ERZ1740055 | MGnify/ENA primary metagenome ERZ1740055 (study PRJEB43018, sample SAMN04849739) | marine metagenome | isolation source: floating plastic debris | place: Pacific Ocean | collected 2008-08-28 | study: EMG produced TPA metagenomics assembly...
TTAATAATAGTATCATTTATGAAAGGATGTAATAAATCTTGTGAATTAAACAAATACAGAAGCTAAAATTATTGCAGTAGCAGTGTGTTTTAGTTCCAACCCTTTAGGTGTACCTAAAAAGTACCTCAAGTACTTTTTAAGTACACTTTTAACATTCCAAATCCTATATTTCAAACATACCCCAAATGTACCTCTCAAATAGTACCCCAAACATACTTCCCAGTACCCCAAATGTACCCCATATTTCTGGTACTTCTGAGGTATACCGAGAATGTACCTAGTTTTGTTCCAATCGTACCCTGTTTAAGGTATACCTCAAAAGTACCTCTTGGGGTACATTTGAGGTATACCTACAATGTACTTATTTTTGGTATGGGTAGGTTTCCGACAGTAAATCTACCAGGTTACTCTACTCTTTCAACGCGCCTACCATTTGGTTTGCAACAGTAATAATACTTATGGTTAAAACCAGCTCCATTCAAATGATTCAAAGCAGAAAATGTAAATGAATGTGACATTACTGATGTGGTTGCAATTTTTACTCAATACATGCTTTGATGGACAACTCTTGAATCAAGAGACATATTGCATTACGATTGCTGTAAGTTGGTGACTGTCATTCAAGAGGTAAGAGCTGTAAATTTTGAATCAAAAAATGAATGGCCATTATTGTAAGATTTAACATGCAACTATACTGTAGTATTCGTCTTTAATAATTAGTTAATAAGTATTAAAATGTTAGAAAGCAGATGATGGTAAACCAGTCAAGGTTTCAGACGTTAAAAAGGTCACTTTAATGATGTAACTATATATCAGAACTGTGCATGTAAGGAAATTGTTATCTCCACTTTTAAAGAATTTTTCCTTGGAAAATATCTCTTAATAAGGATTAGAAGTTGGAATTCTTTTTCACTATACAATTGGACTAAAGCAAATACTCAGGTTCATATGTCCTTCTCATTTTTTTAGTTGACTTTATCGGCTTTTTTTTAAATTAACATTACAGTATAACGGCCATTATGTAATTGTCAATACTCATTGCTCTAACAAATCCTTAACTCTTTTGTTATTTTGTGTAACCCGAGTGTCGGTGACACATGTTTCAATCATTTGCAATTTTAAACCCTAATCGCTAATCGCTAATTATAAACCCTAGCTGCCCAGTGTATGTCAACTTATGAAAATCTTGAAAAAGTGAGCAACCCCAAAATTTGTTTGATGAGAATACAGTAATAACAATAATTACATAACAATGAGTAAAGAATTGAATTTAAATTGTTTGTTACAAGTTTAAGTGTGAATTATAAGGTTGTGTTAGGTTTCTTTATCAGGGGAGCTGGGGATCCTTGCATACTTGTAGGTCTTATCTTGGATTTTGCAATTAAACTCTGATTAAAATTTTTGTATGCCAAAATCCATTATTGAGGTCTTAAAAAGTCGCTGATCAGTTATAATTTAACCTTTCATAAAAAGGTGAGCTTTTGCGATGAATTAAAAGCAAATATTTGCCATATTTTATTAAGCTATATAAAATTATTGTAATTTGGAACAGGTAGGCATCCTCATGTTACAAATATTACAAATCATGTCACACATCTCTGGCTTTCCCTGGCTTTCATACAGTATATTGTTGTTTTGGCTGGTACAAGTTTTTGTTTACAGTGTGTTTGGTTCCTTCAGTTGATGTGCATACTGTATATTGTTAGTTTATTTAATACTTTATAATATGTCATTTGCTAAATAGGGAATTAAGATAAAAGTACAGTTTCTTTGCTAGACAATATTTTAACTTCCTTTTTTGTTTTCTTGATTTCAGGGAGTTTGCAAAGATCAATCTAGGTTGTTTAGACGGTCAGCTGAAGGCATTTCTCTGCATTTACATTTCCTTAATGCCGTGCAACCTCTTTTAATACTCTGAAAATTCTGGTGTTTAGTAAGGTAAATCTGCATTGTTGCTCATGGCTAATCGTAAGGTTGTTGCTGATTGGCTATTAAAAAATGTGCAGGTTGATGTGCATGCAAACAGTGTGTTGCACAAAGATCTTGTTTATGTCGTGTTCGCAAAGAGTTTTTCCTGATGTTTCTCAAGAAGTATTTTTAAGTGAATTTGGTAGAGCTATTCTAAATCCCCCGTTAAATCCTATAAAGGTGATTAAGAGAAAAGGAAAAACAATTGGTTTTTAACTCTTATAAGTAATGTTGATGCACAGGGATCACTGCCTTTGTCTGATATGGATAATGGTAAACCTTCTGAGTTTAGCCTTACATTTAAATCTTCATGCTCTTCTGTTGTTGAACCGTCTCTTGGGGTAAACACTAAGCCTGTTACTTTAAAGACAACCAAAGTGGAAATTAATCCAGACTAATAATTTAAGTAATATAATATCAAGTGAAAAATACAGCAATAAACAATACAATGAACTAAATGAATATTCAAAGAAAAAAATAAATGCTGTAGAAACGATGAAACAAATAAACTCAGATGTAACTAAAAAAACTTTGCATGAGAGCAAAAAAGGTGGTTTTCCAGAAGAAAACAAATTTCTTTACAGTATTCCTGTGACTTTGTCACACATTCAAGATAGTGATGGTAATCCCAGTATATCTGGTCATTGTGGTAACGATGACCACCCATTTTTTGTTAACGATGATGATAATGTCCACTCTGTTTCTGTTGATGGTGATAGTATTGATATCCAACCCCTTCCTGTTGATGGAGATGATGAAAATAATGGTCACTCCTTTTCTATTGGAAATGATAGTGATGACCATGATCACTCCTATTCTGTTAATGGTAGTGATTTCGAGTTTTTCTGGTGATAATGGTGACAAAAGTCCTTTTTCTAATGATGGTTGTGATGCTGTGCTCTCTTTTTCTGATGAACAGTTTTCTGTTTCGTCTGCTGTAGTGAAAAGGATTCTTTGGAAACCAGGAAACGAAAAAGAAAAAGGAGTTTTAATTGCAACAGGAAGCACAAGGTAGCTGTTACTTTCTCATCTGTTGATTTTAGAAAGGCAGGTGTTGAATCAAAACACTTTAATGGCAAACTGTTTTTTCATCACAATCAGTGGAAGCAATTGTCTTCTTTTAGAGTCAGTCAACTACCCCAAAAAGCTTCCTCTTATGACTCTTTCCTAAAAGGTCAATTTATGAGTGCAGATAACAATTGCTCTGTTGGTGATAAGCTTTATAAAGACATTGGTCCTGCCAAGTCTTTCAAGTTGTCCAAAATGAGGGCCTTTTTTCTGCCTGCTTTACTCCCCTTACTGTTGGCTCCAGTGTTCCCCAGGCCTTTCTTTGTTGTAATGGTGTAGGCATTCCATATCCACAGTTCTCCTGCCCTAAGTCGGCAATCGTTAGTGAAATCTGTGTACCCTTTCAAAGGTGGGCAATGAAGAGTGGTGTCAGCAACTCTTCCTTGCGGTGCAAGGGGGCAACCAACGATGCTATCCTAATTGGAGACCATTACTTTTGTCAATTCCATCGAGCTGAACAAACCTAAAAAACCTGTCTCAAAACCCACTTCCAAAGGACCAAAGCAACAAAATTTTATATCATATTTTGGAGCTTCCAATGAAAATCGTTCAGGAAAGGCTTTAAACTAGAAGCGACCTCTGGACCTATGACTGGACCAACGATGAAGGTTCAGTGCCACCATGTATGGGATCCAGAGGTCGTGAAAAATTTAAAAAACGATAAACAAATCAGACGAAACACAGTAAGTGGCCTTTTTAAGAAAAAACTGAAAGAACACCAAATTTTATGCATTCGAAATGGTCATGTTAATTGTAGGTTCTTTCTTTAACTGGAAAGAAAAACATCCTTTAGAGTATAAACTTTTAAAAGAAAAGGCTGAACATTCTCCGAAATCTGTTTTCATACCCAAACCAGTAGTTTTGTCAGTAGGTGGAGAAAGCATTGAGGTTGATGGTGGAATCAAGAGCACTGAACCACCGTGCCTCGGGGTTGCATATAATCTTGGTCCAGACCCCTTTACTTGCTCAAATTGCCAGATGCAAAAAAGAGAATTAAAAAATTTGTTATCCAAACGAAAAAATGCTTCACTCAAACAAACAAATAATATATTAAGAGTAGGGAAGAGGGGATTTAGAGTTAGTTATGCAAAGCATGAGGAGGAGCTAAAAACGCTAAAAATTACAACAAAGGCTAAAAAAGAAACAGCAAAGACGTCTACTAAGCTAATCAAACAAATTGAATCACAGAAACAATGGACAGATTTTCTGTACGAATCATGCCTGAAGAACGATGAACCCTAATTTTGACGCCATCACTAGGGCTAAGTTGCTCTATGGTTCACTTCCCATTATCGAGTGTAGTGATGAAGCGAGAGCTTTGCGATATTTAGAGCCTAGGTTAAATGAGAATGGTGTTGTGGAGCTCGTAGGGAAATGCTGGAATCCTGACGTGGAAACTTGGATGGAACGGTCGTTGCCACTTCCATCTGCAGACAAGCAGATGGGTGACGTGGATGACTTTTCAGCTCCCAAGCGACTTGTCGATGATCTTGTAAAGTCTGATTCCATAGCAAAAAGCGTATCTGTGCATAACTTTACCAGTCTTTGTAGTACAGAGGAACCTTACATTGTTCACTCGATATGGCCAACTCCAAACAAGGGATACAATGCTAAACATCTTTTAAAAATTCTTGAAAAGTTGAGATGGTTATGCTTCTACTTTCCTAATGGGAAACCAAGGCCATCACCTTTATCACTGCTTGGTTTTGCCACTGATTCTGCTGGTTTTTTGCTGCCTGCTGCCATAAGCACACTAACACCAACTGACCTTCATATTCGTGAAGGGGTTTACTTTTTGGATTTATGTGTGCCTGATGAACGCTTTGTAGCTCCCTACTATTCTAATTTACCTTTTATTGCTTTTCTTGATTGGGACCATGAACGCCGTGAAATATGAGACTCTAGACCTGACCCTCTGGAAAGACAACAGTGGGAGTTGTTCTTGGATAACAGTCCATCACCTCAGAGAACTCAAGCACGTGTGCGAGAAATGTGGAATTACTTGTGGTTTAAGTTCTGTTGACTTAGAGTTGGGTAAGTTTTTTGACCAAAACTCTGATGCAGCTGACCGAATGTTCACTTTGAGAACAGCTAATCTCCTCGATGAGTATGTATCAGGTTCTCAAGGAACCAGTCTTTTTATAACAGCAGTTTACGCGCTGATTGAACCGTTCAGAAATATTCAGTTTGGTACACCTGCTGATGTTCAAAAATCGGTTTCGAAGTGTATTACATTGCTGAGAATGTGGAAGAAAATTCTTGAGCCGAAGAAGCTTAGACTAAAAGCAATAAAAGGGGCTAAAAATGACCTTGGCAAACGGGGCCATTTCTTAAACTACGGCTGTGAGCTCACCGCTGAAGTCTTTTTTGCTGCAGTCACTCTTTATAATTTAGCAATATTTTTGCACTTTCCTCATGTTGGGCCTTCCTGGTGTTCTCCCCGAAATGCTGGAACTAGAGCGACGGAGAGGATTATCTGTGAGCTTCAAGGGAAAACCCTCCAATTACAATCTTTGGATTCACAACCAACTTTTGGTGCTATGCTCAACAGGGTTTACTCTGTTCAGTTCAATCAAAACGTTGAAAAGAAGCTCGCTGTGAAAGGTGTAAAAATTGTTCCATCTTCTAAACGAAGAAAAGAAAACTACAGCTTCCAACAAAACACTCTTGAGCTCTCTCATCAGTATCCCCATTCTTTTAGACTATTTCAAAAGGAGCAACAGAATGCTAATGATGCTGGCGTACAAGAATCCCGTGAACTTTTTTAGAAATATGCTCCAGAGGCAGCTGTATTACTCTTGAAAAATCATGATGCTTGGGTCCGGCTATACACTTTTTAGTTTCCAGAGAATATCAAGTTTGTTTCAGAACAATGTCCTTTACCCCTAACTATAACAAGCTCAATAAATCATTTCCTGTTGGGGTTGATATTATGAATGAGGTTGTTAATGATGCTGAAACCTCGAGTGAAACTCCTGTAGGCTTGAAGGATGATTGTGATATTGAATAGAAATATGACGATTGCTTTGAAGAGGGAAGGGAAAAGTCTGGTAATTGAAATGCGTGGTATATTTCCAAGCTTGTTGACGGAAAAATTGAGTCCATTCACAAAAATAAAGCATAGAAGCTTTTGCTTCCTCGTGAGTGAATATCACGCAATCGTTCTCAAAGGCACATTGCTGCTAAATATCTACCTGGATTTGCTCCAGTTAACAGTGACCACGATGTTTTCAAGTTTAGTGATGTTGCATTTAAAGTGAAAGTTAACGGGAAAGTGTGCTTTAAACTGGGAAAGGTAGTGGTACTAAGGTCAGGCGAAGGTGCTGACATTCCCTCCCTAAACTCGAAAAGGCCACAGAATGCCACATTTCGATGCACTTTGTACACGAGAAAAAAATGACCTCTACATTTTGTCATCAAAATCTCGGTGTCTTCTTGGAAGCCCTTTTCTTCCATAATTTCTGTTGTTGGCTTGACTGGTTGTGGAAATGGTCTCAGTCTTACTGATTCTAGTGCGACACTTCTTTCAGGCAAAAGCTACAGTCATGCTGAAGGTTCCTGTAGGTCTTCAAATGTTTCTGTAAAAGATAGACTCACAAGAGAGTGTTGTTGAGTTACCCCGAGGATGATTTAAATGAAGAATTTTATGAGGTTGAGAAAGGAAGTACTAGACAGACAAATTGATCCATTAACAGAAACATTTTCATATTTGGTACGCTTTAAGGGCTACTCAGAGAATGATGACATGTGGCTGCCAGCATCTTCCTTTAATTACCCATTAACGTTTGCAAGCATCTCGTCTTAGGGGCGTAAAAGAAAGTCACAGACTAACATTAACAAAGTATGCACTAGTGGGCCTTCCATATCTTTTAAAAAAGGCAAAGGTAACAACGCCATGAAAAGAAGAAATAATAAATCCGTTCGTTCCAGTAAAGTGGAAGGGAAAAGGCAGTCAAATGATCGTTTTTCTGTCAAAGAATCGACATTCTAAAAGTCCCTCTTCCTCAGTGTCCTCCTGCAATTTCATAGCTAGTGAAAATGTGTGCCCTGTGGCTTCTGTTAATATTACAGTTGTTGGTGATCAAGATGTTGGACACTTTGTTGAGCGTGGTAAAGAATCAGTAGATAACCTATTTAAGGCTGACCTGGCAGAGAGGGGGACCAAGTTTAGGTGTTCACGTTTAGATATTGCGTATTGTAGATTGCCAGAAATTGTTGATGTAGTTCCAGAAACGAATGTGACGATCCTTATGAAGCTACCCGTCTTCCTCCTTGGTCTATTTATTCCTCAGGTGAGCAGAAACTGAGAAAGAAGGTAGCCAAGGGATACAAGAATAGTGCAATTAGATTTTATGGTCTTGGTACTTATTCTTTTTCATCACTTCCAATACTCCGAAATTATTATGTCTTTAGAGACATAAGGAGAAAGTTTGAGCAAGAGAAAAAAGTTTCTGCAAACAAAATTTGAAGGTATCACTGAAGAGGACAGATCTTTCGTTCAAAGTAAGATGTTATATAATAGGAATGTAATTCCTAAATTTGATGCGAAAAAATATAGTCAGTTGACCGTTGACCAAGTTACCTGTCTCACTGGAGAATCCTATCTCAATGACGCAGTTATCAGTTACTTAATGAAAACCTTTGAAGATGAATTCAATGCTACTGTGGACAAGCCAATGTGTCTTGCTCTTGATTCTCTTTTGATACATTTTGATGAAGCAGCAACTGCAAAGTCTGTTACAGCTTCTTGTAGAGGCAGAAGTGTGACTGACCTGAAAACCATTCTTTTTCCAGTCCATTTCAAAATTTGTTGCCATTGGGGTCTTGCAAAAATCGATCTGAAGGAGAGGACCGTTTCTTTTGATGATGGCTTTCATTTAGAACCTCCTGAAGAATTTGAAGGTGTTCTGAGGATGGTAGTTAAAACCTTGTGTTATCTGTCTAGGTCACAAAGTATAGAACTGGGTCACCCGTTGATGATGAATCGTTTTGGGATGCAAGATCAACCAAGCGTTGGAGTTGGATCAGGAAGCTATGGAGTAGCAGTATTCATGGCGGCAAGGAGCTTTTTCTGAGGAGAACCAAACTTAAAGTGGACTTACCAGGACACACCCAAGAACCGAATGAAGTTTCTGCTGGGGATCCTACATGATGGAATGGAAACAGAGTGACACGGTCTGGAAACGTTGTTCTGTTTAAGCTAATTTGCAGCTATTTGCCTCTACTCCTGTATAATGGTTTTCATCAAGTTTCGAAGACTATGGCAGTCTTCATCTAAAACAGGAAATAAATAAGTGTATAAAGTTATTATCTTTTCATTTCAAAAGCCCATTTTATATGTTAATAGTAGAAAGTTCACCATCTTGCTTAATTAAATTGTTTGTTTTTGTTTCAATGAAGGTCATTCTAGTTTTAGTGTTGGGGAGTGGCATATAATAGCGACATGAAGTTTTTTCTTTTACTTTTTTCCCATCAGGTTGTGAGGATGAAGCAAGTTGATGTAGCCTGATGATGCAGATGTGCAATGATGTTGTGAGCTGTTCCTAAACTTTCATTCATCAATCAGAACTGCTTTTCGACTTTTGAAACTTATAGTGCAAACAAACCATGAATATTTTAGCAGTAGATTTTTATTCCAAATATTAAATGATAAGGCAGGCGAAATTTAAAGGCAATGTTATTATCGTTCTTGAAAATCATGGAAAATCCTTAAATAAGTCAAAAATTTCCAAGTCTGAAAAGTTCTTGAATATTATGGAATCGCATGTGTTGCACTAGCAGAAATGTAACTTTTGATATAAACTGAGAAATTCCGCAAAATCCGGCTAGTTATTCTGACTGAAAATACACGAGCTATGGATTCCAAAGCTCCATCTGGTGACACATAAACACCACCTGACGAATTAAAGTTCAACGTGAGATTCGAATTTTTTTTGAGCTTCCTGGAAAATTTTTACTTTTTTGAGGAATGCTGGCTGGAAAAATCGAGATTGCCCTTGCTGGAAAAATTCTGTTATAAACTTTCTTACTGGGAAAAAGGAACATATAAATTTTTTCCAGCTTTTAAAGATAACGTTGATATTCAACAAAACATGTCTAAAACTACCAACTCAGGTTGTTTTCCTATTTTAGACAATTTAAGCGAATATAACTGTGGGCTCTTTCATGCAAAGTATTCTTGAAGGGTGGGTGGCTGTAGATTGAATAATTCTGGGGTGAGATTTCCATACATACAAGTTAAAGCATTCTGCAGTACAGCCCAGACGATATAGATCTTACCAATGCTACTAAGCCCAATCTTAAAATTTTTCTTGAAATCAATGAATTTAAAGAAATTTACTATATCGCCAAAAAGCCACTCTACGTAACTTCTGACAGAACTGATAGAAGTATTAAAGGCTTGCATCTGAGGAGTTAAAACAACATTTCTGAAGGGGGCTCGAAGTTGAACCCTAAGGGGGTATGCAGGGTCCCCATAAATACACATTGGTTGTCCTGCAGGTGAATATGCATAGTACTGTAGCTGATGAAGCAGACCAGATTCCCCAACATGCTGGAATCATGCTTTTTGCTCTCTGAAATTTACAACAATACTTTATATCAAAAAACCTTTATTTGCATCATGTGTAATTCCAGAAGATCCACATAAGAGTAGTAAGATATTACTTTGGGTGTACTTACAGTAAAACTTGTAAATAATACATGCAGAAGTTTGGGAGCTAAAAAATTTTTGGTTTGGGGATATTTTTGAGTATAAAGTTTTAGTCAGGGATTTGTTTGGTGTTTTCTTTTAATAAGGTGTTTTGAGAGCAATAAAATAGGAATATGATGATGAAAATACGATGGAAAAAAATATACTTGTTACTCTCCTATTCCTTTATTAGCAGCAAATCTATCACTTTATTATAATAGGCATAATTTTATTGCCCTCTGAAATTTACTAAAGGCAATCCAAAAGAAGCCACGGCCTTAAATTTTGAAGTATCGCTATATATAAGATAGAATTAAATAAACTAACACTGCGTCACCACCTGAGCAGACTGTCATACCTACTACTAGATATTCGTCTC
>ERZ1740055.702-NODE-702-length-10106-cov-8.510297_pt1 | contig 10106 bp, 17 predicted proteins | sample MGYA00581747_ERZ1740055 | MGnify/ENA primary metagenome ERZ1740055 (study PRJEB43018, sample SAMN04849739) | marine metagenome | isolation source: floating plastic debris | place: Pacific Ocean | collected 2008-08-28 | study: EMG produced TPA metagenomics assembly...
AATACCAGTACATTTCATTCAACGTAGCCCAACTGACAGCAACAAAATTAAAATTTCATAACTTGCTTATATCACGCTATATCACACTAAAAATTGAATATGCTATAGTCCTTTTATTACTTTTTTACATATATAAATCCTGATATCGGGACTTACAGGGAGCCTTCACAATGAGCTGCTAATGAAGAGTTGGTAAAACAATTTTACGGAAATGGTATGAAACTTACAAATTTATGAAAGTTACTTTAATCGATTTGCTTGCAGCTGATTAGTTTTAACTGCCCTAAAGACAGATTATTACCTTTTTACCTTACTGAGCCCGAGATTTTGTAGCATCATAAAAAAGAAAAGAAGACATTTGAACAGACAAAAGAAGAGATCTGCTGATCCTGCTGCCACTGTTCCATAGAAAGATGTAATCCTAGTCTTGCCTTTCCTAGGTTTCCAGGGCGAAGCTCTTGCGCGTAGTGTTAAATTTTGTGGTAGCAAGTTTTATGGATTTGTCAATCTTAGGTTATTTTTCAAAACACTTGCAGGGTTAAGTCATTCTTTCCATACAAACATAGCTTTAGCCGTTCTAAAAGGTGTAAAATAATATACAAAGCTAGTTGTTGGGACTGTGATTCTTTCTACGTCGGTAAAACCAAACATTGATTGCGTGACAGGAAATCTGAACATTTCAAAGCTCTTACACAAGATAGTCACGCCTCCACTGTTGCAGAAGAAGAGGATTTATAGGGATTGAACCGTACACGCATATAGGAAAGGGTACTATAAAAACTATAGTATCAAAGGACGAGCTGGGTTTGATCAAGAGACATTCTTAAATGATATCAAACCCAGAGTCCTTAATTTCTTCGAACAGCAAAAGAGGTCAATCAAGTGTGATCAAATTTTGAGGATGGGATTCTCCAGATCGAACCTTACAACTGGAATGGTTGAATTTGCCCTCAAAGACTTCCATACTAATATGATGGAAATACATGCAGGTAATTTTACCTCTGAGGATTACGAAGCCATCAAAGAGAATCTACTGGAGCAGGTTGCTACTTATCAGGAGCATGGTTCCGGATGGACGTTTGATCGAGTGGAATCCTATGACATCAATGTTGCCACTTTCCAACGAATCAACAACTATGATGATAAATGCTTCCCGAAGTCAGTCACTGAAGCGATATTTCCTAGGAATGGGAAAGTTGCAAATAGGGATAACGACAAGTTGAAAAGGAACATGAAGAAGCTAAATTGGCAGGGTATAGAATTCCCTGCTGACCAAGTAAAAGCTTCTAAAAAGTTTGAAAATAATAATCCAGGTTACGCAATTAACGTGTATGGATATGATGATACTGTAAATGATGAGGATGATAAGTATTCCATACAGAGAATTAGTGACAAAATTCTTGATCCTAATATTAAGATAATTAACTTACTACTATATTCAAATGCAGAGACTAATCATTACGTTATAATTAAAAATATGAGTAGAGCGTTCTGATCACTCGTCACTAAATTTAAACAAGCATGAGCGATTTGTTACAGATGTTTTAAACCTCGTAAAACAATAGAGGATTTGAAGGAGCATCTCGAGTTATGCTCTGATCATGATGCAGTTAGGATTGTCATGCCAGAGGGTAAAGATGGGAAACCTCCATACTATGCATTTAAGAATTTTCACAAGCAACTTATGGCAACCATTGTAGGTTGTTTTGATTTTGAATCCTTTTTTAGAGAGAGACGTTCAGATCGTTTGTATGATGATACGAAGAGTTACACGGAGAAGTATCAGCAACATATACCATCTGGATTTGCTATGATCTTCAAATCAACGGATTGTAAATTTTTTCAAACCTAAACTTCATCAATACACAGCTGAATCCGAATCTGTTGATGTTGCAAACGCATTCAGTGATATGTTAGAATCTAACATCAAAAGAATATGGAACACCGTAGACTTTAACAAAGACTTTGATGGTATTGAACCCGAAGAATATCATACCGCTACACAGTATTGGATCTGCAAAGGTGAGCTCAATGGTGATAAAGTTCTAGATCATGATCACTTCACTGGTAAATACAGAGGTGCAGCACACAACACGTGTAATCTTTCACTAAAAATGCCATTATTCATCCCTATGTTCTCTCATAATCTATCAGGATATGACGCTCATCTTTTTATCAGGGCTCTAGCCTCCACCCCGGGAGAGGTTACATGTATTGCAACTAGTTCAGAAAAATATATTTCCATCTCCAAAAAGATTATCGTAGGTAAATACATAGGCAAGGATGGTAAAAAGAAGGAAAATGAATACACGCATGCGTTCACAAGCTGAAAATGAGTTTGAAAAAGCTTTCTACAAATTGGCGAATAATGCAGTCTTTGGGAAAACGATTGAAAATCTTAGAAAGCATGTAGACGTTAAGATAGACGTTACGAATGACAAACAAGCTAAGAGGAGGGCCTGTAAACCAAACGTTGCTGGTTTCACCATTATCGATGAGAAGACCTTATATCGCTTGCTCATATGAGAAAGACCAAGATCAAATTTGATAGACCTTACCCAGTTGGTCCATGTATACTCGAACTCGCCAGACTTCATATGTACATAATGCTTTACGGTTACATAAAAGAAAAGTGGGGTGATAACGTCGAGCTTCTGATGACAGGTACAGACAGTTTAGTTCTCGAGATTACGACTGATGATGTCTATGAAGATATTAAAGCTGACATAGAAGATTTATTTGATACGAGTAATTACCCGAAAGATCATCCTCTTTACACTGAAATCAATAAGAAGGTTATTGGTAAATTTAAGGATGAGACTGGTGGCAGGCAAATAATAGAATTCTCCGGTGCGAATGCTAAAAACTATATCGAATTAATGGATGATGGTCAAGAGATTAAGAAATGCAAGGGCATTAAGAGGAGTGTTGTGAAGAAGACTATCCATCATGACGATTACAAAAGGTGTGTTCTCGAGAATGAGGAGCAAATGCGGAAGATGAATGTGATCCGATCACATCTACATGAGATGTACACAGAGACTGTTAACAAATTGGCTATATCAAATAAGGATGACAAACGCGTCATATGTGAAGATGGTATTCATACGTACGCACATGGTCATTACAAGACATGGTCTGGAGGTAGTTCTGTATCCACAGGAACAACCTGAAGTTTTTCTCTGACAAAATTACGTCTAGATGTCTTTAAGTTTTTCAACGGAGATAGATAGTACAACACAGGTTGATCAGGACTGACAATAATTCTACCTATGTCAAACACTTTAGTACTCCATATGGGGTCTGTTGCACGACGTCTTTCACCCTCATGTTGTCCAGGATTGTAAAGATAACTCACCTTAATCCTTGGAGGTAACCTCTCTTCATCTAACCCTACTAGACGTTTGTATGTAGTGTCTTTAACGTTAACTTTAGCGTCATCCACAGCTTCAGTAGGAGTTTCATTTGCAAGGATACGTCTAGATTCACTATTAATCGCTTGTATAACTTCTTGTAATCTTCTCTTCCAAGTTCCAACCCCTTTCAGCATTAGTTGTGCATACTGATGACTATAAAATCTTTCACCCAAAGTTTTATTTGCTCTTTCCACAAAGGTTTGTGCTCATGGTTTTTAGGCACGCCTCGTTGGATATGAACATCATGCTCTTTCATGAGTTTATTCACTGCACCCTTGAACTCTTTACGTGAATCTACCATCAACGTCTTAGGATATGTAAGCCTTCTAGAATATATTCTTTGAAAAGCTTTGGCAACGCTTGCTGCGTATTTGTTCGGTAAGGCTTCAGCGTAAACGTACCTTGCAGCAACATCCACCACCACCAAGATATATTTGTAAGTCTTTTGCTCTATAGTATCATGAGTGACAAACAGTAAATCTGCCTGATGAACGTGGTTGGGTCTATCCTCGATCCAGTGATATCTAGGAACGAATTTCGGAGGTGGTAGATAAATCTGCCACAATGGTTGTTTCAAGCCATCTCTTCGCATCATCTTTATCCACTCCATTTCTCCCTAAGTATTTTAAAGCTAACATGTTTTCTACTCTAAACCATTATTATGTTACAGTTTATTTCAGATGTGTTAAATCCGAAAAGACTTCCGAGAGAAGCTTACGGTTTGAAAGCTGAAGCCACTCTCAACCGGATTACACTAACCCCATCCTCTGTCAATCCTGGTGAGACTTTGTATGTGAATATCCCTAAACTCTCAGAGGGTAAAGTCATCGTTCCAGGAAGTGGTGGACTCCCTTTCAATCTGAATGAGATAGGTCATGCGAACAAACACGCTCGTGAATAACGTTGGACGAAACTTGGTGACAGACATCAAGGTTAAATTCGGTGGTGAGGTTATACAGAATACTAAACGTTATGATCTCCTCAAAACATAGAACGACCTTTTCCTTACCAAGGAAGAAAGGGAAGACAGACTCAAGCAAGGTATCACCCAGCATGAGAAAGCTCAGAACAAATGCTGGAGACAAAGTCACCTCAGATGCTTGAGAGGTAGCTCTCGCTTCTATTCATAACACAAAGTATCGCACACCTCTGGACCATCCAGTTCTGAATGATCATGGAGTCTTCTACCCAAAAGCTTTACCGAATCATCTTATGTGTGAGTTAACGTTCGCCCCCGTGGAAGACATTGTCATCTACTCAGACGTTACAAAAGCTCCAAATTACATCATCACAAACTTGGAACTGGAATCCTGTGTCTTTTCACTGAAGCACACACAGCTGGAAGAAGAGACTCTGAAAAATTTGTCAACCCAAACATCAATTCAATTTCCATCAACGTGGATGGTGTTCCCAACCGAATCTTTTTCAAAGGTATGGTTCCATCTGACGCATGGGAGAATATCAAAAACCGTATGGGAGGATTAGGTTCAATGAAGGAAAAGGAGTTCTATACTAGCAATGAATATGCGTTGTGGATTGACCTGAGAACCTATCCAGACAATGACGTTCATGGAGGTGGACTTACCTTGAACAACACACGTGATGGAGTCAAGCTTGAAATCGAAAGGAAAGTTGGTGACTCAGGAAAGATGACTTTCCACATGTATGTTGTAGCTGACGCTTTCATGGAAGTCATGAACTCAAAGCTGAAGTGAATCATATATTAGAAAAAGTGAAATAAAAATTTGGATAATTTTTAATGTGGTAATCATGTCTGAGGAACGTGTTACAGATGCAACCATTACTCCTTACGAATACGTTCGTGTGTTGTCTTATCGAGCTAGACAACTGCAACTTGGTAAGTTTTCTACACTCATATGGACAGATAGATTCGATCCGATAGCAATAGCAAAAGAAGAGATCAATCAGCGTCGCTGCCCTATAGTAATCATTTGAAAGATTCCAGATGGTCGAGAAGAAATCTGGAACGTTAATGAGATGAGAATCATACTTGATTTCTAAACTTATTTCCCGTTACAGGAAATGATCATTAATTTAAAAGTAACAACACATTAAAAATCAAAGGATGCAAGAACTCAGATATAAAACACCCTTCCATTGCATGCATCATCACAGGTCCGACAAATTGTGGGAAAACACAGTGTTTAATAGAGCAACTCCGCGGACCTTTCAAACACGTTTTCCAATATAATGTTTTAATATGTCCCACTTACGCGAAGAACAAAACATATCAAGGGTTGATATGCAGATAATGATAAGAATATGATTGTAGCATCACCCGACGCGAGTAACTATGATGAGTTCAATGATCTTCTTCATACCTGCGTGGAGTTGTTTTCAGGCACTAACACTCTAATCATTTTAGATGATTGTGCCATGTCAAAAGATTTGAAGAAACGCTCGAACAAGTGTATCAACCTCGCATTCTCTGGGAGACATGAAGGCTTATCCGTCTGGGTATTAACGCAGCAACTAATTTCCATAGCAAAACCTTTTCGTGAAAATGTCGCTTCTGTAGTTGCCTTCCATAACCAATCACAAATAGGGACAAAGACTCTTCGAAGATTATGGTGGCGACATGGACGCTAACACGCGTAAAAAGTTTACAGAGCTTCTGAAGTCGGAAAGGTATTCGAGGATACGTTTTTGCCTTAGGTATCCATTCCATTGTTATTTGGAAGTTCCTCCCATACAAATTTAAAGTTTACATAATCATAAACATAACCATGGCAGAATCACTCATTAATGATTACGTTAAGACTCTACCGAAAAAAGAAGATCCAACCCCTGCCAATAATGAAGATATCTCAGCCAAGCGAGAGTCCCTCGCTATTCTCGCAACGATTGGAAATACTAAGGAATTCCTCGGTGTGAATATGAGTTTGGGAGTTGTGCACAATCTATCAGAGAAAGATGTTAAAAAGTACTACGTTAGATATCAAGCGGTCATGGGGCAACAACTCATAGACGAGTTGATTGACTCGGGTATTCAAGCGGTTTCAAAAACCACAGCATACTTTGTTTCTGTAGATGATTCTGAAAAACTCTACAACACTTGGAGAAATAATAGGTTGCTTGTTCGTGACTTGAATACCATCGAAGGTTATCTAGCTTTGAAGGGAGGACGAATCGTAACACTTGCTAGCGTTACATTTGATCTAACTAAGCATGTTCGTCTTCAACAAAAAGATAACACATTTCAAGAGGTCTTGAGCACACCTGAGAAACCTCCTGAGATAAACTTAGAAGATCTCTAAGCACGTCTAAGCATACTACCTAAGCAGCAGGAAAGAAGTGAAATTGTAAATTATAAGAACTAGATTAAAGGCAACTATTTCTTTATTCATAAAACCAAAACAATGTCAGCTGAGGAAATATTCGTTCCACTTGATTCTGTCTTCTACTGGGAAAAAGTCATTGTTGAAGAACCTTTAACTTATACATTCACCAAGGGTAACTCCCCCCTTGAGAGGACTACTTTGAAGGTACCTTTTTAGATGAAAACAGGAAGAAATTTCCCATTTGCTTCGAACTTGCGAAGTAAAACTTATGGGGTGTCAAAGGCATTTGGCCATTTGGAACTACTGAAGAATATCAGACCCTTGATAAAGTTGAAGGGTTTCAAATTGCATACTCACTACCGAGTGTGGCGAGGCCTACTCCTGCCGAGATTGCAACTGACAGCTCAATACTTGGACACTCTGGCAGCGTGCAAGAGGTTAGACGTGAGTTCTTAGTGCTCATGGAAGACGCTGTGAAACAACCCAACTTGCTGTTCAGGAAGCTAAGGTTAAACTTGACTTGGCTATATCTCCAGGGACGTGGTTGATGTCTTCAAGGATGGTTATCAACACAGAATCCACGGTTGGATATAACAACAAGTTAAATAGTGCCACTACTGATATGAAACTAGGAGTGAACTCAGATAAGAATTCTGATGAAACTGTGGATGTTGGTATTAGACATAATCTTGGGGTTAGTAAAGTTAAGCTACCTCATGCTGTTCAACACATGTTACGAAAAGTTGGTGATACTATTAATATTGAAAGTCTTGATAAGACTATTCCTAAGACTGAGAAGAGAACACATGCACAACATGAAATCAATATAATAATAGTGGTGTTAGCTGCAGCGGCTACAGCTTGGTTCATATTTCGTTGAATGTGAAATGTATTCGGTTTCCCTCCACATTCCAGGCAAAACGTTTTTTTAATTTAAGTTTAAATTCTTTCTTTTTAAACTCCCCTCTACAAAAACTTAAATCATAGGTTGATATTACTACATCTTTATCTCGTAAAACATTAATGAGTTCAGGTTTTTCCCTCCTTCCCCATCCTTTTACACGATTCTTTTTGCGAAGTATTTTAATTCTTTAAGATCTAGTTGACCTAACTATTATTTTATTTTCATCTTCAAAATCCTCAAGTTTTTCTGCATCCATATGTTTTTTTTTCAGAGATCTAAGATTTACCAATGTCTACTTAATCTCAACTTTTTTATGTATTTACTACCTGAAGCAGGTAGCAAAAGAACTTTTATGTTTCCTTACTCTCTTTACATCTATACTTTCGCTTTCCCTCTACAGTCCACGCAAAAATACCTTTGTCTGTAATGTTCACATATTTGTGGCCCTCCACAGTCTCTACACATCGACTTATTTTTGTAGTGTATACATATTTGTAAACCTTTACATTCTCTGCAAGTATACTTTTTCTTTTTGTGTTCTCATAATAGTGAGACTATACATTCTACGCAGAAATACTTATTTTTCATATGTTCACACTTTTTTGACGGCATTTTTTACCATTGTAACTTTTATATTTAAATCCTTTATTCATTTTTAATAGCTGAATAGCTATACTTAGTTCTAATAACTGAAATTGTTCATCTAATATTCTATCTGTAGCATTTGAGATCATATCTTCATGATGCTTTTCAGCGAAAAGCATAGTTTCTCCATACAACTCCAAAATATAATCCATTGTGAGTTGGTTTGGCACTGGCTAACCACTCATTCTTCCAACCCATAACTCTATCTCTCTTCGCATTTCACGAAAAAACTTTCTTGTAAGAGGGTTTCGTATTGGAACATCTCTTACTCTTGTGATGAATTCATATTCGAAAAGGTTGATGCGGTATCGAAGTTCTATATCACCTAAAACTAAAATGAGGTCAGATTTTGTGTTGCAGTTAGTAACACCTAACGCTTTGGCTGTGGCTTTCAACTCTTTTACTTTAAAACTTTCCATCATGTTACCCTCATATCTAGATTTTGGATTCTTTATTCTACTTTTATGAAAATTTTGTTTCCTGGAGTGGGAAACAAAATATAGTGTTTTTCTTACCAATTGAATTTACATTTTAGTTTATGTCTTTTGGCGTATATATCCGCTCTACAATCTCCCAAATCATTCTTTGTTATTTTCACACCTTTATCTCGTAAAGCCTCAATGAGTTCATGTTTTCGCATACTGGTGATTCCTTGTATACGATTCTTTTTTGCAAAGTATTTTAATTCTTCAAGTTTCAGATGATCGAGTTCTATTATTTCCCTATTTTCAAGTTCATATTCATAATCGAGAATTTTGTAAAATTCCTTACTTAATTCTACACCCATTTTAGAGATCTATGATCTACGCATTTCTACCAAATCTCAAACTTTTATTCCACTTTTCCTCACCTGGGGAATTTTCGCGTCGGCCAAGGTTTTTCCAAAAATCTCAAAATCAGATCTCATTTTTTTTTCTTGGGGAATTTTATTCCATGGAAGGGGATGGTTGGGGAAATTTTTTCCGAGGGGGGAGGGGTTAGGGTGTGACCTTGATCTTGACCTTTGGAATCTTGGCAAATCTTGTAACTTCACGAGTTTCTTGCAATAATTCATTCCAAACTGGATTTCAACGGGACACAGAAAATCGAGGTTTTAACCAAATCAAAAACATTTTATGGTAAATTACCCCACTTAATTTCAGCAAAAAAATGTTTAGTGTTAGATGCACTTTAAATAAAACAAGCCAGAATGCTTATTCAGTGTCACTTTACCACTCACATTGATGGGGCTGAAGCGGGTACAAAACTCATACTGCATACCGTTGACGCCGCCACATACGGAACTACATAAATCAATGTTTTCTTTCCAGATAAAGATGAATTTGTCCTCTTGTTGAGAAGGTATCCTGAACTCTGCAGAGACGTTCACTTTGTCACCGGGACAGGAGAGCGGCGTAGGCGAATCAAGTTACAGCCCATTGCATAGACCCTTGGCCAATCTAAGCTTGCAGCATTACCCGTTCTTCATGCTATCAGTGGTGCTGATATATAACTGGCAGCTTTGCCAACAAGGGGAAACTGAGCTGGTGGAAGATCTTTATGGATGCCGATGAAGTGACCATCGATACACTTGCAAAACTTGGAACAAGAGAGCAACCATCAGTAGACACAATGGATGCTATTGAGAAGATCTTGTGTAGGCTGTTCGCCCCAAAGACAGCGATTATGACAGTCAAAGAGCTAAGGCCGTTACTGCTCCGAAAGAAGCAAGCCCAGTCTGAGAAACTAACCCCAACGCAAGCAGCCCTCAGACAGGCCATGACACTGTTCCCATGACACATGACACAGGCCATGACACTGTTCCCATGACACATGACACAGGCCATGACACTGTTCCCA
>ERZ1740055.703-NODE-703-length-10097-cov-7.047700_pt1 | contig 10097 bp, 10 predicted proteins | sample MGYA00581747_ERZ1740055 | MGnify/ENA primary metagenome ERZ1740055 (study PRJEB43018, sample SAMN04849739) | marine metagenome | isolation source: floating plastic debris | place: Pacific Ocean | collected 2008-08-28 | study: EMG produced TPA metagenomics assembly...
AAACGGGGGGTTGGTGACGAATTTCTGAAAAATTTAACTTAAACGGGGGGTCGAAAAAAATGGGGTGATAAAAAATTTCTGAAAAGTTTAATAAACGGGGGATGGGGGGTTAAAATCATGGCGGACGATAAATAGAACAAAATTTGAGAGCAGTTGGGCAAATACAAAAATCCGATGATGCTTTTAGAAACAAGATAACATAGGCCAGCAAAGATATGAATAAATCTATTAAATTCTAAACTCTAGATTCTTGCTGCCCGTGCTGTAATCAAGGACAAACACCGACACTGACACTGATCACACGTGGTGTACTCACTTCCAACTGTATTTTATCAAACAACAGCGCAAGTAAACTATATGTCAAGTCATGAGAGAGCTGTGCCTTAGGGTAATGTCCTGGACAAGTCGGGACCTTGAAAAAAATGTCTTTGAAGAAAACTCTAAGAGTCTTAACTTTGAGTGAGAAATACCAAGTTTGAAAATCCATCAGCAGTGGAAAGAAACAAACTGAGGCTGCAGAACTATTTGACCCTCCTTTGCCAATTCTAAAGAATAGAAAGAAAATCGTATCTGCCTACGGAGAAGGGGTGTATAAGGATAAATGCAAGAAAATGAAGGATCTGTCTTATCCAGATTTGGATAAAGTACTAGCACTATGGTTGTACAAAGTGACCGGCCTCAATGTTGCTGTAAATGGGATCTTCTTGCTGAAAATGCTCAGTTTTCCGCCAAGGAACTTTGCTACCCAAACTTCAAGGCAAGTTGCGGATATCTGGAAAAGTTTAAATTGAGGCATGGTGTAACCGACCAGAATATTTGCGGAAAGGAAAAGAGCATGGACCCTGATATAGTGGACATTTGGGGCAAACGTCTTCCAGAAATCTGTCGTGGCTATGAGCCGAAAGATTTAATGGGGATAAAGTATTTTTCTTGAGAGCGACCCTAACACAAATTCTACACTACGAAGGCCAAAAATTCAGTGGAAGCAAGAAAAGTAAAGAACGTGGTACCGTCCTTGTAGCTTGTAACCAAGAAGGAAGTGAAAAACTACCGCTGTTAATCATAGGAAAATATGTCAAACTTCGATGTTTCAAAAGAAAAAATATGGCTTTATTCCTAGTGACATACAGGTCGCATAAGAATGCTTGGATAGATAACGTTTTGTTCGAAGAATGGGTTCGAAAAATTGACCAGAAAATGAAAGCTTTAAATCAAAAAATACTGCTCTTTATTAACAATTGTATGGCGCATGTGTCAGTTTCTCGCCTGACCAACACGACGTTGAATTTTTCCCAGCAAATTGCACCAGTAAGTTTCAACCAGCAGACCAAGGCATAATCCAAAACCTTAAGGTTCAAAACCGCAAAACGATGATTCGGAAAACTCTTTAGTATATAGATAAGAGCAAACGTGTCAAGATGGTCGATCTTAAGGACGCTGTCTTTATGATGGCCAAAGCTTGGGATAACGTTAGCCAAGCTACTATCCGAACTGTTGGAGAAAACCAGGATTTCCAGGCATAGTGTCAGATCCAATCATTGATCCTTTCTGTGGGAGAGAGTTGTTCAGCATTTAACCAGTTAACATCTCTAGACAGCGACGTTCTAACCGAAAGACAACTGACAGAACAATTGGCGACACAGGAGGCTCTAGAGGCCGTCCAGAAGGCAGAACGTCAACAGCAAGAAGAGGAATCGGACTCAAATGAAGAAGTATTTCAGTTATTGAAACGAGCCATTTCACTCCAGTAGAAGCAACTGGGGCTGTGAAGGCATTAAGAAATTTCGTAATGAACTTCGAGGAGTCAAGAGAAAGAGATGGAAGAAGCCTTCTTGAAAAGGGGCACGAAAGAAAAAAGACAAACGAGACTAGTCAAATATTTTCCTTGAGACATACTGTGAATGTGTACATAAACTATGAGAACTTAAGGGCATTTTAATGGTGTTATATTAACATTAAGTGGATTTACAGTACAGCTTGATATTATCATTGTTTTATTACTTTTTCCACTAGAAGCAATGTTTCTCTATACTATACAAATGTAATAACAGAAATAAACTGATTTTATCGATTGTAGATGGAAACGTTTTTTTTTCTCGATTCAACGATATTTTTGTTTATTTTTGCGCCATATCGTTAAATCGATATTTTGTTTTGTTTTTTTAAATGTTAATTTTAGGGAATTAATGGTGTCGAGAACGTCTACATACCTGGAATATTTTCTCTTCCCTGAGCACTAAAATCCTTGTTCAGCTCCTTGAGTCTTTCTTTAACGATTTTCTCAACGACATCACAAGATGTTTTCTTGGCATTAACAAAATTCTTCTTTAGTCCAGTTTTGAAATAAAGAGAAATTGGTGATGAAATCGAAAAGGTAGGGAAAATTTCAAGGGTAATCTGGTGAGCGACTTTCATGTATCTTCTTATTTCTGGAGGAATTGGATTTTGATACAATCCAACGCGAGTACCAAAGATGGATGATGCAATTGCTAAAATATACAAAAAAAATATTCATAAAAATGTAAATACAAAAATATTTATCCTGTGTCAGTTAATTGATTTTTATAAAAACTAAAATTTGGAATAAAAACGTTATTCTAAAAATGTTGATAATCTTATCTTTAATCTTTATTGCATGACCCTTGGTAAATTGAGGCATTTATGTTTAAATTAACGTCAAAAAATAAATTACAATTTTTTGAAAATGATTTTGAAAAATTCTTCAAAACTATATTTTCACTCTCAACAAAAGCCAAAAGGCTGTACCACTAACCCGATTGAAGAAAATAAGAGACACCAACAAAACATTAAACACGATAAAGCCGAACAAATAAGTGAATAACTAAGAAGATACTTCATAAGATTGACGAGAAAAGACTCGCAACGAAAGACACGGTGAAGTATAAACAAAAAAAACCAAGAAGATTCGAAAGATGTGCAAAGAAGTAAACGAAGAATATATCTGAAAGAAAGCTATGAAGAGATTGAAGAGCTGGAGAAGAAAGATGTACAGATGATGTATGAAAACGTTAGACAGGTTACACTTAGGAGGAAGAAAAATCTGAAACACTACATTAAAGACGAAGATGGCTCGATTCTGATAGATGAAGAGTCAATCAAGAGAAGGTGGAAAGATAACATCAAAGGTCTCTATGCTGTTATGAAAAAAAAGAAAAACCAGAGATAACCAAACCGTTGGATGGCCATATGATTACAGCAGCTCATCAAATCAAGCAGACAAGATCAAAAATGGAAAGGCGACTGGAAATGACAACGTCAGGTTTGAATTAGTGAATGCTTTGAGAAGTTTTGGAGTAGAAAAATTGAAAAAGATGGCGATCCATGTTTACAGCTCGGAGGCGTTCCTAAAGAAAGGCTGAAATCAATCTTTAACACCTTGTCTAGGAAGACTGGAACAATCGAATGCAAAAATCATCGAACGATTATCTTGATGAGTCATGTGATAAAGATTAGTTTGAAAGTGGAGTTTAATCTAGTGAAAGGTACCATCAGAGAAAACCTATAAAACAGTTCGGCTATCGACCAGGAAAGGGGACGAGAAATGCGACCCTGTGCTTGAGGAAGCTAGTGGCAGTGTAATGAGAAATAATGAGACACATATTTTATTGTCGACGGGGAGGCGTTTGACTGTGTCAAGCATAAAGAGTTGGTGAAAATGTTGGAAGAACTCGAAATCAATGAGAAAGATTTCAGAACGATTCGGAATTTGCATTGGGACCAGAAAGAAGCCATCAGATTGCATGGAGAGTTGGGCGACTGAATTCACATTCAGAAAGGCGTCTGTATTTGTCACCTGATTTTTTCAACCTCTATGGTGAGAAAGCTCTAAGCAAGATCAAAACAAGTGCTGGGCTACAACTGGGCAAAAGAATAATAACAATCTGAGGTACGCAGACGATACCGAAGCTTTTAACATTTGAATTGAGAGTGGAAAGCTTGGACTGATGCTTAACTGCCAGAAAACCTTCTCAATGGTTTGTACTAAGAAAGCACAGATACCTGGATGTCGCTTAACGGTGGATGAAACTCAGCAGAAGGTCAGTTTCAAATATCTAGGAAGTTGGATAACAGATGGACGGTCAGATATCAAGTGCAGGATTGGAATAGCAAAGAAGACTTTTACTGACATCAGGAGCCTTTTGTGTGCAAAGATAATTTGAATGCAAGTCAAGAAAAGACTAACGTATGTATGAGTCTTGGACAATTAGCAAAGTCGAGGAGAAGAGCCTCGAAGCCACAAAAATGTAGTTTTACAAATAAATGCTTAGAATCTTGTGGGTACAGTAATCTGCTCAGAGAAGATGACGTAATGGAGCGTTGCACTTATAATAGTCTGAGCTGGTGGGAAGGAAAGGGAGAGGAAGGCAGAGGATGAAGATGTGCGACTGGATAAAGAAGAGATTAAACGCGCAACGTTGTAAGAGACAGAAACAAATGGAGGAGGAACAAGACATGATTCGTCAATGGTATGCATATGCTATGGCACAAGAAGAAGAAAATATTTAACCATTGGCAAAAATACTGAAAAGCGCAGCTAATTTTTGTTCTTTCAAGCCCATAGTTGCCAATCTACGAAAAATTCCTTTAGTACAGTGTAATAGTTCGTTCACCGTTGTCCGACCGGTCTTTGACGGAGGAAAATTTTAAATTATCTAAACATAAATCAAGATTTCGTCTGTATCAGTTGAAAACTTCCAATTTAAAGAAATCATTTAGTTTAGCAGCAGATACTCATGTAAGACTGATGACTTCCTGTATCGCTATCAATAATCATGAACAAAACGATCAATAAAGAAGCTATACCATCCGCTTGGAAACATACTGTGGTCACTCAAGTGTACAAAACTGGCCCATTTAACCAAAATTCTCACTGAAAACATTAATAAAGGTTTATTAACTGGATTTGTGTGTTCGAACCTCTGCGGGGTCTTCGATACTCCCTCAAAGAAAAGTGCCAGGGTTTTAATGTATAAAACCTCTGTTAAAATGTTGTTCGACTACTGTGCTACTAATACTACTACTATTGGGTAGCTGTGGTGCTATGAGTAAAGCTTATCTGGACAAGTTGAACAAGTGCGCTGATATATCACCGATGGACGATTTGTGGGTGGGCCTAAAGAACGCAGAGAGTACCTTAAGTGTCCACTGGTTTATAAATGTTTCCATCACATGGCTACAGTGTATTTATTATCTCAGTTCAAACACACACGCACCAGTTTCATAATTTTAACACAATCGTTGAGTTTTGCTGCGCAAAACCTTCAAGCACATCTCCGATTATCAAGCCGGTTCAATCAATAGCGTGGTTTGGGCTTGTCATGCCCTACCCCACAGTCTAAAGTTTACAGATAAATTAGAAGATTTAAAATAAATCAAAACACACCACCAAAAGAATATTATATATCAAGTAAAGTTTCTTATATCATAGGGGCAGGTTTAAGATTATACGAGAATAGCTAATCTTATATATTTTAAAGACTTCAGCTTGCTAAATAGGATGTGTCTGTATAAATAAATAAATATATATATAACTAAATAAGCCTTACATTTCTCTATTACGGGAATAAAAAACTAAGTCAAAATTTTTGTTCACTCATAACAGTTACAAACTGGGAAACACTAAAAAACAGAAAGCATGAAAGGTGAGAGATGAATCACTTGATTCAGATGTGGATTTAAAATTATATTTAGATGCGGATATAAATGTGGATATAGAAATGAATGTTAGAGAATGTAGATGCCAATGCTGGTGTAAATGTTGATGTAGATGTGGATTTGAATGTAAATGTAGATGTTGATGTAATTTGTGAATATATAAGGAGAAGTAGATGTAGATACTGAGGAAGATGCGGATGTAGTTCATGATATAAATGTTGGAGATTACAAAGTACGGGTATGGAAACAAAATACTTACATTCTGTACCCCAGTCCAAGAGTTGAGGTAACAGATCTTTGACTACAATAACCGAATCATTTTCATTTCCATACGTCTTCAAACGCTTTATAAAGTCACCCGTCACGGCATTAAAATCGTCCACATTTTCTTGAACAAATTTCGGGGTCATCATTTTTGGAGCCATGCTATTGCGCAGTCTGTGTCCTTCATGGCCTTTTCTACAAGAAAAGAGAAAAAGAACTTCAAGCAAAAAATGCAGTGTTTTTAGAATATTATTATGTAAATAATATCCTTTTATGCGCTTTTCACTGTTGTAGGAATGGAACAATATAAGAATAAAATAATATAAAATTTTATCACGAAGAATCATTGTAGCAGATTATATTGATGTAATTTTAATTTGTAAACTTACTATTGGCTGATGATGATGTATGAAACATCGAAAAATGTTCCATAAAATCAAACGTGTTACTGTATTTTTAAAAACAATAATAAAATAGTTATAATGAAAAGTTTTCCTATATATCTTGATCATTTTAAGGTCCCTTAATGAACACAGACGAAATGAGCTTTGTAGCTTTAGGATGAACTCAATGATGCGTGACATCTCAACTTCATTAAAAACGTAACAAAAACTGTGGTTAAAAACATTATATAGAATAACGCATGCTGAAGATTTTCATATATATTTAGCTTGACGTTTCGTTTGTTACAATAACAAGGCCGTTAAAACTGAGTTACAACAAACTTAAAATAGAAAGCGGAAAAGTGGTAACTAGTAAATAAGGCATAAATTACCTAGTAAAGATAAAGATAATAACAGCCAATGTTAAGATTCATCTCAGGCTTTAAATCCTTAATTACAATGTAGATAAAAATGACTAAAATTTTGAAGTAAACCCAGTTGATACAATAAATTAATGTGATTAGCAATTTTTTATATGTTAAATGCAATATTTGGTCTTTGAAACGTTTTCAGTAAAGCCGAGTAATTCTATTATTATCAATTATAGCCTGCGTAGCAAGCGCTAAAAAGAGTGTGGGGCATTATGGGTATGGGAGGGGGGGGATGGAAGAAGGTCAATTGGAGATGAAAGTGAAAAATAAAAAAGATTGGGGAATAGGGAGGAGGAAAGAGTCCAGTTCCTTGTTTTCATTTTTGCTATTTTTTCTGCCGCAGAGTCCCCTTTCCTCCCTTCTGCACTTGCTACGCAGACCACACGGATTATGAATAATTAATTTCATCTTGTCGCCTGACGTTGTCATGGAAATGCACAAGCTGTGGTCCTTTTACCGTATGAACCGTCGATTTTGATTGGTTCGTGACTTCGTTTTCTCAGATTTTTTGCGCTCTTTTCTGTACAGTGCTGTTGCTGAAGAAATCATTGTTTGTGTTGTTTAGCACTGTTTCTAAACAGGTGAAACAGTGTAAAGTGGGAAGCAACAAACCAACTCAACGAGTCTGAAGTATGAAAGCATTATTGACCCACTTACATTAGCTGTAAATTCTGGAGCGTCGTTAAGTAAACGGAATCGAGAAAAAAAAAATGCGAGCAACTCGTGCACTACATACATATCAAGGTACCAATAAAAGGTTACAAATTACGAATGATATAAAATTTTAGATAAAAGTTTTCGCACAAACGTTTTCGACAAATGTCATCTTCAGATGTATAGAATTATTATAATATGCGGGAAAACAACGCATTTATATTGCTAAAATACATTTATCAAGCCCGTTTACAAGAAACCTGGAAAAATGCCCCTCCATTGGAAATATAATGCCCCAGTAAGTGTAAACGAAACTCAATTTTAAGTGCCCTACATCGTGCTAAATGCATTTCATCTGTTACTTTTCACGGGAAATCGCGTCAATAAAGAAATCTTTTCTGAATGCTGGATATCCGTTTAAGTTCATTAAGTACACTGTCAATAGCTTCAAGCACCCGAATCAAACCCAAGAAGAAACATTGATTCCTACTCCATGGTTTGACGACCGAAAAGTTTTTCACATTAATTTGCCTTTTTGCCCAGAAAACAAAAAACAAAGCCGAAAGTTTCTAAAATCCCTCTATTCTTACACAAAAGGCCAGTTGCAAACTTAATATTATGGACAACAAAGAAAGTTTAGTCTCTTTTCAACAACAAAGACAAAGAGAAACACCCTTCTCACGTTGTTTACCAAGGCACGTGCGACTGCAAATTAAGCAACATTGGGGAATAGTCACGAAGTCGTTAAGAACGCGTCAACGAACACCAAAACATTTTCTGAACTGCTCAAATCCCAATCACTTGTTCACCTGAAAAGTCATCACTCAGTGTCTCTTTCCTGACCTTACGCCATATCCTTGAAGCTCTCTTTATTGCAAAATTCCGTTCGAAACAAGTTCAAGCATTCCCTTTGTCCCTTTTCCTCTCGGGAATTATATAATAGGAATATTTCATTTAGCAATATAAATTATTTGTTTTCCCTCTTACTACTAGGGCTTCTTGTGGAATGCCAGTTATAAATTGGGCTTCCTTATTCTTATGTCTTATTTTCTGTCTTGAGACGCAATACACAGTCTAGCAAGTAAAGCGCATGCACGTATAGAGTACAGCGCCTGCAGCACGCTTGAAAAACGACTGCGCAAGCGCAAAAGCGAGTAACAATTTTTATTAAGAAATGTATGGAATTTGGTAGCAAAATTAAAGCAAGTATCACAAATGCCAAAAGTTTAAGGAAATGTCGAAAAGTTTTAGGTTCTAACTATATGCATTATGAAGATTGCTACATTTTACATTGATGCTGAAATCAAAGCAAAAAAGCTTTACTTAAAGCAGGTAAAAATGAAGTTTGAAATCGAGACATTGTTGACAAAATGTGTGGGCAATAAACTAAACAACCCGGTTTGAGTTGAGTAAATATCTGTGTTACCCGATGGTTCCAGCATAACAAAAGGCAGATGAGAAACACAATACATTTCCAGTTTCTACTAGCACTGGTGAGTGCAACTTTATTAAAACTATATCTATAAACTTTTAATATCTTGTTTATGAATACATGTATTGGCCGTATGCTCACTGCTGATCATGACCGAGTAAATATAGTCACTGGAATTCAATGAATGTTGCTGTGCAAAGATTTGCTGTTCCTGTTAGTTTTGTTTTATATCACTGCAGCAATGACTATTGATGTAGTCAATCTGCACCACTGAAATGAGCTAGAGCAACCTTGTTGACCATGAACATGGCTGTCCGACAAAACAAGGTTTTTTTGGTCACTTGCCAAGAATGTAATTGTCAAACCTTGTATAATATATTTTCAAGATAGGAGACCTACCCACATCGTCAGGGACATGATCCTGATATGAGCGAATAAAAAAAATGTTTATGCCTCATGGATCAATAAAATGTTCAAAAACTAAAGTTGCCTTGTTTGAAGCAATATGTTGGTTATAAACAATGGTTGATGACACACTTTTTGGGAATGGTATTCTATAGAAACAATGTCACTGGGTGTGGTGGCACTGGATCAGTGTCTATAAATGAAAATAAAATGGGAAAGTTAACTGTAAAATTATACTCAAAATAATTTGTTTTACTTTTTAGAAAAGTTTTAAAATTGCATCAAATTAAGAGTAAGACCAAAATAAGAAGCTGAGGGCTGAGGTTAAAACAAATTTGCTTGAAAATTTTTATTCTATTTTAGGCCAGAAATCACTCTTTATGTTACATTATTCATTAATTTATCCTTATCTTTATTATGGCAACATTATTTGGGTATCCACTTATCATACTAACTTACACAGTGATATTACTACAAAAGCTCATAGTCCATATAATCACCAATTCAAACTATGATGTTCACACCTTGCCTCTGTTTCATCAATACAACATACTAAGATTAGATATGTATTCTATTGAGAATAGGTTATATCCAAACATTTTTCTTAATATGTTTTCCAAGAATTCTCTATTTCATTCCTACCAAACTAGACATTTAACTAACTTCAGACCAAAACTTTGTAGGACAAATATCAAGAAATTTACTGTGACAAGTCAGGGACCAAACCTATGGAACTCATTACCCAATGACATTAAAACAACACCCACCTTTTCATCCTTCAAGTTTAAACTCAAAAATATTTAACAAGTTTGCTTCTTTCAGAAATCTAAATTTCATTTTAATCTACAGCTG
>ERZ1740055.704-NODE-704-length-10092-cov-8.018531_pt1 | contig 10092 bp, 10 predicted proteins | sample MGYA00581747_ERZ1740055 | MGnify/ENA primary metagenome ERZ1740055 (study PRJEB43018, sample SAMN04849739) | marine metagenome | isolation source: floating plastic debris | place: Pacific Ocean | collected 2008-08-28 | study: EMG produced TPA metagenomics assembly...
CGCTATATTTAGTATGTATGTCGCTACCTTAAGAATCGCGGAATTTATATTAAGTATCGAGGACGTGAGCTTAAGAAACGAGGACAGGAGCTTAAGAAACGAGAATAGGAGAAAAGACAAGAGCGGTTGTAAAAAATCACTTTTCGTTTACTTTTTTCGATTTAGATCATTGATTATTTTTTCGTTTCGACTTTGCACAAGATTTGCGTGCAAAAAAAGGTACTATATATTAAAATCTTGTTGTTTAAAGTTAACGATGCTCAAAAAAAAGGCTAAAATTGAGCTTTTAGCGGTGTATTAGTGAGAAAGACAGCGAGCATTGATAAATTCAACTATACAACATATTCTGTAATTAATGTTATAGTTCAAGTTCAAGTTCCCGTCGCCGTTGCCATTTCCGTATCTTAAACTCTCTAAACTAACAGACGTAAAACTCTCGCAAAAATAATAATGATGATGGTAGTGGTGGTGGTAATGATGATGATGATGATGATGGTAGTGATTGTCGTGATGATAGTGGTGGTGTTGGTGGTGATGATGATGATGATGTTGATGATAACGTTGGTGATAATGATAACGATGGTAGTGGCAGTGTTGATGGTGGTGGTGATGATGAATTCCAGTTGCTGCCTAAAATTTTACAGAATGTAAAAGAACTTTTTGTGGAAATGTTTAATGTATGTGAATGTTTCAGTTTGGACTACTGTCCGTAAACCTCTAGCGTGGCCAATCAGAATGCTGGATTTCTATTAGTCCGCTCGCTGGATGATAACAAAACACAATATGAAAGAAGATTTTCTTCTGGGTGCGCTTGTGTTAGTGAACTACAATGGGTAAAAGACCTCAAAACAACTGATTAAAAATTGTGTGTACCAACCTGACCAGTATAATGATAAGTGTAAGAATCAAAAACACAATGATAACTGCTAAACCACACAACAGCCACGGAAGTTTGGACAAGTAAGAGTCCTTTGGATCGACAACTGTTGAAAAAATGGAAATTGAGTAAAAAATTCATATTATATGTTTTCAATATAGAAATTTGGTGTAAATCTCATCCCAAGCTCTTCAAGGTCAATTCTCCTTTCCAAGACGCTTCCCAACCTCCCTTTCCCATATTAGTTAAGGTTTCAGTCAAGGTTCGGGAAAAATTAAACTTTAATAAGGTTGAATAGTCGTTTGAAAGAAAAAGAGATTAAAACACCAACAGACTCTACCTGTGACAAGCTGATCTGATGAGAGATGTTGTACTGTAAGCTCTTCTGTGATGCGACCAGCTAATGAAGTAAAGGCTTGAACCTTAAATTATAATAAAAACAATAATAAAACTATTTACTACAATGCAACTTTGCGTTTTTTTGTTTAAATTTGGAAAGTAAACCCAAGAAATATGTTGTTTAGTGTCTTATTCGTCTTCCTAAAATAACCTCATTAGCTTGTGTTCAATGCAAAGAGAGTAGGCGCTTGTTTTCACAAGCACGCCTAATCACTCAAATGCTAAAAGCTACATCCTTTCGGAGCCAAGTGGCCCTTGATGAAGCGGACGCTTATCTCCTGTTTCTGTAGTGCTAAGCGGATGAGAGTCTTTGTCTCCCCCTAGACGAGACACTAATCCATTGCAGATTAGCTCCCATCAGATGAAGGTTCTCATTTTACCGATCTTGTAGTAATGAAAGCTAAGCTACCTTTGACGGTAAAGGAGGTAACACAATGATTCAGATCTCGACAGAGCCGGGGTCGAACCCGGGACCTTGTGGTTGAAAAACAGAGATCTTACCAACTGCGCACTCCGCCAGCCTCTTTAAACTCTAACACGACATATGATTTAGACAATTCAAGGTTAAATTTTTTATAATATTCAGGCTTGCACAAACTGAAAAGTTGCTTAACCTAAAAGTGGGTTCAGCAAAAATATTTTACTTTATCGTTTTAATTTTGCATAACCTAATTCTCATGTTAATTTTTTTTCCAGGCAGTGGGAACAAACAAGAATATAATGTGTGTTACTACTAGCTAGCATGAACGACCATCTTCATAACATTATAACATTCAATTACCGTTTGAATGGTATATGAATTTACACAACCCGATGCTTCATAATTTCAATAGAGAGCTTGTGCAACGAGCTGCAACCTTAGTAACCTTAAATTAGTTTTTGAGTTCAAAAGTTACTAATTGGAATGTACCTAGCTGACCACCTCCTTAAAGAGCGACTTTAACAGTACACCAGGAATAGCTAATTTCTCAGGACAACGTAAAGGTCATACTACAAACCTTTTTTGCCTTTGGGGGAGAACATATACCTTATTGTGTTCGCTTATCTCGTGGAAAGTCAAGCTGAGAGAGAAAATTTATCAGTTATCTAAAATAGAGAAATTAAACTATTTTGTCATCTCAGTAATGACGTTGTGAATGCTCCCGTTCTAATTGTTTAAGCTCTCTAATTGCTGTTCTTTCGCCAACTCAAAATGACTGGTTTTTGCTTTTCAATTATTGAAAAGACTTACATAATCACAACGATCGTCACAATAATAGTTGCTAACGTTGATAATCTTGGGTAATAGTGCACAATAAGTATCTTTAATTTTAATCTTAAATAATTATACGGTGGCCCATAACTGTCACAGCAAATACAAATCGCTCACAGCAAATATAAATTTAGTTATGGGTCACCGAATAAATACCACTGAGATTTTCAAAAATGAACTAAGCCTGCCGTAGTAATAACTGAAAGACAATTTATCTTTGTGTATGCTTTCTTGTTCCATAATATTAATACCGTTATCTTGTATTCGGTGGTTTCATTTGGTATTATGAACTGGAACTTGATGTGCTTCTCTTCTCCTCGAGGCTCGACTATAAAAGAACGCCAAATCCCATCCATACGGGATAGAACTACCACATATTTTCTGATAACTCCGTTCGGATGTTCTGGCTTGTTCCAACCAATCTCTAAACTAGTTCCAATCTTCTCAATGACTGCAAGGCCCAGAGGTACGCTAGGCGCTAAGGAGTTAAGTTGGATAAAATAAGAATTTAAAAATGGAACTCTGGTGCTTTTTGCTAAATTAAATAAGAAAATAAAAAACGAACGCTTAACCAGAGCTGAAAAGGTATAGAAAACGCAAAATCTGGATAGACGACATAAAACGAAAGTAAGGGCAAGTCTATTCCAAAATGAAACAGATTAGGCCTTTTTAATGACTGGACCGTAATATAAAAAAAAACTATTACACTGGCGATAGCAATTAAAGGGGCGATAGCAAAAAAAAAAAAAAAAATACATTTTTCATCATTTTTCAGAATTTTTTTTAAGTTTTGTGTTTGAACTTTCATCAAAGAGAAAGTGAACAAGGATTTAGTCACTAACAACAGCGACACTTCTAAATTTGATGCTAGTCAGATTTCCCCTCTTCAAAGACCAAACTTAGGTGACTCTGTACGAAAAGTCAAACCTGTTTTCCTTATTGGCGTGTGCGCATGTGTGCGTGCGTTGCGGTCGCCATTTTGTGAGCTCCTTAGATTCATTTCAAAGTTTTTAAAATTTGTCACAAGATTTCTTTCTTTCTTTTTCAGTCAGTCCGAAAAATAAAAAATGATAAGAGGTGACAAAAGAACCGAAAGTACTCGAGATCCGAGTGGGTGCACGTGCTGCTGGAAGGACTAATAAACAAAAAGGCAATGACGGACGAAAGGAGTTTCAAGAACGCTATAAGGCCATCGACTGACTTAGCCAAGAATATGAGGACCTAAATAAATCAAGAACAACGACAAAAGAGAAACTCCTTGGATAAACAAGAGACTTGCTGAAATTGCTAAAGGAGTGAACGACAAGTACATGTCTAATGCTACCGACGAATTCCAGCGGTACTCTTATCAATACAAAGTAAAGTTAACTGGAGTACCAGAAATGAATTTTGCCAGAGAAACAGTAGCTGATACCAGCAATCTTTGTGCGTCTCTTTCCAATGAAATGTGGGCAGACGTTGCAGATATTGATATTACCCACAGAGTCCCGCTAAGAAATACAACAATGGAGCCAAAGCCAATAATTTTCAAATTCACGAAAAGGTTGGCAAAAAAGCGAGTTATGGCTTAGCGTTATGAGCTTGGAAAATTGGATGTAAATATGATAACTTAGCTACCAGTAGGAACCTCTCTCAAGGATGAAAGAGGTTTCAACAATTTGAGCCCAAAACTCAAGAAATTGTTTAAACGACGCGAAGCAGTTTAAAGTTGATTAAAACTTCAAATTCTGCTGGACTAAGAACTTCAGAGTTTTGATATACATTAGCCCACTAGTAAAATGACACTAGCTTGAAAACGACATACCGTCTTCAGGCATTCTAATCTCAACAGCTGCGGAAAAAGGTCCCCATACGCTGTTGTTTGTCTCTTCCCTCACTGTGAATGAATATTTCTTATATGGTGTTAAACCACTGATTCCAACTTGTCTTTGTCTGTTAGCCTTAACTATTTTGTGACCTTCTTGTACCAGTAGCTCAATGGTGTCCGACGCTGTTTTGCTGATGGACCATTTCAACATAAACCTTGTAGCCAAGCCTTTATCTCGGATGGGTTTCTTCCAGCTGATTTCAACACTTCTTGAGGACGTTGTCTTGACGTGAACGTCAATTGGTCTACCGGGCTCTGAAAAATAATGTCAAAGAGCATAAAATTAAAATTGTAAAACAGATAAGAAGCAGTAAAATGTATACCTTTCTTATTTTGTTTCTTAAAAATGCAACTGAAAGTACAGATGAAATTAAAAAAAAAAATTCCAGAATTGAAAGATTAAAACACACTCATTGATATGAATTTTTTAAAACAGTTTTTGTTTAAGTAACTTTAAAAAGGCCAAATAGATGTCTCTACAGGGGAAGTCAAAGACTCTTATCTGCTTAACACTAAAGAAACTTGAGATAAGCGCCGGCTCCACGGGCCACTTGGCTTGTAAAGGATTTATTGTTTTAAACAAGTAAAAACGTAAAACGCGTTTCACAAAAACATAGATAATTTTGCACTTGATAAATTTTCCAAATAAAAAAGAAAAGAAGGAATCTAAAATTCTTCAAAAAACACAACACTTTAATTTTGAGTATAATAATGCTATGATATACCTAAATGTTACAGCGCGATGCTGTTAGTAAGTTCATCTGTGCCAGTCATTACTTAGCTGTGTAGCCGCGCGATTCGGTTCCAGTCAAGACTTCCAGAATTGACCCTTGCTCACCACAGAGTCAGAAGTAGCTCAGTGGTTAGAACATCCGACTAGATTACGGAGGGTCGTGGGTTCAAATCCCATCTGGGACTCGGATTTCTTTTTCACGAGTTCTCTTTGCCTTTAATATCACTTTAATTTTGATTTTGAGAAACAAATTTCGATTGGACTTGTTGTCTTCAACTTGCTTAGTGAGCGTTAAAAATTGCATTTGAATTAGAAGTTTATTTAAAAACCTATAGCTGTAATTAGTTCTAGATACTAAGGTAGGATAATTTTAACTTTTGATTGAAGTGTGAATAGACCCCTTACGGTAACAAATAATTTCATTCTCTTACCATCTTCTGTTGTTTTGGCTTTAAGCTCATCACTATATGGTCCAGCTCCTTTTTTGGTCAGTGCTGCGACCTTCACCACGTACTCCGCATTTGAATCAAGGCTTGTGATTTTAACCGACGTAACGGAAGCATTGACGTTGACATTCTTGCCAGCACTGGAATGAAATGGGGACTTCATATTGTAATACACACGATATCCCGACAGCACTCCATGGATGCTCCGCGGGGAAACTGGAGACCACTGTACTTCAATAGTGTTGAGAGAGGTTTTTGATATTGTGAATCTTTGAGGCGGCTGGCTAGGTACTGGATGAATGAAAGACAATAAAATTTTCATTGCTACTCATATATTATGTTAAATTAATCTTGTCAAGAGTTGTAAGGAGCTGAGGTTTGAGTGTTAGCCTGAACTAAAAGAAACAAAACGAGTAACTTTGACAACTCAAGATTGAAATGTTTATGATCATCACCGTAAGTAGTGTAAGGAGCTGACGTTTGGAGTGTTAGCCTGAACTGAGCTAAACACAACGTATAAATTATATATAATTTAGACAACTTAAGGTTGAAGTGTTTTAATCATTACCGTGAGTAGTGTAAGGAGCTGACGTTTGGAGTGTTAGTCTGAACTGAACTGAACACAACGTGTAATTTAGACAGCTCGAGGTCGAAATGTTTCTGAACATCACCGTAAGTATAGTGTAAGAAGCTGACGTTTGGAATGCTAGTCTCAACTGAACTAAACACAACGTGTACTAATTTAGACAACTCAATTGAACTTGAAATATTTATGATCAGTACCGTAAGAAGTATATGGAAGTGATCACGTTTCGAGCGCTACCCCTCTCCCAGTCAGAACAACTAAGCCTCTTCAAATCAGTAGTTCTGTGCACAAAGCGACTTACCATCCTCGTCTGTCCACACTTCCATTTTGTTGGTTGGTGGTCCATCTCCTGTGGAAGTAAAAGCCAATATCCATACCATATACGGTGTGAAAGGCTTCAGTCCTCTAATCTCAGCAAATAATGACGTAGCATTTACCGTTACTGTTTTAATTATTCCAGCATGGGAAGATGAACGACGCATGCGCATCTTCTTACTTTCGTACATAACTTTGTAACCGCGAATTATACCGTTCGCGTATTTGGCAGGAACTGGGCTCCATTCTGCACAAACACTATAAGCGCTTGTGGTATAGAGGTCGACACGGTCTGGTGCTCTGCTGGGAACTGGGAACGAAAGTGAATTACTATAAATCTATCAGCACAAAACACAAAGCAGTCAATCACACTCTTTAAGGGGAGCAACAATTACGGGGTGGATGCCGATGAGACCAGGAGCTCCAATTGTTTTGATAGCATAGAAACAGGTCTCAGTTTTACACACACGCACTCTCATTGTTATGATCATGCAACTGACTGACATCATAACGTCAAAGTCACGATGAGAACTGTATTCCCGACACATGTCTCTTAAGAAGAAATCTGTTGTTATTACTCTGAAAAAAAAAATGTTTTAAAGAGACCATTTTCGAATTTGCAGTTGCCTCTTTCTTCGATGACAGCGGATTCAATTTGTACAGTCTTTGCCTCACTAGCTAGGAAGTTAAACATTTCTAAATACCAATTAATTTAGTTTTACACAACTTGCAACTGTGTGTATTGTAGGAGCTGTGACTCCTCGCTCTCTCTCGCAAGTATTTTTGAAAATTTAACAACAAAACGAGGCTAAGAGTGAATAAAATAAACTGCAATCATTTAAATAAGGGGCAACTGAGAATTCGATTGGAAACAGGTTAATTACTGATTTTACTAATATCATTTGGAAATCTGGTTGTTTGATATCACACATGAAGTTGAACGGAATGTCGTAAATAAAATTAAGATCTTGTTCACAGTGCATTTACGTTAAAACATTTTGAATGTGGGACGTGCGATACTGAAAATCATTAAAGTCAATACTTGATAGATAGTTTTTTTTTCAAAAAGCAAACAAATTATGAAGTGCATCAGCCAGCAAGAGAAACATGTGGTTTTATCAGATCTATCATACAGCTTGAAGTAATTGATCATCGCCGTAGGGAAAGTATAAAACAGACGTTCCGACCACCAACCCTTTGTCAAAGCAACTCTGACGAAGCGCTAACGCAAGAAACGTCAGCTTTGTGCTCTCCCTATAGCGACGATCAAACTTTCAATCTAGAGTTGACCAAACCAGGTATAACGAATATAAACAACAATCTTTTCAATCAATAACTGTTTGTTAAGAAAGTACATAATATGCTATACTATTTATTAAATCATTACACTATTACACTAAATGTAAGATATTTATATTTCTTAAAACTTTCAGCGAAGGACATAATAATACTATGTGCCTATGTAACAAAAGAGTTTACAATAATGGAGTTACACTTACCATCTTCTCTTGTTCTGAGTCTTAAAATACTGCTACTCTTTCCCAGTCCATCCACAGTTAATGCTACAACTCGAATAATGTAAGCCGAAAATTTATCCAGATCCCTTAAAGAGACTTCTGATTTTGATGCCTTCACTTCTACGGTCATCGTGTTTTGTAGGGAAGCGCCTTCCTTGAGGTACATCACTCGATATTTAATTATAGAACTTGGAGCAAAAGCCCCTTTAACTTGGTCCCATTCCACCTGTAGGCATCTAGAGCACGGGCTGTTGCCCCTTACATTGCCTGGGGCGGCTGCACCTTTGGAAGACAATAGCATTTAAAACAATAGAATTCGAAGGAGTTAAACAAAGAGTTTAAAACAAATGGAATCATACTGCTTTACAAACAATACAAGCTTTTCTTGCGTTCTGTCACTAATGCAAATTATTGTAAAGACTAAAAACAACACTTCGTCAGAATTAGAAAAAACAGTTGGATATTTTTCATGCATGTTTTAATATCTCACATGGTTGACGATTGGAGGTCTTTTACATCCCTCATTTCGTTGACGCAATGCAACTTGCTTGCCAAGCCGCGCGACATAATTATAAACTCTAAAGATTTCTCTCACAAGAAAAATAAGGTCCCACAAAATACAAAAAAAAGTGTTTTAGCATACCATATTTGGTGATAACAATCTTGGTCGGACTAACAACTCCATTTCGTATAACTCCTCTAATCCGAGTAAGGCCTGACATCCGCACTCCGTAGGTTGTGTTTCTTTCAAGGCCCACGATCTCTACTCCTTTTATGTCAGCGTCCACCCGTACAACCTTGTCGTTGTTGTTTCGTCTTGGTACCTTGAAGTACAAAACATAATAACCGCGAAGAATACCATTTATGGAGCCCTGTGGTATTGGCGACCATTTGACTTTTAATGACGTAGTTTTTGCAACCAAGGATACGATCTTAGGGTAATCACTGGGCACTGAAAAAATGGAGCCAAAAAAATAACTTTCTAATTTGTTGCGTTAAAATCATTTGTTGAAATGTTTGTTACTAATTAAAGAGGTGAATGATTTCGCTCTCAGAGAACTGGAACAGTTTTTTTAGATGTTATACAATTCACTTAAAGTATTCATTTCACTCTGATCTCTGCAGACTTCTTATTTGCTTTTGCAAGGGAGACGTCATGTTCCACAAGTATGGAAAATTCACTGATTGAAAACTTAATATAAGAGAGACTTGATTTCAGCTAAGTTAGTGCCTTCCTGAACAAGTTCGAAACTCATTTCTTCAAACAGGATAAATCAAGACATACTCTTTTAATTTTACGCAAGAAAGGCGCTAAGCTTTCATTGTATTAGCACTAGCAATTTAATAATGTCTAATGAAAGTAAGTTTGAACGTTATGTAGCTCCCACCCCCTCCACTTCCCCCACCACTCCTCCCCCCCTTCCCTCGAATAGCTGTTAGACATGTCTCGCCATAACGCCATGGCTAATTTGGTTTCCACTTTATATAATCAAGTTAAGTGAAATTGCTGTGCTTGTGGGATGCAACAGAAAGCAAAATTACAAACTAAAAAAGCGCATCTTTGTAGCAATTGTTGATTACAACCACTAAAATGGACAAAACAAAGGAAGCCGAAAAAAAAAACTTTTTTATAGATCTGAAACACCTCAAAGCTGTTGCTTTAATTCAACTTACCGAATTCATCTGTTGATACCAGAAGGGGTTGGCTGGGTGGACCGTCTCCAACACTCGTATAGGCTGATACAGTTATCCAATATTTCTGGTACATCCGCAACCCAAGTAACTCAAGACCCAAAGCCAACACTGGCGGGTAACAGAGCTTCAAGGATCCAGTTACATTGGCCTCTTCATAGCAAACTTTGAAACCAAGAATTTCTCCATTTCGATGAGCGTTGTCAACTGGCGACCACTGTACCATTATTGAAGCAGCGCTGGTATTAAATACTGTGACATTGGATGGAGGAGCTGTAGGGACTGGAATTAAAAAGGAAGGTATAAATTAATTATCTAAGTAATAACGTTGAAATTAATCTCCACCCCTTGCCCAGGGAGACTCCCTTAGCAAGTGCTATACGGGTATTTGCGATGCCAAGCAAGGTC
>ERZ1740055.705-NODE-705-length-10087-cov-54.713417_pt1 | contig 10087 bp, 5 predicted proteins | sample MGYA00581747_ERZ1740055 | MGnify/ENA primary metagenome ERZ1740055 (study PRJEB43018, sample SAMN04849739) | marine metagenome | isolation source: floating plastic debris | place: Pacific Ocean | collected 2008-08-28 | study: EMG produced TPA metagenomics assembly...
GGCTTAAAAATTGTTTTCTCTTCTTTCATTCTATATATATATACACCGAACGCATATAATTTATTTTACTTCTTTCTTTCAGAAAATCCTTCAGTTGAAAAAAAAAAACACTTTCAAATAACAATTAAGAACGAACTATTTCACAAACAAATTGAGTAGGCTCAATACACTAGTTTCTTTTTCCGGGTCAAGGAACATTGTAAATGTTTTCAAAGAATTGCAAGAATTGAACAGAAATTCCCACAATTTAAGAATACGAGATACAAATTAGCAGTTACCAGCAACTGTTTCGCTTTATTTTAGGCTGAGGAAACAAATTAGTGATATAGAGTTGTACAAGAACTATCTCAAACTTCACCCACACGCTTTTCCATTGACCAAACACTGTCTGAACGGACCAGTTACAACTTAATTTCTGCGTTAAACCGCAATGTACCTTTGTTATTGTTATTATGACACCTGAATCAACACCCAACCACAGAATAAATATTAAAAAAAAGCTGAAACAATTTTGAATCAAGTGAAATTTCAAAAAAGCAACCAGTGTTTTGGAAGACATGGCCTCAATAGAACGGAGCATTTCTAATATTACGGTAAAAGGTTATTTAACTCTGAAAACTTTCATGTACTCGAGTTTGCTCAACATAGATTTTCACTTTTTTTTTTGACAGCTGTGTGTTTAAGTCGATGTTCATAACTTACAAAATATATACTACAAATAGAAATACTTCACGCAATGGTACGCTGGAAATTCCAAATAGATATATTCTATGATATATTCATTATTTACATCATCTAAGTCATTATACATACTATTTGTTTAGTTGAGTTCACAAATACAAACATAGAACAGTCGGTCATTTTTCAATGACCTCCTCACTCTAACAACACGTAAGGCAGAATATCTAATACCCCATCAGAACTGGGCATTACTTCTGTCCAGTTATACCAGACCCCATCAGGACCAAAATGACCATTAATGCCACTGGCCTGGGCAGTTACTTCCAGCTCCATTTCACTTGGAGACCTGGGAGGTCGCACTGGCAGAACATCAGGCTCAGGTGAGTCCTCGTCCATCCCAACAAGTTCTGTATTACACTCCACTGATGATTCCTCCACAGTTGTGTTGGTTCCAGTATCTGATTGCTTAACACCGTCACAAACATTGTCTTGCTTAGGTTTGGGAACAGAAACATCAGAATTTTCTTTAATTTTAAAACCTGGTAATGAACCTCCATCAACACTATCTGAATTATTTTGTGTTGCAGCTGAGCCCTGAGCCTGTTCTTGTACATCTCCATTTTCAGTCTTAGATCTACTCACCTCAGGACTCTTTCTCTCAGTGTCTAGTTTCTCATTCTTAACATTGTGAGCAGTTACTGATGAAGATAACTGGAGTGAAACATTTGAATATAATGGAGAACACTGACTATCATCTTCTGACAGTGTATTTTCAGAAGAACAAACTCCTAACAACTCTTGCGTATTTACATTATCTGTGGGTGTCTCAGTTCTACTTTTTAACTCCCCTTCCAAATCCTTGCCAAATGGAGAACTCTCACAGCTGCCAGCTCTTTTCCTTTTCAACCCTCTCTTTTTCCCTTCAATGTTCTTTAGTTTCTCTTGTCCTTCAGAAGATGTTGGAGTTCCCGGAAGGGAATCAGAATCACGAATTGATCCATTGAACTGAGGTGAAGAAACTCTGCTTCCATTTAGAGGAGAGTCTGCATTCCTGATTGCTTCAATATGATTTACAAAGGCTTTCTGCCATTTCTTGACTAGTTTCTTTGCCCTACGGGCTAAATCCACATTATTTGTTTTTTTCCGAAGCTGATTTATTGTCTTACCTATCCTTGTTTTCTGAAATGTAAGGTGAAAACAAAAATGAAATTTGATATGCTTGACAGATTGAACACCACAACACAAAATAACCCCCAGTCTGAGCAGTTGAACATGGTGTGAGCTTTTATTTACAAAGCCTGGGGATAGTAAAGATCATACCAGTAAATCTATCAAATAGTTTTTTATCTAGAGATTTTTCATGTCAGTTTATTCCTGGTTAAATGGACCAGTTCCGAATTTTTAACTCCCACTGATTCAAATCACTGCATACTCATTTTATATAGCCTTAGCCTCGTTTTGTTGTCAAATATTCATAATTACTGGTAAGGGAGAGCGAGAAGTCACACCTCCAACAATACACACAGTTGCAAATACTGTAAAACTACATTGGCATTTAGGAATATTTAACTTCATACTGAGGCTAAGATTGTACAATTGAATTCAGAAGTAACTTAAGATTCGAAAATACTCTATTCTACAATTACTTGCAGCAGTTTTGGATAGCTACTCTACTATTAAATGTGTTGATAAGTATCCTAAGAAAGCTAATGCTCAAAATTTAAGCTTTGTATTCATCTAAAGTACCTGATGTTTCAAGCAGTTAAAGGGTTTCCTATAAGGTTTTAAGTAGCCTGAGGTTTTTGGAAGAAGATGGTTAACACACAATTGACTCTCAAAGCAATGAAAGTAGCCATTGAGACCTTGCAGAGAAGCAAGCAAACTTTGGCAGCTGCTGGCTCTTATATACAAGCCTGAGTTCCTGTGGGTTAGGAGGAGGCATTACTGCTCAAAACACAGCTCTGTTCTACAACAAACAATATGAGCCATAAAAAGATGAGAATCATAATTTTCTGAACCTGAACATCATAAAAGTATTGTACTTGAGAACAACTTTTCATATTTATAAATCTTCAAGTTAAATTTTCAATCAATAAGTTGTTCAGAGTATGTAGTGTTGAGTGAACATCCAATAACATCATTGCTTAACTAGCCAATCAGCAAGGGTGCACCAGACTTTATTAGTATACAACTGACACTTCAAACAACAACAACTTTATTCATACCCTCCAATTTACATTACATTATATTGATTACAATATAATAATTTAATATAATAGAAACACAAGAGACCTTACAATAATAGTACAGATCGGATTTATAAGGAAAGGACATTGGCTTTCTGAAATATTTACAAAGCTAAACTAGTCAGACAGCCAACAATAACCTTTAGTTTTTCCCCCTGAGGATTACAGTATTTAAAATAAAAGAAGAAGAGGGGACTGGTTGCCCAAAATAACTGAAGCTAATAGTAACAGGCAGCAAGTAGGACAAACTGAAAGGTTATTTTGAGGTTTGTCGGATAACAGCAGCATACAATAGACACACACACATATACAAAAAAAAAACAACAAAATTTTACTTTGACTCTAATATTAAATAATGAATACCTGACACAAGTAGTCTAAATGTTAGTTTATAATAACAGTCCTTTTCTGGACCACTTAAGCTCAGACAATCACTCAATTTACTTCAACTTCTGGATTCAAACCATTTACAAACTGTTTATAATAATCAATTATTAAGAAGAAATGTCACATTAAGTTTTTGCTAATCCTACCATAGGACCAATCAGATTATTGCAACCCTATTATTTCTTCTTTCTGTGTCAAACTTTCTGCTGGAGAGTATTGAAGATTTCAGTCAAAAAGTATGGATTTTGGTTAAATCATTTTTGCTGTTTTAATTTATGGCTGCATCCTCACGAGGACTGTCATTAGATGCAAATAACATTATCCTCAATCTAAATTGACCTAAACATTCACAAATAAAAAGAACACAATAACAATACAAAACATGTCATTGATTAAAATTAAAAAGTATTGGACAAAATCTTCTATTTAATATTGAGCAATTTTAATTTGACAATGGCAGTATTTAAAAGAGTTACTCTCAGAGGAGGCCTGAGTCTAGGTTAACCTTTTTATCTATCTATCAATCTATCGTGTCACATTTTGGAATTTCCGAGAAATTACTGGGAAGAACTACCTTGTGATCAAGACTTTAAAAATGCTCAAAGTGCACACAACAGCACTGGCTATTTGTGATAGATCAGCACTTAAAAGATGCAGAGTTACATTTTCAAAATGGATTGATTAGCAAATCAAAGCAACTCCTATTTGGCTATGAAACTTGAGTGATGCTAACTAGTTTTCAAAGACACTTGAAGGACTCAACTTGTTTTTATGGCTATCAAGACAAGTTTATTATGTATGTACTATCATTTTACAATACTGAATAGTTTCATGGACCCAAAGGCAAAAGATATTGACATGCTAGCATATTTAGTTGAGAGCATGTTGCTCGCTGTCTTGTGTATAACTTTTCTTGTTCAACACTTTTTGTGTTCGATGAAGGAGAATGGATACTGATCTTGTCGTTGCTTGCAAGTTCAGGTTATATTCTCTTTGAAGCATTTTCAAAAGTACATATAGTCGGCTAATGCCATGACTGGTGGACTGGTGACTAACTCGGCTTGGCAGAAAAATGTACTGCACTCGATGGTGAATTTTGATTGGTCTTTGCTTGGACTCCCAGCAAATTCAATTGAAGAGGTACTTATAACATCAGAAAATTTTACTGAACTCGAAGGCGAATTTTGATCAAGATTTTGCCAGTCAGTTTTTGCTTTGACTCTCAGTGAGTTTAAATGAAGAACTTATATATTACAACAAAAAACTTTACTGGACTCGATGATGAATTTTGATCAAGATTTTGCCTGTTGGTCTTTGCTTGGACTCCCAGCAAATTCAATTGAAGAGTGATTTTTGACAACAGAAATTTTTACTGAACTTGATTGCAAATTTTAATCAAGAGCTTGTCTTTGCTCCGGCTTCCAATGAATTCAATTGAAGAGCTATTTATAATCGAGTTCCGAAATTTTACTGAACTGGATGGCAAATTTTGATTGAGCTTTTGCCTGTTGGTCTTTGCTTCAACTCCGAACGAATTGTGTATGTAAATTTTTGGAGAAAAATATCTAATATTTCATTTTTTGTATTATTAATATCCTTACAATCCTGTTGTTACACAAGCAGCTCAGCTATCTTTGTATTAGAACTGTCCACTGATTATAAGGTTTTATCAGAAGAAATTTCCTTTCTGAAAATAATTGTGAAAATTCTTCTGCAAATAGCAGAGTTAAAGTTTCTGTACTTCAGTTGAAAAATGTTTGTTCACAGCACCTAACAAGACATTATAAAAACCAAACACATTTAACTAATCTGTGATTACTTCTAGTTTTATGTACCACATTTACCTGTATACAGTGATAGATCTAGGGCATGTCCTTGTTTCCAAGGACACAATATTTTTTATTTGCACACAAAGATTTAACACCAGCACATCCAATGGACACAAAGTAGTTTTAGCAAAAAAAGTCAATTTCATACCGTTTATTCTTCAAAACTCATAAAACTAAAATTCCCTCAAAATTTGCTGCCATCTTTGTTTTTGCAGTATCTCCCATAAAAACATAGTGCAGGCTCAACATTTAGTCAAGTGAAAACATGCAATCATGTCCTTTTGTGTCCCAAAAGAAAAAGTATTTGCATTTTGAAAACAAACTGCAGAGAAAACAGGTGTTCTAAATACCTGATTGGATAATTTTGGAATGAAAGGCCAAGCTTGATGTTCTGTTATTTAGAGCACTATGGCACTCCTAAGTTGGTTGAAGAGGAGGAACTTCCACCTCTTGTAGATGCTAATGTGTGTAGGACAGAGTTTCAGCAATTCTGCCATCTTGTTAAGGATAATTACAAGGCATTAGATTTTCAGGACTTGGGGTTTGTAATTCAAGGCAAATATTCTGAGGAATTTCCTAATTTAGTTAAATTGGTACAAATTGCACTACTGCTGCCTGTTTCAAGTGCAGACTGTGAGCATGGATTCAGCACTCAGAGTAAAGACTAAGGGCCAAAATAGGCTCACTAGCAAGAATGTCAACTCTTTGCTAAGAATTTATTTGCAAGGACCACATTACTCTCAAGTAGATTATAGGAAAAAATTTGTGAAGTGGTATTCGGTTAAGAACAGGCACTGTGCACAATAAAATAGGAGTTTCTCATACTCTGATGCTTTACAAATGTTTTAGTTAATTTTATAATATAGCTGCGATATAACGCGCGCTCTTATTGGTTCAAATCTATGCTTTATTACACCGATAAAGTCATGGTTTTCGCTTGCTTGTTTTGCCGCATGTTTTGCTATATCATAAAAGCATTAGAGCACAACTTTCTATGACTTTTAGGCAAAATAGAGCACTTGTGATGTTTGGAGACACTCGAAACGTTGTAAAATCACTTGCCTGCGGCTCGTGATTTTACAACGTTCTCGTGTCTCTCCCAACATCACGCGTGCTCTATTTCGCCGATAAAGTCATAGAAAGTTGTGCTCTAATGCTTAAATAAAGAATTTCATTAAAATTAATAACACTTTTGCATAACAGTGAACACACAAGGCTGAGCTAACAGAATTGAGAAACCATTCTTTCTGAGGTTTTTTAATAACAAAAAAATGGATTATTCATTATGTTAATGAGGACACCCAAATCCAGAAAATGAACCCCCACTTTCAACAGCAAGAGGTCCAGTGTACACTCACTTTTCAGTTCCTAGATATATCACTGCATATACAAGACACACTTTTTTACTTCAAAATGACCTTAAAAATCGGGATGCGTCTTATACACAACAATGTTCTTTTGTAATTTGCATAACAAAAAAACAATCCTCTAAAAGAGAAATAATGATCTCGCAAATTCTTCCATCGCTAATTTGGCTAAAGGCACTCAATCTCGCCAAGGAAGAGAAGTACAAATTACCAGCAGGAGAGTTCAAAGGCAGGGAACAATTGCTGTCAGTGATTCTTGAAAAGGAACGGACTGTCAATCTGACAAAAGACAACACTCATGCAAAGACTAACATGAGAACATTGATATAGAACCGTAAATAAATGATAGATCTGCCTTTTCACATTGATACTGAAATGTATTTTTGATATTTTAATAAGCACATATCATAAAATAATTCCTGTAAACAAAGCAATTATAGAGACACTTTTGTTCTGTTTTTATTGTCACTGTCCAATTACTGCAAGTCTGTTTTTCATGTATTTCTTTGTGGTAGTGCTGTAGCAAATAATGCAAATTGAAAATCTTTTAAAACTGATTTTTTTTTGCAAAAATGACCTCAAAATTACAGGTGTGTCTTCTATACATGTAAATACAGTAAATAAAGAAATTAGAAAACAATTACATGTTACTAAGGGAATAAAACAGTATCCCGTGTGTTTCTAGACCATAATATAAAATGCTATGATGAAAGAGGACACAAGGAAAGTGTAGAGGGAAAATGAGGCAAAGCCAAGTTTTCTCTCCACTTTTTTGTCTAGAAACACAAGCAATACTGTTTTATCCCTTTTAAAAAACCTCTCTAATATCCTGAAAAAATTTTTGTGTGTTGTGTGACATCCCATGATTTCTATTCAGTTTTATAAAACTGAACTAAGCCACTCAGCACATGCATTATTTTGGGCTTATTTTATAAATTGTTATATATATTATTTGAAAAAGTTCAACACTTAGCTGTATGTGTTATATAACATATAAAAGAGGACTTTATAAATATACATTAAAAAAAAACACATAACTTGTTATCATTGAACGTGAAATAATCTTATAGAGTTGTGAAGAAAATTGAAGAAAGCAACTTTTATCCGAAATTTTTTTATGGGGCACTGTCACTGATTATATATCAAATTTGAACAAAGTCTGCTGTGGTGTCAGTTTTCTATCCATTCTTTTAACCATTATTTCTTATCAGACTACTGGGCTGGTCAGTCAGTAGCTTGAGTAATTGCACCACTGTGCATCTAGCTGATATTACTGAATGTCCCTCTTAAGAGATTGCCATGAACCAAGATGGTAACATTTCTGCAATTTCAAAGTACTGCATAAAAAAGAATATATTATCAAAATCAAAAGTGTTAACCCTAATGCTTAAAATAATTGTATGACGGCCAGTGTTAAACAGAAAAATGAAATTTAGTTAAGTGTACAATGAAACTAATAAGTTGCAAGTATTCCAATAGAATTAATTTATAATTATATGTCAGAAGCAGACTGAATTCTGGTAGGAAGTCAATACTACACACAAGAAATAACATATACAGTTAGGTTGTCCTTCGGTATTACTCTGGTCCCTATGTGCTTCAATAGAGTAAATGAACCTTGTAACTGCTACAAGAATAACACACTTAAAACTACTTTTTGTATTAAGCACTTTCAATGGACCAGTCAAAACACCTATTACTTTTTATTTTTCAAAATCTGTATTTACCAAAAAGTGCCATAGATATGTACAATTTATCAACATTTACTATGCATTTTGATTCAGTAGCATTTTATCATAGCTAAATAGCCGTATTCAGAAAGAATTTCAATGAACCTCACAATCAAGATACAAGCAACAGGTAAACAGGCAATATTCCAACAGTTCAATCATTCCACATGCTAAGAATAAAAATATAATTCTTTTTATCTCTACTACCATCAAACGAGCAAACCTTTTTAAAAACTGGGGGGAATTAATAGAAGTGTAACAACTGTAATATTTCTTCAGCAAAATACAAAGAACAATAGACGTTTCATGTGTCCACGTCTGTTGCATTAAACAAACGCTATTATTATTTTAGTTCAAATTTAAAAGGCTGTATTTCCATTTTTCGCGCAAAAACATGATAACAATGCCTTGAAATTTCCATAGAGAAAACTGGAACTTCACTAACGCAATTTAATTACCTAAGGTTTTCAAAAACTCCAAAGAATAATTATCGGTTCCGGTTAAAACAAGTTGCTTATCGACCGCCACCACCGACGAAAGCAACATTTGAACGTTTAAAACCAAAGTAAAAGACAAAAAAAAAACAAGGCTTGCTTTAAAACATTACAACAAAAAATACAATGGGAAATTCTCTGCTCGATGAATGAATTACACTTCTACAGCAAATGAAATAAGTTCTGTTTCAAATTTCACGAAGACTTTGCTTGAATTTGGGGATCGAAATGCTCTTCATAAACTCCTTGATCCAATAATTGGTAAAAAAGATAATAAAAATACCATGGTAAATTACTTATAAGAAACTTGATATTAAAAATATTAAGACAAGTGCTTACGAAGTGAAGCAAAATTAAACACGAATAGTTTACACCGGCAAGGATTATTGAAATTGAAAGTTGACACCACCATTAAAAAGCACTCCGCTTTTTTTGAATTGGTCTAAAATAAAGGTTAGCAAAAATTTTGAGCATACAGATTTTTTTATCAATGGATCTAAACTTTTACAAATATAATTGTTCGAACAACTCTGATCGCAACTCCCAAAATGATATTACATTAGGAGTAAACATATGAACATGAATCCTTTCAACTCGTGCTTCAATACCATAAATTATTTTTAATCTAACTTCTTAAGTAATTACTTAAAATATAAGTCAACTAGTTTGTTCACTTGTAACTACTACTGAAAATATTTTTGAATATTACCTCAAGTGCCTCTTTGGTGACAGGCATCTGTTCCAAAGTCGTCACAATTTCCAGGACAGCCGCCATATCCAACACCTAAAAACCGAAAGTCAAAAATAAAAATGTGTGTTTGCAACACGTATAAAATAAGAAATATGCTACAGATTAACATACGTTTCCATCAGGATCTACTGCACGGTCTAGTCTGGTTTTGATATACTGTGGGGAGTTCTGCATGAAGTATTAACTTGTTTTTCTCGCTGTCTTGATAAAACGCCATGCAAGCACGACCAAGACATGACGGTCCTTCAACAAGGCGCCCTATATATTATGGGATACTTGACGTCACGAGGCCGCCATATTTATGGCAAAACTCAAAACATCGCGGGCTCAAGAAATTGTTAAACTCAGTTTTTACTCTTTTGTAGTGGCACAGCATATATTAATACTAAAACAGACTGGGACGAGTGACACTGTTTTTTACACAGCTACAGGCTACGTAAGCCACACAATGGAGCGTTCATTCAAAAGACGTTTTGGTTTTAGTTATGGTAACGATGGAGTGGTCCACAATTCAAGGGTCAACATAAAATAAATATATACATTTATATAACAGCCACATGACATGCAACACTAATAACATAATATACATGGTTCAATGTACT
>ERZ1740055.706-NODE-706-length-10083-cov-8.140207_pt1 | contig 10083 bp, 6 predicted proteins | sample MGYA00581747_ERZ1740055 | MGnify/ENA primary metagenome ERZ1740055 (study PRJEB43018, sample SAMN04849739) | marine metagenome | isolation source: floating plastic debris | place: Pacific Ocean | collected 2008-08-28 | study: EMG produced TPA metagenomics assembly...
TGAAGAAAAATCGTATCAGTGAAGTGATACGATATCACTTCACGGCATTTTTATCAAATCCAATAACCCAATGTAATTCTCTTATCCAATCACTGTTCTTGTTTTTGACGACCTCAAAATGAGAGAGCGCGGGAAGTTTTGTATGGTAAGTTTGTAATTTCTTCACCAAAAAATATCGGATCCTCGATTTGTGCTGTTCTCGAGTGAAGAAACACTTCAATATAATCATTTTCACTCATTGCTCCTCAACTTTGTATTGTTGTTTCAAACTTTTCAGCTTTTAAACTTATCTTTTCTGGTCATTTTGACTCGCATCAAGCCTTGTCATATTCCAAGAATAAAACGAAATTTGCCTTTATTTTTGTGTAACATCTTCTGACTTAGCATATAGTAAACAAATTATAACATGGCAAGAATTTGATATTGTTTTATTCACTTCTTTTGGTATCATACCGCTAACTCGCTCGAAGACTCGCTCGCCATGTAATAATCTCTATACTAGTAGTAGCTATCGCTGAGTGCCAACGAGCAAGACAGAAACTTAATAAATTTTGAAGATTTTTTGAAACCTCTTAAATTTGTGTCTTCGCTCGGCTGGCTCGTTGGCAATAAAGCAGGCGAGAGGAAATCCCCATTAAACTACTGATTTCCTAGTACAAAGCTTAATCCTAAAACTTTTACATGGACAATTTGAATGTGTAATAAGTAAAGTGGTCTTTTTAAAAATTTACGAAACTTGTCTAAGGTTGAGAATAATAAACTGAAAAGTCATTTTCAGCTAACTTGATATTCAATTAAATGTACAGTGGTATGTTATGACCCGCTCTTTGTGTTATTTTAAATAAGAAATTCCTTTTTTCGTACTTGAACAGGTTGAAGATAGAAAAATATACCGTACTTTGCTAATAATTTCAGTGACAGAAATATTGGCGCACAGAGAGAAACCCAATTGGAAGTCATAAACAGTAATTCACTAACAAAGATTAGCCATGCGGGAGTGATTTGGCCATTCTCCTATCAACTATGCTCCCCGAACAGATCATTAGAGTTCGGTTTTTGCCTAAAGAGAAATTGTTTCGTGGTGAATAAAAAAAACACAATAAATTTGCTTTCTTCTGCAATTTTTTTGTCGGAAAGTATGTCCATGTTTTGTGGAAGCAATAGCAGGTGTAGTGCAATCTAGGACTTTACAGCGCCGTATGTTTTTTTAACAATACCATAAGTTTGCCGCTAAACACTTTAATCGTGTGTTTTTATCTTGATAGTTACAACCCACTGTGCCAGACGATTTTAATATCAGACCTCAACTTCCTTTAATTTTAAACTCCACAGGGGAGCGCTTCATATTATTCATACCGGGTAGTGGATATTATTTACTTTCATTAACGATTTTAGGAAGATTCCAAATAGAACAGACCATCATTTTATTTGTGCCGTAGTTATAGTGCTTTTTTAAGCCAAAAGAAATCTTAAGAGAGATTTTTGAAGCCACATTTTCCGTTTTACTTGGCAAGTTCCAACGATACAAGTAGAGACACATGTGGTACAGCTTTTGGCACCCTAAATTTGAATTTATCTAATTCATGAACAGATGTCTTTGCATGATCGAGGACATTCTAGAACTATAAAGTTACCCTTCTGGTTTGAGATACTATTTTCCCAAGTTTTTATATTTTTTTATATACACACTGTTCCGGACTGAAGTGAGAGGTACACATTAGCCGGAATGAAGTTTCCCCTCGTTTCCCCTTGTTTTTTTTGTTTGTGTACAAAAGGCAGCCACTGATCACTTCGATGTACTTCTTTAAATATTTTGATATAGGATGTTTTTGTCATTTTCTATCTTTAGCGTTTTCAGATCCATTAGCATCAGTGAACTGGATGGGCAGGGCGACCATAGAGACTTAGACAAACACACTAATTTTCAGTTAACACATTCCAAATATCGGCTTTTGTTCCACTCAAGAACATTTAAGAAAAATTATATAGTTTTTAAATGTAAGCCATTTGTTGAAATAGAAAGAAAAAAAAAACAAACAAACAGGTCTTTGAGACTCTTTGCTTAATTTTTGTGTACTCGATAGTTTTCGTAAACGAAAACTGACATTTAACGCACTTTTTTTAACGAAGATATTGAATGTAATCGATACATGCAGTTTCAAAATCACTGACAATAAAAAAATTGATTCGTTTCTCTTGATGTGCACACACAGACCTATCGAACTAAAATTTTTCATCTACAGACTACACAGTCGCATGTTTTTTGGTGTTACAAATCAACGTCCAGTACATTTAAAAAAAAATGGTACAAACCGAAATGAAACAGCATTTGTTTGCGCTTTTAAATTTTAAATGACTTTGTGTAAGGAACCTTATTTTCGGTAAACAAGAGTCGTGCGGTTTAAATTAGCTTTTACACAGCTTTTCAACGATTTCACTTGGCAATGCGAAGTCAAAAATGAAAAATAAGGAAATTTTATTGAACGCCAAGTTACGCCGCAAGTATTCTCCGAATGAAGCGGTTCGTTTTTTTTTGTTTTTGTTTTTTTTTTCTTCCCAAAACGCAGTGTTTTTTGTTTTTAGTTTGTTAGCAGAAGAGCAAACTGATTATTCAATTTACTAGGCTGATTCGTACTAGATAAATATTATCTGAATACTAATAAACATCCGCTATCTTTCCGTGGTTGGTATATTAGCTATTTAATTGTTTTTCTTTGCCTGCAGCAAAATGGTCCTAAAACTCGTGTTTGAAAAAAGAACCAACGAACTGTTGTTTTGTAAACTTAGTATCTCAAACTTTTGCTATTGAGAATGTAAGGTTGTGTCCTTTTTAAAAAATAACTTTTTTTGCTTCGAATTTCAATTTCCCGGTTTTACATTTGTATCTTTTAGTTGCAATGATGTGGTATAAGTAGTTCGCGGCCATTGACATGCGAACTCGAGCGGAAAATTGCCTCCCTCTGACTAAAACAAAAGAATCGGATCAGTTTGAGAGTTTAATTGAGAAGTTTAATTTTCGAAAGCTTCTCAGAAATGAATGCATGTCGAACTTGTCAAAACAATGTGTTTGTAATGTTCCATTTTCGCAGATTAAGCTGCCTTTATAAAGGTATTCCAAATTCAAAAGAAAATTTTAAATAAAGCTATAAGAATTTGATCAAAGCAGTTTATACCGTGCCTTTCACAAAAGCCGTTAATTAAACTAGGTCCTTAATTTGATGTTTCTGTGTCTAGGATCAGAAAAAAAAGAAAGGAAGGAATGGCATGCCGTATTGAAGTTGAACTTACAGTAAATTTGCCGACACATATTCAATGAGGTCTTTTAGTAAGTTCTTAATCTCTAAATAGTGGAACCACGTAATAGTTTCCAAAGGTCAAGCCATGCAGTTACCGTCAAAAATGGCCGTTGTCATTAAGTAAAGATCTCTTTGAAAAACTAACACAAAACTTCTGGTGTTCACTTTTGTAAATAAATACATACTACAGAGGAGAATTGATGATAAACAGGATTAAATCTTCAAATCAAGCGGCGGAAATTGACGGATGCTTTAGAAGTGAATTCTTATGTTCTGGTCCGTTAAGTCATTAATAGAAATATTTCGGTAATAAACGTTTGGATTGCACCCTGTGCCAAATTCATTAAATATTGTCTGGACTTCAGTCAAAGGTGTCGTTGGTCATTGTATTTATTATATTTTCCCCATAATCCTTTATCCATTGAGTTGGGACGACCTTTTAAAACTTGGATAAAAAGGAGTTTTAAACTGAAAACTTTTTAAGTGCCAAGTAATTCGTTTGGTGTGCTTGCCATCCAATTTTTTATCTTGCAGAAAAATATCTATTAGTTCGTTTGTTTTTCCGTGCACAATAACGTTGAGAGAAAAGAGCGTAAAAAAAGCAATTGTTAGGACTGCAATATTATTATTTAATTAGAAATGCAATTATGTTATTGTTCTTATGATGGCTGCGGTGGTTAACCTACCTGTCTTCCAGCTTTTATGTTGTGCCGATGCATAAGGTTGAATGCTCTTCTGTCATTTTCACTGGTTACTTTTAGATCTTGCTCTCGCAAAAATTCTAGGGCTGTCTTTAGTCCTTGTCTGATATTTACATTGCAGCCATCCCATTTAAACTTCTCACGTAGCTTTTTGATGGTAGAGTCCGGTGTAAGCTCATTGCAAGAGCAATCCGAATTGTTATCCTGAGAACAGGATGTTGCGACCGCGTGTGTTATCCCTGCCGATGTTATAGCACTGAAAAATGCTGCCTCTTTCGTCCCGGCTGTAACATAAGTTAATTTCAAGTGAAAATCTAAGGTTTTGTCATATTTCTTACCTACTTTTTATACCTGCAGTTGTTATCTGAAATCTATTCCTGAATCATGCATATATTTCCTAATTTGCATTCCTTTTTGAACGTTAATTTATTTTATACAAGCCTACTCCTCTACCACAAACATTGGATTAAGCCGATCGACAGTTAGGTTACGGTTTTAGTGGGCTTTTTGTCCGCAACTTAGCTGTCACTTTTGCGTCGGCAAAGACGCAGTTCTTGTCTTAATTGCTTAAAAGTTTGTACGTAGGAAGAATCTTTTTGATCAAGTATAAGTTCCACCATAAAGCGTGTTTAGCTCAAGACATTTGGAAAAGTTATAAGTACGTTTTGAAAAACAGGCTGGTTTTCCGAATCATGATGACGTACAAATGGCATCTTTTGCACTCAAGACTCCGACTCTTGCCATTCCAATTCATTATTAAGTCTGCAGCTGCGCAAGCAAAGGAAATCAAGATAAATTAATAATAGAAATAAAGGTTTTAGTAGCAAAGTGGTATAAGAGCACTTTGAGACAATAATAAGATTTATCCTGGTTGCAATTCTGTTTCTAATTCGTTTTGCTGGCCTCGGATAATTAAAACCATGCAGAGAACCGATCTAAAGGCCACCCAGCTGTTGGACACTTGTTGATTCATCTGTCTACTAGATAGAACAAGAAAATCTGATATAAGTACCTTATGTTGCAAATGTTCACTGCTTCTTAGAATACCGAAATATTTATGTCATATTGAGAAATGCTCGAAAATTATTGCGTTCAGTTATGAGATATCAGTAGTTTCCACAACTGCGTCAACTTGTGACGCAATTAACTCTTCTTTACTTCTTTGGCCTGCCTGAAGTACAACGAAGTTTGGTGTTAAGCGTTTTCTAATGCTACGAGCTGTTTTCCATTCCACAACTAAGTACTGAGAGTAGTGTGCAGACAAATAAACAAACACTTAGAACAAAGCTAAGAACTTTAAAAAACCGCGTTAAGGGTTTTAACTTTTAAATTTTCTTGCGAATTCAGTTTTAAGTTCGTTTAACAAATTAATTTCCGTGTCGGAATCTACTTTTTTACATACTCACCTACAGCTCTAGATTCAAATAAATGGTTTCTGCTTCCCAAAGATGTGCAGTTCCATCGGCTGTGCTGGAATTGATTCTCGCATTCCTTAGTGGCCATATAAAACCCGTCGGAGATGGCATTCATCGTTTTCGGCTTCAACATGCAGATCTCTTGCTGTTTGGAAGATAGTCCAGGTATATTCATACAGATATACTGGCTAATGCCTTGTGCCAAGATCGGGTTTTGCCTGCAAAGGTCAAGTGATACTTAAGTGCTTAAAGGATCTCAACTCATTGAGTAAACACAAAAAAAACGGGTAAAAAATTATAACGGTTAAGAACTTCATCGTACACAAATAAAGGCGGCCTTGCTGCACCAAATAGTCTGGCAGAATTTTGCTGCAGCGATAGAGTTATGACAGCGATACTAAGAGATATAAACTTGCGAGGGTATTCCATTTTTGTCAGTGTTGTTCACCCATCAAATTTGATGTTTTAATACTTATCGCTTCAATGAGCCACCTTAAATATATGTCGCGGAATGAATCGTGCGATGTGATTGGCTAATTAAGATTTTAATAAGACCTATAATTTGTTTTGTGATTTTACACAATTGTTCACAATTACCTTAGACTTTTTTTACGTGGTTAAGAGGGCAAGTGTGCGCTGAGTAATTAGTTTTCATCTGTCTATGGACTATAGTAACGCCCATCAATTTCGTAAGTTTTGAAAAATATAAGGACATTTACAATGGAATGAATTTGCCATTTTGGTATCACTTATGAAACTCTTTTAAAGCATTTCAAGAACTATTAGTTGCAATTTACGTTAGCGGTTGCAAGTTATTACCAGAGCAGTAAGTAATATTTATCACAAGAATACAAACGTATCTCATTGGTATTTCTAAAACAAACATGAATGTGAAAATAATTTGTTTGAATTGAAATGTAGCTTTGATGTGCCGACACACGTGATGTCGAATAAAAGATGCGACACAGAGTTGGAACGCCGCAGGGAAACCACTTGCAAGTTCTTTTCGAGCGAACGACGGACAGCCTGGCTTTGGTTCCTGACAATTGTTGAACACAAAGGTATCATGTCTCAAACCATTTAGAAACGGAAGTCATCAAGTCCTGCCCTCATGTTTTACAAATAAAGTCAAGTGGTTCGAGAGGCAACAAATATAAGAGCCGTTATTTATTATCTCTTCAGTCAGTTTTCATTGTATATGCTGATTTGAATCACTTCATTAAGACACGATTAATCATCATCTAGTTGTAATTTCTCCAGTGCCATGAAATAAACGACAAGACTTTCGCGTCAGAGCTAACTCAAGGTCTCTTGTAAAACATGATGAAACTCGTTGCTTGCATTTAGTTTTGAGTTGCGGAGGATGATTAAGGTACTCACACGCCCATGTTTAGATATGTACGTGGACAACACAGGAAATTATTTTTTTCGCCGTCATTTTTGTCTATACTAAGAAGCCGCTTGGTCGACTACCCCATGTCAGACATCTTATACTAAACAGAATGTTTACAGTGCCGGACTAGCCTTTAAATAAAAAGTTGTAAAGGTTGAACAGGGTTAATTTTTTTTGACATCGTAGAAAGGGAATTCTGTGAGGCGTGAATTCGTTAAATCTATCCTTCGTATTTGGGTCAAACACTTCGCGCATGAAAAGATGCATGAGCAGGAAGGCCGCAGAAGTAAACACTTATTAAAACTGAACCAGTTTTAGTTTTACTCTCTATCCTTGTTTTGTGTGCTTTGCCTTAGCTGAAGACTAAAATGAAGTTATCATTTGAACTCGTTTATTTATATATTTGCATACCGCAAGCGCTTAACCTCTGTTGGGCGAAATTTTGCGGCAAATGTCAGATTAATATGGCCTTTAGAATAGAAATTATATACACAACGCGAGACTAACTTACTTTGGGTTTGATGGGGAAAAGTGTTTTCGGAACTGGGTTCATTTTTGTGAACGCAGAGCCGAAATTTTTTTATGATTTGGATGGATTGAACATTTTTAGCTTTTCAACAGAAGTAATAACTGTAACTAGCGCAAGGAAGATTGTTTGGTGTAGACAGAAGGTGAAGCGTAAACCTTTGTTTAAATTATTAATATATCTAGAATCCGTTTTATTTAAGAAAAAAGGAATTATATCTCAATTTACAGTTTTCAAAAGTATTTTATTAAACGTTGCAGGTAATAAAAGAAGATTGCATGGATATTGTAGTCGTTTCAGTTAGTATTCGTCATGCTGCGGCTTGATTTGGTAGGTTGATCTAAACTCTTGGACTTTGTTAATCATAAATACAAAAATTATCTAAGTTATTCGTTTTTACCAAAAGAACCACATTGATTGCTTGAAAATGTTTATTTGCTGTGTCAACTACAGTCATAGTCAATAAACTTGAATGAATGTATAAGATTCTATTAAATGTTCATTTTATCATCAAAGCTAAAGGACCGCAAGACTGATGTAAGAGTTCTTATATGTTGTTTTAAAGAACAAAGAGAAAGAGTTTTTAGATTAATGGTATATATGTTTAGATATTCAACAAGAGAATGATTTTATAGTGCTACAATTACTTTAGATATAACTCTCTTTCTGCTATTGTGTTTAAGTATTGAAGTTGATGTTAGTAAATAGGAATTGCTCAACATTGCATAACATTTTCTTAGGTCATTCTTAATGTTTACTATTTGGAAAATAAGATTAAAACCCAACTACTACAGCTGCTTCTCTAGTTTTGCAAAGTGTTCCGTTTCTCTTTATGACTAGATAACTTTTAATGTTTGAAAACAACAGGAAAGAACCGATACTATAAAGCTACAGTAGCATATGAAAATAAAACAACAGATCGAAAGACACCCCTGGCTAGTTCCTACCTGGTTATGCCGGCCATTTTGGTGTTTCAGCCGAGTTAACCTCGGAATTCCTCTTTAACGATCAATTCCAGTTTCTATTGCCTTTAACAGCCCATTAACAACGCTTGTGCATTACCAACAGAAAAAAAAAAACAACTTAAATGACTTCCGATTTTATGCCGACTTGGAGGGGGAGCTTTTTAGGCAGTCTGGTTTCTAACCGGCTAGGAGCGGTGTTCAGATTACAGCCCCCCTAAGAAGACTGTTCCTCTAATATCAATTCCTTCAGTGCACCATATATATTAAACTTGCTAAGAAAAGTAGCACAATAAGATAAAATATTGCTTTAATGTATGTTTGTTTCGAGAGCTCAGAGTTGTTCTCTAACCGACATAAAACCAGCGTTTTCTTTACTTATTAAATACTCTTTGTTCAAAGTTTGTAGGCAATTTAAGACTGGGCTTCGTGTCTGACTTACTGTATAAGCAAATGAAAAAACAAAATTTGTTTTTACTAGAGCTGGACAATGAATATATATAACTGTTTAGTATTTTTGGTTGATTTTTATACCTTTACTCGCATTTTGCATTGCAGATATATTAATTTGAAGGTAGGCCTTGTACGTGCCCAGCAGTTCATAAAACAAATTCATCTTTTAAATGTAATGGAATGCTGAGTCGGTGTTTATACAGAAACAATTGTATAAATTGATATCTTGTAGACCGTAGTGAAAAGAGTTTTAGATCTGACGTTTCAGACTGTAGTCCAACTTCACTCCGACGAGCGACTACAGTCCGAAACGTCAGTTCTAAAATTCTTTTCACTACGGTGTACACGATATTAGTTTATAAAACTGGTTTTTAAATGGATATGTTTATATATGTATCGTGTTATTCGAGCGTATTTTTTCTCAATTTCAAATAACGTTTTATATATGGCAGAGTTTTTTAACTACTTTTTCTTTCAGCATGTTCTTTTTAAATAATGAGGTTTTGAAAAAAGGCTTTCGACAATTAATTAACTGCTACCACACGCTCTTCTCGAACGTGTTTACAACATTATAGAACGGAAAACCACCAATTGTCTGACCGGCAATTTGAGAAACCACCGTAAACTGATTTCAACTGTTAAAACCTATTTATTACTAAACAGATAAATGCAATGATTATATGACAAAATTAGAAAATGATCAATGTTATTAACTAGCCAGAGATCTAAAAACAAGAGCAACTGCTAAAGGACAGATCAAAGTTCATTTAAAAAGCGACTTGGAGTTCAATTTATCAATGAAGAAATTCAATACAAATTTGCTCAATATGCATTCGTATAAAGAGCAGGGAAGTGATTATCTTAATCCCGTTAAACTGTTTACGAGTTGTAAACCTGTTTAAGCCCCCTTTGGCCAACAGCTGGTTCTGTTGTAAACTTGACGGATGGTAAACTTCCTGTTTTAAAGACGTCGGTTGATCCCTAACGACACTCCTCGCATAGTGGGTGTGAATTATTTTAAACTATTATCTCGTGTGATTTTTTTAATATATATTTTGATAAATTTCTAAAAGTGCCAGAGCATCTAAAAAGAAGACAATGTCTGATTAAAATCTCTTTTTCAACGTACCTTATCAATTTAGATGGCAAGAGACAGATCAATAACGAATGATTGCATTAATATATGTCAAGATAATGTAAGATTTTGATGAAATGTGTTCACCACAAGAAAAACGTTAATGCAGTTGTTAACCCTTTCAGTGCCAGTCAGTTATCAACAACCAATTCTCCTTATATAACACATACAAAATATGACATTTGGTGATGAGAAAATGAGA
>ERZ1740055.707-NODE-707-length-10082-cov-10.280742_pt1 | contig 10082 bp, 8 predicted proteins | sample MGYA00581747_ERZ1740055 | MGnify/ENA primary metagenome ERZ1740055 (study PRJEB43018, sample SAMN04849739) | marine metagenome | isolation source: floating plastic debris | place: Pacific Ocean | collected 2008-08-28 | study: EMG produced TPA metagenomics assembly...
TATAATATCAGAGGATTTCATCGATATTTTAATTTGTACATCCTTTCTGACCGATAATTAGTAGGTTTATACTAAAACAATTGGACCTCTCGGCTTCATGGACTACGAGTTTGAATAGCCCATTCGGCCTACGGCCTCAATTGGGCTATTCTCTCGTAGTCCATTCGTCTTCGAGGTCTAACTGTTAAATAGTATTACGATTCGGCTTTTCGGAATTCTACCTGTGACCAGTATTATTATTTAATTGTTGCAAACAAAATAGATTTTTTTTGTTTTGAAATTCAACAACGTGCGGTTGATCTTAAATTTACTATTGGTAAATTTCAAATGGACGAGAAATGTCTAGAAATGTCTTTCTTTTAAAAACAAACAACATCCGGAAAGCTTCTCAGCAACACATAAAACTTAAGAATGACATCAGGAACACCCCAGCTGAATATTCTCACACCTGTATCAGAGATTCATTCATATAATACCAACCAACACCTCTTTAAACCATCAGTACGCAACAAAAATTTGGGAATCTGTCCCAATAGAACTTCAGCGTATTCCATACATACTCTTCAAAAAGCAATATAAAATATTTTTATTGGGCGCTCAAAACTGACCATAGTTTAACTGTAAGCTATATAAAATAATGTTATACAGTATGTAGGACATCTTTTTTCTTTTATTCTAAATTATATTTACTTTATATTTAATGTCTTCATTAATAACCCATAATATTAATGTTTCATTAATAATATATAAAATCCTCATTAATGTTAACAAACAACAAACAAAATGACAGTTTTAAATATGGCAGTGACGAACTCAAAATCTTATTGGCTATTTTGGCCACTGTAAACTATTAAATATTGTCTCTCCTAGTTAATTTTTTTTTTGTATCTTTAGTATACCGTGTCATGTAAAGCTTTTGTCTTGCAAACCGTGCAATAAACTTGAAACTTGAGCAACAATACTTAATAGCTAATTGACATTCTATATTCTTTAACAGTTATTAAATATAATGATATTTATTCAAAATTTTCAAGGGACTCAGTATCACTCTCAAGACCAAATGATTCTGTTTCTATTAAGGAAACCTGGGTGTCAATATGTCTAAAGGCATAGGGTTAGGTAATTTACCTTGTAGGGGACTTAAAGTCCTATTGTAAATATACCTGCCTTTGGCTAATTGTTAAATAAATAAATAAATAAATAAATAAATAAATAAATAAATAAATAAATAAATAAAATAAATGTTTCGGGGCTTTTCCGTTGTTTTTCTACGTGTAGTGATTGGAGACGTCTAGAATAACAGTTGTAAAGATTACTTTAGTTTTTCGATTGGCCTCATTTAAAAAACAAGATTTCAAGTTGCGTGAATGAGTTTTTAAAACTTGTGTTAAAGAGTGAGTCAAGTACCAAATAGACTAAAAAAATTCAACTTGCATGGTTGGTCGAGTACGATATGTTTTGTCAATTATTATTTAACATTTTGTGAGCATTCTGATTTTGAAAACCTTAACTGAGGCTTTTTGAGAACACGAGAATCGAAATTTTGCCAATTACCAGTATGAGTTATTTGGATTTTGATAATAGATAACTTAAGAATTAAATGTTTTTCTCCCATTTGTTCTTTTACCAACAATATATCACGTGATCAGCGATAGCCGGTTCTAAAATTTTAATTTTCTAGAACGTCTGTTATGAAAGAAAAAATGTTACCTAATCGTGTCCATTTTAGGAAAATTTCATTAGATTGGAAATATCGAAAAAAACGCCTTTTTATAAAAAACTTGATTTCTTTAAAGTTGCGATTCATTATATTGTCGGTATAAATTATATAATTTTTAGTTTTCACAATTGTTGACGGATTAAAGGTCAGGAGGTGAACGTCTTGAAAACATTTGTAAAGGAACCGCAGAGAGAGCAGAATGGATTTCTCGTGAAATGCGCAAAGCGTCCGAAATTTTCATTAACATATATTGTTTGGGTTTTTCTGGCATCCCTGCCGAAATTGTGTAGTCGAAATTCTGGAAACATTATCTTAACAAGCCGTCGATTGCCCGAAGCTGCTCATAACAAAGTCAACATAGCCTGGAACTAGTGCAAATGCCGAAACAGTAGTTTTTGACGAAAACGTAACTGAAAGATCACCTCACTTATAGATCATCAAGAAAATATGAAACTGTGTTGTTTTGTTTTTGCCATTGGTGCTCTAAACACCTTTGAGCAGTGTTATTCGCGACGGTTTCATGTAGCGGAATCTGGAGGTAAGCTTCGTAAAATTCATAGTTCGACGGTGTCCTCTTTTGATGTTTTAATGTCTAGCAGCTGCTTTAGATTTAGAAAATACTTAATTCCCTTTTTCTTTATTTTTTTTTAGCTAGTTAAAATGAGCTATAGCCATGTCTCTGGATGCGGGTAGTTATTTAGTAAGAAGTCTTTTGAACTCTTTCCCAGTTTATTTGGTTTGTTATGACTGAATACGGATTTCCTGCGTTGGGAAATGTTTTTATTAGCTTTAATATTTACAGGTCAAGCATATGAAGGTGGTGATTCTGCATATCAAACACCGCTTTTAATCATGCGTCTTTGCCATCGTTCTTGTATCCCATGCAGCCCCATCCTGGAGCTAATAAATAATATAATATATACTAAGTGCTAACTCAGTGCGAGATCTGAGGGATACTTTTAGCAACAAGGACGGGAACGCCAACAATGACGACTCAGAAAAATCACATTTCTGGTTTGCTCTTTACTTCTTCTTCATTAGGGTTTTGTTCTCCTTGCCATAAACTTTTTGAGCGGAAAATAAATGTTTCTCCATGAAGCTAAACAAATACTGAGAACATTTTTATTATTACGTCCTTGTAGTCCCGAAAACTCTAAAAAGGCCTTTTCACGTTCTAAGTTTTGAGAGAACTCTGTGCAGGTGCTAAGCTCGATACCTTCCAACCTGCAGTTATTTCTATTGGTCTTTGCCGTCGGCGTCGCCGTTGCCTGCCTCGTTGCTTTAAGTCCCTAGTAGTTGTTCAAAATACGGCATACGTTGTTTATATGAAAAACTGAGTTTGGTTTTTACGGTCAAATTTGCCGCACTTTTTCATCTTCGAAGAATGTAATCTTAATGTGATGTGAAGATAATTCAAAGAACATTACCGTCTGCTGTAAAAACTAACTAATAGTTTTTTTGTATGCTTTTTCTCGTATAGTTAATTTAATAATTGATTAACCAAGTTGCTGCTAAATATTTAGATCCAGCTTCGTGTGTTGATTTTGGCAATGCTCTTCCTGCCAATGTCGAAAGAATTTTTATCTTAGTATAAAATGACATTTTTGCCCCCTTACGGTCATTGCCAGACTAAAGGTAATGCCAATATCGGTGTTGAACCCGGGGCTATAAATTGCGTGTTAGCAGTTGTTGGAATGAAACAGCTAATATATTGTCACTAATGTACAACTTAATTCAAGTACGTAATTATCGTATTCCACGCTGGAATGTGAAGCTCTATAATTAAATGGTCTTATAGTTTTACCATGCATGCAGAAAGCTAATTATCAGTTATAATCTTTTCTTATCTTTTATTGTTTTCAATTTCAGACATACTTTAATGTATTTATTTGTTGCTGTTTTTGTGGGGGGAAAACGTTTTCGCTGTTGTTTTTGATTGCTAAAACGATCATACCTTATCATCGTTACACGGATAGAACCGTTAATTCACGACAATATATTGGTGTACAAGTGTGGTTTTGTTGTGTTAGCGGTAATGCAATTTATCGGCTCTTTTCTTTGAAATTTTACGGCAATTTTTTGCTTTGATACTTTTGCGTCTGTATACTTTTAATATTGCTGTTGCGTTTTGTAAACGTATTTCTCTGTGTTTGGTGGTATTTCAAATCTCCCTTTCATGCTTCATCATTTTGTGCAAACATTTTGAAAGGATTTGATTTATTTTTTTATACGGCGACTTAAACTAACAATGAAAAGTATAGCAGCTAATTCCATAATGGCACTAAAATTATAGCTTGCAGCTCTGTATTCATCCGTTATAGATTAGTGAAATTGTACGTATATCAGTAAAACATAAAAGTTGCAGTTAAAGAGCAGGTCAGTAGTCAACGAATGGCTCCTTCAAATATCCACACTGTATATTACTATATACAAAAATCAGTCATCAAGGATAATTATACGCTACTAAATAAAAGGGAAATGATAGCTAATATAAACAGTATCATTCCTTACCTTGTTAAGATCTCTGAACAGTGCATTTTGATTCTTAAGACTTTTCTAGAAAGCTCAATCTAATTAACTTATGCTGTAAGGCTGAAATTCCTTTCAGTGTAAGGGCTTTGGTATAGAATAACTCTTAACTGGTCCATTAATTGAATCCATGATTACCCGTATTTAAAAGTAATCAACTTACAGGAGAATGCACAATTCTCTCCCTATGAGAAATTCATGCCGCTATTCCTCTTCTTGACAACGTAGCTCTCTATGTTGTAGCTATATTTTAAAAAAGGTTTTTCTTATAATACACAAAGTTTCTTTTATAGATAGATATTGTTTAAGATGATTGCATTGTATAGGTGAAATGAACTCCAATTACTTTTTCAATTTTTGCCACTTGCATTGGTCCACTTCGTTAACCGATTTACCTCAAGATGATAGTAAAGATTTAAGATACGTGCATATTTCATGATCTGAAATCATTACATAATAGCTTCGAAAATAATTCCTACTCTTGCTGATACTATAGGGACGATGCTTGCCCAAAATATATCAATTGATAACTTTTTTCGGAAAACAAAACAAGAGGTTTTGCTTATCGCCCTCCTTGCAGTATGAGACTGAAGGACAAGGACACATTCAGCTCGACGAGATCTGGCTAAAACATTTAAGGCGCTCACATTACACACAGACACACAACACATCCACAAGGGAAACTGCTATTTAACCCTTAATGACCTCGGAGCACAGCACCATTACAAAACCATGATCACTATTCTGTTCTTTTCAACAAGCCCGTGGGTTCTTTTAAGCCCTCCGATAGATAGTCCGCCCTTATCCGAGAAGACACGAAAGTCTAACCGTTTTCAGATCTTAGAGCAAAGGCAGCACCATCTCAGTTATTTTAAGACCCTATAAGTGTTGGTTCGACCGGGATTCGAACCCGAGCCTGCCGCACGATAGACTGACACCTTGCCAACTAGGCTAACCAGGCGGTGGTTAAATACTGAAGCTGAATTATAAAATAATTAGTTGAAACGTGAGTTTCCACACCTCCTAACAATACAAGCCTTGTAAATATCGTAAATTTCGTAATTTTTTGTTTATGGAACTCAAATACATGCCTAGTCAGTGCAATCATTTTCTATTGTACTTCTATAGTTGAGGAAGGTTATTTTATTCTGGTGCCGGGGAATGATTAAAATAAGTTTCTCCTTACCAAACTGTGCGGCTAGTGTGTCTAAAAATGAGTAAAATACCTAATAATAATAATGATAATAATAATAATAACAATAATAATAATAATCATAATCATAATCATCATCATAATAATAATAATAATCATAATAATAATATTTAATAATAATCATAATCATAATCATAATCATAATAATAATGATGATGATGATGATGATTGTTATTATTATTATAATGGCATATCCTTTGAATGGGTTCAGAGAACTGCACTGATGGGGACAGCAAGAATTCTTAGAGGTAGAAAGAAAAGGAACGTAAAATGAAAGATGCGTCTTAGTTACCTTAGCAACTGGTTGTTGCCTGGCCGTAGCCAATGAAAACCAGTATTAACATCATTTATATGAGAGTATTAGCGAATAATAATAATAATAAGAAGAAGAAATGATAAGAAGCAAGAAATGTGCTTGCCTATTTGATACAAGAATAAAAAAGAACAAGACATTAGTAAAAATAAATTACTAAGCTGATTTGGAATATGAAGTTCTTAAATGCTTCATCAAAGAAGTTGACAAAGTCATGATCTTACCAATCATCACTGGAGGTTTGGGAACTGTGACAAAAAAACAACAGGGAACTCGAAAAAATCTTACCAAGCTATAGACCTCAACCTTGGGGTAGATTGGTTGCAGAAAACATGTCTTTTTGAGACAGCACGAATTATCCAGAAACTCCTCGATAGAAAGTACAGAATACATTAAAAAGAACTTTCTAGAAAGTCAGTAATTAGAAGAGAAACAGAAATGCTTTTCATATTGTAAACCAAGGTTAGTGGTTTGATGAGAAACATAATTTAGTCAATTTTGGCCAATTGGTTCATCAATACCGTGTGACGGGAACATATTAATTAGACGAATAGAAATAACAAGAATACAATGAACGCTGGCTATTTGAAAAAATAACTTAAAACATCTTGCAATATGGAACCAAAGAGCTGAGCTGGAAGGTCAAATGTAGCTAGAAGTTAGGATTTTGGCAAGGATTTTTGACACTACCTGTAATCCTGTCTGTAGACAACCAGAGCCACTTACTGATAACTAAATCTTGTTATCTATCATCTAAAACGGATCCAAAACGTAATTGAAAAACGTTTAGACATGATTTTTTTTCAGACACAATACTTTTATTATTTGACATACATGTCGCTACCACTCCCTAAACGACCTATATACGTTAACTTTTTGATAAACTAAATAACTAGTATTAAACATTTTTAATAGATAAAGTATGCATTGAAAGGGTAGCTATGATAGAGGTGAATTTTTTTTGGCTTCCAGTGCCTTGCTCAGTCTAAAACAGAAGGAAAGAGTATTTAGTTCTTGCATAGTATCAGATCCGAAGTGATGCCATTGTAAAACGTTTTCCTTATCTTGAAATTGTTTCAAAGGTATGGAAAAACCTATGATTATCTAAATAGGACCAGAAACTTGATTTTCCAACTACTTACACTACAAAAGTAATGGTAAAAGCGCAATGTTTGTGGGATGTTTTATACTGTAAAGATGAACTGAAGTATAAATAGTACAAACGTGCCAGTACCTGACTTGAAACCACTATATATTTTGGGCACTATGGCCGCGTTGGTAGTGGGCTTTACCCCTTCAAACCACCATAAAATATCGTAAGTCTGATTGCTAGCAGCCATGGACAGCTGTTTCGGTGTAGAATAACACCAGGGCTCACCCCTAAGAGGGCTAGCTGCCACGGCTAGATCTTATAAGTAGCTGTTTTGGCCATGCATGAGCATGGCGTAGCTAGCAAACAGGCTCAGGTTCCCAAAAAAACATAAGTTATGGTAAAAGGGCAATGCTTGTGGGATGTGGCTATAAACACTACAAAATATTTCCCCGAGGCTCATCCACTGTAAAGGTGGTTGAGCCAACATCTGTTCTAAATTTATATCCTTATTTTAGAAAGAGTTCGATTGAACTTATAAAAGGGCTAATATATAGACTGTAGTTTCACCACGCTGAAAAATACGAATTGGATGTGAGGTGACCCAATGAAATAGCGTTAAAGTTAATGTGGTCAACTAACTTAGAAAAACATATTTCGTTCATTCGCACCCTTTCTGTAACGAAAATATCAATATTTTTATAAAATAAAGTGTTTTTTAAGATTTGAAAAATTTTTCAGTTTGATTTGTTTCAATCATCACTCCTGTTATATATACAGGCAGATATACAGCGCATGCGTACACATAATGGTACTTTAGTTCAAGATTAGTTACCATTATTTCTAATTAAAACTCTTTTTATTCAGAAAGTAGAATGTGTTGAAGATGTTCCAGGAGCTTGTGAAATAAGGCACTATTGATATGTTGATGTACCCAAATCTAATCTAGTTACAATAGCAGTTAGAAAGAGTCTACACAAGAGAACTAATTACAAGGAAATGTTAAACATTTAAGATTGCGATATAAGTGAAAAACGTTATATTACATATAATACAGTTGCTCTCTATATTTTCTAAAGCATGTGAAAATAATATAGCTTTATAATTGCTGTGCTAAGGAGATCTTTCAATGGTATAAACTAATCAAGTGACATGTTTCTCAATTTTAGAACATACTTGTTAAGAAACACCTATAATGTTCAGCATATTTTTAGTTAACACTATTGTGTCTTCAGGATATTGTTTTTTTTTATAGACAAACCAGTCATCGAAAAATGGAGTGCCTGGTCACCTTGTGCTGTCCAAGGCAGTGGTTGTGGAAATGGAACACAGTTTCGAAACCAAAGATGCGAGATCGATAGTTCTAGAAACGCACTTTGCAAGAGGATTCAAGAAATACGAAACTGTTCCCTTCCATGTCCAGGTGTGGACGCATTAAATATCTGAATGTTCCTATAAAAATTACTCGATTAAAACTAGGAATATATTTTTTATGACATAATTGTAGCATTTATTCATCCAATAATGAACTGCGAAACTGCAATTTAAAATAAGCTCACCATAATTTAAACTAATTCAATAGAAACTAGCATATAGTTTGGTTGAAAGCTAGCGATATATCTGTATATTGACGGTAAACATTCCCCTAACACTCTTTCAGCAACCACGTCCCGGATGAGATGAGAAAAGAATTTTTGCTTGGTCTTTATTTCATAAACGTTTACTTGGATTTTTTCTTTAGGAGGTTGGTAAAATAAGTAACAAATTAAAATCTGTTGGGAGCTAATCTGCGGCATGCTAGGTCCATAGGAAGGCAAAGACTTCTTTCTGCATAACACTAAATAAACATGAAGTAAGCGCTTGTTCCATGGCCCAATAGAAAAAGATTTAAGCTTTACCGTTAAGTTTCATATCGTAGCAAAATAGGGAAGATGCAATGTTGAAATGAAAACAGGTAATGTCTTCTAAGAAGACCAGAAAATAATAAATTATTTACTGAAACTACGTATATCTATGATCTCTGCCTTCTATAGCCATTAGGTTCCCGCGGCTTTGCCGAGATTTGAATATTTGTGCAACCTTCTTTTCCGCCTAAGTTAACTTAGCTTTCCCGGATTAGGTAAATGAGTACCAGCGTCTACTAGGAGCTAACCTGCGATAGATTAGTGTCCCGCCTAGGGGATGTCAAAGAGTCTTATCCCTTTAACACAATGGAAACCGGAGATAAGCTCAAATGAACCACTGGGCTCAGAAAAGGATTTAACAGTTAGTTTTTAACGTATTTCCTATATCCACCAATGGAAACGAGACGCACGTGTTTTTATGAAACACTATAATAGTAATCCTACGCTAAGGTAAAGCAACAGTAAAACTTCTTTCTTGATGGGTATCTTCTAACTAAACTGCAAAGTCCTTTGCCATTCGCAAGACATTGTTTCATCTAAAATCTAAACCTTCTGGCCTGAAAGTAAGTCAGAGTAAGTAATCTAAAATCCTCTAATCTGGATTCCGCTGCAACAGGTAATGGAATCCTATATTTACCCAAGATCCAGAGATTTATTCATTCAAAGGAAATTCGGAATTAAAGACTGTCTGGCAAAATTGCGATAAGTGCGTAATCACCTTTATTGCATCCTGGCTTTTTTTATTTCTAATTCTTTAACGCTTTTGTGTTTAAGTGAATGGAAACTGGGCCAATTGGGGAAAATGGGGTGCTTGTAATAGAACTTGTGGTAATGGTACCCAAGTACGCAGCCGTTCTTGCAGCAGCCCCCCACCGCTATATGGAGGCAAAAACTGTTCAGGGGAGAGAGAGCAAGTACGTAATTGCCAGGTATCCTGTCCAGGTGCGATGTTTATGATTATTGACTTTAACAAACAATTAATTACAACATTATACATCCGACATGCGCAGACACCAACGTGTGGCAGAAAGTCACTAAAACCTTTCTAGCTGGGCTTGCTTACATTAATTTTATATGTTTCTCCAAAACGTATTTCTTAATAACTACCTTTGCAGGGCCCAGTTGTTCAAAAGTCGATTAGCACTAACCCAGGGTTAAATATTTAACCCAAGGTCTTGTTTCCAACCTTACAGGGAAGAATTTGACCTATGATTTTGGAATTAACAAGTTTTTTTCCTTTAAAAATAAAAACAGTATTATAATAATATAATATGATTCTTATATAGCGCTATTTCTCGCAAGATCCAATAGCG
>ERZ1740055.708-NODE-708-length-10079-cov-8.178771_pt1 | contig 10079 bp, 8 predicted proteins | sample MGYA00581747_ERZ1740055 | MGnify/ENA primary metagenome ERZ1740055 (study PRJEB43018, sample SAMN04849739) | marine metagenome | isolation source: floating plastic debris | place: Pacific Ocean | collected 2008-08-28 | study: EMG produced TPA metagenomics assembly...
TTGACTTGTTTAGTTATTTCGAGCTTCTAGCGCTCCTTGTTTATCTTTACTGGCGTAGGCCTTCTAGTATCCATATTTTATTACTATTACTATCATTATTATTATAATTGAATATTTTTATCATAATTTCCTTAGGGATTATTGACTTTACTTAGCTATTAGATTTTAGTAATCAACACCTAGTTTTAATAGATATATACATTTTTTTTATTATAGCTTTATTCATTACTTTTTTATAATAGTTTTAAAACATTTATTAAGCTAGAAAACATTTTTTAGAATTTGTTCCCGATATTTTATCTTATATGTCACACCGAGGAAGCCCGAATGGGCGAAACGTCTGTGGAATTAAAGTGAATTAAATGTGTATGTAAGAAGTATGCTTTTTCAAACTTGATTCCAAACTACAAATTTCGTGTCAAAGCAAGCAGTATCTGAGAAGCGGACGAGCGGCATCGTTGTTGGAAAGCAAATCATTTCTTAGATTTATACCTATATATACAATGCAATCCACAATACTCCATAATGCAATCCTACAATGTGTAACCGTACATCGTGTGCCTAAGTTCACGAGCTGCTATAATGCCGTTATGGTGGTAACCGGGAGGGCACATTGTATACTACTTATGTATACAATGTATACAATATATATATATATATATATATATATATATAATATACTTATATATATGTATGAATATATACCTATATATATATATGTAGGTATGAATAGGTATGAATACATATAATTGAAAAATTTTATTATTTTATCCTGTTCTTCAAGAATGTTAATGTTTTCTTACAGAAATCGTTGTAGCTCTTAGTGTTTCTTATGTCGGACAGCAGTTTATTAAAAACGTCGGCCGCGCTGTCCTGAAAAGTTCCTTTTTCCATAGGGATTTTGAGGTTAACACTGCTGCTTGATCTTAGAACTTTTTCATGATTTACTACGCTTAGTTTTATTTAGGAGGACCAATGTTCACAGCGAATTGATTTAAATGCCTGTTTGAGAAGGTGGAACTCTCTTCTCTCCTGTAAAGGAAGCTAGCCAATCTTTGAAATCTTTAACTTTTCATGGATGTAGTTTCCTGTAACAAAGCTTGCTGCGGCAAATTGTATACGCTGAAGTCTATTAAGTAAAAAATCTGGTATTGGAAAGAAAACTGAATCACAGTAATCAAATTTTGACAGGACCAAAGGTTCAGCGAGATGCTTTCTAAACTTGAAGTGAGTAAAGTTTTCAATTTTTCTTAAGATACTGAGGACACCATAACATGACGTAGACACGGCTGTTTACTGTGCTCATTCCAAGATAAGATAAGATAAAATAAAAGTTCCATATTGCAAAGATTCCTTAATGGCTGATAAATCCATGGCTACCCGTTGCCATAGCAAGTTTCGAGCCAATGAGTGTTCGAATCTATATGTGGTAAACCTTGCGCAAGAATTCCAATTTCTAATGAAAACCACAGAAAAGATCAAACCCATTATTATACCGGGTTGCCACAGGCAACCCGGTCAAAATCCTCGTCTGCAACTCCTGAAAATTGATCACGTGATTCCGACTTTTTAAAACAAGATGGTGATCTTTGGTCGATACTTAATCGAGGACGACGACATGTGAAAACATTTCAAAGACTAGTTTTTAATGTTTTATTGAAACATTGAACTTGCTTCCCTAAGAAAATATTGGTAAATTCTAAATAAAGTATTTGCTAAATTTTTTGTACAATTTAATTTCATCTTTTGACAAATTTCATTGAATGCTTCGCTAATTGCTCCTGAAAATTATCTTGTTCGCATTAATTTTTAAAATTTCTATTTTTTTAATCTTTCTTCATGTACAGCTTTTTGCGATCTCTATTCTATTCTATTTGAACTTTTGCTATTTTAATTATGAATATATTTAAATTAAAGATTCTCATTTGTTTCAACTTTCATTTCAAGTTTTTTAAGTCATGTATCGTGCCTTGCAATGCAGTGAACTCAGATTGCATATTAAAAAGGGTTAGTGACTTTCAGTTCGTGGTTTATTTATAAATACACTCAACTGCTAGTGACACAATGAAATCGAAATTGTTCATAATGCATTTGCTTCACTTTGTGCATTCAAATTTCTTGTTCGTTGTATTGCCAGTGCCTGACTGCATTTATAAACAATCCACTAACGTCAGGCACTAACCATTGATTTAGACCAAGTTTTGACAGGAAAATAGCTGAAAAATTGGAATTTCCTTCATTTTAAAATAAGATCTCCAAACGTCAAACGTTCACTACAGAATTGCAAAGTAAGCAGGTGCAAGCAAAGCCGCAAACATAAAGACAAACTTTAGTATGGAAATGGTATCCTCAGGAATGTATTGGCCGAATTGAAAACTTTGCAGTTAATCAGAGTGAGGTCGACGAATGCGTTTTCAGCTCGCGAAAATTCCGCTTGACATGCAAAAAGACGAGTTTTACGGTTTTAAAATTTGGAAGTAAGAATCGATGACGCAAGTAGGTACGTAGTAATTAATCGATTTACAAGATACTATGTGTTGAATGTATCTGAAGTTAGTACTAATTAACTGACGGAGGTTATCCTAACTCCGTATTAAGATAAACTGAAGTTAATAACTAAGAAATTTACTTCCCAAGAATCCTTCTGTCCTTATACAAAGACAAACCAGATTTTTGAAAAGCCAATTTCATCTTAACCCCAAATTCAAATACTTGCCCTAACTACTTCTCCCTCCGTGTAATACGTCCAGTCCCTGTTGTTACTGGATAGCTTCAATTTGTACTTCGTGACATAATCATCAATGAGGAAACCACTGCCACCTCCTTGTGTCGCTATAGCACAGATAAAGTAACTGCTACCAAAATCTATTTGTAGCCATTCATCTCGTACATTGCTTGTCGAAGAAGGTGTCCAGCCCACTCTACCATTCAGTCTGGCATTCCAGGGATTATATATCCAGTATTTCCAGCGATTGTAAGTAGTCGACGCTGTAAATCTATAGTTAGGGATCTTAGAACTGTCGGCAACTCCAATAGCAGTAGAAGAACAATCTGAAATATCCAACATAAAATTATGGCATGGAAATGCATCAGAGAGATAAAAAAAAAAGTCGTGAAACCCTTAAGGCTAAGAGTAAGAGGTTCCAATTAATGTAAATAGTTATGCAGACCAACATGCTTCATCTACAAGGAAACCACTTTATACTTTTATTTGATTTTTCGCATTACGTGTCGTCAACGTCTCCAACTGTGCTAAACTCACAACAAACAATCAAATCACACTTAAACGTATGCATTAATGAAAATGGAAAAGGCCTCACGTTTGCAGAAGAAGAAGAAGACGAAATTTCAAGATTAAAATAACACCATCCCAAAAGGAGTAAAGTGACAGACATGTTTCTCTTTTAAAAAGTGAGCTTTCGTGTTAAAAATCTGCACTTTTGCGTTCACTTTAACGCAGCAAAAATAAAAGTATTTGATTTGCTTTGTGGTTTCTCGCAGACTGTATTTACCAGAGTTGCTGTAGTATCGAATCTATGAAAGTTATGTTTTCAAGCTTCATTTTTGTATTTCTATTCTATTCCAGTCTATTTGAACTACTACATTACAATTATGTATTTATTTATTTATTTATTTATTTATTTATTTATTAAATTCTTATTTGTTGAAAGTCTTGCTTCAAGTTCGTGTAGTCATGTATCACTCACCTTCAATGTAATGAACTCAGACTGAATAACTGAGGGATTTAGAGACTGTGATGAACTTGAATACTGGACGAAACTGAATGCAGTATTGACAATACTGAGTTCATTGTGTAGCCAGAAAGTGTCTCTATTAGAAAACAAAACACGAACTGAAACAGTCTCTACTCCTTTAATATTCAGCCTGAGTTCACTGCATTGCACGTGCTACATATACAACTTTACGAGATTAATGCAATAATTTAAACAAATCATTTAATTGTAATGGCCTAGTTCAAATAGAATAGTAAAAAAAAATTCACCCCCTCAGCGGATAGCTACCTTGTTGTGGTTGAGGGGCTTGCGTGTCTCCTTGACCCGGAGAGCTATGCTGGCGGGAGCCTTGTACTCCTGGTAGGGCCACCCATGCCAGACAGGTCCAAGAGTAGAGGCTACACGAAGCGCGATCCACCTCTCCAGGAGGTTAAAAGGTTGCCATAGGGCTAACTACCCCATACACAAAAACAAAAAAGTTACAGAAACGCCAAGAGGGAATACTTATGAAAACCAGGTTCTGGGAGAAGTAGACAATCCGGCAGGATTGAATATGAAGCGTGCTAGCCATCAGGAAGCTGACTCGCGGACGACCCTTCTTTTGCCCAAGACAACCTCGCAGATAGGCATATGGAACTTCAGGACTATGTATGAAGCTGGCAAGACGGCCCAGGTGGCAGCTGAAATGAGACACTACAACATCGCAGTGCTGGGCCTGTGTGAAACCAGGTGGACGCAGGTAGGGCAGCTCTGACTTTCCACTGGAGAGTTGCTCATGTATTCAGGATATCCGGAGGACAAGGCTCCTCACTTTCAAGGTGTGGGGATGATGTTGAACACAGCTTCGGCAAGATCACTGATGGAGTGGAATGCGGTCTCCTCAAGAGTCATCACAGCAAGATTCTTTGCCAAACCACGCAAAATTTTCATTGTGCAATGTTATACTCCTACCAATGATACAGAAGAACAAGAGAGGAGGAGTTTTACCAACAGCTACAAAAGATTTTGAATCAAAAGAAGAAGGAAGACATTTTCATCTTGATGGGTGTCCTGAATGCCAAGATTGGGAGTGACAACGATGGACTGAGAGATGTGCATGGGAAAGGAGGGGCTTGGAGAAATGAATGAGCATGGAGAACTGTTCAGTGACTTTTGTGGTTATTAATGGATTGGTCATCGGTGGTAGCTTGTTTCCACACAAGAAGATTCAAAAAGCTACATGGGTTTCCCCAGATCATCGCACAGAAAACCAGATAGACCATTTGTGTATAAGCAGCACTTTCAGACGATCATTGATGGATGTGAGGGCGAAAAGAGGAGCTGACGTTGGGTATGACCATAACTTAGTGCTGAGGAGATGAGGATGGCAGAGGCACACCTCAAGAACCACAAGGCGCCAGGGCCAGATGGGATTCCATCGGAAGCTTTGAAGGCGGGAAGCGAGACAACAGTTGATATGTTGCATCAACTGTTCCTGAAAATTTGGGAGATAGGAGAGATCCCAAGGGACTGGAAACACGGCTACATTACCAAACTGCAAAAGAAAGGGAGTTTAAGAGACTGTAAGAATTGAGTGAGAGATCACTCTCCTATCCATGCCAGGGAAAGTGTTCAACAAGATTCTGTTGATGAGAATGAAAACCAAGGTTGACAGACGCTTGAGGGATGAGCAGGCAGGCTTTAGACAGAACCGCTCGTGCACTGATTACACTGCGCATCATCATTGAGCAGCAGCTTGAGTGGAATTCACCCCTGTACGTTGGCTTCATTGACATGGAGAAGGCGTTTGACAGTGTCGACAGAACAGCAATGTGGAAGCTGTTGGAGACCATGGCATCCCAGAGAAAATCATCAGCACGGTCCAAGCAGTCTATGAGCCTTCTACATGCCAGGTGATGCACAACGGGACCCTCACAGAGCCTTTCAACATCGTCACAGGCGTTAGACAGGGGTGTTTGTTGTCGCCGTTTCTTTTCGTCATCGCCATGGACTAGATCATGACAAGGACAATAGAGGGACACAAGAGAGGCGTACAGTGGTCGCTGTTCAAACAGCTAGAAGATATTGACTTCGCGGATAATGTTGCTCTTTTGTCACACCGCCACAGCGCGACATTGAGGAAAAGATAAGAGAAATGTCAAATGAAGCCAAAAAACTGGGACTTCACCTCAATCAAGTAAATTTGTTTTATTTGATGTTCTAATTTCATGTCCAGGCATGTTGACATGGAAACTTTTGAATTACTGCGCTGATATACTAAAACTAAGAAAAGAACAACAACAACAACAATTTATTTCGGTATTCCCACATATATACATGGTATTACCTAAAACGTTAATTAGTATATATAGCCCATAATTAAGTAAATTTTATATAATCTTTAAATAATCATAACTGTTTTTTCTTTTGTCCATACATGTATTTACATATTCAGTAATGATCTACATATGAAGGGGTCAACGTTACTGAAAAGGAATGCGATTTTCGTCATATTGTTAAATGTATCAAAACAGGATTTTTATCACTTATTTATTTCAAGTACTTATTACGAATGGCATTATATGCATTACACTTAAGAAGAAAAGGTCTTTCATTATCAATCTCAGATGTACCACATATTTGGCAAGTTCTTAGATGTCCAGGTGTTTTGGGTACTGTATGTCTACCTGTTTCGACTCTTAATTTGTGATTTCCTAGTCGAAACTTGTTTTAAAATTATCTTTTTGTGATGAGTATTTGTAATGTAATCAAAGAATTCATCTTTCTTGTTTTCTGTTTTGAATATAGAATCAAAAGTTAATTTCTTGTTTGTTTTCATGAGACTATTTTGGTGATTAACCAGTTCCTGTTTCATAATGTTTTTAAAATTTGACATAAAGTTATTCCACTGAATGTCACTTTTTAGAGATGAAGCGTCTAGGAGATTATAACGTTTGTTTAAATTAGAAATTTTCTGTTTATAATTCATCTGGTTTTTCGTTGACATTTCCTTACACATTTCAAGAATATTTTGCTATGTTACTGAGTCTGGGAGTCCTTCTAAGAACTGTAAATATTTGACAATATTAATATTGATTATTTCTTGAAGAGGTAGTTTACCAATGTCGTTTCTACAACCTACATTTGAACATCTTTTGTTGACACCTAAAAAGAGTTTACAGAAACAAATATGTGTTTTTTCAATATCTTTTTCATAAGACATGTTATCAGTTTTTCATGCATATGCTCTCCATACTTCTGATCCATATAAGAGAAAGGTGCGAATAACAAATCAAAAGTTTTGTTACAATTATATACTAATAATAGTGAGAAGTCAAGATAACAACGAGTGGCAAAGATTGATCTTCTGGGTTTTTTTTTCTTTTGCTTTTATCTTATTATGTTTACTAAAATTTCCATTTGATGAGAAATTAACCCCTAAATAAGTGTAGTTATTAGAAATATCGATAATGTTACCAGAGATGAAGAACTTATACTTTTCTACTGTAGATGTTCTACATTTCTTTTCAAAAATTATAAAGTGCCCTTGACTTTAGTAACACATTGTTATGGCAAATGCAATTTACTTTTTAAGTAACTTTTCAGATTCAACCAAGTAAAACTTCGAAACTGACATTTTGGTTGGCCTCGTATTTAAATTATGTTAACAGAAAAAGTGTATAAAAATCGTGTAAACCTGACTGTCTAATAGATAGTTAGAATGTAATCAGAAGTTAGAAAACCAGGGGAAGAGAGATGTAGACTTGAAAATGTAAATGGCATCACATAAGGTAGAGTTGCACCATTTAAGATCCTGGTAGCACTCTGCAGCTGCTTTACGAGCCTCCAACCATCTCCATACCTCCCAAGAGACCCCGCTAACCCACCAGTCTAGTGTAAAAACCTACATTTTCCACGTTGTAAAATTACTTTTAAATGAATATCAGAACGCACACAAATCTATATATATCATTTGCCAATAGGTCTTATCAATTTTGTGTCACACTTTAGCGCTTTTCCAGGTCTATATAAACAGAATACATAGTGCAGTTCAAAAAGCCGAAAATTTATCGTTTGCGATATATGACAGTTCAGCTCTAGAATGCCAGCATTGACCACACTAAAACTTGGGAAGTATGCATCTCAGCAAGCCTCAATTTAATTCTTTTCTATTAAATGATATGTTTAGCAAACTACATGCACTCTAAACAACAAAATGATTATCTTTACTAGTTAAACAATCCGAAAAATTATAACAGGGAGTACTTGCTTCAAATGTTGAACTGTTATACTTCAATGCGCTCTTTATTTTCAGTATAATTTACTTATGAAAATCTGTATATTAGTCAAAGTATTGTCTTTCAATTTTCTTTTCCCAATTCCTGTAGGTCGCAAATATAAATCATTTTTAAAATTTCAAGATGATACCTGTTTTGCTTTGTCCAAAGAGTTCAAGTCTTAAGCAGACTAATCCATGGTGTGTCTTGGGGTACACACGAACATACCGAGCTTGAAGTCCCTCGTACAAGAAATGTTTGACTTCAGTGTTGTGGTCGTAATTTCCTTGAAATATCTTGTATTAAAAAAAGGAAAAATACCATTTGGTGATTCACTCCGAAATTAGAGATTGCAAACCTAATAATTTTTTAACTCGATATTACTACGGTTATTATCCTTAAGAACCAAACTAGCAAGTAGTACGCGCATTGTAATTGGTCAAATGCCAAATGGAGTGTGATTTATTGTACCAGTAAAGTAACCACAGCTAAAACACCAAAAACATTATGGTTTAAAGCTATTTCATAAAACAATAAAACGTACTTGAATGAAAATCTGAATAAGCATAGGGCTCTGCCGAACAAAGTTTATAACTATTTCAATCTCAAAGAAAATTCAATGAAGATAATGCAACAACTGATATTGAAGAAAAACTTAAAAACTGTTAAAAGTTTTAGTAGCGAGAAGTGTAAAAATGTAATTGATACTTGAAAATGGTAGCGAAAAACTTAGATCATCATGAATTGCTTATCAATATCCTTTATTTACAGTGTCCACCCAAAACTAGTTAAAACTTTTTTAGAAATATTTGTTAGAAATCTTGAGGTAAGTCCCATGCCAAAATTTGTTACTTTCTTTGTTTTTCAACTTGTTTTGCAACTCAAAAGGCGAGGATAACCAGGCTAATTTGAATAAAAACAAAAGAATTTGAATAAAAGTCGGCATTTATGAAAGTAGTTTATGACTATGCCTATGGCCTCACGTGACACAGAAACCATAGATAAACGCCAACTGTGTATAAGTTGTGCATTACAATTCCTTGCAGAAAAAAAACACAAAGCATTTTAACTTGTTTTCTTACCACATCCTGTCCCTTTTCCCTATATGGTTTCCATTTTCTTTTGTCTTCAGACGACTTTATTTGATAAGTTTTCACCCACTGATCTCCTTGAGAGTTTCCCTGAGTGGCTACAGCACAAAGGATATAAACTGATCCCAGATCAACCTCCAAATATGGAGTGGAGTCACTCGATAAAGCACACCATGATTGTCCCCCTGTGTAATTCAGACGGCCATTACTGGCTGGTGAACTGGCGTTGAAATCTGAACTGCTTGAGAATTTACTATTGGCAATTTTTGCACCGTCAGTCAATCCAACAGCGTCGTCTTCACAGCCACCTTTTAAAATAACAGAGATTTTAAAATCAGTAAATTAAATATTACAGTGATAGTAGAAAGAAATGGAGAATAGTAGAGTTTGGTTGAGTGTATGCTAGTTACGCAATGCTTTCTAATGGGAAACCGTGGAACATGCCACTTGTCACTTGTATTTTCTTCGTAAAACGTTACACACTTGCCTTTCATAGGCATAGCTACTTTATCCCATGTGTCAGGTGAAAAAAGCAATGCCACAAAGTGTGCGAGACTACAAGTTTTAACTCTGAAAAAAATTCAAGACTTAATTCTGAAGTATGAAATACAAATACAAGTAAAAAATAAAGTGAAATCAAAAGATTTGCTTACTAATGCAATCCAATGCATGGCAAATGCATGGACACAAATTTCAAATGAAAAAAAAAGAGTCCAGCAAGGCAACGCCAACAGTATCAAAAATGTATAATCTTTTATAAAATACAAAATTACTCTTCAGTTCTTACATCAAACTGACCGGAATGCTAACTCGAAAAACATAAACTAGATATTCGAAAAGTCGGCAGTAGGACAACAAAATGCAAAATCTATTTAACATAAAAAAAAAAAAATACAAAAAAAAAAACAAAAAAACAAAAACATTAAAAACAAAAAGCAAAAAAACAAAAAAAAACCCAAAAAACAACAGTAAACCACGATAAACCCAAAACATGAATG
>ERZ1740055.709-NODE-709-length-10077-cov-7.000798_pt1 | contig 10077 bp, 2 predicted proteins | sample MGYA00581747_ERZ1740055 | MGnify/ENA primary metagenome ERZ1740055 (study PRJEB43018, sample SAMN04849739) | marine metagenome | isolation source: floating plastic debris | place: Pacific Ocean | collected 2008-08-28 | study: EMG produced TPA metagenomics assembly...
TCATACAAACACTGTAAAATTTTGAGTTTTCAAAGCCGCGCCAAATACGTGTTATTTGAGATATCAGACTCAAAATCGCTGGAGAGCTTAGTGTTATCTTGTTCTTCCAATAGTCAGTACATTTTGTCTTGCTGGGTAAGTGGATCACAGTTCATTGTCAAATGCAAACAAATGACATCACAAAAGATTCGCCTATAGTCGAGCAAATGTACTGATTTGAATATCTTCCTGCTTGAACAATAATAAACGGCTATTTCATAGTTGCCTCGCAAAATAGTTGAACCTTGAACAGCAAAGGAAAGGAAGCTTGTAGAAGGCTATAAAAGTATTTCAACGCATATAAAAACATGCAGGGCTCGAGGATAGTTCAATATATGTTATATTTTCTCTCATGAACTTAAACCTATCTATGTGACGTATATTATAAGAATGCGTAAGAATTTAGGAAGTGGTTTTGATCATATAAACATTCATACATTATATAAAGTGAAGAAACTAGGTCATATATCAGATAGAAATAAATATTATCAACCATTTCAACTGCAATCTTCAAAATAAAAAAAAATTAAAAGATTTTTATACTTTTTTTCGACACTGCGTGCATTGGTTTGTAGAGAATTGCAGAATGGAAATTGGAGCTTACTGGCACCAATTGACAACAAAGAAAATCAGCTTTGCAATAGGAAAATGGTTCGTTGAAAACACAAAGAGTTACTTTCATAATGTCAAAATCTGCTCGGGCATCTGTACTAAACTAGAATCAAATAAAAGATGTGATTAAATAGAAGTAATTGATAGTGTTAGTAAGTACTTACGTATTGTACTAAACAAATTAACCGGCATGCACAGCTATGTCGGTAACTGTACGGGTGGGCGCAGAAAAAATATGCCTTAAAAGTTGTAGTGTGCAACCGAAGAACACTCTCTGGTGAATAACAGCGAACTTCGCACTTATGTTCTCGTTATATACCCAAAGTCTTCTATATGGCGGCTTTTGCAGACTTCCCAAACACTCTTAGGAAACACAATTTGAAATAAGAATATTCTGAAAGCAATACACTAAAAGATACTGCAATCTCAAGGGGTTATCATTGGGAGTATATTCTTTTTACAGTCTGTCGCGGCACAAATGTTGTGTTGAAGCTGTACTTTTACTACCAATTAGTGATAAAGCTCTCAAAAACTGAACAAGACACAAAAGGCCAGGAAGTGGTTGTATTCACATGGCGCCAAAGTTTTTATTAGAAATTCAAAAACGTATAATCTGTCGTTGCTTCGTAGATACTGCCTTTGTTTTCTCGAGTTCCTTCTAAAGAAGGAAAAGGATGTTCATTCTTCTTATAATTGATACCTTGGCAAATACTTAGAATCAAGTCTCAAACAAAAGAAAAAAAGTTTGTTTTAAAAAATAGAAACAATTCGGAACACGTTTTAATTTGCAACGAAATTGGAGATTATTTTGAGACTTTATAACAGAGAAGGGGAGAGATTATTCACATCTAGTGCATTAGATAGAGATAACAAGAAGACATTTTTAGTTCACCAACCTTGTGCAGTAATCGATTTTAGATTCGGTAAGTACTTGCTTCAAGCTTGCGTTTGCTTATCAACATTCAGGTAGAAATGAAATATTTCAGTTCGTTAGTGAATTTAAGATTGTTTCTCAGTTTAACCGCATGCGCGCTTGTATTAACTTTAAGGAAAAATTCTATTAATTAAGCATTGATCTACTTCCGATTCTTGAGAGACATAGCGGGGAGCAATATTTGTAGTCTGGTATTTTTGGAATCTTCATCGCTGACGATATAATTAAGTGTGATGAATGTTGAAATCTCTGCTGGTTCGCACTGTGTGAAAAAGCTGCAGTAGGAGTGGGGAGTCTGTGATATTTCTAAACAGTTTTATGAAGTCGCAGAAGTTTAAGACGTGGGAAATAATGTTTAGAACAGTTTGAAAAGAATACTATTTCTGTAAGGCAAGTAAAAGGAAGATTTTTGGTATTTTGCAATGGCTTCGTAAGGAAACGGGCGTAAAGCAGATATTGAACGAATACAAAAGAGATTGCTCTATTAGTATTAGTAGATAACTAACTTATATATATATAAGACATCATTTCTTGGCTCTAAGTTGAGACAAAAATATTGCATTCGTGGGAAAAGTAATAAAAATTTCAAAACCTTTATATGTATTTTAACCTCTTCTCTGAATGTATTTTATAGCTATAAGTCTTGAAAGGTAATGATTTTCGCGACATTTATAAAATATCGCCTATTACATTAAACGATTTTTGAGTGCCGAATTAGTCAACCGCAACTGAAAAGTTTAAGAAAATGAACAGTTAAATCAAACGTGCATGGTTATAAAAGAAATTGACTTGAATACGTCGATTGGGAAGTTAACGCATCTAATCGAGCCTCGCTCAGCCCTTCAATTTCGAGTTTATTTATTAGTCTGACAAAGAGCTCGTAAGCTACATAGGGCGATGATAAAATTAAAATATTTTAAAACTAGAGTTAAAGTACGAGTTTTATCTGATATTATTCAGATACGTCGGGCAACGAGTTTCTTTGGCGCTACGGTAAAATATACTGAGAACAAACTTTTAAGAAATATTTGTAGCTTTCGAATTCGGAACCCGATAGTGCAGTAGTAAAAACTTTGCTTTCTTAATTTATTTTTTCATTGGCAGACAGAATGAGGCTAAATACTGAATTAAAACTAAACAAATTATGTCTAGCAACAAGCTTTGAAAAGCAGCTAGAAAAGGAAAGTGTAGTAGTGAACTTCAGAAATGTATGCGAGAGAGAGACGAGAGAGGTTGGCGAGTCGGCAAACTCGTTGCTAAAAATATAATATTATTAAGCAAGTGGATTTTTAGGGATTAGTTTATCTTCGTGGGAGTCAACATCAATAAAATGAACTAAATAATGGTAAATAAACTATTTGCTACGTGCTTTAATTCTACAAACAAATTTGAGGACAGAGTTCAACGAATTTTGGAGCTTGTTTGTCTAAAACATGTATCACGTAAGTGCAAAAAAAGGGCGGGAAATTTTCCCGCCAAGGTTAAGCTTGTTTTGTTTGTTTTCGTAGGCGGTGAAAAAATCTTGCAATACGTTTGCTTTGCTATAGTAAACGAGCAAAGCCTCTTCAGTATTGTAAATCGACAACTTCAATAAAGAAAATTACCAAAAAAACTTTCTTGAATATAGTAACAACATACGTGAACAAATTACCTGTTTTTTGATGAACAATATTTTTTCTGAAAATATGAAAAGGTTGGAACTTTTTTAACAGTTTTAGAGTTTAATTTTAGATGTTTTTAGGTTAAAAGTGCTTAATCGTTAATTGAAATAGCACGCTATAATGGGACTGTACAATATTACTTCACGTCAAACTAAATCCAGGCTTCGGCTTATATATACTGCATTTGATACATTGTATTACTCCATCGGTCACTTTGTAGGTTTTATGACACTTTTGTACAGAAACTCTTGCTGAAGAAAGTTATGTCAAAATTTCATAGTCATATCAGAATGAATCTAGTTTTCTTATTGGATTGTCAACCTTTATCGGATATAAATGGTTGTCATATACCTATGCTATTAAACAAGGTCCCAGGTACTAAAAGTGTAACTTTCCAAACAGTGAAATATTTCAAACAGTTAATTTTATAAAAGTGCTAATATTCGTCGTAATTAACTAAAAAGGGTTTCTCTTGTATAGGGCTTATTCCGGCTTCAAGTAGCCCTTTCAGTCAGTGCCAGAGCAGCTGATATTGATATAGAAACTAATCAAATTTGATTTTACACTGGTCATGTAAAGTAACTATACATGGCCAGTGTAAAATCAAATTTGAAGTGTTATCTTTACTTAACTGACAATATAGTTAATACAAGTTTTAAGCAGTCATTTATCTCTGCGGTTTCGGTCATGTCTTCATAGTTTAAAAAAATAGATTAAAATTCTGTACATGCATGACAAAGCAGTTTACATAAGCAAAAATGACTCAGTTTTTTATCTAGTTGATAAAGAACTAATTTGAATAGGGTTTTAGAATAAGAGAAAATGAAGTGCGACGGAGAGTTGGTAGCTGTGTAAGAAGTTGACGTAAACTGGATTGTTAGGCCTGCACTGAACTAAACAAAACGGGTAACTTTGACAACTCAAGGTTAAAATGTTGTAAATAGTGTAAGGCGCTGACATTTGGAGTGTTAGTCTGCACTAAACACAACGTATAATTTAAACAACTCAAGGTTGAGATGTTTATGCTCAATAAGTAGTGTAAGGAGCTGGCGTTTGAAGTACAGTGAACTAAACACAACACGTAATTTAGATAATTCAGTGTTGAAAAGTCTATGACCACCACCGTAAGTAGTGTTTTAACGAAGTAAATTTGTGTGAATTAACTGATCAGAGCAACTGTTTTACTTACTGGACTGGGATTCCCACTGAACTGTTTTGCTGATCTTGGTGAGTCGGCAGAAGATTAACTTTGCCGGTTTGTTCTTAACTGAATGAAGTAGTTGTGACAGTATTGCACGACAATAAATTTTGTTTGTCTAGACGAGTAGAAATGACTGATGCTAAACACTTTCGAACCAGTTGATGAATGATAAAACTTTTAAAGTGATCATTCGTTTTGTTTGGAGGAGTTCAAATGATTGGTGTTATTCATTCTAACTGTTGGGCCAGTACATCGGAAACCGTATAAAGTGACCATTCATTTTGTTTGTCTTGAAGAGTAGAAAATGATAGGTGTACATGATATTCATTCTAACTTTTGAACAACTTGATGAAACACTTTAAAGTGACCATTGACTGACTTAGAAATGATTGGTGTTAATCATTCTAATTTTAGAGGCAGTTGATAAAAATCTACATAGCGTCTTTTTACTTCGAAAATTGGTTATGATATATGATCTTGAAAAGTAGTTACAGTAGTTATTCACATTTTCTACAAATTTAAAAACTGACAACTTTTACCAAATTTTAATAATCTAGGCAGGAAAATTTTAATAGTTGAGCACTCTTGTAGAACGGTGGCCGTATTGTAACTTGTGCCACCAGGCAACGACAATATCAGTTTGGCAATAAAAAAAATCATCTAACTGAATATAAGACATTTTATTAATAGTGACTTCATCTAGTTTTCATCAAACTTCATGGTTAATAAATTACTTGCATTTTAAAAGTTGCTCGTGACAAATGAAATATCCAAGATCAGGTTGAATCAAAAAACAAATTACGGAACAAAACGGCATTCCTTCGAAGACTTGATAGTAGATATTAATCGGGGATTAAAAGCTAAATCTACAGCAACGGAATTATTATGAATTGCGAGTTATTTTTATTCCAATTACCGGAAAAGATCAGGAGTGTAACCGGAAGTTGTTAAACATTGCCACAAGCCACTGCTACTGATCACGTTGCCGGAAGTCAGGAAACAGTGAGGGCGATAAGAGCTCACAGCCCTGCTGTGCAACTATTCAAAACTTAGTTTTATGAAAACAAAAATTTAGCAGCAAATGGTACAAAAAAGTATGCTATAAAGCTTGTTTTGGAAAATTGAAATCAGGAGAAAGAATTTTAACATAAATCAAAAATGCAGAAAGACAAGTGACATATCTTTGGCTAAAACTCGATATCGATTTTCTTTGTTTTTTCACAACAATTTTAACTACGCTGTTGTCCGTCTTGTTTATACGGATAAATCAGAATAAAACTCCCCAGAAATATTTTAAAAGTTTGATTAATGTTATCAACTTTTTGCCAGAAACGAGCCTCTCATAGCTTATTTGTGCAAAAACTTTGGCTGGGTGTGATGTGTGAATAGCATACATACATGAATGAATGAATTAAAAAGTTTAAAAACAGAGGTCAACTTTTTGTTTTTGCAAAACTAATAAACAGAGAAAATAGTCGTTGTCCCACTTCTCGCTCGAAAATCCTGAACTCCTTCTTTCAACAACTGGAATCACTGGCTGTCTTAGTTCTTACTAAATTTTCATGCGTGTGTTTAGGTACAAAAAATGGACTTGTGTCATATATAGTCTTTAGGGCCGTATTCCATACTTCTTTGTTTTACAAATGTTTCGAACGTCTTAAAGACTCTTTATAGTGCAGCTCTGAGCCTTTATTGAAATGCTACCACGCTACCAATTAGTACATCTTTTAAAACAACGTTAAAATCTCAACAGGAAAAATACTTCTGAGAGTTGCTTTTATAAGTTGTGTTCAAGTGTTTAACAGAGGTTTTCAATGTAATGTATCTTAATTTAATCGAGGTATTAGAAATTAATCCTATAAAACAATCAGTGAAGGACTAGTTTTTGTAACATTAACTATTTCAAAGAAACGACCAACCTGATCTCAACTTTGATTTGGCGTTCGCTGTCACTTGTTGTACCAGGCATACAAAGAGGAAAGGCAATTTAAAGGCAGTGTGATCGTGATAAAAAGATGCAGCAGAAGTGCAGTTATCTGAGGAGTGGTGTAATCTTTAGCACTGTTTTGTTTTGCACATCCGATTTCATATTTGTCACGGGAGATTTTGCGTGACAGACCTTGTGATTTATATTATATTTTTGTCACGAGCGATACGTGTCACGACATAAAAGCAACTAACACCTCTTAAGTGTTAGTTATTTGAAATCCGATCGAGTCACTCAAGCGTGGCTTTCGTGACATTCTAACCAACAATAACCGAGTCAATGTCACACAAGAAGCTATTATTTGTTTATTTCTGCGAGTTACTTTGAAAATAATTCATTTATGTTCCTATCGGAGGCAAGTGTCGTTTTTTAATCTATGTTAAATTCTTGTGGGTTTCTTGTTACCAGACAGCACGGAAGTTCATGCAGTTACGTTGTGTATTCACTTCGCTGAGCGGTGCAATAGAATTCGTGCGAAAATACTTTTAATTTCCTGTTTCCCAGCAAGAGTCGACCTGTAGGTGTTTTCCGGATTTTGGTGGTGTTCAGAATGTTTTTGTTTTCAAAAACTCTGGGTTATCTTCACGTTTAAAAGCCAAAATGAATAAACTAACGTTTATGAGCAGTGCTGTTATGTGTTGCTAATCAAGTGCAAAATCAGACTATGAAAAATTTGACAACTCAAACTCAAAGATGTAACTTATTTTCTTCCCGGGGGGAGGGACTCCCAACTTTAATTTTTGGGGAGGGGATGCTTTTTGGAAAATTGCAACGGAGCCCCTAAGAGGTACCAACCAATCTTGGCGTGGTTCAGATGTATTTCAACCCGTAACGGTACCATCCAAAAGCGTACATGCATACAACATTTCATTCCTTTTAATGAAGTTAAGATAACAGCATCATCTGATATTTAACTCCCCCCTGGCCAGTTGTTTTTGTCGCTAAGGAAGCCCTATAAAAAGTATCGTACTGTATGCAAATGTCAAAATTATGTCTCTGGCACAGCGTTAACAACTTCTTGAATTTTTACCCCGAAGAAGTAAGATGAGCATCCCCGCCCTAAAATGTTGGAAGCCCCCCCCCCGTCCTGCCTGCTCCTTGGTACGATTCTCTCGGACATTCACATAAAACAAGCTATCTATTCCAAGATATAAGTCTACTGCGGCGAACGGACGTTCTTTTATCGAGCAGTCACTCTGTGGAACTCACTGCCGTGCAGCGTTATGGACAACATTTCCCTTACTAGTTTTATAAAGGGATATAAAGGGATATAAAGAACCATTTTTTAACAAATTTTCTACATAATAACTGAGTTTCAACAAATTTATCGTGCGTATTTAATTTTAAATTAGATTAGTATTACAAAAACTTTGTAAATAGGCCTGAAAAACCCTTGGGAGAACTTATTATTATCATCATTCATAATTTTACTAACGGGGTTAGTCAATTTTGACTCTTTTGAAGAATATCACATACCGAATTTATTAATCTTTTTCAAATGTAAACAGATATTTTTGTCAATTATTATAATATCATTAAGTAACCACACCGGAATTACGTGGTTAGAAGAATTTGGCTTTTAAATTTACTAAACGTTTTTTAAATCTATTCCAATATTGGCAATAAGCAATTCCGGATATTCGATCCACACGGCTTTAAAGTCCTATATAAGGTAAATATATACTAAGTAATAAAATGATTTGTTTTTCTTCTCGTTATTAACAGTCTTTCAGTGAACTCGGTACCGGATGTGTGTTAAAGCCACAGTTTTGTAAGCCGCCAGGCCCAGATCAATATGGCTGACTCCCAAACAAAAGAAAATAGAGTTTTTCTATTAATTTACGGTAAACTTTCTAAGGTTTGATGAAAAAATATTTAAGGAATCTGCTTAGCATTTGTTAACAGCATAAAAGAGAAAGAAACAGAAATGCAGTAGTAGTTTCTGGGACGAGAGTCGATGTTTTATACAGCAACCTTTTCAATTTTTGCGTAACACCCCTCTAAGACAGAAATATACTGAGAGGCCCCTCCAAAGTGATGAGCAAAACTTTGATGACCCCCGTTCCTACCACAACGCTACCACAACCATTTTTACACACAACTAAAGGGGCAACTAGCTATGCTTATTGTATCTCACCGAAAACCGTGATTATTAACTGCATTACTACCCTATCCAGAAATATCGAGAACTTTGGTCCTTATCACTTTTTTTTTTAAATAGACAATCTCGTTCCCAGGCTTTTCCCTTTTCCTACCCATCACATAGGAAAAAAGTCTGGAACGAGTTTGTTCTTAGAGGTAGATTTCATGTTTTACTACTAGCTTTGATCTAAAACATTTTATTCTACATGCCTGCAAGTCGCTTCAAGGACACATACCTTTAGTTATGTTTTTACTTTGCTTTTTCTTTGTGGCTTAACTGTTCATATGCAGGTTAGGTGAAGAGCTTATGATGTTACTTAAATTTTTACTCAAAAGATATCTCGCCTAAACATGATTTTTGTTTGACTGAAAACGTTTGTATTTGTAAAGGAATTTTTGATACTAGCCAGTAGTTTTGATGATGATTAGGGTTCGGGGTAATGGTAATAATAATAATTATGATGATTATGATGATGATGATGATGATGATGATGATGGTGATAGTGATGATGATGGTGATGATGATGATGATGATGATGATGATGATAGTAATGAGAATATTTAAAGCTAAAGTGGCCCGTGGAGCCGGCGCTTATCTTCAGTCTCTGTAGTATTACTGAGCGAATGAGAGTCTTTGACTCTCCCTGGATGGGACACTAATCAATTGCAGTTTAGATCCCAGGAAAGGTACTCATTTACTGATTAACCTAGGCAAAATTGGGGCTCGAACTTGAAACCTTGTCGTTGGAAATCTGAGATTTTTCCAACTGCGCCAATCACAGTTATATTATATAATATTAATTAGAATAATGATAGATAGAAATTGATAATGATTATCATAACTGGTAAATGACAATTGTATTAGGCCACATGTCTTACTAAACACAACTTATTGGCTTCCATAAGCCAGAAGAATTTGGTCTCTGAAAAGATGAAGCAGGTTCACCGATGACAAATTCCAAGCCAATCGATCGGCCCTCGAACCAGATCGAGAACGCAAGACTTGGTCGTCCCTTGACCAACGTGTGGGTTTGTACGCTGGTAAGCAAAAACAATGTACCGCAACGGTATCGGTTTCGCAATTAGAACTGTTACAAGTAACTCAAATGTTTTAGTTCAATTATGTTTTTTTAAAATCTAGACTGTGAGGCATAAGCGATCGTGTAAACTTTGAATATCGCATTACTCAAACAATTCCGACTTGTTTATAGGACTAGTGGTTGACAGCTGAAAGCGATGGAAAATAAAACGAAATGGCTTGATAATTGTTTGTCATCATACTTTGCCCACCTCCCAGCCCCGAGGCCTCATGTCTGGTTGAGTGCAACACCTTTTGGCGGTAAAAAAGAGCGTTTCAGTTTCACTTTTTGCAAAGAAGGGTCCATTAGATAGAGCATAAATTGTTTCCTTTGAAACTGACTTGATTGCGTTCATTTGTTAAATTTCTTATTCATTTATTTATTTATTTATTTATTTATTTATTTATTTATTTATTTATTTA
>ERZ1740055.710-NODE-710-length-10072-cov-7.833383_pt1 | contig 10072 bp, 7 predicted proteins | sample MGYA00581747_ERZ1740055 | MGnify/ENA primary metagenome ERZ1740055 (study PRJEB43018, sample SAMN04849739) | marine metagenome | isolation source: floating plastic debris | place: Pacific Ocean | collected 2008-08-28 | study: EMG produced TPA metagenomics assembly...
TTATTGAGGTTATACTTTGCCATACAAAGAATACAAACTCTTACCTTGGTTTCTTTACAATCAACTTCAGTATAAAATCTTTTGCTTGTTCGGAAATCTCATCAAACGACTCATCCTCGAAGTCCCACTGTGCTGACGTAACATTTGAAAGTGTCTCGTTGTCATCTTCTCCCAGTAAAGGCGACAGACCACTTAGTCTAGTCATAAATAAAACATAAAAAGAGATAGATGGATAGATGGATGGATGGATGGACGGACGGACGGACGAATGGATGGATGGATGGACGGGCGGACGGACGGACGGATGGATGGATGGATGGATGAGTAGGTAGATAAACAAGTAGGTAGACAAACCAATTAGAGGTTTTTTGGGGAGATCGTTCTTTGTTTTATTTAAACTCAAATCATATTCTCTTTCTGGGTTGAAACCATTTGAAATAGTGGACTGAATAATTTTTTTCTTCTTTCTTTTATCCGTGTCACAATTTACAACCTTGCGTTAACGCTTATTTAATAAACTGGAAAATCCGGCCACCCGAAAATCTTTGCTTTTACGTTTCATTAATTAAAAATTCAGTTGTCACTGCAGTTTCAGAATCAATGGTAATCTCTTGAAATCATGAAACGTAGTAAATGAATTGTTTATGTATTGAGTGTAGGTCCTTTTAACGAATATGATGAAATATTGATGGAACAGAGAGCATTTGAATGGATGACTTTATGTCAATTAGTTTTGATTTAACCTAAAGCAGTTTGCTAGTTACATCAATACTTTAGCAACGACTGAGTTACTCACAGAATGTAAGCTATCACTCCAACACTCCTGTGAAGAAACAAGAAGATATGTTACCTATTTATACTTCGTTTATAAACGTTAAAAACAAATTTTTGCGTATGTAAATATGGCTTGCCATACTGCAACGAGATATAAAAACGTATTTATGATCATCATTTTATGTAAGAAGGCAATAACATGATGATTGGCGCAGATGGTAAGATCTCTGCCTTCAAACCATAAGGTAAGGTAAGGTAAGCTCGAACATTTGCCAGACCTTCTTTTCCGCCAAAGCTATCTCAGCTTTCAATTACTCAATTTGACAAATTTCGCGGAAACTAGTGATGCAAAAATAAGTGACTCATTATTTCAATAATTAATTAAACGACGAAAAATGATTTTGATGATCGGCAATGTGACTCAAAGATAAAAGCACACTGCTACTGTTAACGAATAGCTCGGCCAACAACTACGTCTATTTCCCGCAATATCCCTAGGGAACGTAACGCGGTTGGGGATGTAACGCGGGTGGGGACGTAACGCGGTTGGCGTTACAAGATAACGTTACAAGGTCATGCCACCCGTAACGTGGGTGGGTACGTAACGTGGGTGGCGTTACAAGACATTGTTGCGTTGTACATTTACTTTTACATTTACTCTTCAATCTTGGTTTGCTTGATAGGCAAAATAGCTGCGTCTCGGTTGGGTTTTCACTGATCTGCAATAGAATTCCTTCAAACGTTCACCTCGATTTTTACCAGGCTACGAATGCACGGAGAACGTGTTTTATTCCTTTTATAAAATTATTATTTTCCGTCTTTAACAAAGAGAAAGACGATGTACGAGTCGCGTATGTATTCTTCAGTTTTATTCGTGAAACTGTAAATTCTTACAACTTGGAGACAGCCGTTCATGTTGCTACATCATTTTCGTGCTTCATAACGCTATGTAAACACACTTGTTGACCAATCAAAACGCACGTACTATCCAAATTATTTTATAAATATTCATTAAAACCCTAAAATATTGTTAAGAAGCAGTGAACCCCTTACCACAAGTCTGTTTCTAAGGTGATTGTGTCAAAGTTTGCTGCCTCTGGAGCTGTGACCAGGAAGGAAAGAGAAAGATCTTAGGCTTTGCATTCACAACAAATAATGTATAACTTCAACTACCTCAGTTATCTAAAAAATTGTCTGATCATTGGTTTATTCCGTTCAGTAACGCTTTTAGCTTTAACACTTCTTGAATGTTTTAAAAAACACTCATGGAGATGATGGTAAAGTTTTCAACCCTGAACTGTTATTTTTTTTAAATATTTAATAATTTTTTATAGCAAACGGATTGACTTTTCATAACAATGTCATAACTACAATACAGTATTTTTGTCTAGAATATTCTACACGTTTTTTCAGCCATATAAAGGAAATTAAGCAAAGAAAAAGTCTTGTACAAATTTTAGTACTAACCTTGCTTACAACAATACAATTTAAGTCTCATTTTTTTTTATTTCTGTGAATGCAGCAAGATATGCTAAGGCTAATTGCTAATTAAATTATCGAAGACGAATATTTATGAATTTGTTTCTTAATGGCCGCGTTTGATATAAAATTGACAGTAATTGCATTAAATTTACTTTTGCAAGTAACTAACAAAGTGAACGAAAATTGGGCTAGCATTTCTCGAAGTTTGGAAGCTCATTATCGTTGTGCATGTGTTCGGTTTGCAGATGTGTTTTCTCCCAATATTAACCACAAAAACGTACGTTTACTTTCAGTATACTAGTCCCAAAGGTCTTTATGTGCAGTCATTAAACAAAGGTTTTGATTATGCTAGCTGACACTGGCACATTTTGTGCACAAGATAAAGCTAATTCGCCTTCATGGTATACCATAGTTTTTCCTAGGAACAAGACAACCAACATTTTGCCTCAGGGGAATTGCTTCGATTTTATAATAAAGATATTGAGTCTTTTCGATTGATGTTGAAAACCAGATGTATGTTTAATGCTCGTGGACATGCTTGTGGTAGCTTGTTCCCTCCCAGATTTACTATGAAAATTAAATACGTACGTAAAAAGGGAGGAATGATTAGTATTATGTAATTATGGCCGGGAAATTTTACGAATTTATTAAACATTAATAGTTAACATCATCATCATCATCATCGTCGTCGTCATCAAATTGCTGGCCCAATTTGAGGTCATGTTTAGTTTGTAAAACTGGCAGAAGTAAGCTAAATGCAATTGCTGTAAAGTTTGGTTCGACTCAGGTAGCTGAAATATAATACCATGAAAATTGGTCTTTTTCCGATGTTTCACATGTTGAACTAAGCCTTGCTTGATTCAGTGAATATATACACACTTTAAAAATGAGGTTCTATCGAGCAAGACGAAACTAAAATTTTGTTTAATAGTTGTGAATTTAGATTCAGTACCTCTAGCGATATTATTCCTTAAACCTTTTATAGGTGTCAGGGGAAGCAAACCATGAAAATTGGAGTTATCACAAAACTCGATGAGAAATATAATATTATACAAAGCTTTATAGTTTTTATAAGGGTGACTAATTTTACAATTAAGATGGAGAGGGAGTCCCATCTTTCTGATGGACCCACAAAAGATGATCTGCTCTCTCATATGTGGCTTCATAGCTCAGTTGGTTAGAGCGCTGCACCGGTATTGTATCGATCACTGGTTCGAATCTCGTTTGGAAGCCCAAAGGTTTTTCCTATTCGCTATTTGTGTAAATAACTGCGACAAACATTTATAGCATCATTATTTACACCGTGGTACCAACTCAGTTTTGATAGCCCGGCCATTTTCTGTTTTGCATTGTTTTCATCTTGTGTGTATCTAAAAATTTAATCTTTACTGAAATGTTCACAGACACTTAAGATGAAAAAGAAGAAATTCAGTCGTGAATAGCTGGCCAGCAGGCTCTCACTGATATTAAGGACCCGTGATACGCAACGAGGACGGGAACACGAACGACGATGGCTCAGAAAAATTACATTTCTGATTTGCTCTTTATCTTTTTGTGCGGGTCATTAGAGTTTTGTTTCTTCGCCTTAAACTTTGTAAATAGAAAAATTATTAAATGTTTCTCCATGCAGCTAAACAGATACTGAGAAAGTTTTTGCTTTGACGTCCTCCTAGTCTTAACAACTCTAAAAAAGGTCTTTTCAAGTTGTAATTTTAGCGATAACTCCATGCAAAGGCCGAGCTCGATGCATTCCAACATGCAGTTATTGTATTTACTATTGTTCTTTGCCGTCATCGTCGGCGTCGCTGTCCTCGTTGCGTAAAGTCCCTATTAGCTACAATGGACTATATATGCTGGTTTAGGTTTTGATACTTACACATGAATTCAGGAGTTCCTCTCAAGGCTTTCATCTTTACTCCGTCCTGGAGTTCCTGGGCCAACCCAAAATCAATAAGCTTGATATCCCAGCAGTCCTTGCTGACACACACTATATTTTCAGGCTGTTTGAATAAACGATTATCACAAAAGAGTTGAATAACGCGCCCGGTCTTTAAAAGCTGTGTCTCGTTCAACTTTGTACATTACATACCCCTTATCACTCTCACAACTTCCTATAGTTTAATGGTTCAATGATGTTTGAATGTTGAATAGTATTGCAGCTTAAACATTTCATCGCCGCCTTGAGTCCTAATAGTAAATATTAAGTAAAACTAAGCTAGATTATATTCTCAGTCAAATTGCATTAAAAATGTTACAAAATATTAAACAATACAAAAGAAATCAGGCATGGACTATTTAAAACCTTATAAGGCTGCTAAAATTTTTTCAAGTCGGCTATCTATCACCGCGTGCCCAACGCGCCTTTGCCCAATTTCAAGTCAGGTTCGTTATGTCTCAATCTCTAAGTGAATATCATAGTGTGTGCAATTTTCTTTAATTACAATAATCTTGAGGAGTTCTTAATATTCTTATAAGTGATAAAAACAAGGTGAATTCAATCTCTAAGTGAAATAAATAAATGTTTGCAATCTAAGTAAGTTAAAAGAATCAAGGAGTTCTCGCTATTCTTAATAGGTGATAAAAGAAAGTGTACTCAGTAAAATAACAAAGAGTGTGCAATCTCCTTAATATGAAGAGTTATTGGTAGTTCCGTTGATATTCTTAAGTGATAAAACAAGATGTACCCAACTAAAAATATAACACAAACAGCGGTGATAAACATCTTAAAAACATGCATTTTAAACTTAACGTTTCGTATGCTTGTCAACATACAATGTATGTTGACAAGGATACAAAACGTTAGTTTAAAATGCATGTTTTTCAAATGTCTATCACAGCTGTTTGTGTTATATTTTTAGTTAAGCTACGATGGCCAAAGACCAGGAGTCTGTAAGATGTAACCATTTTTTTGAAATGAAAAACAAGGAGTGTGTATACCCTTGAGTGGTAAATGACAAGATATACTCAATCTTTTAAAGTTAAAAAAAGCAAAAAGACAAGTAACTAGTAACTTTCTCTTTCTCTTACCCTCTCTGTCAAACGATGTCTTTCCTTCAACGTTACTCTCTCGTATTTCGTTTAAAATCTTTCTTTATCGATGAATCTTCAGCAATAAGAAAGAACTGGCAACACATGCAGCTTTTAACATATATGGCAAGTTTTAGTTGAAAATTTTTTTAAGAAATTACTATTTTTTATTGATTTTATGGCTCTGTATTACCTTATGGTGCCTTACCTTCAAGTCGAGGTGTACGATGTTTCTGCTGTGCATAAACTGCAATCCTTGTAGGAGTTGATTGATGTAATACGATGCTTCTTTCTCGGTTAGGAACTCTTTCTCAACCACTCGGTCAAACAGCTCCCCACCTGATACGCTGTAGGGGAAAAATCAGAAGCTGGGATGATTTATAAAAGATTTTTTATGACATCTAGAAAGACTTATCATGTTTGGTAAAATATTGGAAGGACATTTAGTGGTTAAAACAACGGTTTATGCAGCTATTCAAAGTAATAGTACTTTGTATTGCTTATTGGTCAAACATTAAAATATATTTCAATCTCATTAGGAAACAAAATATCCACTCTTCAAAGAAACCTTTAAAGTATTTAATTGATTATAGCAAGGCTACAAGTTTCCTTGCTAGTTTTGTTGACGAAATAAAAAATGTATTTCGCTTTTGAAGTGGAATCTTTCATACAAACTAAAACAATATTTTTGTCCTGTTTCAACCTTTCAGTCTTTTGTAAGATACTTTAATATGCCTCAGAATAAGAATTAACGAAAAATTCTCGGTTGCTTCAGACCCAAAGTGAAACTTTGAAATCCCAATTTCATGACTAGTGTTTTGTTATTCAGCTATTAAGGCCACTTTGAGTAGGGTGTATTGTTCTGGGGCACAGCTTGACAAGTATCTGTGCTTTTATATCTCGGTCTGAGAGTTTTTTGAAGAATTTTGGCCTATACCTCGGTTTCTAAACTAACCCTTACTCATGTCAATTAAGTCGTTCTATATTGCAAGAACGCATCCAGTTACAATATAAAGAATTAACGCTATTTGTTAAATTGGCTAAAATCATTGTAAGACGCTCAAATTCACGGCGGCGAAGGATTTGGAGGCTTTGCACGGTCACGTGATTTTCGTAAGACGGCCTGGTTGGCGCAGTTAGTAAAACATCTGCGACCACAAGGTCTGGTTCAATCTTCGGCTCTGCCAAAATTTCAACTTTTGTGTGACCTTCTTTACCACCTAAGCTAACTCAGCTTTCCATCCTTACAAGGTAGAAAACTATTAAGTATTAGCATGTGCTGGGAGCTGTTAACCTGCGATGCAGTTATTAGTTTCCCGTCTAAGGGTAGTCAAAGATTCTCATCCGTTTAACACTACAGAAACCGGAGATAAGTACCGCTCCATGGGCCACTTGGTTTGTAAAGGATTTAAGTTTTTAGGACTGTTCACTCGAAATGATAAATAAGAATAAATAATTGATAGATCTGAGGTGTGGAATTGAAAATGGAAAAGCAACTACATTTTTGAACTATAAAACAAAGGTAGATGATGGTACAGAGTATAAGGACTGGATTTAAATCACCAGTGGGTCGAAACTGGAATAATTTTTGCTTCTCCTTACAACTCTAGAATCATGACGATGTTCTTGGTCGCTTGGTAAGCGTCTATTAGTGCAACCAATCTCTTGTGACCGCTCAGTTTGTTCATGATCTCAATTTCACGCAGAACATCTTCGGTCTTGGAGCCTGACACCGACAGCTTAATGTACTTGGCCGCATACACGTGCCCTGTGGTCTTATCTACTGCTTTCTTAACCACGCCAAACTTGCCCCTGAAGCAGACAGAGTTCAAAGTGCACTATAAGTTATTGTACTAATGATGCATTCGAGATCTAACAAGTAAAGCTTGTTATTACATTACATCGAGTCACAGGACTGTAACGTCTTAGGACAAAATCTTTAGATCCGTACGACAGACAGGAACTCAAGTTTTCTGTTTTTAAAAGTTTTCCTTGCTAAACAAATCTGCAGGCAATATTTATTTTTATCATTATTATCATTAATATTACTATTACATTTTCAATTACCTTTACGAAGCATGTGGTTCAATCAACTCTTGGTTGAGCAGTTTGTTTCGAGCGCTAGCAAACACTTCGTCAGAGAAATTTAAATAGTTTCTTTAAAAAAATTTTAAAACTTTTAATTTAAGGCAGAGAATCTCAAATATTTTAGATCAATTAGCATCAAGCCATCTACTGATTTTTTACAGACCACGGTCACGACAAAAGTTTTCTTTATTAACTATGAGCACGTTTAATTTTGATTTTCACGCAATACAAACTCGTGAAGTTTATCGTATTTAATACAACAAAAACAGAAATTCTTCATTGGAAATCATTTTTAAATAAAACTTTTCTCGACGGTTATACATTTGTCATAGTTAAGCTGCTTGGTAAGGGGGCAGTCTACCATGCGGGAGGCTTGGGTTCAAACCCACACACATCAGTGTGAGGGGAAATCAGCGTAGCAATCCCGTTTTTGTGGTCTGTCTGTTACTTTGAGGGCGTTTATTAATGTTTCCAATATATGTAAGACGCTGTTGCGGACTACCTAAGACTTGCAACTGTTTAACCCTAAGTATTTGACAGTGTGACCATCCAGCATCTATTCTGTTGCTGTTTACATTTGTTTTTGTTCTTCTATATCCGAACTGTATGAAGTTATCTATATATCCCTTCTATAATAATACTATACGAAGTATACAGTCCAATATGGCGAGTAACTGACGAGGTTTATGTAGGGCGAAACTGGTTTTCTTTGAAGTCATTATTAGATACAGCGTGTTAAAAGCTAAAAACTGAGTTCATGGGCGACAACAAACCCTAACCCGAACCTTTTAACCAGCCTTTCTAGGACTAATTTATTTAAATTTAGTTTTATGTAGAGAATAGTCGGGGAATGGAATAGTCTCCCTCTTGATATTACAGAAGCATCATCTGTAGAAGTTTTTAAGTTAAAGGTTTCTACTTTTTTAACTCTTTGAATTTTTGTATATATATTTTTGATATTTTTGTGTGTGTGTGTGTATATTTATTAGTAGGTCTATAGGTAGTTTGGAGTTTCCTCCTTGAATGGTGCTGTGGCGCTTTTGAGGATTCTTCCCATTTCAACACATTTTTTTATGTAAGTATTTCACTGTTGTTGTTGAAATAAAGCTTAATCAAACGATTTACATGTCTTTGAGAATTTAGTTATCATATATTATGATACCATTCTACACTTACTTTCCCAACTCCTCCTGGATCTCATAAAAGTCTTCTGGGTTACTTGTTTTCACACTGACGGGTTTACATGGGCTGTACATTAGTGTTTCACTACTATATTCTGAAATCAAAACAGAGAACGTATTCGATAAAAAAATCCCGATGGATCACAACTTTTTAAGAAATATTTAACTATACAGTTGCTGAAGTTTTCAATTTGGTGTCAATGTTTTCTTTGTCTCGTTTTAACTTCATTCCTTTGAAATAGTCATAAAACTTGAAGATTGTTTTGATAGTGATCAAACAAGCGTTTTTTATCATTACGTGAGAACAAACTTTTCAAGGCGCGCGTCTACTTTGATTTTGTTTCGGAACATAACATTTTATGACCGTGTGGGACTGCTGTTTTATGGAGGGGGAACCTTTTTTCCGAACCTCAAACGAAAGGGCCACATTTTTTTCCAGAATTTCAAAGGAATGTTAAAGAAAGTTGTGATGCTGGATTAAAGGTAGCCGCTGAACGGTCTCGAAAGAAATTGTTGCAACCCGTTTTCCGACTGATGTGTCAGTGGTGTGCTAGAGTACCCTACCAAGTGCAATGGTATAAGAACAGTCAGTGGCCACTGACAGCAGTCGACGCAAACAACGAAGGAAAGTTGTGGGGAACCTCCAAATTTGATGGCCGTACCTTCCCTTGAGAAAAAAGAGCATGAAAACCGTAGGGCCAACTAGAAACCCCCAGTGCACCTGGGAGATGAATTGAAGCGACTCTGGCAAACAACAGAAACAAGTTAAAACTTTCTCACCTTTTTAATTTGTTTTTTTGAGAAAAATACATTGCATTTGCTTTAAATTTAACAAAAATGAGGCTTTTTGTTCAGCATTTTGACTTTGTGGCGTGGATGAATTTATCAACGTGTTTGAATATCGTACTACGGTAGACAAGTAATTGACAATTTGTTTACTTAGTACGGGAGGACACGAGAGGAGTTCACTTCGCTATATTATTACGTCCTTACCTCAAGTCAAATATTCCTCGGTCAATAAAAGTACGTATTAATTATAATAAAAAAAATGTTTTATCAATGAATGATGGTTTGATACTGAAGTAGATAGAATAAAAACCTATTTATAGTAAACCTATTTTGAAATAGGCCTGTAACACAAGTAACAGTCCGCACATATATTACGACCCAAAGGAACTTTGGTTATAGTCAACATAGTATGTTAGAATTAGTAATAAATGCCCATAAAGTCAATCATCAGTTGTTAAAAAATGTAATCTCTTTTTTAAAATTATAAATTCTATTTTTGCGTGTCTTTGTGGATATATGACGTCCAATCACTATGACAACGTATTGATTAAACAATCTAACCTTTTTCTTCAGCTACACTCATGTTTGTATTGGTTTCATTCTGTAATGATAAAAAGGGAGAATTTAGTTGCTAGTTATGTACCCTAACAGCTAGTGACTTTATGCTACCCTTCAAGTGACCGACAGTGATACTACTACTACTACTACTACTACTACTACTACTACTACTA
>ERZ1740055.711-NODE-711-length-10071-cov-8.726238_pt1 | contig 10071 bp, 2 predicted proteins | sample MGYA00581747_ERZ1740055 | MGnify/ENA primary metagenome ERZ1740055 (study PRJEB43018, sample SAMN04849739) | marine metagenome | isolation source: floating plastic debris | place: Pacific Ocean | collected 2008-08-28 | study: EMG produced TPA metagenomics assembly...
ACTCGTATGTCTTGTATGTAACCCGTATGTTACTCGTATGTCTTGTATGTAACCTCTATGTAACTCGTATGTTATAATTACTCGAATGTAACTTGTATGCTACTCGTATGTTATGCATGAAGTCGTATATACTCGTATGTTACTCGTATGTCTCTCGTATATCACTCGTGTGTTAGTCGTATGTCTCGTATGTACTTTTAGTACATGTTGGTCTACTAACCTAAATAATCAAATTTTATTTTTTCATATCTCTTTCTTCTTTAGAACAAACTTAATCAGAACAGTTAGGCTGAAATCTCTTGAAAAATAAGAACAAATTAAAAACAATCTGAGGTCTAAATGAATATGTTTTAAAAGAAAAAAAAACTATAAACAATGGCCGGTGAGGCGGTGAAACACTATTTTTCACATAAAAATCTGCCTCAAATCACAAGAAAAACAAGAATACAAGAGCAACTAAGGACGTTACAGTTGATTTTCAGCAAATAAAATGTATGGCAATTATGAACAAAATAAGAACATTTTAATGGCCTAGCTTGATTTGTTCGAAAACTAATAAAAAACATTGAACCTGAACAAAGTTTACCAGATTGGTCGCGTAACCGAAAGTCCCCTCATAGTTTTCCAGAGCATTTGACGAAAGCCAAAATCAGTTCGACTATAATGTTCAAATTTACAGATGAGGCAGTAAAATGCGTCGGATCACAAAGAGTTTGGTCAAATATTTTGAGTGTGAGCTGTGTGAAGATGGCTGCCAAACGATGCGTAGAATTGGGAGATTTGGGCCATTTTAGGCGTTTTAACATTCAAATATTTATGGCGGTTAATTTAATGCGAAAACCATTAACAACGTCTTTGCGGTACTGCAAACTATGATCATATTAAACCTATTGCCGACGGTTAAGTTTTCAAAGCTCAGTGTTTAAGAGTCCTGCACCATTATCGCAGAGATCAAGGTTAGGAACGCATCAAAAGCTGATTTTTGTTTTGTTAAAATTGCATACATGACCTCGCATATCGCATCATTAATAATTAAATCGGTACGTAGGATTTTTCAAGTGATTACTATTCAGTGCGTACCTCTCCGAGCACTAGAGCTGATTGAATGAAGAGAATCTGGTTTTGATATAAATCATAGATAGAAAGCGTCAATCAAAACCGAAGTTTTTTTGTCGTCAAACCTCAACACGTGGCTGAATATAAAATTTTTAAGGAAGCCGGTGTATGTGACCTACATGTGACCTGTGTTCTAAACGGTCGGCAGTTGTTTTTTTTTTTCTAGAAATGTTTTAGAAAATAAAAACAACATCAAATATCCCTATATCAATAACGAAAATTCACGCGGTTCAGAAGCCAGTGAAAATCAGACACATCACTGTAGTCAAACTCACTAGTAAAGTGTAGTATGGCCGACGTGACGAGAAAACAAGCGAATTTGTTATGAACAGTGAGATAGCCAATAAGAAAGGAAATCGGTGTTCAAAATAATTTTACAATCATTCTTTATTGATGAAAGATGGATTGTAACCAAATGGACTTTATCTTCGATCAATGCGTTTCTGGAAAAAGTTCGGACTGCCTGCCATTTAGTACTTTGAGCGCTTACCTGGCCGGCTGCCGGTTATTTATAGATACTTGCAATTTATAATTCATTTAAAACAATAATATATCTTTAGTTCGGGAACCTTCGAGTACAATTCAAGTACACGGAATGTCTTGCTGTGATAGCTCCCGGCTGCAGGTGGATATAGATGATGCCGGCTTCATTGTGCGTCATTATACAATCAAAATTTTAATTTAAAATAACAAATCATGCAATTCTTGGAAAACAGCTGTGCACTCTATTTCAAGAAACGTTGTAACACTGCACAAATAATAGTAAGCGCAACTTGAAGATTTTTTTTTACTTAAGTTTAAGGTGAACTTCATGTAAGGTCAAGATTACATGTTGGAATAGGGAGTCATTTTCGGCCAAATATGTTTGAAACGTCAGCACTTTTCACTTTTCGTCCGTGTTTAACAGGAGGCACACTAGGCACAGAATCTGGTAGCCTGCGCAAGCGAATCGCTCCAACAGTGCATGAGAGCATAGTAGTGAATTTTGCGATTCCCGCTTTTTTTCGTTCAAAAATGGCGCCCATTTAACGAAACCGATGTGGATATTATTTCTTTTATTATCAAAATTTTACCTTAATTGCTGAAGCACTGAGAAGTACTGAAGGGTTCTTGTTTCAAGCAGAAGGCATGATGATTTACAAATGTAGGATGTCTTATTGCCTATATTTTGTTATAATAAAAAGTCTTTCGATAGCACGTAAAATTAATTCCTGTAAATTTTAATATTTTTGCAATTTCTTGTTCGGTGGCTTCATTCACCAACATATTTATACTGTAATCTTTAGATTGTATATCAGAAATACATATTTTTTCTGACCAGAGAACAATAGTAGTTTCCTTCCAGCTTCATCAGACCAACACGCTTCGTCCGCCATTTTAAAAAGTTATGTGATAAATTTTCAAAATTTGATTAGTTTTAATAAAGTGGCGTGGCTGCAACGACCTTATAAAATCACAGGAAGGGAAAAACTAGGACAAAAAACATTCAGTGCATCTCTGTGAACCGTGGCGTATTTTAATTGCTCGTATCTAACATGCTAGATAGCAGCTATTCTATGCGTCAGACGCTGCGATCGGCGAAATATGCTATTGCAGTAGGTGATGTACAAAGTGACTTTCGCCAATCCGCGCTGCAGTCGGCGTACTATCGCTCAGTGCGTTCCCGGCTTTGGAGCAGTCCTGAAAAAACTTTTTCACTAAATTATAATAACCAGCCCTTTACAAATGACTAATTCGTAAATTAAACAGAAATAACGAACAAAGCAGAGCAAACTAGCTTCACTTTATAATGAATCAAAAATTGCCAATAGCGAAACACTTCTTGACTCTAACAGCCAATCACATTACAACTGACTATATATAGCCTATTATAGGACAAATAAAATTGATAAAATTATATTAGTATTTGACTGGTTTTACTCTGATAAAGACTGTTGCACAGTAAGTGTAATTAATGTTATTCACTGACAGTAGTTTTTTTTCAAGAAAACTTGTTTAATCCGTACGATCACTCAGTTTTGCACACTGTGTGTTCACTCCTGTGCTCAAATCATGGACAATAACCATGTAATTGTTTAATCTTTCAGCTGTCTGTTAATATTACGCACTGTTTCTATTTTCTGGTCCATTTCACAGTTTATTTTTGTAAACGCTGTATAAAACGTGTACTTCAAATGAGCAGCAACTGATTATATCATCTGTGTTTTTCTTTGACAAATTTGCCAAGAACCAAAAAACTTAAGCTCCCTCGCTCTGGGTACTACTCAGATGCTTATTATGTTACCAAAAGAACCTCGCCTCAATATGACTTTAGAGTTTAGTCAAAACGTTTGCACTTTAAAAACAAATGAAGAGCACGCAACCCAAATCTAGAAGATAGATCTTTTCGAAATTTATTTCAAGAAGTGCTCTTCCAAAAATTACCCAAAGCTCCCTGAATTTAAGTGATTTTTGAAACCTCAACACGTGCAAGCGGAAACGTGTTCACGTGATGGTTGTCAACACATTAGCACAGCGGTGTACCTGCCGGGATTTTACTGTGATTTGGAAGGAGAGACAAGAGGCAATGAGCTAAGTCTCCCCAAGATGAAAAATCTATAAGCCGATCAAGTGGCAAATGACAATATAATAGATAATTACATTTTACTTCGTTAAGTGAGAAATCTGCTAAAAAGTATTTTGAAAAAGCCGCTACTGAGATAAATTTTGCTTGACTTCCATTCCGCGCTTTTCTCACACAATCATAAGCTGACTTCTTAATATTTAGTAATTGATTTATAGTGATAAAAAGTTAAATGGTGATTAATAAATAATAAATCATTCACCGCCGTTTTAATGAAAAAGTAGATGTAAGTGTATTTATATATTTATCATAGATATCATTTTGTTTTCGATTAGCCAGTTGCAATGCGAAAACTAGTTACAACAATATGTTTGCTAAGGATAGAAAACAAAACAGGAAGCAAAATTATTTGAATCTTTTTGAAACTTTCTCGTAAATTCTTAACGGAAATTCATTCGACTAGCTCGGCCACTGTGTTTTAGTGCCGGCAAAGTAATTATCTGACAGCTTATCTAATTTGTTTTTCAGAAGAGATTTTTTCGCAGTTTGATATCCGCGTTCTCTCTTTTTCACAAAGCCTTGTCTTGCCTCATTGAAAGTCAACACGTGCAGTTGGCAAGGTGCTCCGCTTTCCCACGTGGATTGGCTTTTTGTGAAAATAGAATCCTATCTTTAGAATTTGATTCCTTCTGGCCATATTAAAAAAAAAGTTTGCTCAAAAGCACCTTAATATCCCACTCGAACTAAATATTTTTAATTGCTCACATTTAATTTGTATTTCAATTTTTCATTAGGGTATATTGGGCCTATTGTTAACTTTTTAAAATTTAATGAATGAAATAGTTAGTTTTTTGACAATATTTGAAAGCGTTATAGTCTATAGGTTAGTTTTTTCACTTTTGACAAGAACGATCAGGTATCGTGGTAATGTCAGCATTCGTCGTTCACTAAACACGATTTCCTTCAAAATGACTTTTTATAACTTTGATTTTTATTTACGAGGTAAATAAGCTATCATTTCCGCAAGTATTTCAGTGTAAAACCATGAATTTTTACTTTCAGACACATACTAGTAAACTATAAGTCTATATTTTAAATACGGAAAAACAAGAACTTGCTGTCATTTGGTCTTTCTGATACGCCAGCTGCAATATTGGTGGAGAATCAAATCAATTTTGGCCTTTGCCGTTATTTCCATGCTTATGAAGATAATTCAAAGTAGTTTTTTTTGAAGACGAATTTTACCGTAACTTAGTTATTAGTCGTTTGGGTCGATTTTGTGGTTGTTCGAGATTGTTCTCCGTCCGTGAGCAGACTTAGGTCTAACCGCTGGTCTTTTTCTGTTGTTCTCTTCAAATGTCTCAAAAATCGGAGATTGTTTTTCTGGCGAAGGTCTAGATGGTCGCCTAATCCTCTGTGGATTTAACGGAGGCAGTTTTGAGATCCTTAAACCGGTCGGACAGGATTCAGGCGTGTCAAGTGAATGGTATTTCTGAAACATATCCTTTCCTGTGCCCTCCGAGAGACTTGAAAAAGAACTTTGTTGTGTTGATGGAGGGCTGTATGAGAAGTCAGAGCAAGTTGTACTTGAGTCTGAGCTATCAAAGGAGCACCTTCTGTTATCTCTGTTAAGTACAGGCCTAAATTGCTTGGAAATGTCTTTCGTAAACTGATAATCGGTGCTTGAAAGTGAAAGTTTGCGTCCCTGTTCTGCGACGACCTGTAGAATCTCGTCCACAACACTTTGGTCCTTTTTGTTTTTGGTCTTCAAAGCATGATGGATGGACGCACTGCTCATTTCGAATATGCTGACAACTCTTAATTGTAGAAAATACTTTGTACTGCAAATTGCTTTTCCTTTCTTTTTGTATCTATGATCTATAGTGTCGAGAACCTTCCTACGAAATCAAAACAAAAAACGCATACTGACGTGAGTAGAAGTACATAAACTCAATTTAACCTTATAAAATCTCACATTTTTAAAGCTAATATAAAATGTTTTGACAAGCATATATATATTCCATATCAAGACTAATTTACAACCAAAAAGAGCACTTTACCTTATATTTGCCCTATAGTTAATAGATAAACCTCACTGAAAAAGTGTGACGCCGCGCTCTTGCTTTGCCGACTGTTACCAAGTCAAAAGTTGTTATGATAGGAGCACGAATGATTGACTTTGTTTATGTTGTATAGAAGAGCGCTCGTCCCAGCAGAAAATTAACTTTTGTTAAAATGCAGGAAATCCATGAACTCAAGATACAATAGAAGTGACTTTTCATAATTTTTGTTCTTTAGAGGTTTTTCAGCTTGTTTTGTTGTGAGCGGATATCGTTCTCTTTCAACAAACCTAATGAACCGACAACAATTTGTTTTTTCTATTCGTACATTGAATGGCCATATTTACAGCTAGTTGAAAACATATTTGTTCATTATGGAAATTAAAATATGTTTTGTTGCTTTTTGAGACGGTGTTATTTTCTATTTAGTGCAAGAAAATCGATAACAAAGTAGTAAACGAAACCTCTAACAACTGTTGTCTGAATTTTATCATTACGTGAGCGATTACAAAGAAGACATTTCACTTTTTGTTCATAAAGTAAAAGATTCCACTTTTTATAATGCAACTAAATGATATTTTATCACCAGAGATAACGAGTACATATAATGGTAATATATGGTAAGGTTTCACTGAGGCAATATTAAAATGAGACTGGTTTTAAAAAGCTTGATACATAGCCGCAGGAAATTAGCCTTGCATATTGTGTTCTTAATATAATCAAGAACATTTAAGCATTTTTATAAGAAAGTTGATCATGAGGCTGAATACAGGGGAAAAAAAACGTCGCAAAAACGCTGCGGCTGAAATAATAAAAACGATTTATTCAGAACGACTGAAAATAGATAAAATCATGTGTATTCATTTGTCCGTAAACACACAAAGAGCACCTGTATGACAAAGACTGAATACAGTCAATTGCTTCATAAACAAGAACTCGTGCGGATCCTATACAAAATTACGGTACCGTTAGTAGTTCAGTCAGCAAGTAAAAAAAATGCATTTGATCAATAATGGTAATAGACTGACTGGAGTCCGATTCGGTTTGTAATCATACGAGTGATTAACAAAATCGGACGACCCGCGAAGCGCTAGTCCGATTTATTAATCACGAGTATGATTACAGACTGAATTGGACGACACGAAGTCCTGTTACCAATTAATTATAATCATTACAATATCTGAAAAACAAAACAGTGCAACTTGAAAAATAGCAAGTAGAATAGTAACTGTACAATTTCCGAAAAAATAAATATGGAAAAAAACTTTAAAAATGGTTTAAACAGCCTTAGGAAAATGCTCCCGCTTTGAAGGGTAAGTTGTGAAGTTGCTATAGTGATTGCATGTTTGTAATCTATGTTGTGATTGGTGGATTTAGCTGAAAGTACTTAAAATGATTGGCTCAAGAAACTGTCCGTTTACAGATGTCCGATTACAGCCAACTGTCCGATTACAATTTTGCAGATTAATTTGTGCAACATACGGCAGTTTATGCACCAATCATGTACATTTGAGGAAACCGTGGTGATTATTTCAAAAAATTACTGAAGAACATTTGTACCCACAGTTAAAAAAACATGTTCTTATAAAAACAAATTTTTTGTAGTGGGCTTCTAGCTACCTTAAAAAAGGGTTTGGTTTGTTTTAAATCTTTTTTTTAATATTTAGATTTTAAATGGCATAAGGTGTAGTTTACAATCAAAAACGAACAATTTTGCGTAACATCCAAATTTGATTAATTTTTCTCCCTTAGTTTCACAACATTTAAACAATTAAAGACCTAGAACAGCCATTTCCACAAGTATTCGCAGCTTATATTCACGAGTTTACGTTTGGAGGTTTTTGCAATCATTTAATTTCAGTTATTCTGGGCCGGAACATATATTACTCTTCAGAAGAGTTCTTTCAAAAATTTTCTTCAGGTAAATATTTTGAAGACGAGGTAGTGGAAGACATGCAATACTGCTCCAGAATTCATTTCCTATTTAAGCTTTTTCCAAAGGAATCAGAGAATTTGGAAATGATGGGAAATCCAAAAAAACTTTTCCATTAAGGCTTTCGTTAAAACACAAAACTTCAGTACAGTAAAAAAAGATTTTACAAATCCAAAGAGGAAACAGTTATCAAAGACAAGCTCTAATGTGTCTGTTTGTATTTTCGCAGCAAGACTCTTTGCACTTGGACTCGCTTTGAAGTGAAACTCGGTACCAGTTCCAGAAAGCGAGTCATTTGAATTTGAACTAATGCCTTTGTTTTAGTTAATGGCCAGTGATCATATCAATGCGTATCGTCGTTTATTCAAGCTTAAAAACTTTTGAGATATAGCGTTCCTCAGAGTAAAAATACATCTTTTTGTGAAGTTGAGAAATGCCCCAGCATTAAGGTTACAATTGAAGCCAATGAATGGCAAAACGCTTGCATGTTTCTATTAGCACACTCAGCTAGGAAATGTCATGAAAATAGTCAGTTTGCTCGCTGTTTTCCAGTGCCATATAGCCTAAGGTGTTGTCAAAGAAATAGTAAAATGTGAATTTTATATCTTCACTTCAACTTGGACAAGTTGGAGCGGGAGTTAAGAATTGGCGAATATTTTAAAGGCGGCCTGGTTGGTGTAAGATTATCTGCCTTCCGACCGCCACAATGCCCCAGTTTAATCCCGGCTCTGCCGAGATTTGAATCTTTGTACAACCTTAAGCTTCTTTTCCGCCAAAGTTAACTCAGCGTTCCATCCTTCCTGAAAGGTGAATGAGAACCAACATCTGTTTGGAGCTACTACTGACATGCAATGGATTAACTAGTGTCCCGATCGGGGGAGTCAGTGAAGACTTTTACCCAGTTAACATTACGCAGATAAGCATCGGCTCCAATTAACCTCGGAAAAGGAATATTTTCTAAAGATAACAAAGTATGTTTGGAACACGTCTTATGATTTGCTGAGAGAACTGAATACGCATTGCCTGAATCTGCAACTTTTCACTTCGTGTAGTGTTCCAATCAAAATAGCTTGGACTTCGTATACTAATGAGACCATTGTTACCGTAGTGAGGTAAGAAAACTTTATAAATAGAATATTGATAAAGATCTCGAAAGAGATAAAGAGATAGCCGAGACAGAGACATGCAGAGATATACAGATAGAGATAGAAATATTGATGAGTGATATATTGATAGAAATGTAGCGACGGAAATAGAGCCGGGGATTAGAAATATTGATAGAGATATTGATAAAGAAGTTGATAGCGATGTAGCTACAAAGATAGAGATAAAGAAATAGATATAGATATATAAAATAATCTGTCTTGTATTATTTTATGTATCTATATCTATTTCTTTATCTTTGTATTAATTTTTCTACAGAAGATTAACACAAATCTTTTGAGTTTACTAGATAATTTTTTCTTGATTTCACGCAGATTTTGACTGTAAAATAGGCATTAATTTTTATTTACACTTGTTTTAAGGTATAAAACCGATTAACTATTTACAATTAGGCAAATTGAAGATGTTTTTGAATGTAAATAAGTTGTCATTCATAGAAAGTTAGCGATTTACGAAACTCTTTCAAAATAATGAAACGCGCAGAAAAAATTCCGCATCATTTTTAAATTATAAAATTACTAAAGAAAAAAGGTTTTAGAAAACGGAAAGTTTCGTCTTAAGGCCGATCATGTAACTCTAGCGAAAAGTAGAACATTGCTAAATTAAATGTGATAACCATAGTAATTCATTTTTGTGTATTACCTTTAGATTAAACGGCACTCTTTCAGAACGAAAAGAGATTTACATCTTGCAGTATTTTTTTTTTTTTTGCATCTTTATAGCAAAGTTGCATGCATAGTTATATCTTTACTTTCAAAACATGATGTGAATGATTTCTTTAAGAAAGAGAAAAAACGAACTTTACGGCAGTCTTAACAAGAAATTTAAAATCATTTTGATCAAGAACCGGTCTATCAGAATATGGAAAATCACAAAGACCGGTTCCGTAATTATTGTTTTGATTGAATCAAGTAACGAGTTGATTTGTTATTTGGGAATTGAATTGATCCTTTGCTTTTGATATTCTTGTATATGTTTTCCGGTAAACAATGTAGACAAAATGGACTAGAACTTTCTGTTTAACAAATATTGCAAAATTTTCTTATGCATGGTTAAAAGGAGTTTGTAAGAAAGCCTATTTTTATAAGATGTGATTCTGAAATGCTGGAAATGTTTAAGAATATTTAATATCGGCCAAAAGCATATAGAAGTTCTTTTAAAGAAAGGCGTTAAGTTTACTTGGTTTCATTGAAATCGCTTAAAAATGTAAAATGTGATTAAAAAAAAAAAGGCTA
>ERZ1740055.712-NODE-712-length-10067-cov-6.870755_pt1 | contig 10067 bp, 12 predicted proteins | sample MGYA00581747_ERZ1740055 | MGnify/ENA primary metagenome ERZ1740055 (study PRJEB43018, sample SAMN04849739) | marine metagenome | isolation source: floating plastic debris | place: Pacific Ocean | collected 2008-08-28 | study: EMG produced TPA metagenomics assembly...
GGCTAAACATTTCAGCCAAGTTTTAAACAGAGGTGAACCCACTCATTCGCCTAAGATTGGTGTCGGTGTGCCATTGGATGCAGATGTGACGGAACTAGGGAAAGTAGAAATAGCACAGGCGATAGGTGAAGAATAACCAGTCACCTGGTTTGATAACTTTCCAGCAGAGGTGTTTCAATTTCGTAACGATGAAGGGGTATATCATTTAGTATACTGCTTAAAAGGATCAGCGTCGAGAAAAAAGTGCCAGATGAATGGCTAAAGGACGTAATTGTACAGCTAATGAAAAAGGATGACTTGACGATCCGTGTCAATCGGAGAGGGATCACACTTTTGAATCTGGGTCGAAAGATTTTCATTAGGTGCCTGTTTAAAAGGCTGAGGGAGCCAGTTGAAAGGATTCTGGGAAAGTATCTTCAGGTTTCTGAAATGGTCGTTCTTGCAAGAATCAGATTCTGGTGGTGAGGAAGTTGATCGAAGAGACAATCGAATGCTAGAAAGCTTTGAAAAGTCCTTTTGTGGCACCAAACAACGATGTCTGCTTTCTGCATGAAAAAAAAAATGTTATTTCAAGTGTGACAATCAAAATAAGGTGCTGCTGAATGCCCATGAGTTATAGGAGGTCATAGATGTTATCTACCTAGGAAGTGTGACGGACACCTGTTGGTAACGTAGCAAGTCGTATATAGAGGGCTAGACATTTGTTTTGGAAATGTAAGCGCTGTCTGGAATTCAAGTTGTTTCAGGTTACGACGGTTGAGGCTGTTTGACAGTATCATTAAGTCAAAGCTCCTGTAACGATAACCACTAAGAAATGGCTCCAGGTGTTTAACAGCAGGTCAATATCTTTCAAATAACTTGCTTTACAGCAAAACTAGTCAAAAAGATATTGTCGTTGAGATTGTCGAATGGAACTGGCGATTGATTGGCCACATAGCAGGACGAGATGATGAACATATGACTAGGAAATCTTGGCGTTATCGAGGAAATGGGAGACGGAAGCGTGGGCCTCCACAAGAGACGTAGCTGTGCACCTAGACAATTTTGCGAGGGAGCGGAGAAAGATTTTAGAAACGCCCAAGATCGTGCGCATTGGAGACGCCTGTTGGACGAAGTTGTCTAGAACGGATCAACGCGTTTAAGCTAAGTCAAGTTAAGTCTTCTAACCTAGATTTAGCAATGTTATGGGAACATAAGCATAAGATATTATACAAGAGTTCATATAATATTTTTTTATCGAGCTCATGAAATGGAAATATTAATTTCATGCACAAAATCGTGGTTTAAAACATGTGTGTTGACACATATAGTATCAAATCTGCGTGTTTACTGACCCTTGAAACTTGTGACCTTGTGGTTTTTTAAACGCACAATTGCATGAAAAAGGCGCATGTAAAAACGAGTCTGTAATATCCAAAATAAAATGGACAACATGCTGGCCAACACTGGGACTTTAAAGTATTCCATTACAATTAAGCAGTTAAAATCAAGAGTGTTTAGGACTTTAGTTACTGTTTCTGAAATGGTTTAAGGGAAAGACAAAATATTGCCACATGCACTTGACACAATTTTTATTTTTACAAGCTCTTCAATGCATTTTTTAAGGTTATTTAGTGCTTGAACGACCAAAGAAACTTGGATAAAGCTTTATTTTATTCTACTTTATTAACTTGTTTTACAACAATTTTTTAAAATCAACTATAGTACAGTATGACAGCAAGAATATGCGGAAGTTATCCAATTTGATATTGCAGCCAGTTGATTACTTACACATATATTAAGTTGTCAGATGTAATTTTACTTCATCTATAGAAAATCAGAGAGCATAAGTTCCCTAACATTCGATATTTTATCCGGCAAATCCGTATTTTTTCTTCACAAGTAACCACATACACGCACAGTAGGCCTTTAGGTTTTGTACTATTGTCACAATTTATTGTTAATTTTTGGCATCGGAGTTAAAATATGCACTCAAATTTATACATCACTCATAAATCATAATTAAGACAGCAGCAAATACACGCTCGCGCTGCTTGCCTTATTATCTGACGCCTAGCATAAAAATGAATCCATGGTATCTCATGGTGACATTTTATAGTTTACTATAATAATTGAAATAACAATATTGTTCAGACATGACTTTGCGCAGGAAAAGCAGTTCTGAAAAACTTGACACTTGTTTATATTTTGCTGTTCAATTGAGTTTTTCATTGAGGTGTATATGACGTATTGCAGTGATAAGATTCAAGCTTGCTCGATACAACTGACAAATCCTTAAACTGATAGTTTGTATATTTTAACAAACCAAAAAAACTAGTCAAACTATCTCAAATCACACAATACGCATAGACATGTACACGATTAACTTTAAAATTCAAAATATTGGACTGCATGCTAACATTTGAAGGAGTAGTGGTTTAAAAGAGTATAAGTGAAGTTTCATTTGACGTCAGCCCTTGTTTAAAATTCATTACGCATCTCATATAAACAAATAGCAAGTGTTTGAGTAATTCATAGAGATGATGAGAACCCATGAATGTTGTACCATGATGATTATCCTTTCGCTTTTGTCAATTTTGTTTTTTACCGAGGTTGTTTCTGCTAAATGTAAGTATTCAGTCATCTTTGATAAACTTATAAACTAACTCGGTAAACGCTAACTGTCATTTTTGAATTTTTGAAAGAAATTACAAAAACACTTTATTTCCAGTTTTCGTTCCAGTTATCAGACATCCGACTAATGGAAAGTCGTGTAAAAATATTTTTAATTTTTTGTTTTTTGTGAATAATGACCAAACTTATATCTAATCACTTTTCTTAAACCAAATTTTGAAAAGGACTTTATGAAAATAATTGACTGTAATACTTAGTTCCTTCCTTGAGTATAAATAATTATGGGATCGAAAAAAACAGTGACCTTTAATGATGATGAAAGAGTTTAGCGAGATCAACAAAGTCCATCCAGATTACACTGCTTCTGTCCATTCCTATTAGTTATACCATACTATTCAATTGCATTTATTTGCTGACAAACTTAAGGTGACTTTATTCCTTTTGTCTACTGTAAGAACGAAAAGTTACTAAAGATATGATAGTCAACTTATCAGCCAAATGTTTCGAGAAATACAATTAACATAATAGACAAAATAGGTATTTTAGACAACTGGTATGATAATCATCATATTGGCACAGTTTCAAACGGTGTTATCTCGTCAGCTTCTTCCACTGTTTGGTATTTACGGAGATGATCATAAAATTTTCAACCTTGATTTGTCTTCATTAAGTTATTATTTTGATTGTTCTTTTTTCTCGTTGGCACACCTTATTCGTTTCTTTTCAAAAACTATTTGCAACTGGTATTTATAAATCAAATGTAAGATTCATACCTTTTTACGAGCCAAATTTTCTTAGTGGTCTTCTTAATTGACAACTTAATTTGAGGTAAAAATGCATTAATTGCCCTTAATTATATATATAACCAAAAATGTCATCTCTTTAGTTATTATAATATATTATATAAACCGCTACTTAACATTTCTAAAGATCCGACACAACATTACGTTGCAGCTGATCTAGTGACTAAATATGAAAACCGGGACATAAGTTTCAGCGAGCTTGCCAAGCAACTCAATATAACACTCTTCAAGGAAATTGGCGATGGCTGCAACCTCAAAAGCCGCGCATCTTGCAAAATGAGATGCTACAATACATACAGATCTCGAAAACGAGAATGCTATTGTGACGATCTCTGTAAGGAGCTGGGAGATTGTTGCCATGACTACAGCATAAGGTATGACTGCAGTTGATATTTTAGAAAGTCTTTTAAACTCTAAATTGAACAATAGAGAAAGGATCTCATTTTATCATCCTAAATAAGGAAAAATATTCTGATAAAATACTTATTCAGCTTAGCAACCCCTTGCACTATCGCCAGCTTTCTTCAAATCCCAGATAGGAACACATTTCACTGTTTAAATTCTAGGCAGATCAAGTGGCTCGGAAGCCCTGAAATAGCTGAGTGAGTTAGCGCAGTCAAACCCAAACCAGTGGTTGCCTATGGAAACTTCAAGACCCGCAATTCAGGGTGGCGCAGTAGCAAGCATTCGCGCCTCCCACCGCTAAGACCCGGGTTCAATTCCTGCCCGGGGTATATGTGGGGTGCCGTTTTATTGGTCGATTTCAACCTGACTCCGGGAATTTTTATCCTCACTCCTCAAAATCGACTCACAGCTAATACCAACTGGCTGTGGTGCTGTGTTCCTAGGTCATGCATGGACTGTTTAGCGGCTGACAGAGGCGCGTTCACATACTTTCGGTCCAATCTCATAGAGCCACGTCCTTATAATATTTCAGTCCCGAGACTGCAATAAGGGCGACTAGCATACAGCCATTATCAACAACCCCTAGTTTTACCCAAAGTCTTTGGCCGAAGGTCTCCCTTTTTCATCAACGACACCACTCAATTGCTTACCAAAATAAAGGAGATTAACCGCACCTTCGGCTACTTTACCAGCTAATGCACCTTTAGTATCCTGGGAGCTTGTGTCCATGTTTTCGAACGTTGATAATGCTTTAGGTCTTGTAGCTGTTAAATCAGGGTTAGAATCTCGTACCACCCAGTTCAATATAACGATTTGCAAAATTCACTATTTCAAGTGCCATGGCAAAGCCATGTAACTTAAAATGCCTGAAGTTATGTGGGCCTTAAAGATCATTTTGCCAAAACTGGGGGGGAATACACAATGCATAGCTAAAACAGGGGGACATGCATCCTTCTGATGGAGATACAGAGAAACGTCATCAATATTCGGTTGCGTAGTCTAGACATCATGAATATATTAATTCTTAATTCCAACGATAAAACTTACATGAGGTCAATCCAATAGACAAACCTTTCTCCTACTCTAAGTCCACTGACAGCTGGCTCTATTTAGCGCCGTCTAGTGCCTACCTTTCCCAGTACAAGAACATCATCTCGTATAATGTTGAACTTTACATTCAAACGCAATTATTATCCTTTTCATATTTTCTTGACAAAAGAAATCTTCAACGAGGTTGTAAGGTTTTCTTAATTAATAGAAATTAGCGAAGATGCTGCAACAAATCGGACCGCTTTTTTTTGAGCTCAACAACAATAACAGCATTAAAGACAAAGTTCTTCCCTCAGTTATCAATTTTAACCCTTATCTACCAAATGTCTGCAGTATCATTAAAGATAATTTAAACATGTTACCTTCCACGTCACTTTTGCGGGAAATTTTCCTGGATCACTGGGTTATTCCTGTTTATAGGGCTAAAAATCTAAATCAAATCTCAGCGCCTTTAAACTACAAACCAGACAAGTTCATAGTGAAATACTAAAACGCTGTTTTAAATGTCACATAAAATGCGACTTTATGTCGCAAAATTTTTTCAGACCCTGTTATTTTCACAAGTATTGCTACAGGTAAAACATACTACAATGAGGAGAAACTAGCCTGTAATGTTAAGAGTGTGAATTATTTAATATCGTGTAACAAGTGTTCTTTACAATACGTAGGCTCTACTACAAGATCTTTTAAAATCAGATTCCAAAACCATCAATCAGACATGAAGAATAATAAACGAACGTGCAAGGTTGCTAAACTTTTTTACAGTGTCCCTTGGCCTTATCAGCTTTTAGATGTTTTGCTTAACTACATTGAAACATTAACTAACCATATAAACACGTTTAGTAACTTTTCGTGAGTTACTGCTCATATGTTAGGTAAAGTAAACTCATATAATCAGCCAATCTTTACTCTAAGTTACTAAACGTGTGTTAGGCATAATAGTACTAATAATAAGAAAGAATAACGTAAGTTGATTACTAAACTGTCTTACATGTCGTGTAAGATTGGTGACTAATAGAATTTCTGTACTAACAGCCGAGGTATGTAGTTTTATCTTGACATAGAACGATAAAAAGGGGAAAGGGACAATCTTTTTTTCTACTAGTGCTAGTGTCATTTGATCGGATTCTTACATGAATGTCAGCTATACCGAGGACTTCTTTTGACCTTTATAAAATTAGGCCCTTTGGTCCCAATTCTTCATTACGAGTCACGTACGCGTTATAGTTTATTGAATTTAATAGATATTTTGTACATTCTTTATGCAGCTGCCCTCCAACGAGACAGCTGTCTCAAGAACGTTTTTCTTGCGTGAAACCAAATGGAACATTTGGACGTTGGGGGTATGTTATGATTAGTACCTGTCCACGTCATTTACCTGTAAACTCTAGCATTGTACGCGCGTGCGTCACAGATGCCAAATACGATGCTTTCAGTTCCCTTCCGGTGTTTGATTCTGTTACCTTCCTAACGTACAAAAACTATTTTTGTGCCAAGTGTAACAGTGCTACTAATTTGACTTTTTGGAGAGTGAAAGCAAAGTGCAGCCAGTTAAGAACAAACGACAGCAACGATTTGTTATCGCAGTGCAATGAATATGAATTCAAGCCTCAGAACTACAACCAAAGCTTCTGCGTTCTGCGGAAGAAAACCCATTACAGTTGTTCACTGAGAGCAGACCATAAAAAGTGGCAAAGAGTTGAAGAAATATGTCGAGCTTACATGTTACCTTTTTGTTATGCTGGAAGAATGTATGACAATCCACACTGCTTATTATGTTTGCATAATCAAGCTAAACGATTAAGTGTCAATTACTGCCAAAGTCTCTGCCCTGTTGGTGTTAGGCCACCGAACAATAGAGGAAAATGTAATTTGTGTAAACCTGCAGCTCTGTCAGTGATATTTGACTTCTCCTCGACTTTTCAATACGAAGCCAATATCAAAGGAAGAGGGAGAATTGAAATTATAGCTGATTCAGGGCACTGTAATGAAAACCAGGTGTACGATCCGTTCAGTAGAATTTGTAGAGATTCAAGCATCGATCTGGTTAGCGCACATACAACATACAACACAACAACAGGTAACAACATCACCTCTTCGCTTCAACCAAACTGTGTTTTAACTCTTTTTCACCTAACAGAAATCGAAATTTTTCACAACGAAAGTTTGCTTGTAAAACCTCATGGAAAGGTCTATAATAAATCGTTTTATATCGTGCTAGAAGATAAGGTGGCAGTTTGTACTAACTTCACATCTAATTACACTAAAAACAGGAAGATAAACTCCGTTCTAACTACAGAAAGTATAGAGGCTTTTGTACTTCGCATTATTACGTACGTGGGTGGAAGCTTATCACTCATAAGTTTGGTATTATTGCTTGTTGTGTATGTAAAAATCGCCGAGTACAAGAAGTTATCAGGAAAGATACTGATGAGTCTGTCATGCGCACTTCTCTCATACCAAGTCCTCTTCTTTGTCACTGGTGCCACAGGGATACCCATCCTGTGCTGCGTGGTTGCGGTTGGAGTTCACTATTTTCTTTTGGCTTCCTTCACCTGGACGAGTGTTTTAGCTTTTGAAATGGCAGCCACATTTGTACCAACTAGTAAGTGAAAAATATTCATTTGTCCAACAATTTTTTACGCGTTTTAAAGTAATGCAGAAAATTTATTATAGAACTTGGTTGTTTCTAGAGAATCAAAATTCTTCAAGTTTTCTATGGATCGAAAATTCAGAAGCGATGTAAACATCTCAATTTGAACTAAATCTAAGTCAGAAATTGTCTCTAAAAGGCCTTCGATCTTATCAATATTAATTATGTATAATATCATAATTAGAGTGCATATACAAAATAATTTGAAAATCACATTATACATTTTACTTTTTAGTTTGTAACTTTTAGTTTTACTTTTTGTTTAATCGAGTCGCGAGTAAAAAATAAAGAATGCTACATCAATAAAACTGTTTGACAAGAATTTTCTTCGAACTCGTTATGTTCACCTTTTGAGCTATCCTTACTTTGTTTGATCCGCCAATTCTGCAAATTTCGTTTGCAGAGGCTCAACGACAAATAAATTATACATTGCTAAGAGTTGAAACATGTTGTTAAAAATTAAAACATTCTTTCATTTCATTTAGTCTGAATTAGAAAACTATCGTCATTTTGTAAAACTCGGGAAAAATCGTAAATCTGCCATGAACCCTCTCCCACCGTAAATTCTATACGCTCGTGAAAATGATGAAAAAATGGACGAAGACTAAAAGAACACATAGTTTTAACTAACTCAAGGTCGAAAAGTTTTATCGTCGCCGTACTTAGAGAAAGCTCAAATGTGATGTCTTGAGCGTTTGCCCTAGTCATAGCTAACGCCCGAAAGGCCACATTTATGCTTTCTCTACGGCTTTTATCAGACTTTCAAGAGTTGATTAAATTACGTGCTTCGTTTACTTGCCGGAAGAACTTATTAAAATAGTTATTTTTTTACAAAAAAAAAAAAAAAAAGAATAAAAAACAAGCAATCTAAAGGAATAAAGAAAACCATCGAAAGAATAAAATTAAAATACAAATTATTTTTGATATCAAAAGTTATTTTAGTAATATTTATACTAGTCTCGAACCACCTGCTGCTATCACGGTAAAGTTGTATTCGACCATCTAACAACGGATTAAGACCGAAGAGAATTTCGTCAATAAAGATTATCTTTTTTGCATTTGCCCCTCCGTCTATAACTTGAAGATAATTCAGTTTTTTACTTCATTTGCAGATGGGGGAATCAAATCTCGTTCAGGATATGGTCAGCATAAGACGTTTATGAAATACTCTTGTCACGGATGGCTCTCCCCACTGGTTTGGGTTGGTGTCTGCATAGGTTTGGAGTGGACCAATAGGTTTTACATTGGATATGGTGAGTCACTGAAAAACACGCAATAGATATTGCGACTTTTTATAAAGATGTAATTTAGATAAAAGAGAGATAACGTATTGCATTTATTTGTTCGGCAAACACAAAGACAAGTCACATGTTCAGGTTTTCCCCTCGTTTATTGTCTGCCGTTTGTTGCTTAAAATCTAAAGAATGGGCCTTAAAAGTATGTCGTTAACAGGAGAGTTTTCCGCTATTTTCGTCATGTTCTAGATCTGTGGTACAATAATTTAAAATTGTTAAAAATAGTTTTTATTTTATGTTTCAGTGAGATAATATTTATCACATGAATCTTCCTAAACTTTGCATAAAAGTTACCAGGGCTTACTCTTAGCTGCCTAATAAACGAGGGAACGCTTATTAATTTTTTGTTTTTTTCCCGATCCCCCGCAGCTTATTAGAATCTCCCGTTTATTACTTTATCTAAGCACTCTGTACAAAAGTGTAAAAAAAACAGAAATTTGTAGTACTCAAAAATTCTCCAAACTTTCACTGGAAACTGAAATTGCGTTCTTTATTGATGAGTAAAATGCAATTTCTTCTCATTTTTAAATCGAAAATGTTCAATCAATATGATTGCCAAACTGGAATGTTTTTCGGGCCATTGTCACATTACTGATCTGACCATGTTGGCCTAGCGCAGTTATTCCCAGTTTGGACGATCGTTGGTGCTCAACTTTAAAACGTTTGCCCCTTTCTTTCTAGAAATTCCAACCACCACCCTCCCCCCGTTTGTTTTGATCTTCCCGTTTATCAAAATTTCCTATATATTATGATCCCTGTTTATTAGGAACCTAAGAGTAACAGCTTTTTAAGTTGAACCATATTTTGCTCTTTTGTTCTGAAGTGTACAAATGCCTTTTTGTTTGGGTTGCTTGTCTTTCTTCTTTCTTATATAATATAACAGTATTTTGACGCTTTTTGACCTTAGGCCGACTTTCTCAGCTGCCGGTCTCATGAAAAACTCTCTCCACTAATACATCAAAACACTGCTCACAAACATCATTCACATGTAAACATAAAAAAGACATAACCCCAAATATTTGATTATATTTAAAATATACTTGGATTTGCACCGAACTCTTTTTCCTCACTCTTGCCCCGTGGTGAGATCAACAACAACTCCAAAATTGCGCATGCGTTACAAATACATTGTGTGTTAAACATTAAATTTTTAAAATGTGTAGGTAAATTTGATGTAGCCTAGTAATTAGAGCACCGGCTTTAGAATACAACATTGGGACCCAAATAGTCATAAATTTGAGCCCGGTT
>ERZ1740055.713-NODE-713-length-10056-cov-8.464454_pt1 | contig 10056 bp, 5 predicted proteins | sample MGYA00581747_ERZ1740055 | MGnify/ENA primary metagenome ERZ1740055 (study PRJEB43018, sample SAMN04849739) | marine metagenome | isolation source: floating plastic debris | place: Pacific Ocean | collected 2008-08-28 | study: EMG produced TPA metagenomics assembly...
AACACAAACCTTCTCTTGGATTACTCAATGTTGTTGTGGCGCAGTATAAACATTTACACCACTCTAGATTCAACAGACGTCCATCAACTTCTTCGTCGCTGCCACAAGAAATTTCTTGGGAACTTTGACTACTGCTGCTTTTTTCTTCCTCTTCGTACTCTGGCTCGAAGCTGTATGGAGTCACCGAAAACTCCTCTGCAGACGCCATTTCGACAAAGGCTAACAACGCAGTGACGTCACTAATTTCCATAAAACAATATGGCGGCGTACCACAGATTTTTAGTCAAAAACAAACGCTCCGCGTTCGAACTATGTAAGGAAATATTGATTCAGAATCAATGGAAATGTTAAAAGCGAGCATAAAGTATATTTTGACACCAAAACGTTTTTTTTTAACCGAGGTACCCTTCAAGGTACATCAAAGTCAATGGAAGGGGTGTTGGCAGAGTGTGAGCGTTGTTTTCATCTTCAGGTGACACAAGGAACCTTCGTTTACGTTCTGCTACAGGTTTTATCAAAGCTGAAGAAGTGCATTTTTCAATGAGGCTGTTGGCAGTCACGTTCGGCACAAAGATCATGCATAGGTTTCAAAGCCCCTTCCTTTAGTGCCTGAGATTTGCGGGTTCCTGGCAGTCCAATAAAAAACATGTAAATGTTTGATGGTAACACTTGCGAACCACTGCGGACAAGGAATTTTTCAGCGACAACAAATGCAATTGTAGTCAGAAGGCAAGGCACAACATATCCTGGGCAGGAACCAATGGATGCTGCCTTTTTGGACATAGACTCGGCTACACGAGGTGAGATTAGATTTTCATAACTTAACGGTACAAAAATTAAATGACGGTTAAGCTGGGCCCATGTTTGATCGTGTTGTTTAACTACTTTTGCTAACTTGAGCATTTTTGATTATCGAGGAACAGAGAACGTATTCAGTTGGCGGAACTTGAAAAGAATATGAAACTTTTTTTAAATGAATGCTAAGTAATAGAACAAAATGGATCAGAAACGTGAGGTGGGTTTAGACAATGGCTAAATTATGATATTTTGTGATAATATGGTGAGAAGCAATCAAGTGCGAAATCTTAAACTTCTTTTAATGAAAGTCTTTTAGGACGAACAACAAATTAATTCAGAAATACAATCTATGTGAAATTTTCTTTTCATATGTTTTCAAATCATGTTAAAGTGAAGTATCACCTTATTTATGGATTTTAGAAGGTTTATAAACTACAGTGCTCTGTATAATTAGCGCACACGTCTTTCGTAAATTGGCCAAGTATGAAGGTGAGAACAATAACGAACCTACAACTTCTTTTACGGCAAAAGTATCATGGGATGCACAATAAACTAACTCAAAAATATAATGTACTATAATTTATCTTTTTATCGGTTTTCGAATCATATCTTAAAGTGAACTGAGACCTTAGTTACAGATTTGATAAACTTTTTTACAGAATCGCGGAAACGCATATTAATTGTAGGAAGGAATTCGTGTATATACCAGGATGTGCGAAACATAACGAATTAAACTCTTAAAATATATAATGTTTGCGATTTATATACATGTTCGATTCGTATTATTTCGTCAAGTATTGGTGAAGTTATAATTTTTTTACTCAACTTTTCGCTTAGCAAAGTTCGGTCTCTATTGTCTATTGAATTTGGCAAATGACTTAATTAATGAACTAGCAATTTTTGAGGCAGGCTGTTGAATATTTCTTTGTTGGAAGGAAAGATAAGTGGAAGTAGCGAACTAGAAATTGTTAACGTTATGTACACAGTCAGTCGAAAAAGAAAAGTAGAAGTTCAAGTGGGCTGTCCTTTTACCAAAAGAAGGAATAATAGTACTCAAGTATCAAATGCAAAAGGTGGCTACGGAAGAAACGATAACAACAAAATCTTGACATACGACCAGTTTAAAGATTAGTATTTATGGGACAAACATTTTACAATGCACTGGCTCAAGGAAAAAGGAAACGCACTGGCGATGTTTGTTATGATATGAATTTGGTCGAACGCAGCGATAGGTGTGATGGTTATATGTGGGAATGTCACAGACAAATTGGAAAAAAATTGCATAGAGTGGAAAAAAGCATTAGAGAAAGATCTTGGTTCGAGCAGTCAAACATGACTATGGGGGAAGTTGTAAAATTTACTTACTGGTGGTGCCAGGGGCTACAGCAATGACAAATAAAGCAGTTGCTAGGTTTAGGAACACACACGGCGGTAGATTGTGATATGTTTTGTCGGGAACTTTGTGAAGTAGTGATATTTGAGAAAAGAGAAAAACTTGGGGGTGTAGGAAAACTTGTTCAAATAGACGAATCAAAAATAGGGAAAAGAAAATATCACCGCGGACATTTGAAGGATGGGCAGTGGGTATTCGGAGGAATTTAAGTTGACTCAAATAAATGTTTCACTGTAACTGTTGAGGACAGATCAGAAGCAACTTTGGTTAGCCATATACAAAAATAGATTGAGCCAGGTACCACAGTTGTGAGCAATTGCTGGAAAGGCTACATAAACTTAGAGAAAAATAGTTATGAACATGAAACGGTGAACCATTCGGTTGAATTTGTCAATGACGAAGGCTATCACACAAACAAAATTGAAGGACATTGGCGGCAAATGAAAGTCGATCTGCCAAAATACGGATGAGCGAAGTGCAAATTTTAAGTGATCATTTTGCATTAATTATTAACACCGCTCTGGAGTTATATACAATCTAAACGTCTGGAACAGACTGGTGTCCTCCCCTTAAAGAAAGACAAAGATGTCTTTGAAACACCACTATATAAAGATGAAGTCAACAAAATTTTTTATGCCGTAGACTTCCTTCCAAGAGTGCAACTGAAGGTAGAGTTTTTTGCTGGCACAGTTCGTATAGAAGACCCAAATAGCATCAAAAAATTTTCCTAGAAATATGTCGTTGAAGAAGATCATGTAAGATCTTACTTAAACCATCTTTTGTGTCTTCAAAGGGCCAAAGATATCCGCAGAAATCAAAGAAAACGGGATAAAGCCGAAGTAAAAAACAAATCATACGAAGATTACGACTGCATAGAGCTATCCTCATCTTGCAACACTTTAAAGAAATTAACTGTTAAAGAACTTGTAAAATATTTAACCTTCCATAAACTATCATTAAAAGGTCTAAAGATTGACAAAATTACTCGGATAATGGCACATATCAACTTTTCAACTAACGGCTCCAACATGCATTCACAGTATAAGAGTATTTCTCAGAATGACCAACAAGAGGAAACAATGAAAGGAGATAGTGAAGATGATGATGAAGACAGTGAAGATGATATTACTTGCTATTTTTTGAAGTGACTTGAAGATGAAGATTCCCATAAAGAAAGTGAAGATGACTCTGATGATATGAATAAGCCTCAGGTATATCAAGGATCCGAAGTAACCTCTCGATCTGGAAGACAGTGCAGGCCTAGTAGTAGATATCAAGACTTCCTTGCATAGGTACATTAATAGAAAAATGAACCTTATTGTCACATTTTAAAATTTTTTGGTGTTGTTTTGGGTAGAGGGGAGTGGAAAAATTTTTTATTCTCGCTTGGGGGGATTGCTAATTTTTTCGTGAGTTGTGGACAGGGTGTTGAGAATTTTTTTTGGTAATGAAAAATTTCACCTGCTCTCCCCTCTGCCATACATTATGAATGCAGCCTAAGTGAATTTTTGGTGTTAAAATGTCAACTTATAAACGGCAAAATACGGTAGAGTAAAACTACATTAAAGAAATTACAGAACTCTCAAATCCTGGTAGAGACGTTCGCAAGATACACGAGTTTTCCGACAGACTTAGTGTTGCAGTGCAAAGCCTGAAGACTCTTGGAAGGCTTGGAAAAACAAGGGGCCTGGCACAATTAACACTAGAAAAATTTCCGGGCATCCGACCAGCTTGGTGTTGCTGGATTTTTCGATGAAGGGGAGTATGTAGTGTTTAGTAAGGCACTTGTCATTTGGATAACAAAAAAAAACCCTCGACGATTCAACGAGTGAACCACCATGTTTTTCAAAGAAAGTATATGCAACCCAAGAGCCATTATATGATCGCAAGGCATGAGTATACTGTGATACCTTGACTCACAAACCTGTTAAATATCCCATATGTGACGTGGAGGAGCGACGAAAAAATTCTTTTGGACAAAAAACTTTCTTTTAACTGTACTCGTCCTAATTGCCGCGTCGGCCGTTGTAGTAGTAAGACACGTTGTAGGTGCTGCAATTCCAAACACCACACAAGTATACATTTTGAAAGTGCTTCTGCTGAAAGTAATAAGGATAATAAAAACAAGTTGTTTAACGGCAAATGGCACAAGTGAAGGACTGCTGCCAATCATTGTTGTGGATGTGAATGGAATTCAGTGTCGCACAGTGACGCTGGGAACAGCTATGCACCGCTTTTGACGCTGTGCACGCAAAAGTAATCAAGAAGAAATTTCAGTCAATTGAAATGATGTTGACATGGAAAAGGGTTATGCTACACAAATACAAGGCCAACATCGCGAGTGTGGATGAGAAATACGAACTGGAAGTTGAGCTCACTGGGGCGGACAAGCCGAAATTGTTGGAAATAAATAACCCTCACTACAAGCAGCTATTGCAAATATACTAACCCCTCAAAGGAGTTAAACTAAACGACCCAGCAAAAAAACCAACTCTTCCGGTGCACCTTGTCCTTGGTGCGGGAGATTATGCACACATTACGACCCAAGCTCAACCTCTTTCTTATTAGCCAAGAGGGAAAGCCCATAGCAGAAAAGACACACCCTGGATGGTTCCTGATGAGCTCTGGTACAGAGGTTACCCAACCAACCTTAATAACTATCATTAGACACACCTAGCGGAAATAACAAAATGTGTACTTTCTAGAACTAGATTCCGTTGGGCGGCTGACGTTAAAATAACCTAAATAATTAGCATTCTTACTGGGAAAACCCATCTATGACGCATATAGCTTATTAGTATCACCAAATTTAGATACAAATTTAACCAATTTCCTAATATAAATACAGGCTCAGGTTTGCAAGTTTAGTGTGAGTGATTTAAAAGTTCAATAATGTGTGGAGGCAACTCTTCAGTTTAAAACAATGATGCAGAGGCTAACTACAATTTTTTTAAATTATTTGGCGATTTGTTTGATTTAATTGCTGTTGAAACCAATAGGTACGCGCGTCAAACTTTAGCTTGAACTTTAGTTTAAACTTTAGCCAACAAACCGAATCATCTGCCGAAGTTTGTTGATATAACAAGAACAGAAATGAAAGCTTACTTTGGACTTTGTGTTATTATGGGTTTAAATGTTGCCCCCAAAATATCCAACTACTGGTCAACTGAGCCTTTTCTAGGTAATGAAGCCATAAAGCAAAAAATGGCTAGAAATCTCTTTCAGGAAATTTCGAGATTTCTTCATTTTGCCAACTCAAGTGTTGCTCCAAAGATAGGTCAAGATGGCTTCGATCAATTATATAAAATTTGGCCTGTCTTATCCGTTGTTCTTAATTGTGTCACTTATTATTCTCCAAGAAAAAAACATTCCGGTGGTCGGCTGTCTTTTAGACAGTATCTACCAGCAAAACCAACAAAATACGGTAAAAACATCACCTTTTCTATGACAACTTTCATTTTATTTTTTAACTTTTGCTGAAAGGGAAGATGTTACGGTATGTAAATCAGTGGACGGTGTGTGAAGACAGAATACGAGTGACTAAGTAGATTTGAATTTAGAAGAGTTTCCCATCGAGTTATTCACAACTTAAACACCCATAAAGTTTGGCATTTTGTTTTTGACTTTTTGTTTTGAGACAAAATAATTTGTGTTTAAATGGCATTAAAGAATCTATTTCAAAGACTTGGAAGCAAACCGAAGAGAAAGTCAAAAATGTTCTCCAAGAACAATTAGAAATGGATCAAGACATGTGACTGAAAGAGTCCACAGTGTTTGAATAAAAAAGATGGCATTAATCATAGTGTTGTGGCCAAGTGCTTAAATTACAAGGATCGATCATGATCAATCATGTACGCTCTAGAGTACCATGGTGGTCACAAGATAAACCTAAATATGTTGGTCACCAGCACACAGAGATCCGTTATCAAGACATACAAAAAGACATGACCATTGTGACGGGGGTGAGGCACAAGTGAGACTCACAAATGCCTCACCTCCAAATGAACACCTTAACAACTTTCACATCGTAATTTATACTTTGTTAGTAACGAAATGAAATGGGCCATGTCAAGATGTTAGCCATGTTGTTTATAATGTTTATAATTTGTATTGTTCCCTATATTTATATTATATAGTTCAATTTCGCAACTAGAACCCCATTCCAATGGGAATGTAACAGATACTGTAGAACTATTGAAAGTTTACAATAGACAATTATCATTTACACCATTTCCAATATACTTTTACAAGTCTATTATTATAACTAGCTCTAAAGTTGTTGAAGAGAATATGAAATTATAAACTCTGGTTAATCATGAGAAGATTTTAAGATCAAAACCAAGGCCAAGGGAGCAGAAATATATGTGAAACAAATCAATCAAAGTCTCTTTGTCCCTATGTGGCACATAAGACAGTGTCTAACACTAAGGATTGCAAATGAGACAATTTGAAAAGTCTGACAGACCCAGCAAAAGCACTGATGCTAATAATGTATGACTTGGGAAAAATACATGCCGTAGAGCTTTTAAGCCTGTATTGGCTGTAGTATCGCTGCCTTGTAAATAGATGGATGCAGGTGTATCTATCATTACAGACCAAGAAACAAAAAATAATGGATGTAAATAGCTGTGAGTATATTACTTTACAACTCATCAATGTTAACTGGGTTTTCAGTTTCTTGGAATGTGTATGACTGTGCTTAGCATACGGTGAAATTTCCTCATTCACAGCACAGACAAGCAATGACATGGATAAATTTTTGTTTCATATTAAATTTGTCACCAACACGCTAGATATCTAGATGAAAAGTAAAAATATGAAATTTCAGAACTTCATAAATTATGTTTACCTAAATGGAGTCATACTTTTAAAAAACATAACCTAAATTCCAGTTGAAATGATTGAAAACTTTGTCTCCAAAGATTCTCATCAAACATCTCAAATCAGTTCTTCATCCGAGGTTACTGCAGAAGAGCTAGTGTTGGTAAAAGCTTGGGCGTGACTCTTCCTGAACTTAAGCATGCCTCAGTGTTTGCATGACACTGTATTATAGGAATAAATTCCATTCATTACATTAACTGGTCCAGTGTTCCTTACAATTGGATATGATGGAATTAATCAAATCAGCCGATTTCTTCATTTCAACAATTCATCTATTGAGCCACCACAAGGTCACAGACGTCATAATCACCTTTGCAAGGTAAGACCAATTTTGAATGACTTCAATGAAACAATGCTTACGACCCAAAAAATATATTTCTGTGGATGAAGGCATTCTCCTGAACATTTTATTTTACGCAGGGAAAAACCCAAGAAATATAAACAGACTGCTTTTGGGTGGGGCCAGTAGGGAATGGATTAATAAAATTATATATACAAGAAAATTAAAATACATTTCAATACAATACAACCATTAACACATTCTTTAGCTTCTGATGATGAGTTGCCAACACTCTCACCCAAAGACATACACTGTAAAGGAAAACATTACTTGAGTACACCAGGAAAACAAGTAACTGAAAAGCATAAAAATAATGTGGAAAGAACAGGGACTGCAAAGCAAGGGTACACTGGAGGGCTCTAGCCACCCCAATAATTTCTTCAAAAATATTGTATTTTTTGAAAAAAAAGGAAATCTTTTCTACGAAGAGCAGTCTATGGAAACTTATTTCAATTGCCGCTACTTTGAATGTTTAAAAAGCACATAAACAAAGCTATCTTATTTATCGTGACTTGTCTGAAAATACATATGACCACATGAAACTCTTATCTTTTACTTGCACGTTCAGTTGTTTATCTCACTCACTCACTCAACCCTTTAGCGCAATGAGGGGCATAAGTCACGTACAAGCGTTCTCCACTTTCCTCTATTTTTTGCCAACTTTTCAAGTTCACTCCAGGATTTTCCTGTAGCCTTTAGTTCTTGCTCTGTGGATCTACGCCAGGTGGCTCTTGGTCTTCCTCTATTTCTCTTCCCCTGAGGTATCCGATCCAGCCCCATTTGCAGCGCAGAATTTGCACCTCCACTCTTTCTTGCCCTGTTCTTTCCCACAGTTCCTCATTGTTTATCTTTCATAATTCAATTAGATGCCTGACAAGATGGTAAAGTCATACTGAAGTACATTCCAATCAATCTTGCGTTCATGTCAGTTCTCCTTTTGGTTTATCGCTGATACTGTACATCAATATGTTGTTGAATGTAGTAATCACTTTCTGCTTGTTTGTCATTTGTTGCTCTTCACACGCTGACCCAGGTCTTTGCCAAACAGAGCTTTGTTTTCCCACAAAGAAGGCTTGGATTTCAAAATCGGTTGTTTCAGGCAGCTCGGTTTGTAGCTTTTCTTGGCTGCACTATGGTGAAGAGCATGACTCAGTTTTGTGTTTTACTGCGCAAAGCAAAACGCTCTTGGAAAACTGCATACTGCAACTAAAAAGGATCAAAAATTTATCTCCACTGGGTTTTGCAACTGGAAAGATGCACTCAGAAAATTCCAGAAACAAAGATTCAGACTGTCACAAAATGTCAATTGGATATGCAATAGAGATTCCGAAGAGCTAAGGCAATGTGATTGTAGTAGAGTACTTTATTACCGTTTTTTACAATATACATCAATAACACATAATAAAAATATTACAGGAAATTGTAAAGGTTACTCAGAATAACAAAGAAGCTAAACAGGCTGAGTAACTTATATTGTTAAATGTGTACATTTTGATGTGATTGAAATGACTAATGATGAATCTAAGAAAGCACATCAGTCCAGTCGCTGTTGTTTAACCCTTTCACTACTAGAGCAGCCAACCGGAAATGTCACATTATTCCTAGAGTGGCCAAAAGCGGCCAAAGCAAATAAGTGAAGTGACCACCATCTGCAAGCTTCTGATGGTCAATATGCACAACTGGCAAAAGACGATTTTCCACTGCATGGAGCATAAAAACCTGGCTTTGAGCCAACATGTTACAGAAGAGATTTCACCACATGGCAATAATGAACACCCACAAGACACCAACTGACAGAGTGCGGCTGGTGGAAGTGGCCAATAACTTTTGTTGATGGAACAGAACTTTCAGTAGTAAATAGAGCAAGATTCTAGGAGTAACAATTTCAAATGGAATGCACACGTAACGAAGTTGATCAAAAAATGTAATAAACGTTTGTATTTTCTCATCCTTTTAAAAAGAGCCGGTGTCTGTTGTAATGACGTTATCCATTTTTATTGCACGGTTATTAGACCCATATTAGATTATTGCTCACCTATTTTCCACCATAGTTTACCTGAATACTTAAGTGAGGACCTTGAGTGAGTCCAAAAGAGAGTGTTTTCCATAATATCACCTGAACAATCTTACAGTCAAAGCTTAGATAAATTTGGTATCAGCACTTTACAGAACCGGCACAAAGGATCAATGCACTAAGTTATTTAAGAACATGTTGTCAAGTCAGCACCGCCTTTCTCATCTGTTACCTCCAAAGCATACAGGACCTTATAACCACAGGAACAATATTTATGAGCTGCCACATTTCCATAAAAATTGGTTTAGATATTCTCTTATTCCTGCCATGTGCAGTCAATCTTTTTATACTTCAATAGCATAATTTCCCCCTTATTAATAACATTCGTTTTCATGTATCAACATTTTTTTTTATAGTTTTCGTTTACTGTAAATATTTTGATCAATTTTTATATAGATAATTTTATATATCATTTGTAAATATGATACTAGGTACTAAACTTGGCCCTTGGCTTTTTATTGTGATGATCGACGATCTACAAGTACCATCGGCTAGTGGTGTAGTGAAGTATGTAGTGATACAACCATTTACGAGATTGTCAATAAAAACCTACCTAGTATCGCCCAGACC
>ERZ1740055.714-NODE-714-length-10056-cov-6.580442_pt1 | contig 10056 bp, 3 predicted proteins | sample MGYA00581747_ERZ1740055 | MGnify/ENA primary metagenome ERZ1740055 (study PRJEB43018, sample SAMN04849739) | marine metagenome | isolation source: floating plastic debris | place: Pacific Ocean | collected 2008-08-28 | study: EMG produced TPA metagenomics assembly...
ACACCTAATGTTTTTTTTTGTTAAAATATAACAAAAATAAGGGAAGAAAAAAAAAACAGGGAAGAAACATATGAGAGCAAAAAAAATGAGAGGAGCAAAAAAAAGAGAAAAAAAAGGTAAGCTACCCAGTTTCGAACCAGCAACCTAATAATCGCGAGGCGTGCGCCTGTCCTATTGCACTACATAAGACATATATAAAGCAGCACGTAAGAGTTCACTCATACGAACATACACAGACGGACGAATGGATGGACATGGGTCGTGACATAGTGGCTTCTGCTATGAATCAGATAGCCACAAAAACTTTGCAACTATTTGCTCTCTGTAACTAAGTATTTATTGCTGTGAGTGGTAGCGAGCAGCCTGTTATTCAAATGCATTATTAACAAATACGAAGTATTGCAGTACACACAATACATGTGCCCAGCAGTTGCCATCTATAACATATTGAAAAATAAGGTCATTCAGAAGAAATCAGTGCACCAACACTGGACACAAAGAAGTAGAAAGTAAATTTCAAATACATGACTCCAAACTTCATTTTAATAAACAGTATTCTCATAGGACTTCCCTTTCTACTAGAAATTACTAGTACATGTATAAGCATGGTGGCCAACACTTATATTGTCCCTGATTTATTTAGAAGCAGATTAAAGTTTTCTACTTCCCCGGATGAGATACTAATCCATCACAGGTTAGCTCCTAGCAGACACTGCTACTTTATTTACTGAACCTTGGATCTTTTGTCATAAATGATATGCTGCATTGGTGCTTTGATAGAAACAATTTGATAACTTTGAGAGAGAGGTAGTTATACTGAGTGATGCAAAGCTTGATAGCACAATTAGATCTAGGTATGTAAAAAAACAAAAGAAAATAAGATAAGGTGTGTCCCACCATTTAAATTCTTCTTAACAATCCATTTCTAATTTTGTTGCATTAGGTCCATCTCTTATCAATGGAGGAGAAATGTGAATTATTTACATTTTGAGTACTCTAAACCCCAATGGGATAAATGAATGCTTTGTGTTTAATTAACCTTCTGTCTCTCCTGAGCCTTTTGTATTTTAAACATATTTTTTCCACATCTCTATCCTTTTATTTCCCATTGGAGCCCAATGGTCGTACAAATTTTAAAATGTCTTAATAGCAGTTTTATTGTGTGAATTACGGAATGCTTTAATTATTATTTTTAAAAAAGATTTGATAATTTTTCTACAACAAGAATTACTTGGACAAGAAGTAGACAAGTGAATGTCATCATAATGAAAATGCTAGGATATAGTTTAATTATTAGTCACTTAAGAGTTCTTTACCTTAGAATCATTGCAGTTTATTTAAATAATCAGCATTTATGCTTCGCTTAAAGGAGAAGAAACATTTTTGGTATTTTCTGTCTGTCAAATTATTTCGTTTTGAAACTGATGCATTATCATTCTGCTTTTCCTATTTGGACCAAAATTGATCCAGGGTAAGTTTTTTTACAGTGCTTTGAGAAGCTGTTCTTTTTCTTTTCCCTTGACTGGTGTTTATCCGAGGGCTGGATGGGTGACAATGTTTTTCACTGGATGAAACTAACTTTTTTATTTCTACCTTGTTTAAACAAAGATCTACATGGCTATTAAACTCTTGCAAGTAGTTGTCACTTGTCAAGTTTTGCAAAGTATTACAAACAGGACAAATCATTTTCTTTGTAGCTAAACCAGATCCATAAGACTGCGTCTCACTTTTCTTGTTGACAAATTTGGTAAATGAAGTGTTCTTCTGTTCAATAAAATTTTCCATGTCAAGAACATTTAACATGGTTGCAGAACTACAATCGTCATCATGACATTTTCTCTTTGATTCATGAAGTGTACCGGAGTTGTTTGATTTTGATGACAATAATTTTGACAATTGTTTATTAGAATTATCTAGCAAGCATGAATCCAGATGTTTGTTTATTTCTACAGAATTTGCTTGTTGAATACCACACACTGGACAAAGGAGAGCCTTATCTGTTCTTGAGTCATTATCAAACTGAATTTGTTCTGACCCATGAGCTTGTTGGACACTGGCTGACATATCATCACTGCTCCTAAAGTTTCTTCTCAACATTTTTGTAATTGTTTCTTGTTTTACAACTTTTCTCAATTCATTAATTTGCTTCAAGTTTGACAGACGAACTCCCATTAACCTCAATCTAAGTGGTTTTGGCAAACAAGATTTGATTTCATTCTCAAGCAATTCCTTAGCTTTAGCAAATATCTCATCTGCTGCAGAGATGGCATTTGGCACTGAGACAGCACGAGTCTTGGTTTCAAAATTAACTGTCTTTAACTTAATGGTCACTGTTTTGCCTGCAAGATTTTCTTTTTGTACATCCTCTGCCAGCATATGACTGAGTTCCATACACTTGTTGTAGAGTTCCCAAGGTTGGTTAATCTCTGAAAATGTAGTCTCAGTGCTAATACTCTTTCGTTCTCTATCATTCTCTAAATGTGTTGCTCCTAAACCAAGTGATATTTCAATTAAGGATCTAAAAGACACGGGTGAATGAAGTAGATACAAAATGTCTCTCTTGGAGAACAGGTCTCCGCATGACAGAATTCCGAGTGCTTTAAGCATCTGTTCACTAACTCTTCCAACACCACTGACTTTTCTGACTGGAAGATCCTTAATAAAGCTCATGACAGAGTTTCTGTCAGATCTCAGGAAGAATTGTCCATTAGGTTTATTTTTGTCACTACATATTTTAGCTAACATAGTATTGGGTGCTATTCCAGCACTTGCAGTTAGCTGTGTTTTCTGCTCAATTCTGAATCTAATCTCATTAACGACATCCTCTACACTACAACCAAACTTTACTGTTGAACTGATTATAATATTTGTATCATTGACATCTCTTGCTATGCTTTCCATATTACCATCACCATCTGTAACTTGCATGGTACTGCCACTATAAATTGTATTTTGAACTTCAAAATTATCAGGATACAAATTACGTTCGTTTGATACTGATGTACTGTTTTCAGAAGTGGTTTTGTTTGATGTTTCTTCTCTGCCTTTAGAACCGGTACCTGTGGTTGGTCTTGCACCAGATTTCAGTGTAAATGATTTCACTTCACAATTCTCATGTCTTCTTTTGAGATAGTCCGTAAGATCGAGATATGCCTCATCAAGGCTCATAGGAACAAAATTTTGATCGTATTCCGCCAGAATCTCTCTGACTTGACTGCTGACCTGGCGATACTTGTCAAAGTTTAAAGGAACAATGACAAGTTGAGGGCAGAGTTTCTTAGCAATAAATCCTGGCATAGCTGCTCGTACTCCGTATTTCCGTGCCGGATAATTTGAAGTTGACAGCATCGCATTGCTTCCGACAGCCATTGGGATATCACTCAATTTGGGGTTGTCTCTCATTTCGACTGCTGCATAAAACGCATCCATATCAATGTGGACAATCGAACGAGAGAGATCCCGTGAATCCTCCAATTCTCTGACGATTCGATTAGTTTCTTTCAGTGCATCTCGTCTTTGTTGAGAAGTAAACTTTTTCAAATGCTCTTTCTGTACAGCGATTTTTTCGGCCACTTGCTTCTCCTTTCGTTGTTCACTTTCGAAAAATCGAGAACCTTTACTAGCCTCAAAAATGATTCGATTAATTCTTTCCCTATCAAGTCCTTGCATGCCTGCCTTGTTATCGTTCAGCTCCATTCTTGACATAACTTTGACTGGGCCTTCATTTTTTTCATATTTTGTTTCATTTTTGTCGGTGACATAGTCCTGACGATCCAGCAAGGAAGTATAAAAATTGACTGGCATTTCGTCGGCAAAGTCGCCTTCCCAGTTATCTTCATTTTCACTTTCTTCCTTATCAAAATCAGATAAGTTCTCAAAATGGGAATCCATGTTTTTGTTGGTTAATTAACTGCACAGATCACCGTGATTCACGACTTATATGCATAATGCATTCCGTTCTCCTCCATTTTCTTTTGTTCGTGAAGACAAAACTTGAACTTGGTAACCAGGCAAAATTTTCTTCTGGCGCGGGTTTCACATATTAAAAGTTAGTGAATGCTTTAGACGTTTCTACTGAGAACAGCAAGGGACGATGGCTCATTGTACTAAGAGAAGAAAATCTCCTGAAAATTCTGTTCATAATCAAGTCGGTAAGCTGAAGTTTAACCGGACAATTCGGTTTAAGATTTTGATTTTAAAATGGCCTATTTTAAACCTGCGTCCGTGACCCGGTGAAAGTCACGTTTTCTTCACTTCTAGCCTATGTAGCAGAAGAAACGTCTGTGGTTCTCAATGTTCCTCAGCTGAAAAAGCCGTTTGATTACGGTAAGTCATAAAGCACTTTTTGAATTGTGAATTTCACATCTGTATTGACTAAAAACACTGATAAGTTTCCTAAGAGCTATTTTAAAGTATGTTTGTTGAGCATACTTTCCTTAGAGGTTTACTGTCGCGTACTTACTTATGCATGTAGTTTCATTGCGTTTACTGTTGTAGGAGTTAGGGTTTGGGTAACGGTTAGCTTGTATGCATAATTATACGTATGCACCATTACGGAAATTTTTCCTTTGTTTATATAAGGTGCACATCCTACTTTTAATTACTTGAATTTAATGCCCCTATCAATGTTATGCCCCTGAAGGGGGGAGGGTGGGCATGGGGTGGGGATTTGATATGAATTAATTGTCTATTCATGCCCCAGGGAGTGGATTTTGACATTTTCGGAGGGTAAAATGTCAAATCCCCACCCCTTGCCTGCACTTTATCCCACGGGCATAACATTGATAGGTGCATTACCAATAACACATTTGTTTAGCACATGGATGGAAGCAAGGGGGGAGGTTACATTTATTACACAGAGGAAGGGGGAAGCATGGTACATATATTATGCTGGGGCAGGGGACAGAGTACAATGTTTTGTGCTCATATCTGTTTTTATATTTGATGTTAGAGAGAATAAAACTTATGCAAGCTTGCCAAAAATGAGTACAGGAACAGAAAATTTGACAAAAAATTTCTTACCCTAAAGTTTTTTATTTGTTAATCCATTTTTTTTTATTTTAAAAAATATACTTACATGATATATTAATACATATTTCAGTTATTATTCATTTTAAGAATAAAGGCATATAATGTGTATACAGCATACACTCTGATCATATCTTCAGATTTATGATTCATATGTATCTTACTAGTGAAAGTGTAATGCTTGTGGAATGTTGCTATGGCAAGCAAGTATTATAAATAGCATTTTTATTTTAGTAGCTTAGTAATATACTAAGCATACTATTATAGCTAGTAGTTATCTTGAAGCCACTAATACGGGTACTGTACCAAGGCAACATAATATGGTTACTATAAAGGCAACATTGGTAGCAGGCATTACAATCTACAATAAATAAATGAGTTGTGATTTTTATCAAGTTTATTGCTAAATAATTGTCAGCTTGAATATTAGCAGCTATGGACAGCTGTTCTGGACTTTTTGGGCCTTATCAGCAAGGCAGAGCTAACACACCGAAAAACTCTTGATTTAAAAGATTTAGAAAACTGTAGATATTGACAAGGCTAGACCATTCATATAATGGTTTGAAGTACAGAAACAGCCATCCCTGTTACACGAGAAATGAAAAAAAAAAATTGTTTTAAAGATGTGTGACACGATTCCCTAAGTAGCAAGCAAACTTAGGACTGTGTCCTGATGCTTACTGGGCAGTAAAACAGAAAACAAAAATAACTGTTTGGGGTAATCATAATGGATACCCAGTGGTACTATAGACCATTCTGAAATTACACAGTGAACTAGGGTGAGCTTCAAAGTTTAACCAATGGGTAATCTGACACCACTACATGAAAGATCACGTTGAGAGTTGTTATTGCGTGCAAAATTTTTGGAGGTGAAAGGGTTAACTTAGGGCTAGGGAGTATCTGTTTAGGATTACCTTCAATGACTACCTACCATATTTATTCGCCTATAAGCCAATCATGGCTATAAGCCGAGATGCTAAACTTTTGGATATCAGAACCTGTTATGAAATTATGAAAAGGAAACCCAAAACATCTAGCTATAAGCCAAGATCGAATATTTCTTTTCCCCCCACATGCACTGTTAAGTGAATAAACATACTGGCAAACCGTAAAACAAAAGAAGCGTCCCTCTCGGGAAACACACAATGGAGAACACAAATTCGATCAAACATTTCTGGAGTGGTTTTCAGAGCAAAGAAGTCAGGGTAAGTTCTTCATTTTAAACCAAAACCAGTTGATTTCTGTCATATCGATCAAGTTGTCATGTTTACTAAAGCCGTGAGAATGACCGCTTGTGATTGGAGCTCTTGTAGCATTAGAAATTTTTTTTTGCAAAATTATTCAGCTACCAGCTGAACCCCCTATCTTATAGAGATTTCACTAGTTTCCAGTTTAATGTGGTGCAAAAATCACTTGGCTTATAGTCGAATAGATATGGTATTAAAGGATCATTGCTACCAAGTGTAAGTAGTATTCACTCATTTATCATGTTTGAATGTCGGTAAATGAGTGAGGTAGCACAGGAACCCCAACTTTTGGCATTAAGCTGGCAATTTTTTAAGCATCGTATGTGTTAGGTTTTAAACTCGGTCATCATACATCATCATCATCAGCCCACTATTTATTAACTACTTGACAATTTTAAAGTTTTAAAGTTTGTGCTCTACTGATCACTCTATTTGTTAATTCTTTAATGTAATGTTAGTTTCATTTATAACAATCATTTAGTTTTATAATAATCATTTTGTTTTGTAAGAGTCTTTTAGTTTTATAACAATCATTGATGCTCTTATAACTTTTTAAGAATTTAGAAAAAACTACAATATTATTCCAACATTGCTCTGTTTACATTAGATTTTATGTAATTAGTTAGTACAAAATTTCAATTAAAATTCCTGTTTACAAGATGATCTAGTTTGTTACTTGCCTGTTTATTTTTTGTCTTCCCTACCTTCTCTTTTTTTAAATGGCTATAAAATTGATCATCAAAATTATTTTCAGTAATTATTCTATGTTTTACTAGCAGTAGCCATGAACAGAGCTTAAATCCACGATGGCCATGGGCCCAGAAATGTCTTCAATTTACAGCCACAAATGGCCTGCCCCTTTTCGGTTTGATGATGCCGTTCCTTAAGAAATAGGATTTTTTTTTGTTAATATTGCCTGAATGAGCTGAAATTGAACAAATTATTTTGAGGTGGTTTAAATAAAGAACACAAACACATTAATTTTTTGGTAAAAATCTTTAGGCCAAAATGGCCGTGCCCCTAAAATTTGAGAGTTCAAGGCCTACGTGAGCACTTAATAACACCTTTTATTTTATTAGTGTTTGAAAAAATATTTGTCAGATTGCTATTACAATATTAAAATATTAATCATTGCAATATGATGAACTGTTCAGGCTGGCAGAGAGAAATAGTTCATAATCAGGCTGGAAGTGAGCAATGCTCAAATGTGTTCTATATAGCACCGTGTGGAAAACGAATGGTGAGTGTTGTGAATGACATTTAATATTTGTGATTGAGTTTATACTGAAATTATTAGTAATGATCAATGGGTTAGTGCAGTTAGTAAGGTCTCAGCCATTTAACCATTTGCTCCCCAGTTGCTGAGAATTGAGTATTTGTTCTGACCTTATTAGGGGTACAAGAAAGTGTGATGGCAGTTGTTCACAATCTAAAAGCTTCTGGTTTTTGGATTATTTTGCTCTATTTCTACATATTATGCTTTTTTGGTGTACTTCAACTAAAGAATTAATCTGACCTCAGTGCATCTGGTAGCATCATATTTTTTACCTCGCATGGCCTGACAGCAGTAAAAATCCATTTGACAAGCTCAAGACTTCTACTTTTTGGATGCCACTTTATTATTAATTTTTCTCTCTCCTTACTTTTAATTCATCTTGCAAATGACGTCAAAATTCAACCAGGACCTGTTGGCTCGTCTAGTTCCTATGAAAGTCTGCCTAACCTCAAGGACTTGGTGTCTAAAAAATACAAAATGGTCTCAAGTTAATTCATCAAAATATCAGAGGCCTCACGGTGAATAAGAATAGTTTATGCCAAATAATAGATTATTTCAAGCATATGGACATCATATCTCTTAGTGAGACTCATCTATTAAACAGTCAAGAGGCTAAAGTCCAAATCAATTAATGGTTATACATTCATTAATAAACCTAGGACAATAGGCAAAGGTGAATGGAAGATTGGGCCTGGAACAAGATGGGATTGAATGCATATGGATTAAGATTTTATTTTCAAAATCAAAGAGTATCCTTGAGGAAAAGGTGCTGCCTTTGCTCTAACATCTGCAAATGGTTAGACCTTTGCATCTTCTTGGATAAGGATGTTAAACTGTAGGCCCATTCTATCTATATTCTATCAAGGGAATTAAAAGAACCCACACACTTGTTGTCTGTCTATTGTCTAATTATTCATCAGCTATTGTGGACTATCTAAGACCCTCAAAATGCTGACCCTGTATTTTCATGTAAAATCACACTGAAAAGTGCCTTTCAGGGAGTTGTCATTAAAGCAGTGCTTGCTGTTTAAGGCAAGCGATCACCTTCCATCGCTCACATAAAATCAATCTGAGAAGAGTGGTCCGTAAATAGATCACCTGGTCACGAAAAATGGCTTGCCTTGTCAAAAAATAAAAAGCATAAATTATGTTCCATTTGCGATTCATCTTTTCAGAATTGAAAATTTCCCATACAAAGCAGTTTTGTCAAGAACGTTAAACAACAAGCATGATCCTGTTTGCCATATCTGTTTGGGATATTGTTTGGCCTTTGTTATTGGCTCCTCTATCTTGTTATTGTTTACCTCCAATCAAAATTTAAGGAAAGCTTTTATTTTTGTGGGGTTTAAAAAGAAAGTTGTTCAGTTTAGATGGTGTGAAAACAACATGGTTATGGCCAAATAATGGACACTAATACAGGGAGAAATCGCTTACCTCAGTTATCTTAATATAGGTGAGCTATTTTGTACTCACCAAGGATTTTCAAACAGCAAGCACTGTTAAAGATTTGTATTGTGTTATATTGTAACTTACTATAGAATATAATAATTTTATTTAGAAAAGAGAAAAATTCAATTCATGCTTTGAAGGAAATCAAATGCATAATTTCTGTTAATCAGATGCATGTTTTAATCAACTGAAATACAGTAGACGGCCTATTGGGAAAAGATCAGTGTAAGTGAATTCATTTATTGTACATGATAATATCGATATTTTGCAGCATCTTTTTAACAGTGGCCATGGGTTTGATCACCATTAAATTAAGCCTTGTATTCGTTTTCGCAATGATTAATTATATTGTGGGCATAACTGCAGTGATTGTTCAAATTTCTATTATACTTGTCTTTGAAACATTTGTATAAACTCAACAAAAGTAGTTAATGTATTATTAATATAATTATATGTTACTAGTAAACATAATGAAAAACTCTTTTTTTCCTTTCATTTTGTACAGATGTCAAGATCAGAGGTAGAAAAATATTGTAAGTATTCTAACTCATACATGTTGCCAATGTTAACAATATAAGTGATTAAAATTTTATTAATTCTGAGTCTAATTGGCTTGTTAGCACTTGTTTTTGCCTTGGATGTCTGTAGCAGTCAGACATGAAATTTTCACTCCTTTTCATCACTTGTAAGTTAATTCCCATTAGAATTTGGACCTCACCTGTGCTAGACATTTAGAGTGCTCATTTGAAACATGTATGAAAATTTCATATGTAAATTGTGTGAAATTTGGAGTTTAACTTACAGCAAAATACAATCGGGTGACATTCAGAGAGAGTCAGACTCTCATCTGCTCACCACTACTGAAAGTAACCTGCGATGGATTAGTGTCCAGTCCAGGGAGAATCAGACTCTCATCTGCTCACCACTACTGACAGTAACCTGCGATGGATTAGTGTCCAGTCCAGGGAGAATCAGACTCTCATCTGCTCACCACTACTGACAGTAACCTGCGATGGATTAGTGTCCAGTCCAGGGAGAATCAGACTCTCATCTGCT
>ERZ1740055.715-NODE-715-length-10055-cov-6.938400_pt1 | contig 10055 bp, 5 predicted proteins | sample MGYA00581747_ERZ1740055 | MGnify/ENA primary metagenome ERZ1740055 (study PRJEB43018, sample SAMN04849739) | marine metagenome | isolation source: floating plastic debris | place: Pacific Ocean | collected 2008-08-28 | study: EMG produced TPA metagenomics assembly...
ATCATTATCATCATCATCATCATCATCATCATCATCATCATCATCATCACCATCACCATTTATCCTCCCTAGTTTCCCACTCCAGGGGTTGGATGTAATATGAGTTGCTTCCACTGTTTTCTATCCTCTGTCATATCTTCTATGACGTTTAAGCTTTCTCATGTCTTCTTCCACTACCTTATTCCAGATTTTCTTTGGCCTACCTACTGGCCTTCTACCCTTCACTTCCAGCTCTATCACTTTCCTAAGTATGCTATTGTCATCCCTACATTTTACATGACCAAACCATTCCAACCTCATTTTCCTTAATCTATGTTCAAAATTCTCCACCCCACATCTTCTTCTGACCTCTTCATTAGTCATCCTGTCCTGCATATAATAGTGAACAGCCACAGACAGCTGTTTTGGCTATTTTAGGCCTCATAAGCATGGCATATCTAACAAACAGGAACAGGTTCTCACGGAGGATGATAAATAACAGTGAAAGCATAATTCTTGTGATATATGGCTTATAACTGATGGTCATGAAGTATGTACATATAACACACACTAATAGTTAACTTGAAGCCACTAAGGTCTATTTTTACCTACTTGCTTTGTGGTTCTTGCTATGGGTGGAAACAGAGTTGGGATATGAATAAATAAAGCAACGATGGCAATTGTTGAATATAGATAGAAAAAATGCCTTTGCAAGGGAGCAGCATCCCAGTTAAAGAGCAGTGCATATAAAATAACATGTAACTTGTACAAGTTGGAACATCTGAAGGTAAGGCTGACTGAAAGAAATGAAATGGATTACAAATCTCAAAGGCTTTTAAATGAATTTTCCTGCTGTGACATATAGGTTCAGTTTTGAAAAAAGTACGTGTCTTTGCCAAAACAAAAGCTACTGAAAGAATAAAAAAAAGAATAAGAAATCAACTGATTAGCAACTTCTTTCATTTTTAGGGACAAACTAGTCACTGGCATTTTTGGGAGCAAATATCATCTCTTTGCAGGTTGGAACAACGTGGCTTAAGCTCAACACAAGACATATCCTGTAGCTTATAACAATAGAACTTCAAAAAGAATTTTGAAATCAGATTAAAAAATAATGACATCAAAACAACACAAATTCTTTGGCAAGTAAAAAAGGGCATTAACCACAATTTGGTTAAAATATCTTTTGCATCATACACTCATCTCAATATTTATTATTACTTTTAAACAAATAAGAAATCAAGTGTATAATTAAACAAAAGGAATGACACCAAAGCACAACAATAAAGTTAGAATACTTTAGAGTAAATCTTCTCAAGCATTAATTTAGTGTACTGATTGATGAAGAAAATATTTCTAAGGATTAAAAATATGAATTATTGAAGTATGTTGTTACAGGTTCAAAATTAGCAGTAGCCCACTAGCCCACACACTTTTAAAAGTTATGGCAGACTAGTAAACTTGTACTCAGTCTAGTCAGAGTGTCTAGTAAATTATATATTGTCTTCTGTACCATTAACTATTTTGAAATTTTTGAACTCCCATTCAAAATCACGTCACTTCATTACAAACTTATGTTCTGCTCTGCTTGAAAGCAACTTTCTCCAAAGAGGAGGTACATGTTGATTGAATAACAGTGTGTCATGGCACTTACATTTAACAGGAAAAAAAAACGAAGATATATTGCAATAAGTGGAGCAAAATAATGTTTTTGAAAACTAATGACTGGTGCTGTATAGTAAAAATGGGATGACTAAGTAAACCTGAGTGGTTACTAGTCCAAATGTCTAGTGAAGAAAAAAATATTCGACTTCTATTCTTATGTTGTTTTAAACATTGAAAACCTAATTTAGTTGATTCTTTCCAATTAAAAATGTAGAGGTTTACTCCACACAAAAAGCATGTTTCAAAAACAATATGCATCACGTTTATTGTCACTGAAACTTTCATGCTTGTTCAAACTAGTGTCTATGATCTAGAAATACTGCTGTGAAAATAAAAAACAAGCAAAGTTAGGACAAAGGAATTGATGTTGTACAAGAACTAATATCAAGGAAACAATCAAAACAAAATTGTAAAAAGCTAATGATGGATTAAAACAAGACAAAAGAGTTGCCTCCAAATTCACGTCATCTCCATCAAGATATTTTGCCCTCAAGGGCTTCAAAAGACAAAATACAAACAGAATGTATTCCTATATTTGGATTATGGTCAAGTTTTTCTTTAACCTGATTGTATTATAAGCACCAGTTACAGTAAGAGACAGATATGATTTGGGAGATAAAACAATTCATACTGTGTAATGATTATAATTTTATTCTACTCACCAATGACACTTTTTGCAAATGATTTTTTCTTCAAAGTTGCCAGACCCAGGTCTCCAATTTTTACCAAACCAGTATTGCCATTTATAAATATGTTGTCACATTTTAAATCCCGATGTATGATTGGTGGTGTCCTTGTATGCAGAAAGTGTAGCCCCTTCAGAATTTGTCGGCACCAGCTTTTAAGGATTTTTTCTTTCACTCCCTTAAACCGCTTGAGATATCTATACAAATTCAAATTGAGAATAGAAAAAATTACCAGACCTAAACCTTGAATTTTTGTCCCTGTTTGTAAAAGAATTTTTTGAAAACTACAGAATTCACAAGCTAAATTGTTGTGAAAGCAAATTATTAAAATAAATTTGTATTTGTTAAGACAAAGTTACGTTTTAGATACCCTGCGAGCAGAGCCTTGAAGGAGGCTCTGCTCGCAGGGTACGTTTTATAATGCTTCTGTTGAATTAACGTTTCACACAAATGAAATTATAATATCAAAAAAACAACCATAACTATAACAAGGGTATACTTATATGCCTTGACAAACACACTTTATTAAAGGAGTCGAGCGACTTATCACATTAACTGATGAGCAGAAACTGAAAAACAAGAACACTAATTCAACTCTGTCTATGCCTTAAATGAATTTAGTTAAAAATTTTGGTTTGGACAGGAGACTAATTATTATGCTGTCTTTAGATTATTTAGATGATATCGATGTTCGAGTTTTGCGTAGTGGAAATTTCTTAGCTTTTCATTTTTGAGCAAATCTACACAATTTATTGTTAAAATTCTAATCTGCGTTTTAACATCGATTTTTTGCGATAAAAACTTATTAAAAGACATTTTTTCCCGAACCTACAAAGAATTACTATTTTTAGGTCAAAACAATTTTGCATACGAGGTAAAAATGAACTATTTCCAATTAACTTGAATTTGCTTAAAGCTCGTTGCTCCATTGAATATCAACAATTATGCAGAATTATAAGCAAAAGTAAGCGATTAAAACAAGAAGAAATCGTTTCAGTGCTTAATAGTAGACCCAAAATAAAACATAGACTCGAGAATGACCAAATGGTGAATTAAATGAATTTTTATTGATAAGGTACTCCGGCAACTAGACATTCTGACAATGTAATTAAAATCTAATTCAAAAAAATTGTTGTATACTGATTACTGTTCCCAGAAATGAGCGAATGTATTAATTCTAAGCTCTCGCGGCTTCAGAATCTAATGAAAGCATCCTCTTATCTTAGCAGACTACCGATTCAAATTTATTTTCAATCAGGATATCTAAACAACAAAACGACTTTATCGACATTTCAAACTGTTTTTAGATACACAGTAAAATCGAGGTCGCGCATTCCACTTTGCGTTCAAGGTGCAAAAGGACAACGTGAACTAATCAAATAACGCGCGTAAGTTTTTGAAGTCTCGCAAAACTCGACAAATTCGCCCTGAACTCGTCTTTTGGGATAAATCATTTATGGAAAAACAATTAAAAATTCACCCATGAAAAGAAGTTATAAACTTCAGCGGTACTATTTAAGTCTATACACTTGGGAGTTTTTCCACAAAAAGAAAAGCACGTGAAAGCGCTCAATGTTCTCCAATTAGCACAATTTATGACAGTGATAAATTTCAAAGAATTTTGTGCGTTTGCTTTGGCTTATCTTGAGTAAAAACATGACAAAAAAGCTCAGAAAACTGATCGAGGAACTTAGTTGAACCTTTGCTCGAGTACTTACATCAATTCAACCGAATAACAAAACTGAAAAGATATGAATAATTTCCATTTCACCAACTAAATATAATTTCTGCATTTCGCTAAAGAAAACTTACGTTTTTAGCGTTCCTGAAGTCATTAACTCAGTAACTAGAATAACTGACTTCTTATCTTTGTTTTGTTGTCGTTTTTCCCAATAATCGTGAAATTTCACAATGTTTGGATGCTGTAATTCCTTCAACATGTCTGCCTCTTCCTTGAACCGAGCCCGTTCTGCCCTAGAGTATTTATCCTTTAAAGAAAAAAACGGAAAATTAGAAACTTTTATCAAAACCTTAGGAGTCTGACCTGTACTTGAATTAACCTGTCAAAAGACAACAATGCATTTAGTATAACAACTTGCTTGCCTGTAGTTCGCACCACGCCACTGCAACGCCAGTTTCGGTGTCTAAGCCTTTGTATACTGTCTTGAAAGACCCTCTACCAAGCTCGATTTCAAACTTCAGAAAACGGCCATCAGGACTTACGCTTACTGCTTTCTCTTCAGCTTCCAAGTCTCGATCACTCGACTTTTCATTGCTTTTTTCTCTCTCAATAATTCGTCTTGCTGGTTTATTTAAATCAAAGTTAACAAGAACCAGTTCTACTTCCCTTTCATGTTGAACGATGTTCGGGTTTCCTTCAGGCTCGGCATTGTTCTCCTGAAACTGTACCGTTTTCTTAGCCTTTTCAGAGTTCTTACTTTCATCTTTAAGATTATCTTCCATTACGTTTAGGTAAGGACTGAAGAAAGTCAAAAGATTTATTCTTCAAAGTTCAGCCATGAGAAAAAGCTGTGTGCCAGTTGGCGACTGTAACACACGATGAAACCGAAGAAGCAAATTCCATAATTCACCAAGTTTCACATTTTACCCAGAGTAGTGAAACTTCCGCAATGACAGTTAAAAGTTTCGATCCAAAACTATCTTCTATAAGACGGCGAATTGTTCAGGAAACAACCTTGTGAGGGAAGGAATAGCGAAAAGGCCGTCCATTGCTACGAGACACTCGGCCAAATCACATATCCTTTCCTCAACTTCACTTCCGAATTTACCATAAAATACAAAACAAATCCACAAAAAGGCCAAAAGACTAGAATTGGGGACGGCCCCTTCTTCTGCGACCTCTTTCGCTGAATTAAGACGAATATCTTCACTTTTCTGATGGTAGACTACACGTAAACACTAATGAGAGAAAAAGTTCAACGGCCACACTATTTGAGCAACTTCTACGCGCATTGAACAACTGTCATCTATGGGGGAGGCAGACGGGAGGCTCCGCAAGTCAGGAGTTGTTGCTTAGCAACTCTTTTGCTGAGTTTGCGCAGTGAGTGTCACCCCACAGGAACAGGTTTTTCGAGTTTCTTCGTCCTTCCTGATTCGCTTGCCTCGTTTTTCGTGTGCTTCGTTTCAAGTCAAAACACCGGAGAAATCCTCGAATGAAGTTGTTGCCTTACCAGTAATTTATGCACATTTCTTCTATGGATGAACTTATTTTTTATTGTTATTCAAATACTGATAAGAAAACGCGAAATTAAAGATGAAAGCTTTTCATATTGCTGCTTTTATTGTAGAAGCTCTAAAAAATTTTGTGACCATTCTTTGATTGGGATATTAATTCAGATAAAAACGTCAAAATTCCTTTTTCATTTTTATATTTGTAACCTGCAATTTCTTTGCATGTGATAGGCGCATTCATTCAAGAATGAGTCATCGCCAATTTTCAAGCGTTTGGTTTTGCGCAATACTCCAATAGCAAATATTATTTTTTGAAACTTTCAAAGATTGTGCCTTGTGGCTGAATTGAATAAAAGCGGTGAGTTTCCTACATTTTTTTTTTACTTTTAATTCTTTTTCGGTTTTGCAGGTTGTGTGTTTCAGTTAATGGAATGAAAACTTTTGTTGTAATTAAAAATTGTTACAGTGATTTTGACTTGTCCTAAGCCAGCTTTGTAGCTCTTTCAACAGTCTTGACTGTTGGTTGTTAAGAGAATTATCTTGCCTGTTGGCATCGCAAAACTCGGATGAAATTAACTTTTTATGTATGCGAAAACTACTTATGATACAAAAATTATTAACATAATTGCGATTTATAAAAAGTGCGACAAAAATTGATAGAACATTTTTCTCCTTTTAAAATTAAATGCTCTATTGGCCCAATCAACCTTGGTTGACTTAATTTTCGAGTTGCGAAATTCTCTGTATCCTATATATAATTCTACACTCAATGAATAATTCAAGCACTATGTTCATGATGAGCCTTGACACCTCTTGAAATGAAAGATGTCTTGACTTTGTATGAAACGCTTTTACCGGTCTGTAAATACAACAGAACGTTTCAAATGTGGACTTGGAATTTAAAAAAGGCTCAGATTGTCAATGCCAATGGGTCTCAACGGAGCTACAAACCGGCCATTAATTGCAAAGATATTCCCTTCCGAATTAGGTGTATTGTCTGCAGACACACAACACACATTCTTTTTAGTGACCTGTGTTTCAAATGGTCTTTTTTGTAAAGGTGCAACTAAGCAACCTTTCTATGCTCACGAAATGCATAATTATGTTGAAAAGAGAAAGCAAATCATTGTGTCGATAAAAAGTGTCTTCAGTATCACGAGGATATACCAAATTATCATGTCCATATATATAAAGAAAAGTTTTAAAACTACACTTCAAGTGGCAAAATCTCTTGAAAGTGACTCAAAAGCATGGAATTTAATTTATATTCTATATAAATAGAATTTACAAGTTTTCTAAACGAAATAAGAATTAACTTCAATTACTTGGCTTGGTTTGGTTAAGTCTATTTACAAGAACTATTTAACAATCCTCTCAACTAATCCTTGATAAATAAAAATTGTTCACCAAATAATCAATATTCCAGTCACGTGAACAATATTTAAAAATTTAAAAACTTAACTTTGGCGTATTCCATTAATTTTTTTCTCAATGCTTTTTTAGTAATTCTAGTCTCTTTTGCCCAAAATTGGAGAAAAACTTTAAAAAATTGAAACAATTTAAAAGAATATTGGTTATTTATTTTACACGATGATGTTAAATTACGTCAACCCGCGGAATGCCCGGAAGTACTTTTAGCTCAAACTTTGAAAACTTCATGCAACGTATATATATTGTACCCGAATACTAATAGCAGGCTTCCGGTGCCCGGGCATTACATAGTTTTGAGTATGAAAATATTGACTCGTTGCCAGTTTGCAGTTTTAAAGTTTCAGCAGAGTTTTGAGATGACACTAAGATTTACACTCGTACTATTTTTATATCATTTTAGAAGAAGAAAAAACTAGATTTTAAGATTTAAGAATAAATTTCGGAGATTTGACTGTGAAACTCATAACTGACATAAGTTACACACGCAGAACGTTATAATAACTAGCAATAATTCACTCTGTATCTAGAGGAACTCAGAGTTATACACGCCCAGATTCAACTCTGTCACCTTTGGGAAACATTCTTTAAGATACCTGGGGCCCCGTTTTATGGAATAAATTGAAGAAAGAAATAAGATCAATTGAGTCACTAAGTGAATTCGAAGAACTAACAATTCATAAGATAGATGTCTCAACATAATTAGATACTGCATGCAGAACATGCCATCTTTGTAATAGTGGAATTCTATTTTATATTTTATATATTTTATACTTGTATAGTTTATATTTGATAGCCTAATTTAGATTTAAGAGTTAGAATTTATGTATAGATTTTATATATTAATTTCGTTTATTTTATTTTGATTTTACTTTTATTAGTTCTTTAAGTTAGTTTTATTGTCCACCGGCTATTAGAGGGTGAACCCTCAGCTAGAACGTTTTTACACTTAAATAAAGTTATCAATCAATCAATCAATCAATCAATCAATCAATCAATCAATCAATCAATCAATCCATCAATTCATAAGACAAGCATTGGATTGTCGTCTGGCAAACATAGTAAATTTTTAAATGTATTTATCTAAAACGTACTGAATTTGATACTTGTTCTTGAATCATATTTTAAAAAAATTTACATATCCACTGAACAAGATCTTGTACTTGTAAATCCGTTAACGTTGTACACAGGCAGTTCGATCTGTCATTCCGTGGCAGTTTAAAACACAGTTATGGATCGAGCCTCTTGAAACTTTTTCATTCCCTAAAATTTATTAAAAAGGGTCAAGTAAGCGGAAACAAGATTTGAAAAAACTCAACAAATAAGTAAAGAGGATGAAAAAACAGAAATTGAGTAAAGAGATTTTCTTCTTCAACAAAACTTTCTTACAGTTAATTACTCGCAATCGTAGAAACCATTAGTCCCATTCATTTTCCATGCAGGAAATACATGCACGTTTTGCTTTTGATTTAAACACTTGCAAAAGTTTCATCTTAATATACTGTTTCTTTATCTCTAGGCTCATTCACGGCGCGTGAGAATTGAAAACTCATACTAGCTGCTGGCAAAATATTTGATCACCTGTGGACCTAATGTGACGCAACTAAAAATTTCAAGATGAACTTCTCTTTGCTCTTCATTACCATTACGGTCGGGGGGTCATTATATGCTCCATGGGTAGAAAAAATCAAAGCAGTTAAGAACTAACTGCATAGGCGATATTACACTGACGCAATTTAGATTTTCATAAGTTTCTGCGGAATAGAAAGTAAAATAGCTCGTCTTTCTAGCCTTGGCTGGACATTTTCAACTTTATAATCAGCCTGTTATCAGTGAGAGACTTATAAAAAGAACTCGGTTAAAATCGTGTATTTCAATTAATGCAGCTCACTTCGAAACTTGATACACTGAGCGAGTCGTTTCTATTCCTTATACTTTGTAAATATTTTGTTTCTTTCTTGGGTTCCAATCAATCTTAGAAACTTAAACAAACTACAGTCCGTGACGGAGAATAAAATGTTTACCAACACTTCATTTGCATGGAACAGTATTTCATCTTGTGATGAACCCGTGACTGCCACGTAATCATCTCAATTGAGTAACTCACCACCACTACTTGTAGGAGATAGCGAGACCTACACAAGTATTAACATTATCATTAGAAAAGCATATTCAATTTGAACATGCGTAAAAAAAGTGCACCAGAAACAAGGCGGAAAAACACGCTTGAGTCAACTAAAAGCAAATTACTTCAGCTCTTTTTCTTTCGGGCTTCCTACTTGGCAAATTAAGTTAAAAAAAGTACAATTAGATACTCCGCGTGCAGTTTGTAAAAACGTTTTCTCTCCCAGCTGGGGGGAAACTTTGTTCACAGTTAAATTTCTCTCGATACCCCTGGTACAAGTTTCTAATGGGCAACAAAAAAAAAAAGAATTCCTGGTTGGGTTGTTCAGAGCATGCTTAACTTTGAGTTTGATCTTGAGTTACGCAAAACAATAAGGAGCAATTCCTTAGCAAGCCAAAGAAAAGCTTCGTGTTTCTTAAAAAATACTGTTCAGATTTTCCAAGGATTGAAATAACCTAATCTCAAAATTTCAGCTCAAAGTGCGCTTCTCTAGAACATGTGTCAATAATTCAACCCCTGGAAGTCAGTGCCAATCGGCTTTTGAACAAGATGTTAAAATTGCACTGCCAAATACCGCTTCCTTTATACATATGAGCCAATATCAGCTACACTTTTTTTAATAAGAACTAACTTAATAAGAACAGTGAGGCTCAAATTGCATGAAAAATTAGAACAAATTAAGAACAATCTGATGCTGAAATGAAAATGCTAAGGAAAAGAAAAACTTTTAAATTATGAGAATGGTGAAACGCAGCAAGCAATCGCACTTACTTATTGCGTAATACTAATAAACTCCGACTGTAACAAATACTGTGCAACAAATATTGTCGTATTTCCTTCAAAATTTGTACTCGGTAACTAAATATATTGAAATTACGTAGTTTGGCATGTATGGCATGTAAGAACAAAATAAGAACATTCTGAGCCTCAAATTGCTGAAAAAAATAAGAACATTGAGTCTGAGCAAAATTTTACTGGTT
>ERZ1740055.716-NODE-716-length-10054-cov-7.726573_pt1 | contig 10054 bp, 8 predicted proteins | sample MGYA00581747_ERZ1740055 | MGnify/ENA primary metagenome ERZ1740055 (study PRJEB43018, sample SAMN04849739) | marine metagenome | isolation source: floating plastic debris | place: Pacific Ocean | collected 2008-08-28 | study: EMG produced TPA metagenomics assembly...
AACAGCTGATCGATCAGCTGATCGGTTGCCATGGCAACCAAAAATTCCGCAAAAATAGCCGCGAATCCCTTGATATCACTACTAATGTGATGTCTAGGAAGTTTGTAATCTGCTTGTTGGCCTCAATAAGACGCAGTCCGTTATTTTGGAAGATTGCCATGTTTTTTTTTGATATTTTCTGTGGTTATTAGCGTTGTGTCTGTGATTGATAGTCCTTCGTCTCTGTAAAGTCCAGTGTTGTGTCGGAGTTTTTCTTGTAGTTGGGAATGTAAAAAACTTCTTACTAGCTCTAACTGCCCATGGCTACATCAAAAGTTCTGGTGCCTTTTTTATCCCAAGGTTATTGTTTGTATGTCAGGAATGTATTTTTTGCGTGTATGATGATGTTTCTTTCGTCATTGGTGATGTCAAACTGTAGTGTAGTAGTGATGCTCTCGGCAGATGATCTGCTAAGTACATCTGGGGTCCTGGCTTATACTTGACCTCTAGGTTGAAGCCTTGTAGCCTTAACAACATCTTCTGTAACCGACAAGGGACAGAGAGAATTGATTTTTGAAAAATAGTTTCCAAGGGCTTGTGGTGTGTTTCAACGGTAATTTTCTTTCGACCAGCGAGGTACTAGCTGAATCTTTCACAACCAAAAACAATTGCAAGACATTCCATTCCATTTCTATCTGTCCATGTTGTCTTTCAGTCTTTGATAAGGACCTTGGGGTAGTTGCGCCCAGGCCCGGCGGAGCCTTTTATGAAGTGGTGCGGAAATCAACCTCCAATCTTCACATTTACCATGGATGAGGTAGATTTGAGGTGAGCGAAGCGAGAAACTTACAGTTGGAGGTTTTGGGGGCGCTGTAAGCCCCCCAACCGGTTTTGAGGCAGATTCCCATAAAAATTTAAGATCTTCAAGTAAAAATGACTTAATTTGGCGCTTTTTGGACACTTTCGAATGTATTGTCTTGCATCAAACGTGAAAACTTACTCATTTTCATATTATTTTCATCCCTCAGTTTTTTCTAACTGACGGACCAAATCAAGATCCTCTTTTCTTCTATTCGCTAGATTATCCCTTTTATTTAGTGATCAGAAATTTTTGGCGAGAATAAATATATATTACGTCAAAAAATTATAGATTTAAAAAGAAAATTATCGTCAGAATTAATATTTCTGGAGAGGCAATGCAATTAAATCCATACGCTTTTATGTGGCAATTGCCTCACCGTGCCTCACCTTGACTTCGGGCCTGGCGGAAATTTGAATGAGCGAGCGAAACGAGCAAGTTAAATTAGCTGGGGGTTTGAAGATGCTGTAAGCTCCCCAACGAGGTTCAGGGGTGGATCCCCGGAAACTTTCTGATTCCACATACTATTTTCAAGTTTACTGAGTGATTTTGGGTAACTTTCATGGAGACATTTAGTTAATTTCATGTTTGCTTCATATAACATCTTATAAATCTCTCGTATAAAATAAAATAAGATGTTAGTAGGTGGCTCAAAACTGATTTTATTCTGTTTTTTTAAAAAGTATTTTACAATAATTTCAAATATTTTCTAGAGTTGTTTCCTGAAAAATAGATCCAACAAGATATTTCACTCTTTCTAGCAAAGTTTCGATCAAATTTCTCAAGAATTCTAAGATAAGTTTTTAGTAAAAATTAAAGGAGTTCATTATGATTGTGAAAAATATGTAGATATGGAGAAAAGGTTTCTTATACTTGGAACAAATAGAGAAAATTGATTATGGGCCGCAGTACTATAATAAAATTAAATATGCATAAATAGACTATAAAATATACATAAAACATACGTATTGTACTGGAGTGTTATCATACTGTTAATGAAGAATTTGTTTGTGTACATCTTGATCGAGCTGCAACAATTTTGCGTCGACGGTCAGTATGGTCGAATCGATCAAATCTTGAAAGACGAGTTTCACACTTTAAAACAAATTCATTGGCGATATCAATCAGATCCAATTTATCCGTTCGATCTTTATGAATATGGAGAAGCATAATATTATTTAGGCGTTCCTGTTTCATGGTAGACTGAAGGTAAGATTTTGCTCGTCTCATTGCACTGAACGAACGTTCACTTGTGGCATTCGTAGCTCCTGCAACTAATATTAGTTTCGCCAATCGTATTACTTGCGATACTAGTGGCTTCATTCCTGGACACAAGCTATGTAGGTACGTACGTATGGTAGAGAAGGTAATTTCACCATCAACGGGTGCAAAATTGCTCGAAAAGGTTTGGAGGTGTACTCTGAGCGTAGATTCGTCAAAATCGTCATTGTAAAATGCAATTACCTCTTTCAATTCATCCTCTTATTGTTCGTCAAGTACGGCCTTTAGTAAAACCTGCTCCATTTGAGCGTAAATCTTAAAATCTTCCTGCTCGAAACGATCATCAATGCAATTTATAACTGCATCAAGCGCTTCGAAGTAGTGTTTACGATATAGGTCTTTTGGAGAGTCATGCACGGCTTCTGAACCCTTCCCGTACCCAGAATAGCTTTCTAAAGACTTAGGAGGAGCTTTTCGTCTTGGAAGCTTTGGTTTATCCACATCCAATCGATTAGCATGTATCAAAATCTTATCCCAGAACATATTGAAACCTCCCTCGCTTCGAATATTTCTCAAATTGTTCACCGTAGCAGTTGCAGTGCGATGACCATCAACGGCAGACAAATCGGGATTCTGCAACGTTTTACTCAAGTTATCACTATGTCCTAAAATCAATTCACCTAAATATGCACCAAATATGTAATCAAATGTGCGCATATTCACATCAACTCCACGAATACGAGCCTTCATTTCTGTATCAGACACGTTGTCAACTGACCACTCCCATAAAGCTTTTAGATTATCGAAGTTATCAAGTATGCTTCTTAATGATTTTGCTCGAACAGTCCAACGGGTGGGACAAAGTAATGTGATGGTCTGAGTATGCTGTTGATCCTCATCTTCCTAATAAAGTAAAAAATATGATTTGAGTTTATTCCAATTTTTTCCAAATTTTAACCTGTTTCATTGATTACTAATTATGTCATATCATCGTATATTATCATATCAATCAGAAAAAAAAATGAAACATGCAAATATTTTGTATGCAGTGATGACGTAATCATTAACTAATAAACCGCTAAATGTTGTCAAAACTTGGCGATGGCCCCAAAATGAGATGGAATTTCGATAGGTGAAGTATGGATTAAAATGATATTTTGGGAACAATTGCGAATACTATGACTGACTGACAAACTTATGGAAAGATCCTAAAAAAGTGACAGCAAAAGACGATCCTGAAAAAAATTATGCTCCCACCTCACCCCACCCCAATCCGCCCAACCCCTCTCTTCATCATTAAGAAAAATATATATCACTTACCTCTTCTTTTTCAATAGCTTCTTTAATACCCTTCAATTTTCCATCTCGTTAGGGCAACTTTTTGATGAGTTTTGTGATTTCATAAGTTGTTTCCAGCGAGTTTTTCATCACTTTACTGGCCTTGATGGCGTCACCAACAGCTAAGTTCAGCGAATGTGTAAAACAATAAGTGAGTAAAGCCTTCGGTTCGAGAGACTTTATTTGCTGGCCACACCATTCTTCTCGCCCTTCATCGTGGAACAGCCATCGTAGCATTGTCCACGGCAATTCTTCAAATTTAGGTTATTTCGAAGTATTACATCCTTGATAACTGCTACTATTCCATCAGCATTTGCTACATCAAGTGAATGAAGACCGATGAAATCCTCGTAGCAGTTCAGTAAGTCATCTACCCAGCGTATACATAGTGTTAATTGGGAAATATTTGAAACGTCCGTTGCCTCGTCCACCATAATGCTAAAAAATTCTGCACCGCGTATCTCGGCACCAATCTCCCTCAATACCTGATGAGCCATCAGTTTCATCATTTCATTTTGAATTTCATGATGAGTATATCTATCTCCCTTACGATCTAACCATTGATATAAATATGGGTTTTCTTCAGCTCGTAGGTGATACAACTGGTTGAAATTCGAGTTCGGTTCACCAGCATTATCTCCACGTAAGGGTAAGGCTTGTCTCGCCAAAAATCGCACGTTAGACAAAATTTTCAATAACGCTTGCCGAGCAATAGACTTTTCTGCCGCATGATCAGCAGACAAGGATTCCCCAACATCTGCAGTACATTTGGGAAGAGTTTCTGTTCGTTCTATGGCTTCTTTATGACAGTCTGATGTCTCGTGACCCTTGAAACCTCTTCCGGGACGGGTTGCAACTTTCCAGTTACTATATCCCTCTGATATCCAACGTGGTTCAATATTTTGGTTTGCGATACATTTTTGATTGTACGCACGAATACATGTGAAGCAGAAGGCAAGGTCGCGTGGTTCATCATAGTGTATCCACGGATATTCATCAAACCAACCTTTTTGGAATGCAGTTCGTGTGATTTTCGTTTTCCCGAATTCACGCATCGGAAATTTCTTCTTTGGTTGGTTAGGAGTATCGCCTACATCAGGAACATTTTGAAATTTTCTTTGTTTTGAGAGAGACATTGTAAGTTTTGAAGATAAGCGACTGACTACCTCAATATATTTACATAAATGATAACCGTCTGCCGAAATATTCTAATTAAAGATTCTACCACGTGACAAATGTATCCTTATGTGATAAAATGTGATTGTTTGTCATATCAAGCAACCCGAATAAAAGTTCTTATTAGATTATATCCAATTTAATTTTAACGCTTGGTTGTAAACGAATTGATTATCGATGAAAAAAAACTTGAACGTCGACCATCTTTAGATCATATAAATTTTACTCTTGTATGCTTGTCTTCCAAATATTCACCAAGTAGATTAAATAACATGTGTAAAAACAAACACTGTTTTTTCCTACGAAACATGTCATTTCTTCCCGCGTAGCAAAATTGCTATGGTCAATGTAATTCATCAATCAACGCACCGTTGGTTGACTCAAAGATTTAGCGACAAACCTGTCTCAAGACTCAAGACCCTTGGGAATTCACATAGACAATATTCTCACGGAAAACTTGCATTGAAGCAAATCACTATTTTTTATTTTTTTGAAATTAGGAATTTTTTACAAATGAAAAAAAAATCATTTTCAAAAAATCGTATCTAGACTTGAAAAATGTGGTGCGGAAGATTCCGCACCTTCCGCACCCGCTCCACCGGGCCTGGCGCCTTGTTGGCTTTGCTGAAGCAAAGCAACTCCCAATCCATATTCACTCTCATCACAGTGCACTGTAACTTCCTCAGCTAGGTCATGATACTTTAGCACTAGGTGTTTGATCACCAACATTCGCACCATCTAAAATGCCACCTCATTCTGCTGAGACCAGATGAATTTTGCTTCTTTGGCAGTCAATTCTCTTGAAGGTTGTGCAAGCTCGGAAAGCCTAGGAAGAAACTTCGACAAATAGTTAAATCCTAATAGAATAAACAGTTCCTCCTTTGATGAAGGCTTTCGCATTTCCTGGTCTGCTTTTACTTTTCCTGGATCTAGTTTAAATCCATCTTTGGTAATCAAATGTCTCATGAATTTGACTTGCGATTTTCTGAGGTTTCATTTACGAAGCGGCCAAGTGGTGTCTAGAGTGTGGTCTCAAGACTGCTTCTCTCTTCCAGTTCAACCTGGTAAAAGCCACCTTTTGCATCAAGTGTACTGAACACCTTTGCTTTGCTTACTTTTGACAGTACCTCACCAAAGGTCGGCATCTCATATTTTCGACGTATGATTGCTTTGTTAAGATCTTTGGGGTCTAAACATTTCTCATCCACTCAATTAATACAGTGACCTTTTGAATACTTTTTTCTTCTCTAGATCGTTGAGTTTGGTTTCAACTTTTTCTCTTAGGGGGACTGGAACTCGCTGTTGCACTGCTGTCCGGTTAGCCTACTTGGTAAGGTGCCAGTCTACCATGCGGGAGGCTTGGGGTTGATTCCCGGCCAGATCAATACTCAGGGTCTTAAAGTAATTGATTAGAAGGTGCTGCCTTTGTTATAACATTAACAAATGGTTAGACCTTTGCGTCTTCTCAGATAAGGACGTTAAACCGTGGGCCCAGTCTCCCGACCCTCTGTCGGGGGACTTAAAAGAACCTATGCACATCTATTGTAAAGAGTAGGTTGGTGATCCCGATGTTGTGTGGTATGTCTCTTCTACTGGGAGCTTTATCAATATATAAAAATATTTGTGAGCCGCTATAGCGGACAATCTATATACGTCTCTCAACTGTCAGCTCAGTAATTGTAATTGAACATTTATATGAAGAAATGTGCTATATAAAATCAATGCGTTTATTTTATTTTTTGCACTGGTTTAACATTTGGTTTTTTAATAATTGAGGTTTTTTTAATGTGACCTAAACCTTCAAAAACATCCTTGAAACTGAACAGAATGTGCTCTGTGGTCAATGTGAATGAGCACTTTAGGATCCAATTCTGCTTTGAGGAGCCCCAACTGCTTACAACTTTCATCTGAAAGCGACGGTTTGTTTGGGTTGTTGATGAATTTTAGGTTTCGACGCTTCCCTTTTCTCTCAACTGTGAGGATATTCTCACCAACAGGATGCATTACAGTTCCGTCAAATAAATTTAACTGTGCTTTAGACTTGCTTAATGGAGGGTTCCCGCCAACTGTGTCAAATCTTTTAGACTAATCACGTTACAGTTGGCTCCAGTATCTAACTGAACTAATAACTGCTCTTTGTACTTTCTATCAACTATGATTTTAATCTTGGATGTCAACTGTTTTCCACGACCATTAATTGCTGTGATCTCCTCCACTTTTAACAGAGATTCATCTGAATCATAATCTTGTGTTTCTTCTGCTAAATGAACTTTGTCTTTCCGTGACTGACACATCTTTGCAAAGTGGTTCATTTTTTTTCAGATTCTACATTGTTGTCCATAAGCTGGACATTCAACTGGTTTAGTATGTTTCTTCTGCTGACCACCATACTTGCATTTAAAATTTTTGTTTTAAGGGTTTATGGTTTTTGTTTGGTTTGGGTTTACGTTTATCATGTAGTAAGTGCAGTTCCTCTTGCTCAGTTTTTCAACATTCTGTAATGATTTTAGCTGTTTTTGTGTTATGTCGCTTGATTTACACATATATAAAGCTTTACCCAAAGTTAAATCTTTCTTCCGTAGCTTTCGTGTTTACATCTCCTATTCCAATAACTAGTCTATCCCGTATCATTTTTTCACTTGTTCCCCATGATTGAACGGTAAGCCGCTAAAGGAACTGGCTGACTCTTCTTGTCAAGACCAATTACCACTTTATAATCTTGCAACTGCTCTTCGAAAACTTCCCAGTTGCTTGTTAGATCTCCTCGACAAACTTATAGCACTCGATACGGGAAAATTATAGCTACAGCTGTGGATATGAGGCTGCAAAGCAGAAATTTTGGAGTCTGCCATCTTCAACATGTGGTCAATGAATCAAACCGCATTTTTGTTTGATAACATGTAAAACTGCAGGTTTGCTTCTTTTCTATAATCGCTTTGACTGAGAATCAGACAATCTATAAACTTCTGGGCTCTTCCTCGCGCGCTGTAAAACTATAAAACCACTTCTGACACCATGTTTTAAACTGTACAACGTACCGCCATTTCGGTGTAATTAAACTCATTTTTAATATTCGAGTACTTGGTATATGCATCAACGTACTTACATCCTCTATTTCAAATATGTCATGAGCCAAATACGTAACATCGGTGATCGTAATGTCAGCTGAAAAACTAGTGGGGATAAACTAATATCATTTCGAGTTTCACTGTTAATTTTGCTAAAGAATTTTAATTTTAAAGTCCCCATATCACTATTTTGTTTATCTTTTAGATGAAAAGTAGAACCCTCTACTAATACTAAATTTCGAAAATTAAACAGTTTTTCGCGGTTGCTGTTATGTTTTTTGAGTGTTGAAACATGCAAATTAGACAGTTTTGACTTATCATTAATGCCATTATGTAGACTTGGTGTAAAAACGTAGGACAAGGTTTACTTGTGTAGCTTTCGGTTGAATATTAACAATGTCAGCAGAACAATTTCATTTGTTTATGGTCTAAAACACGGCCAAAACAGAAACTCAGTTTGAATTGCTTTGTTTGTCACATTTTTCCTTGTAAAAAACTAATGATAGCGAAGGACGTCTTACTGCTGCTACATCGCAATTACCAGTCCCACTACCGCTCAGTCGGTAATTAAATTCCAAACTTCTTTTAATTAAAAAGCATGCTTTAGGTGCGGAATTTTTCTTGTTTTTTTTGAATTCTGAATTCATCGATGACATTAGTTTTCATCTAAAAAATAAATTAGTGATATAAGGACTTTAAGGTTAATTCAATTTAATAAGGAGTATACAAGTATATTGACCAAAATTATCTCCACGACTCATAGCATTTAGGATCCTAAAATTAATTACAATTTACAAAAATCAAGTAAATTTCGACTACTGGTATTTATAATATCTGTGTCTCTACTATTCCTGTGACTTTATTTATTGGAGATTAAAGTATCATGAAAACAATATTAAAATTTTTTGGCAAATTACTATTTGTTTTAAAAATTAAGTCTTGCTCTGGACTTGTAAGAACATTGAAGTCGTCGCACAAAATAACTTTGCTATAAGCATTATATTTTAGAATGTATTACACATTCTTCGAGACTTATGAAAGCACCAAGGTCTCGTTTTTTTCTCTTGAAGAATTATTTGGAGGAATATAGACCGAACAATTTAAAGTATATTCTTCCAAATGAAAGAGAGATTTTCACCATAGAAATTTATCATCACTATAATGTAATATATGTTATCCCCTTCATTAACTCATCAACTTCATTAACTTCATTAAGCAATGCCACCTGAGTAGCTTCTAGCTTTAGTATGTTTTTTCCGAGATTTTGAAACATGTGTATAACTATATATGTCAATGGTAGTTTCTTGTGGTAGCCACGTTTCTACTAGGAATATAAAACTGAATTTGTTAATTTCATTTTTTTAAAAAAACAGGGGTCTGAAACTTTGTCAGACAAGCCATCTCTGTTCCAAGCACAAAAATGCGAGGAGTTAATTGACTGTCTTCTCAACATCAAAGTTAGAAGAGTAGACTGGGTATGAAACTACAAACTACAAAGAAGATTACGATGCTGCTATGTTTTATGTTTTGTGCTAGGTCACGGTTATGATCTTTTGTTCTAGGTGTGATGGCTTGTCAGAACGTTACCCGTTTGCTCATTTATATCTCAAAGCCTTTTTTAATTTGTGCAGGGTCAACGCCATATAACAGTAGGGAAAAAGAGAACAAAAGCGGAACAAAGAAAGCCGCCACGTTAATTTTAATGTTAACATTGAACTTGAAACGAATTAATCCTTAGAATCAAAAAACCAGTGACAGAGCTAAACTCTAGCTGCAAAATATAAATGAACAAAAAATAAATAGATAAATAAATAAATTGATTAATCAATCAAGTAATTAATAATTTAAATTATGTGTATACGTTTATATACGTTCATAAAGTTAATACTAGATATCATAACAATTGAATGTAGTAAAATTAATGAGAGAACTCTGTGATTGAGTTTAAACTTTGTTATTACATTTGTGGTCAGTTGTATTACAATTGAGGGTTTATTACATATGTAGCTTTGACACATGTCACAAAATATGGTCATACTGTATATGGGTGTTTCTGGTGCTGATATTCAATAACAATAGATATAAAGCCCGTTGTTAACAGTTAGGCAATGCATTGGACATATGCCGGCATGATTATCTAATGACTTTGAAGGAGTTGGTATTGATTAATACCATATTCCATCGAGCTGGCATCGTCTTTCTCTAGCGATCATCAACAATGCTATTTTACAATATAAGTTTGAGTAGGAGCGCCATCAACATAACCAAACAAATTTTTGTATTCTTGTAGTGGATCATGTTGTGTGCTAATAAGGGGAAAGTGAAAACAAACATTTGCCTAAAGCGAACATATGTTGTATAATTCTAAAGATTTTTTTTAATCTTTATCGGGATAATTTATTTGTCGCTATAT
>ERZ1740055.717-NODE-717-length-10045-cov-7.798999_pt1 | contig 10045 bp, 6 predicted proteins | sample MGYA00581747_ERZ1740055 | MGnify/ENA primary metagenome ERZ1740055 (study PRJEB43018, sample SAMN04849739) | marine metagenome | isolation source: floating plastic debris | place: Pacific Ocean | collected 2008-08-28 | study: EMG produced TPA metagenomics assembly...
GTATGGTATGGTATGGTATGGTATGGTATGGTATGGTATGGTATGGTATGGTATGGTGTGGTATGGTATGGTATATAGTATGTTTGCCCCTGCAAAATTATTATTTGAGGCGGCCATTTTGGTGTCTTTTCATGAATCTCAAAATGTTCTGCTTATCGGCCACGGGACACCCAGCCCAAAGCATGGAATTTGGATTGCGTTCTACCTTCTACGCATTTATGTGGCAAGTGTTTTCAAGTTATTCAAGCTCGCAACGATGTAGGGTAGAACATAGAGCGCTGTTACTGAATGAATCCAAAATAAAACTTAAGCAAATCAAACTTATTTGAACCAGAGCGTGTAGGGCTTGTGTGACCTCTTAGCGAAGTTTTTAGCTGATCATTAACTGTTCAACATTTTGTGTCAACGTAGTAGTTTTTTAATATTTGTAAGTTAAAAATTAATGAGTCTATATATAGTAAAATTTCCAGAACAAAATGTAGCATGTGAATAGCTAGCTCCAAATTTTGCATTTTCCAAACAACAAATATCAAAAGTTTTTAATTATTACATTATATCTAACTAAAAAAAAAATTAAAACATATTAGTCTTTTATTTTTTTAGCTAGCAGTTATTTCTTTTTTGTACATTTCAAACTCAGTTGTAAATAAAGATGTACTAAACATTCAACAGATGAAATTCCAACCAGAAAACACACAAAAAAGGAACATTGTTTATTTGGTAAACGCGTCGTAATCTTAAAAAACAACCAAAGATAATTTATATGTACGTAATTATAATCACACAACTCACCACTTGGTTGACACCGCTGACCATATCCTGGAACTGTCACAGGTATGAACCTCTGCGGGCATTTTTTGGCACAGCGATAAAGACTCGAACGTGGCGCTCCTTGTTTTAACCCATAATAACCAGCAGTGCATCTGTCACAGGAGATACTGCTTGTACATTTGTCGCAGTACGGAACACCATAGCTACATCCTTCAAAGTCCATGGAAAATAAAGCAACAGCATAATTTAATAAAGCGGAAGATATATTGGAAGGAATATATATGGACTACACACAAAAACTCTTTGCTGAATTAAAAGGGTAAAGCTACCAACGTGGCCATAGTGTCCAATATAGTGCATGGCTTCAAGTTGGTTACTAGCACGTTTGTGCTATCTTTACTTGAGTTCATCTTTATAGCCACGTCCCACGAGCATTGCGCTTTTACCATTAGAACAAATTAGAGAATTGAAATGAAATTTTAGGTTTAAGGTTAGTTTTCAAAATAACGATCATATTTGAAAGGCTCTGTAGCTATCCAGTGTGTTACTTATATTCTTATCATTAAGAGGCGTTAGTGAACTGTAGACTGACGGAATACTGAACGTAGAAGCTGAAACAGGCGGATCACCAATAGTTGGGGTATTTCTCACGAAGAATATTATTTAACAAGAACAAAACGAGTATACGTTTTTGTCGAGGGTCAAGGGTAATTGTCTTTTCTTTTCTTTTTGTTTCTTTGTTTGATTACAAACTTTTAATTTTGCCTAAAACCCGGTTTTTCATTTTAAAAAATTGTGTATAGTTTAGAACTTACAAACTTTAGAAAATTCTATGTTACCATAACAATTTGTCACTTGATTTTAGTGCACAAGTAAATAACTAGGTATGATATCTGTGTATCAAATTTGGTTGCCATACATCGTTCGCAACAAAAAGTTTAAAATTTCCTTCTTTCAAATTTCGGGTTACTTTGGACTTTCTTATCCTTGCAACCACTCATTTCGATTGCAACAAATAATTTTATACAAAAAATAGATATCATGAACTTCGTAATTGCCACAGAATTTGATCTAACTCCTAACAGTTTCGTAGTTGCGGCCAAACATGGCCTTTTAAGTTGAAACTATCGGTTTTTAACAATTACGTTGTAACCATAGAATCGGAACACGTGATATTTGCACACAAGTTAAAAAACTAGATACTACGACTTTGTAACAAGTTTGGTGTTCGCAGCTCACGTAGAAGGAAAAATTCCTAACTGCTTACTCAATTACTCAGCAACCAGAAAGGATTTTGCAATGCTGTTCTTTTCTTTCACCTAGCTGAATGATTCAGTTACTAGAAAATAATATTTGCTTTATGGAAACAAAATTAAATTAAAATTAGAAGTAATCATAGATACGTGAGTGCGTCTGATTTGTCCTTAATAGCTCAAAATGCGCTGAGAATAAACATTAAACAACCAACAGAGGTTAAAAAAAAAAAACTTTTAATTTCTCGATTTCTAAAACATGTCTTTCTTCCGATAAAAAGTCTTGCGATCAGCTTTAAAAAACTGATCTGTTATTATGTAAAGATAGCTGCGGCTGCCTGTGAACATCAAGATTTACTGTTGCGAGTTCGATTCTAGGTTTTTTTATATCATTACAGTTTTTCAAGTACATTAGGCTGGCTTTTCTAGTTAGCCAATATTTACCGACCGGATTGATGTTTTAAAAAGATCATCATAGAGTTATTTAGTTTAGTTGATCTGAATGTTAGAGCAGTTTAATTTTAATTATTGAAAGACACTGATCTTAAGAAGAAGGACTAACTAATCCAGAATATTACCGTAAAAATACGGGAAACTCTCATAATAATCCTATTTGCTCTAGCACACGTTTCATCTCTAATCTCAAAGAGAAAAAAGTAATACTTGCTCACTGTATAGGTGAAACACTGCTGACGTGTTTATTTATTCAGCATTGATTCTTTATAAATCCTCTATCAAATCTACATTATCGAAGCATGAAACAGGTATTTAACACTTTATTTCTTGATCTAGTGACCAGTATCACTTGCTTTAGCTTACACGTGCATCGAGCAGTGGAATACCTATTATTTGTACAAATTAGGTCGGCATTTACATTAAATCGCTGAGCTGCATTCCTTTTATAAACCTGTAATTAAACTAGAATACATTTATTTGTTTCCTAAAACGTGTGTTGTATCAAATTTAATGCAAGCTGTTTAAACCGATCGGATTTGACCGTGAGCACAGGAAGTATTTCTTAAGGCCCACACACACTAAAAGAAGACATTTCATGGCTGGACTCGAAGTCGTATCCTTAGAAATAAACCTAAAACAGGATAGCAAAAGGTTTTCGCTTTAGTAAGTTGTAAAAGATACAACTATAACAAGCGCATTTATAAAAATTATGTCTCATAATACATTTATAGATAAAACAGTGCCATAAAGTGTATACCTGTATTTTAACAAAGTGTTACTAGAAAATGTTCGCATTACTTAACTAACATATATTAAATACCTGAGTAACGACGGCGACACATTCTGTTTTGGACCATATGACCTTGCGGACATTTACGCACGCAGCGAATCCCGATATCCCGCGCAAGCCTGTTGTATCCTGGTCTGCAGCGGAGACAGTCGTACTGATCACAATTTTCACAGTTAGGCATTGTCCAGCACCCTAAAATGGAGATACCTCAGTATATGAATGCAATAAAAACTCTTGAACGTAAAATATGATGATAAAAAGGAAATATTTCTTTACAAATAGGATTCTTATGTTTCGTCTTAGAGTAATTCAATAACTAATGTTCATTATATTAATATTATGCAATTATACTAGTAATATACTCGTCTGGTTATTTATAGATGGGAGCAACGTAATGAATCGCATTAATATCGCATAGGGTTTCAATGCAACTCATTTGGTTGAGCGCGGCCTCGTGGTCATTTTTGCTGTTAAACGTATTTTGTATATTCATTTTTTTGACATTTCAGACTTTCCGTTTCCACAGCACGAAATACTTGCTGGTTACATTATAATAGTATGGAAGTTATGAAAAATAATCAGTATAAATTTACGAGACACGTTCACTACGTACGACACTTCATTTCGTGATATATACTCATTGAAATTGCAGAGGTTATACAACAATTTAAGAGTGACGTTAGGCCTTTTTTCCTAATGTTCTTTTTAAAAGATTTAATACACACTCTTTTTTATAAGAATCATACTTTTTTCCCCGAGCCTCGCAATTTTTAAGATTTTGACATTGTGAGCCTTATATAATTTTTAAGTAATAGTTTCAAAATAGGTCCTCGTTTTGTCGAAGCAGTGAAACCAGAGTGGTCGAGTGATCGAGCCTCAGTATGATTCTTAAAAAATTCTTAAAATTTCCGAAATCTGAGCCTCATGATTCTTACAAAATGGATTCTTATAAAAAAAAAAAAAGTGTGTGTTCGAGGTCGTTTTCCTGGTAAGGAAAGCGAGATTTGATTTGTTGTATAAAAGTACATTTCCAGGAAACTAACCATCAAAGTGCAGTTAGAAATGTCATTCTTTATTATATCTTTTATCTTTGAAATTAAAATTGTGTACCATTTCTTGTGTCTATGCATCTCTTCAAAAGGTTTGAATTGTTGGTTTGGGGTAGGAATAACCTTCGCCATAAAAAAAAAGTCTGATCAAAACTTCCACAGCTTTGAGAAAAAAAAAGTTTGAGCTCTTCTCTGGATGTTTTTAGTTTCAACTTTGGTAGGAAGATAAAGCTAATAATACAGCTATTTGAGACTCAAATGGTCTTGAAGTAACATTGAAGATTAACCTCACACGAGGTTATCCTCTTTAGTTTTACAATCTCGTGATTGCGTGGGTTGATCGTGTTTAACTAAAGAGGACCTCGCAAGTGCCGCTATATAATTATTCCTGCACATTTGTTGTTCGTTAAAAACGTATACGCATTTACAAAGACCCTTTCCGAACTCGTTTTACTATTCCTTTAACAATACCTCTATTGTTGCACCACTTTGTAACATAAACTCGGAACAACTACAGAATACCCCGCCAATATTGTTCTTGATTTAACTGCGCATAGTATTTTCATGTACAGTACATAAATTTGATGACAACATAGTAAGGCAAAAAGGAATCATTTTCTAAACGTTTGACCCGATGTGGTTATTGAAGAATACTAACATGTGTATTTTCATTTGATCTCACTACCTGGTGGTGTTTGTAAAATTCGACTAACTTTCCTATTTAAAGCATTAGCTAGCTAATATTGAAAATGGAGTCTATGTTTAGTAACAAGAATTTCTATTATAACAAATTTTATATGGGAAAATTTCAAGGTTTTTCGCGTAAAATACAAAACGTCTGCAAATAAATGTTTCCTCAAACAACAACATTTTCATATTCGTAGCACCTACTTTGGACGAGGCGTCCCCCCACAGTAAATAATGTGCTATGAGCCAGGTTGCACCAGAGGCAAAGAACAAAGACAAGAACTTTAGATACCGCCAGTACTTGAGCCATTCTGCAGCTTCACTGAATTACGACAAAGCTTCTATGACTTTCTCTTCATTGTCATAAACTGTCTCATCACCTCATCCGTCCTGTTGGTTTCATGTTAAGAGGTGGAGCATGTTTTTTGATTGGCAGATTCCTGTTTTAGACATTAAAAAGCTGGTTATTACCAATTTCCTACAGCTACGTAAATTTGGAAAACGTTCTGCGTGTCCCATAAAGGAAACTAGTGTTCTATCTCTTTATATACTTATAATATACGTTGTCACTTTGAAGTGCAAATTTCCCCTTGGGACCCCCGGCTAGGTCAGGGCATGGCAAACGGAATTCATTCATCTGGATTGCTCATTTGAAATCACAAAGAAAGCATAAGTCAAATTTATATTCAAAGATGTTAACGTGAGTTAACGGGAACTAAAGCAATGCATCCAATTATCTGGATTTTGCTTTTCGCCTCTCCGACTTTTAAGATGATTACCTGTTTTAATCCCTCAAATGACAGTCGTAAAGGTAGGAGCAAACTCACGATTTCCCTGCAAGCATATTGTTCATTCATAAGACACCTGATAGTCATTAAGATCAAAATCGTCAGAGGCAAAAAGTTACGTTTTTTGTTTGTTTTTGCTTATTTTCTTAAGTTTTTGAACTTATCATAAACCTTACTTATTTAAAAATGAAGAAATTGAAAATCGTGTCGTGTAATCATCTTTAAGTTTTTGCTAGTATCCACAAGGCTTTGATTCTAACGACCGCTGGCTTTGTAGGTTCCTTCTTCAGCACATGATAAACAACATGCATAAGACCAGAGTTAATTTTAATAGATATTTATGATAACCCACAGTAAATTATGTTAGCTACCCATATCGGTTACGAGCTCTAACATTACAGATTTACAATTTACAATTATTATAGCGTGACTTTTCATTACAAAAATTTATATAATTAACTCACAAAACAGGAATGATTTTTTTAAAACATTTAAAAATTCTCTTTTCTGTTAACAAGCCGTCAACAAAGTAACTTTAATTATCCGTGAATTGCGAGATGATTGATTAAACTCACTGGGCACTTATTATATAAAGCACAGTCTCAATTCTTGTTTAATAAAAACGCTACATTTGTTGAATGTTTAAGAGCGGCTCGATAAGAATACGATGGAAAGTGGAATAAAAGTGATAAGGCTGGTGGTGACCGATTTCCTTCCAATTCATAGGCCTGGATCACTGTCCGAAACAAACACTGTATAGCCAAAATGACGGATCTTAAATACAACCCATTCCAGAGTTATGAAATTTATTGAATTTTGATACTTTTTTGTTTTGATTGTTTTTTGGTGAAAATTTTATATTTTTGCTTTATAAGTTTCAAATTAAACAAAAGGAATGATTTAGCAAGTTGATCCCAAGTTAGGCCTTCCTCTATGAAAACGCCCACTAATTTAGAGTGAAGAACTCGTTTTATACTGTTATCACCTATTCTTATGTCAGGATTGCGATCAATGTCTTATAATCTTTTGAGAGAACCGATTAGCCTAAATTCTGTCTTTGTTAGATTTACTGACAGTCTATTTGTTGTTAGCCATTTACTTATATTTATTCTAGGTCTTCATTGAGAAGGTTTCAATCACTGTAATGTCTCTGACAGCCAGTTACATTGGTGTCATCGGCAAATAAACCTGGCGTTGAATGTTTCAGACACTTTGGGAGGTCGTTTATAAATAAAAGAAACAGAAGAGGTCTTAAAATCGATCCTTGAGGAACCCCATAATTGATGGAATGTGGTTAATACACTTTTGTGACCTACCGTTCAAGTATGATTTGAAGAGAGCCAAGCTAGTGGCCTGAACTCCATACAGCCCCAGGTTTAATTTCTTAAAAGAATTAGGTTAACAATAGAAAATAGAATCAAATGCCTTTTTTAAATCAAGGTGCAATACCCATTAATTAGTCCTTTGTCCATATTAAGGAGCCAATAGTCAGTTGCAAAGAGCAGTGATCTAGAAGTAGAATGTAAGGCTCGAAATCCGGATTGAAATAAAAATATAATCGATAGTACAAAATTCTTTAGAATATTTTGGAAATAACAGTAGTATAGAAATAGGTCGATAATTATCAGAGTCACACTTATTGACTTTCTTATGCGGAGGGACGACTCTTGCAATTATATTTTCTAGTCATCTGGGAAAATACTTCTCTTAATTACCTTGTTATAAGTAAAGGTTAGTGTTGGTGCACTAGTCAGTGTCTTTGGTATCAGTTGGACTATATATACTCTGTAAATATTCTCTTTTTGCATTTGCATTTTTTATTTCTTTGGTAACTCTTTTATAACCATCCCAATAATTATACGGTAGATCCTATACATGGCCGTAGCTAAGATTTTTTCAGTTGGGGCGCACGGCAAGTCCTCTGAGATCTTAAGAGAGCACTAATAATCTACCAAAAAATACCGTATTTCTTTGATACGCGTCCATGCACCGAGGAACTATGTATGGGAAAAAGTGTTGTAGCATAACTTAATTCCTATCAAGTTCTATCTCTCTGTTTTTTAGTCTCCAGTTGTTAATTTTTGGAAAATTATTGGTGCGGTAGCGTATCAGATATAGTTTGATTTAGTTTAGTTTCATTAATTGCAAGGATATCAAGCAGTTTATCTTTCATTAAAGGTTGTAATTCATCAAAATGTTTAACTAAGCTGTTTATATTTAAAAAAGCAAGTTTGCTATCCCTGCCTCTCGGGTTAAATGGCTTAACACAATTATTATTGTCGAGCAAGTTAAGTGGAGCAGTGGTGACAATACGAACCTTTACTTTAAAGGCTTTAGCAACACATGTTTCAGAGCGACGGCAAAGTCAGTGCCTACAAAAGACTGGGAACGAAGGTTCCGTCTGTTGCACCAAACTAAAATACTTTAGCAAAGGCGGGAACTGCACGGGCGGGCGCTGCGCACTTCCTAGTATAATTTAGAAGATCCCCAGCAAAATTTCGCCCAATATTGATTTTCGGTTTTTTGCTAAACATGAATAAGTTACAAAATATTATGGAACTATTTTTGCTAAGCTCCGTTGAAAATATGCTGTCCTCTATGATATCTACCAGTCAAACAGAGTAGGAGTAATTTTATTTTTCCGTCTCGTGCAAATCGACAGATTTATAAATGACAAATCCTTCGCACTTGCGAAATACGGAAAGAAACTAAGCAAACTACAGGGAAAAATTTTGGAAGCGTGGGAGCTAGATAAACATAGCTGAACCGGGACAGTGATTTTCAATTTGCACTATAATTATGAGCATTTAAACTTAACTCTTTAAGAATTAGAATAATATCTTATATAATTTATCGTCTTTTACAAGAATATTTTATCTCTTCCCTGATGAAGACCGAGTTTGAAACGTCGGCATTTTAAAGATCAATATACGATTTTAACCTGAGTAAGTGTTTGTTCTATAGTATAATATGTCTCACATTCCAAGGTTTTGTAAAAAATGACTTATTTCCTTTTTAAAAGCCCAAACCTTGTTAGAATTTTAATATATCTAAATTGGTTTTTTGATTTCGTTGCACTCACTTGTTCCTTCGCGGCCGCCATGATAATCAACTGACAATAGTTGACAAACTTCACAAAACCTTTTTTAAAACAATTAAAGCAAATATTTTACAATTTCCATCCAAAAACTTCAATTTAATGATCTTTTGTTCTTATAAAACAACTAGAAAAAAAAAACAGAGTAAAATTAAGAAATTTGTTGTATAAAAACAGCAAATTTTACTCACGTTTCCTATGCGACGCTATGTCAACTCAGTCCTTTTGACGTCTGCGCGGAGCTAAGGGAAAGCGCGCGAAAATTCAAAACTTCTACCAGAAGCAAAATTTGTCACTGCTAAAAGTCCCTATATTAGCTGTAGGCGCAGCGCTTAGAGGTCCCTTTCCCAACAAAATTGTGGTTGCACAGTCCCCAAGGTTAACAGGAAATTTTCGAGCTGACGAAATGTTGGCATTTTCTGAAAATCCTGCTGTGAGTATTTCCTTACGTTGGGGTTTTTACAACACCACTGCGGTTTCTGTTTGTCCTCAAGAATTTGATGAATTGTACAGCAAGTAATGCCGATCCTTTAGCATATAAGTAAAGTTTGCTGCCGTTCAAACAGGAACTGTCAATCACAGAGTTATATCAATATAATTAAAACTGTGTTTCTTAGTTATCGATTTCAGCTCTGAATTTACGTAATCTAACCTCGCTGATATATCGACATCTTAGATTGCTATTTTCGCTCGTGGATATTTCTCTTTAGCTTTGGTTGCTAAACTTTTCATCTTTGTTGCACAAGAGTTTGCAGTATCGGTTGCTTACAAATCATTTGTACCATTGCGTGAATAATAACGCGACTGGGATCAGTATTTACATTTATGTTGAAGGAGTTTGTTACAGAATCTAACTTACTTAAATAAAGGAATAGAAAAAAGTATGTAGGCTGTTGTTTCTTTAAAAAAAACAAGAAATCCTTAAATACAATTCAGAAAGAACTAAAAATATTCAAAAATTGAGAAAATTACAAAATTTAGTCATTTTTTAACCTTGGTAACCATGGTAACAAAAGAATTGTAACGTTATTAGTGGCTGTCTTTCCACTAGCTTCAAATTTTACTAAGTAACTTTTTAAGTCAAGTTTTTTTTTTCTTTCTACTTAATTGATAAGTCTCTTTACACTACAGATATGACGGGTTTCATTTTGCAC
>ERZ1740055.718-NODE-718-length-10045-cov-7.692092_pt1 | contig 10045 bp, 6 predicted proteins | sample MGYA00581747_ERZ1740055 | MGnify/ENA primary metagenome ERZ1740055 (study PRJEB43018, sample SAMN04849739) | marine metagenome | isolation source: floating plastic debris | place: Pacific Ocean | collected 2008-08-28 | study: EMG produced TPA metagenomics assembly...
AGAAAGCGCTTTCATGCAGCAGCTAATTTTTGATATACTGTAAGAAAAGCTACAATTTTCATATCTATAAAAAGCGTATGATTCTTTTCGTATAATTTTCATATGCATTTGAATGCAAAAGCTATGAAAACTATCGAACAGTTCTATAAATGTTGTGGACGCTAGATCTAAATCTATTTACTTCAGTGTCTAAAAAGTGCATTAGTGAACGGTGCAACAAAGGGTGTGTAGTATCTTTGAGGCTCTTACGTGTCATGTCAATTAAAAATTAAAAATTATCAAAAACTTTACGGTTTTCACGTATAAAATAAAGGGTGTGTACTTAGATAAGTGTGCTTTGTATCCCATTTACAAGTATTTATGAAATTAGAGTTTTGGAAAACGTGGCCAAGTAAAATGTCTGTTTGTGGGTTCCCACGCTGATTCTATTTTTTGGACTGACCTAGTAAAGAAAGCAAACTACGTATACTATCCATTCATGATGGTTGGGGCAGCTAAAACTATCATGAACGAATGGAAGTTTACCAATACTTAAGTGTTTTTCAACCTTCTCTTTTAAACAAAGGATTTTGATTACTATTTTGCAGTAGAATGGCCGAAATCAAATGTACGTGTTCTTCCTCTGCTTTCATCCTTCTACTCAACACTGGCTGTCCTAAGTAGAACTTTGTTTTGCGTGCTCTAAGGTAAAAGTGGGCGGACGTAAAAATATCAAAATATATCACTCGCAAGTGATGAAACTCTTATCGTTACAAATCAAGTTTATAATTTTGATTAAAAACTAAAGAAATAGAATATTTCGTCTAACACATTTGTACTCATAGTAGTTATACTCACCTTTACTCTCATCGGGCGTCCTTCTCGAATTTCCTGACTTTGTCCGGATCTGGAACGGTCTGGAGGTGAAATGTCCCTCAGTGCCATCAATAAACTCTATAGTTATAATAAGTTCCCATATATTTCTTTCTTCTACCTCGGCTTTCTCTAACCAGTAGATCAAGTCTCCTGATGGCGTTTTATACACGGAGTCCAAGTCCACGGAGAAGTGAGTTCTGTTTGGTTCATGATCATCAAAAATGACTTTCAGCTCCACCGGCCCTGTATAGGTTAACCCAATAAACACATTCTGATTCACTGTTACGGTTATACTACTACAAATGTATCATCAACTACCAGAATGTAACAGCTAGACAACCAGACGAAGAGAAATGCAGATAAGCAAATAAATAAAAAAACAGACAGCCAGCTAGGCAAAGAGCCGAGACGAATAAATGGTTGAGAGATGTCTGGATAGATAAAAAGATAGGTTGGTAAGTAGTTATTTAAGTAAGTAGGTAGATAGAAAGATAGATAAATAATAACTTGCTAGGTAGCTAAGCAGGTTGGTTGGTAGGAAGATGGACAGACAGACAATGAGAGTGAAGAATTCTTGAACTGACGTTTTGAACTGTAGTCCTTCGTCGGAGGAAGAAGGGCTATAGTCCGAAAAGTCAGGTCAAAAATTCTAACTACGGTGTAGAACTTATCTATTTGTAAAACTGTTTCTGTAGAAACACCGACTCAGCATTCATTTATGAGATACATACATATAGATACGAACAAACGTAGATATACACCTACATAGATACATAGCTAGCTATAGCTGGAGGAATAGCTTGCTAGCTAGAGAAATAAATAAAGTGCCGGGAAAAATAGATAGATATCTCATTTTATTACCTAAATGCTATCAGCATACCGATTCTTTTATTATGCTTCACTTACCAATAGTATCATGAGTTCTCTTAGCGGCCTCCAAACACCTGCGTACGTAGCACTTGACGCACCTAATCTGAGCTTGCGCAGTGACTGTCATGTTTACTTTGGAATTGACTAGCCGATGTTCAAATCCCGTTGATGTCTTTCGAGTTTTTTTCTGGTAAATACCTTTTAGATTCTTAATATCAAGTACTACTGGAATTGGATCATCCCCTTCAGTGTCACACACTAAATCTGACCCACTGAATGTTGCCTGGCTTACTACTCTTCCTCTTGGAGAAAAGGTTTCAAAAACAATTTCACTGTTTTTACCAAAGTATTTTGGCGCTGCAGCTGAAAGAACAGATTCCTCTATTGAGTTAGTTGTCGCCCCACTGACGCAAATTTCGCTATATAGCGACACTTTGGTCTGTCGGGCTTCAGTATTTGGATCCGAACTTGATGGACCTTCCCAGTGACAGGATTGATTAAATAGTTTTTGTCTACTGTGTTGACTATTTGACGTTTTAGTGTCCTTTACGCACCATCGTTGAGAGTCAGGTAGGGGCTCATCAAAAATGTCTGAAAATATGGTTCCTAAAAAAGAATTTTCCTCCAGTGGTTCTGAAACAGAAGATAAATACTTAATCTCAAATCTAATTCATTAATTCATTACATGAAGTAAAAATAATCTTTGTCAAATGTATCCGAGTTGGCCAAAATCCCACCGGAAAAATATTTAGGAAAATTACAGGTCGTTGCCAAGAACCACACACATATGGGCCATGCAACAGGTGGATCATGCTATGATGCACTTTTGCAGTTAATATAGGGTCTCCAAATGAGGCAAAGAAGGAAACAAACAGTAGCTGTTTGTTTCCTTCAATGCATTTTTTAAAAAAGCATAAAACTGACTGCCACAAGTGTGTTTTCAAAGCGCTATATAATACGGAAATGACGTGTGCAATATTGTTGGGTGTTTCGACTGCTTCTCGGGTTTTCACTGATCTGGTCTCGAATTCTCCCAAACGATCCCTTTGGTTTTCACCAGGCTATGAAGACACGGAAAACATATTTTATTTCTTAATTCAAATAAAATGGTTTATAAACTTAAAATTAAAATTGAATGATACATGAAATTGAAAAGGAAACTTTTTCAAATTCTATAATCACGTTCGACGAAGAAAAATGCAATTCTAATTTTTTGCTGTATGTTGGGTGTCCTATGAACACTATGCAGAACATTTTGAGATTCGCGAGGGGACACCATATTCTCTATCTTCCCCAGACCCTACCCCATATAGTATTTTCAAAAGCAGTCGCATGACTCGGTCAGGACACTGGAACAAAGTTAACGTTTTATAATTTTGGAATTTCATACAAGCTTCGTTTTGCTTTCAAACCATCTTTTAGTGCAGATAATTAGCTATGAACATTTTTAAAAGATATGTTATTTATGCTCCTTGTATTTGTTTCATCGAAATCTAATAGAACTGTAATGAGTTGATTTCTAACACGTGCAAACATTTCAAACACGCTTGATAGAATTCATTTACAACTTAAGTGGCTCTATTCAAGCAAGCGTCTTGAACGCATTTTTAAGTCTGATACCTCTAGTCACTATCAGTTATTTTATAAAAACTACACAAATGCAATGGTTGCTCATTGACTAAAACGTTAGGTCACCCTGATAACTTTGAGGACCTCGGGATCAATGCAGTAACTGTATATTTTTCTTTGCCACTTTCTACTGTAAACATCCTCTTATGATAAGGGTATTTGAATAAAAAATAATTTTTGTGGATACACTAGTTTTCTTCCCCAAATAACGACTTCACTAGATCCCATAAAGCAAGTAATAACATTACTGAGTTATACATCTTTTTAAGAATTGAAAGGGAGACAATGACTTCCATCAGAAACACACAAAAAATCTGTGATGGCGTCTGTTCGTTAGTTTACTTGACCAAATGGCAAAACAGTTTCACGAAATTCCATTAAGCAAGTATGTTAACATTAGTTTTCATCGTTTTTAGAATTAAAACTGGTGAAAATGATTTCTATCAGAAATACGTAAAAAATCTATGCAAGTTTGGACATTGAATTAATTTATGTATATCACTGTTTTAAGAAAACCATGTTCTGCTCTCCCCTACACATATACCGGAAGTTGTCATCAAATTCTTGCTATGAACAATAAGTTAATTTACTGAAGTATATTACCACGTCACTTAACAAACTCTCAAATTTTGAAAATTAAAAAAGCATCAAGTGAATAAAAAATCTGCAAGTGAGTGATAGCATTATATCAATATCTACACTTTTTGAAAACAATCAATTTTTACATTTTCCTGAAAGCAGCAATAGAAGTCATTATGCTGTACGATATGGATAACTGGGAAGAATTCTAATATAAGATGGAGAATAAAAGCAGAAACTAGAAAAGCAGCTAAGAAAGACAGAACACTGATCAAGCAGCAAGTGAAGACACACCAAAATACTTACCTGAGAAAATTTTCAAATCGAGATCGTAAGAGTGACTTTTCAGCATTTAAGATAGGAATTAAAACACTCTTTCGAGAATAAGAGCCAAAACAGAAATATGAGTCTGCAAGAACATGACTAAAAGCAAGACTGACAAAAGAAATAACAAAAAAGGAACACGAGTAAGAATACAACAAAAACAAGAGCATGAACAAGAACAAGACCAAAAACTGCAAGAACTACAAGGCAAGGGCAAGAAATGAAACAAGGTCAAGGACAAGAAAAAGAAAAAGAAATGTGATCAAAAACATGACAAAAGATTCAGAGCAATGACAAGAAGTAAGTTCGTTCGGGGCAAACACAAAAGCTTTTTTTACATGAAAAACAGCAATGGCATTGGATGGAACAAGAACAAGAGCAAGACTGGGAGACCAAGAGCAAAAGCCTGGTGTTAGAGTAAAAGCACAAGTGCAGTGTAGGAAGAATTCTCACTCTGGCAACAGCATGCAAGAAAAGAGCAGGAACTAGAACAGACATGCCAACAAATTTATAATCTGTACAAAAGAAAGAGAAAAAGCAAAGGACTATATTGCAAATAACTGAGACAAAAAAAGAAATAACTGCAAAATTGATAGTGATAAGGCATAATTTAATTTGGGAATTTTTGTTCAAAAAATTTCAACTCGAAACATATTGTGTTTTTATAATGATATAAGAGGCTTTTCGTGTTTCCATCTAACCAATTATATTTTTTACGTATAGTAAATTAAAAATATCATAGATTTTACCACTATCAGTAACTGTTTTCAATTACATTTTATCTCCATTTACTTAAAATACCACGTGTCCAAAAACAGCTTTAAATTTGTAACGTGTTTGTATTTTAAAAATCGCTATTAGCTAAATAATTTACTACTGCGGTAAGTTGAGCAAATATAGAGAATGAAACAGTTTTATTTTTACGTGCTGTACTCGAAGAATTAAACTCTGACATGACAGAGCCTTGTGGTCATTGGTATTTAGCATCTCGGGATCAGGCAGAAACGTGGGCACCGGTTGCAAATCTTAAAAAGTTATCGAAAACATTTCCGATCATTTTTTCTTGAAAATGTTTATGCTTTAAAGCAAAGGTTTTAAGAGAGTAAAAAAGATATTGAAAATAGATCAATTGAAAAAACTCCCATGAAAACAACTACAATATTGACCTATGATGTTTGTGTTTAAACATTATTTATAGTTTGTTTAGCTGGCAAAGCGCACTTCTTGTCGGATGGATAGGATAGCAGTATATTAATAAATTGTTTTGTCTTAAAATAATTAGTTTCTTTTATGGGAAAAAGCAGCTATAATTTGAGTTGTAGATGATAAACCAATTTACACGCTTTGACATTTTAATTGCCGATATTTTGTTGTATACGAGAGTTCAGCTTATCATAAGCAAACAATTGTTCTCACGATCGATGTGTAAAGTGCTTATGTAAATTAGATAAAAATTATGCTTAACCTATCCTTTACCAAACTAATTCAACACAACTCAATACAAAGGTTACATTAAGATCAGTATTCAACAATCCCGCAGAACCATTTGTTAATTGGTGAGCTATGACTATGTCGTTCCCCGCCATCTTGGAATCATTAAAAACTATTTCTTGTACAAAAGTGGTAGTTATTTTTTTGAATAAAACTTACAATACACAAATTAATTGTTGTACCTATTCACTAAAGAACGTCAATAGATCTTTTTTTTTAACAAAAAACAAAAATATACTTTTTAACAAGTATATGATCAATCAGTTGTTAGCACGTGTACAATGGACACGTTGTAAAATCGAAACACGTCTTTAATATTTTAACAACATTTTCACGCGTTCTCTTTGTAACTACGTTGTACGGTGTGTATCTTTTAACCATGATATTTTCTAACAATATAGATTAATAATAACCACACAAATTCTACATGAGCAGCGCTTACCGCAACAAAAGTAAAATAAACTGAAAATTGTGAGGCATTCAACTATGTATCTACTAAAAATTCAGCTTTAGATTCATGGCAACAATCTGGGTGAGGTATATATGGATTACAAAAATGAACTGAATCACTTTGTTACTTTTAAAACTTCATGAAACATTATTGAAACGTTTGTAGTGTAAAAAGAGAAGGTGATTTTGTCGCAACCAATTGTAAAGCTAGCAGCTCTGGTATATAGCCATAAGCCCATAACTCCTAATCAAGTATACATTTTATCGAAATCAGTTTTCCTGCAACATCATATTGTTTAACGGTGAAAAAGAAGCATGAAAAGATTATTTTCAATTTTTTTCAACATAAAACCTATGTATTACTCGGAAATATTTTTTCAATTTTGTTTTAATTGGTTTTTAAAAGGCGTTTAAAACTGATAGGCCATAAACTTACTTATCCTCAACATAAAACAGATAGCAGTTTCCATAACTGGTTCAAGTATATACCTCGCATAATCGGTAGTTAATAAATTAAAGCGAAACGCTCAAAGAAACTAGATCTTTATGCAGTTTTGGAGGCAAATATTAATGTTTTTAATAAAAAAAAAAGCGAAATTGAATTCATAGTGTTTTTTAAACTTTGAAGCAAAAGATGTTGACTAATGAATTTTAGATTATTCACTCTGCTCTAGCCCGCGCATAAAAAATACTTAAAATTTTTATTTTCTCACCTTCTTGAAAGCCATCTAGCAGCGGCAGAATAACGTTGTCTAACTCCTTATCGAAACTCATGTCGTAAAACAGTGCATCTGCAGTTGACAGGGGATTACCTCTCAAGTTCACCATTCCCTTGTTCTACAAGTTGTTAGCCGTCTTCACTTTGATGCTTTTAAGAAGCTTTTTTTTGCAAGTTTTACCATGTTATGGCTCAGCTTTACTCTGAGATCGTCTACACAACGTTCCAAACTTATTTTGCTGAACTTGCCAGGAAGCTACTCGCTTAAAACATTTTCTGTTGACCAATTAACTGCCTTTGTGTATTTCCGGTTATTCGAGAACATAAATATACCTGAAATCGTCATACATGAGTGAATGTTCCGGATGTTTGGCAACAACACCGTAGGACATGAATACCTGACACTTCCGGCCAACCGTGGAACAAATGAAGAGTTTTTACGGGTTTCAAAGTAAACTTTCTAAGCTAATATATGTTTAAATGAACTTCTCTAGTTTGCGTTAAGCTGTTATTTGAATCTAATCATGAAATAGTTAACGCAAGCAGTTTGTTGTACAAAACTGCTGTAAAAAACAGTCATTGGCTACAGACGGTCATGCATCGGGGCACTTCCCACGCACGTTAGCTCAGCAATTCAGTAAAACAAGCGCTACTTTTTCCAGATGGTTAAATTTAAATATTTACTTGAAGATAAAAATGTATACAACATTTTCAAAACACATCTCCATTTTAAAATTATTTGAAAAAATAACTCACGTGGAACATCTAATATTTGTGGAAACATTAACTTTTCACCGGAAAATTAAACTGTACAGACCATAACACACTGTTAAAAGGACCAAACCGTCACGCGATGGCTTGGCTTTCGGCAATGGATGTCTAGGGCTGGACTGTTAAATAGTCGGTCCCTAACGTAATTGTAAACAGCCCAAAGATATAAAAGTAACAATTACGGTGTGGTTTAGTAGACATTTTCCGCTTGTTTCTACATTGTGGTGTTGTAAGCTATACACGATCAAACAGCAACATTGCGCAATGCAAGACTGCATTTCGTGTTCCGGTGTTAAGTACAAAAACCAGGTCATTAAGCACAATTTTCGATTTATTTCGCACAGTTTCATTCCCCAGTAACATCAGCAAAAGAAAACTAAGCAAAATACGTGAAAATAATTGACAATACAACGGGAGACTTCAGCCTGTCTTTTAAATTGCGATTTCAATTTATATTCCATAGCTTGTTACGATTTACGTTGATAAAAACAGTTTGAGAAATATCGCCAAATATCTTTAACAGCACACATCCCGATAAGATGTTTAAATACTTTATTTCAATAAAAAGAATTCCACCAGCAAGAATAACATTGGTTTAAAACTGTATTCAAGATCTTCATAGTAGAGCAATGCCGGAACTCGTATATTTGCCATAGGTACGGTCGCGTGGGCGTTTGTTGTGATGCTAACTTCCTCAGTTGCAGGGTTGCGAAATCTCCAAACCGCAGGACTTAAAAAAAATTCGTTTGCTATATTTATTGCTTTGTTTTATATAACTCTAAGAGAGAGATCGCTTGCTTATCTTTTAAATTAATTTAGTTACCTTATATATTTTGGAACAAACACTGATTAAAAAAGTGAAACTAATAGAAATTTAGTAGTTGTACGATCCTTTTTCCCGCACAAATCTTATCCTGTTCATTCATCAATCCAGGGTATGCATGCTGTAAAGATAAATTCGAATTTCCGGGGAGCGAGAGGCGTGTGATCTTGTACATTATGGAACGAGCAGAGGTGGACGGACCGGAACAAGTTAAATTCATGGAAATGATACACGCTATTTTTTATGTATGAGAACAAAGTTTACAAAAATCGAGAAATGAAGGTGAATTACGAAGAACAGTTGTAATGGAATTAAATAATATATTGTATCAAAAACGTTAGCGACTATGATTAACGGAGAATAGGTCAAAGAATTTTGAAATTTAGCTCATATCAGAAAATGGTAAATGAGTATCAAGCCCAAACAAAACGGTGGTTAAAATGATTGAAATTAAGGAACAATCTCATAAAAAGCTATAAAAGTTTGAAAAATATCTCAAAGTATACTTTTTTATACAAGCAACCAGACTGTAGGAAACCAGGGCTCACTTGTCCGAAATTTAAGCAACTTTTAGGGCCGAGTTGTCTATCCGTAACCAACTGTGATAAGCAATTAACTATACTCTGAGATGCTGAAAAATAAACAACCCTCAGGACCGAGTTTGTCAATTTTTAATGTTTTATAGTTTTCCTTTTGAAGTATTGAGTATTGAGAGTAAAGATAAAAGAAAAAAAAAATTGCCTTCAAGAATCATTCTCTAGTAAGCCTTGAATGATCCCTAAAAATAATGAAAAATTTTGGGCTCGGACCGAGTCAAGTTGCTTATATAAAAAATGTGTAATTTCACGATGTTTACGATTTATGAAATAAATAGCCGTTCGTTTAATCCATGTTTAGAGCAAAGTAACGATACATACCACGAAAAAAAGCAAAGCCAAAGATTATCTGTTTTAACAATTGGACAAAGTGCCATTTCCGAATCGTTTTGTTAACACTTTCATTTTGTTCTCTGTGAGAGTGTTAATGCTGTATATCAAAGTCACCTGCGTGATCTTGTACTGAATCCCGGGAATACAGTTTCAGGTTGTATTCCATACTCGTTTATGTTATGGGCTTATGCATCAGTCAATGTAGCCCCTTCCCTGTGCAACTCCGGCATTATAGCCTTAATATCCTACCCTTTCTGCTCCGCACTTATGTCAGCCGTCTGTGCAACTTTTGTTTGGGTTTTACTCGTAAGTCCTGACTGACTTACAGTATGTTGATTGAAATATGTGGATCAAGTTTTGGCTGGTAAATTGTTAGTTAACTGAAATCGTAATTTTGGGATGAGTGTAATGGGATAATTTTTAACGATGAAGTTGGTCAATTGAAATAGTTGTATGCGATAACCAAGGAGTGCGTACCGGCTACCGTTATCAAGAATTTGCTTCGGTCAGTGATTATTAAGGTTCTGAATCTCCAAGAATTCTTGGGTTTCAAGTCCCACGAGGATATAACACAATGGCAGATGGAGGTCTAATAATGAGATTCAA
>ERZ1740055.719-NODE-719-length-10045-cov-6.898799_pt1 | contig 10045 bp, 3 predicted proteins | sample MGYA00581747_ERZ1740055 | MGnify/ENA primary metagenome ERZ1740055 (study PRJEB43018, sample SAMN04849739) | marine metagenome | isolation source: floating plastic debris | place: Pacific Ocean | collected 2008-08-28 | study: EMG produced TPA metagenomics assembly...
AGTAGTAGTAGTAGTAGTAGTAGTTGTAGTAGTAGTAGTAGTAATAGTAGTAGTAGTTGTAGTTGTTATTATATGCTAATGATTTTCTGTTGCAGTTAAGGACCTCGTTACGATTGAGTCTGATCCGTACAAGGCTGTGGAAGGTTCTCATGCCTTCGTCGTCTGCACAGAGTGGGATGAATTTCGGGTAAGCAATTTGATCATTTTGTGCAGAACTGACTCTGTATTAATATTTCTATCCTCGTTTTCCTCTGATATGTTTCCAATACTCAGTATCGTAAACTAAGTTCGACCCAGCTTCGCATCTTGGATAAGAATGTTAGACCCTAGGCCCAGTCTCTCGATCCTCTAGAGGAATAATTTAAAGAATCCTTATAATTGATAAACATCTATCGCAAATAAAAGCGTAATCATCAATCTTTGCTATTACTAAAAGTGCAGTATTTTTTAGCCGGAATGTTGTTTGAAGTGTAATGCTTAGTTTTCCAACATAGTTGCCTAACTTTCTTGTTACTCCACCCGATCATGAGGTGCCAATAATTGTTGATGTTACCAGAAGTAAATCATATGACACATTCACATATTTCTTTCATTAGGTCCTATTTTTTTTCCATCTTTCCACCCTCTTTTTCACTACATTTTGAGTCACGGGAAATAGCTATATAAAACAGTTCTTGTCTTCGTTATTGAGAATGGCAATGTCAGGCCGAGCCTCAATAACATGGTTTCTTTGGATGCTGAAATCCCCACAAGCTGTCAGATGCTTATATTGCTAGCGCTTTATTATTCATTAATGAGCCAAAACTATATATTTTTTTTAAATTTGGTTAAATTATTTAACAAAGCAAGTTATTTAATATCGATAAGTGGCTTGTGTTCGTCAATTAGTCTGCTCTGATTGCCGCCTATCTTTTTTATCCAGGGTTATGATTACAAGCAAATCTACAATTTGATGTTAAAGCCAGCCTTTGCGTTTGACGGTCGCATGATACTTGATCACCATTACCTACATGATATTGGCTTCCAAGTGGAAACGATTGGAAAAACTGTCTCATCCGGGTATTTACTACCGTTGACACCTCCTTTACCTGCATCTTCCACAAAACCTTGATATCCTGTTGTCCATTAGTTCCTAAAAGTTGACACTTGAAATGCATCTTTCGTTAAACTATGTTATTGAATTAGTGCTCTTAGAAGCATGATAGATAGCATAGCTTTAACTGTAATTTATACAAAACAAAGATTTTTAACTGAAGATATGTTTTACGATGAAATTGCCGGAGCAAATTGTTAAACTTTTTAAAAAGCTGGCGTCTTATAAAATGATTGTACATCTTTCATTTAAATCCTAAAAAGTAAAAATAAACTTTAAAGCTTTGTTGATATCATTTCTTTTCAACATTCTCAAGTCATCATCTTTATCATTATTACTTCCCAACAGCACTATCCCACTTACACACGCAGCTCAGGTTAGGCTCTTTATAACAGTAACCTAATATAAGAACAACAAGAGGCTCCGACTGGCCAAAAACTAAGAACAACCGAAGAAAAAGCTCAGACTGAGGCAGAAAGATTATCTACATAAAAATAATGTACATCTACCATTGTTCCAAGTGATGTATTACTGTAGTATGTAGCGCTTTGTGTTTCTCTTCCGATCCGTTATTCCGATATTCACATGTAAGTTTCAACAATAATTATTATTTTATAAGCACCTAAAAGTATTTTATAACACTCTTTTGAAGTGGGAAAAGAATAAACTGTCAGAAAAATGATCGCTTAAAATTAACATAGTAAAGTATGTAACGTCAAAATTCAAATAGTTTGGCTCGGATTGAGTCTGATTGGAAATTTAGAGATGGTGACCATTCTCCGATTTAGTAGTATTTCAAGAAACATAAGTGATAGAGACCAACGTTTCGGTGCATCTTGCGCCATTATCAAGGTTACATAATGATAAGAAGCCGTTTGTGAAGAGGTTAAGTTGAAGTGAGTTTGCCAAAAGAGTGCCAAGCTAATTATATGAATATTTTACCACGAAGAGAATCAGTTTGTACATTCAGTGCTGGTTTAAAGTCCTTATATCACTTTTTTTATTTTTTAGATGTAAAATATTTTCATTTGTGAACTCAAAATTAAAAAAACCGAAGAAAGGTGCCGCACCTAAGTATGCTTTTTAATCAAAAGAACTTTAGAATTTAAATTTTGATCAAGGGGAAAGGTACTGGTATGTTCGGAAACTTTTAAACAACATGAAAATTTTTTAATGCAAGAAACAGTGATAAACTATTGAATGTCAACGTCGACGGTGACTATTATAAAATTTTGATGTTGTCCTTGACTCCATATCCTTTTTTTGTGAACCGGCATTAGTTCTGAAATCCATTGAATTTTGTGCTTGTCCCGGTTTCAGCGAAACGACAAACTATTGCTCTACATGTATGAATCACACTTTGAATTAATATTGGCGTTGCAAACAATCAAAATCAAGAAAGCTTTCCCGCTGTGAGTAAATCAGAGCGGAGTAATTTCCAACCACCCCCACCCCCTCTTTGATCTGGAGATGAATATGCTCGCAGAGGTGGTTAATATTCCGACGAAATCGTAAAAGATTATTGATTCGTCTTGTAATCAATCATTGAGTTCAGCTAGACGATTCTTTTTGTTTTGTATAATCAGGTCCTTCTCTACATTTTCGAAAACATGAAATAGGCAATATTACCATTATATATAGCGGTGGTACATGTAGAAAAGAGGCAATCAAGATGGAATCAAAGTCTAGATGTGTTACAGCACTGCAATTTTGAGTTTTGCCTAACGCACAGTTAATATGCACTTAAACTGTTACCGCCGGCAAACGTGTTTTGATATTTTATAGGCATAAGATGAAATTAATTACTACAGCCGTTATTTGACGCCAAACACCATAAATTGCATCCTTGATTTATTTTTCAAAACCAAAAGATTAAATTGTCAATTTGTTAAAGATTTAGTTCAGCTTTTTGTAGTAAATGGTAGCTCGGCAAAGTTTAATGGAAGGCGATTAAAAAGCTGCGTCGATGTTTGAAAACAGAGGATTCAATGGGAAAAAAAACACTGACGTTTCGGACGTTAGTCCTTCGTCGAGTGAATTTGGTTTTACTCCGACGAAGGACTAAAGAACAAATTTTAAAACTTCAGGGTCATTGTTATCCATTTCAACGGTGTAAAACTTAATTTTCTTTCAGCTGTTTAATGTATGGCCTGAATTAGCACCACAACCAATTTAATATCTTGTTTTGACATATTTTTTTGGTCAATATCGCTTGCCGGAAGCGGTAGAACGGTTGCCACAAAGTGCTATATTTTAACGCCATAAGCGATCAGCAAAAGATATTCATGATTATGGTTTATACACTTCAATGTCGTTTCCTCGACTAGGACATAATCTTTTTCTTTTCTTTTGTTTTTTGTGTTTCCCAGCGCAACCAAGTAACCTGTTCTATTTTTATTCAATTTTATATCAATAGTGACAATACTGGGCCTTTAAAAGGCAAGAAAATAATTTCTTGCTGAAGATATTCCTCTTTACTGTAACATTAGTTGATGTTATTTATTCAGTTCATATATATATTGTTTTCTTCGAGACATGTACATACACACTTTGGTAATTATTTTAGAAACACGATAGCCACGAACCTCTGGTAGTAATAATATGCTTGTCCTTAAAGTTTTTCTTGAATCCCCTGTTTTCAAATCTGAAACATAAACAATCACACTTTTTACCTACGAATTTTTGGGATGAGGCTGGGTGCGTTTAGATATTTCGAAAATATCAACTTCAGATGACTTCAAAATGATTTTAAATATTTTAACTATTTATGAACATTAGTTCAACTGGAGGTTTATAAATCGCCATATCTGTGAAACAAAAAAAATGAATTTTTTCTACTGCAAGAATACTACACGCGGTTTACCTCTTTATATATTACATGCGCTAGCTGCGACTTCAGATTCTACTCAGTGCATTTAGATATTTCGAAAATCTCAACCACCAATGACTTCAAAATGTTTATAAATATTTTGACTATTTATGAACATTTATAGTTAAACTGGAGGTTTATAATTTGCTATATCTGTATAATAAAAAAATCAGTACTTTCTACTGCAAGGATAGAAAGTTACGCGGTTTACCTTTTTATATTATAGACGCACTGCAACGGGCCCTTTTCAAACTCCTGCTCTTCTCAAAGCTTTTGCAAAGGCAGTGCTTCATTAACTGTTTATTTTCTTTTAAAACTATTCAAAGAAAAGTTAAGTTCGAGGAACCTTTTTATATTTTTAAAAAAATATTAAAGAAGCTTAAGTCGACCAGTAGCACTATAAAATGAACGCTTTTTAAAAGTTTCTAAAAAAACAATAAAACAAACTGATGCAAAATGAAACTGGTTAGTAAATTATGTTATATAACTAGTTAATAATCGTTTGACACTTTTTACAAAATAAAAATGCGTAGGATATCTAGCTCTTACTAAAATCTACTGCTGACAGCTGAAACCGAATGTGAATATATAAATAAACAACCTTTTTGTTTCTTTGGACCGGAAGATAGGAATTTTACATTCTTAGATATCTTTGGGGGATTTTAATTAGGGGTCGAAAGACTTTTATCTAGTAATGGAATATTGTTTAATTTCGAATGTTACTGTTAGTGTTATTAACCAATGAATCAGACTTTCAAGAGCTAGCAATTAAAATCACAAATTCTCAGGACATATTTAGGAAAAGAATTGAATAATTGCAAATTCATTACACAAAAGGCAAGTTCTATCGATGAAAATAGCAAAGGTGAAACTCCATTCTCTACAGCTATGAACGCCTGGCGGTAAGGTTCCTTCTGTTTTTAAATACTTTTTAGTTACACCAAACGTCTAATTATTTGTCAATCGGTTGTTGACATAAAAGATGGAATCTGATATGTCAAAAAATTCGGCTACTGTTAATTCACTGTCAGTAGTGCATGCATGGTCTACATTCACCTATACATAACTAAAAAGATTTAAGATTTAGTTCATCCTTAAAAAAAATAATAAAACATTTTTATTAGATATTTCGTTCTTGTGAATTTGAAATTAATGTCATCCAAAGCCGAAGACGATTGTTAAACCTTTAGGTTTTCCTTTCGTGTTCAGTAGTTTCTTCAGTTCAATAAATGAAAATTTAACGCAACGGGAACGGGTCTCCTTTAATCGATACGAAAGCGTCAGTACTAGTGGAACGTGTTATTGTCAACAATGTATCTGCCATCACCAATAGGTGTCCGTGTTGAATTTTTAATTTAACGAAAAACGCTGCATATTTGGAATCAATAAACAATAGTTTCAGCTCACATTTGGCTTGTTTTGTGAAAAAGATTTTTGTAACAATTTAGAGCCATTTTTTCTGAAGACACCTTTTCACAAGTCAAGGATCTCTTTGACTAAGGAAATTTCTGCGACACCTAGAACTAAATGGGAATGATGACTTAAACTCACATCTCCGCTAAGTAAATGTGCAAGCTAAAAAAATTAAATATTTTAATCATGACTTTTGTTTTCATCAGTTGCTGAAAATAGACAAAAGACATTCGTGCACAACATAAGAAACAACTCATAAACACGTGCTAAATATGACAATTCGCTTTAATACAAATCTCTACCAGCAAGTTTTTTCCCAGTCCAAAACATGTGTTGTCATTGAGGTATTTCTTACTTTATGTCAAAGTAAGCTGAATCAACAGGACATTAAAGAGTTTAATCTTTGCTTTGGTGCCAGTAACAATGTAATTAGCTATTTTGCATAAAACCATAACAAAATTTTTCCTAAAAGTTCTTAAGAACTTGGTAAATCTCTACCATGAATAAGAATTTTCATAAAATGATAATTTAGATCACAGAAAGCTTCAAATATCGCGTCCCAGCACAGGAGCAAATTCATTTTTTCAGTAACCCTTATTCTTTTTTATACTATAATCAGCGAAAGATTTGTTAAGTATAAAATAAAATTTTATAGCAAGATCTTTTAACCGAGAACTCCATAACTTGCATCTTATTTTTTCAGTATTATTCTGTACAGTTGTATCCAGCTGATTTCCTCATTCGAATGGTCAAATCTAGTTGCTAATATAAGAATTCTGATATCTCTCTAATTTGAACAAACATTTGTAATCTATAGAAACTTGAGGAAACATATTCGCGATCTCTTCCATTTTTTCAAATTAATTAATCTTAGTTTTTTACTTAAATTAATAGCTTCTTTAAGACAGTTGATCGAACCTCGAAAATTGTAGAAATAAAAAAAGTTCCTTTTGTTGCTTTTCAACATGTCGGTAATTTTAAAATTATGAATTCGCTGTCTGACTTATGAGTAAGATTGATAACAGTTAATGCAAAACAGTTACCCAAGGTTTGTTTTATTCAAAAAATATACAAATAAACCAAACTAACTGCACATTAATTCAAAACTATAACAAAAGAACTGAAATCGTTATCTAGAGTAAAAGCTGCTTTATAATTTAGTACGCCATTCCATTTCAGTCTTATAGTAGTTAAGTGATTGTTCGAGGTAATCTCTTGAGGGGAACTGATCGCATACTTTGGCAATTTCCAGCATGTTATTGGACCTTTCTAGATTACATATAAGTGTTCTAAACTCATCACTAAACATAGGTCTACAATAGAAGCCTTATAAATTATTGTTGGTATGAACACCAGTTTAACAAGGCACTGATCAAATTTATTTTCTCTGCAAACAAAATCACTTGAGTAATGTTTGTATTGACTTGATGAAGTTTGTGAACCTTTGATTGCGCCGCTCACTATTTATCACAAACGCCGGAACCCAAAATTTCAACTTTATAAACTATCACAAAAATAGTATGGTCAACCCGCTACCTTCATGATGCCTTTGAGCAAAGGTCGCAAAGCTGTATCACAGAGATCACCTTTACAAATCAACCGCTGATCGATTCGTCATTTTTTAAAACATAATTACCAAGGAAGAAAGCGCGGGAAAATAAGAGTGAAAATGCACTTCCAGATTCTTAAAATAAAAAATAGTGTTAAAGCGTTGACATCTAAAAAATTTTTTATTAGTTTTAGGTTGTTTCTTTCAATAAAGAAAACAAAATACATCTTAATTGGTAAAAGATCGGCTGAAATAACATTGGGGTATATAAATATGCATGTCAGTTTAAAGAACAATTAATATGTTTGATCTGTGAATTTTATGCTCCTAAAATGTTTTGAAGTTTCAGCCCTAAATGTTTTTAAGATGTTCTAGACTGTTAGCAACAATTTTCCATTTTTGCACGCAAGCATACTGCTGCTTTATATAAAGACTAGCTACGTGGTGTAGAAACTATTTAAAAACGTATTAAAGGGGGATATCACGCGCCGGAATAGACTTTGAAATAAATTGTCCGGGCTAACACTAAATAAAGTTTAGCAAACGTAGTCGGAATCTGTGAGAATCTTCCCTAAATATTTTCCATCTGTTCGCTTTTTCGAATTGAGTTGTTTATTTGATTGCTGTATTGAATTTTATTAAATTCAAACTATTCGGTGAATATACTAAAAATAGAAAAATTTCGGTTTTCCTCGAGTCGTGGTGCCATGATTCGGGATCAAAAGCGAAAAGAAGAAGGTCCGCGACTGAGCTTCAAAAACTTAACGAGGTTATCTGGCGGGGACAAAGATTTGCACCTGGAAGGTTCTGAAAGAAACCAAAGTATTCAATAACGATTCTGACTTTGCAGTTTATTTATAATTCATTTGCTTTCACTTGAGATGGCTCTTCAGCAAAGGTATTATTCACTTTATTTCACTTTATCTCGATGTGAATTTTTAAAGTTCATCTGTTTACTTAGTTGTGAAATGTTTTAAAACGCTAAATAATCTGGTTTACAGTTCTTAACTAACCATTCTCAAATAGGTAATTATTTGAGTTTACAGGCAATTCTTTGAATTTACACTAAATTATAACAACAACCTTTATTTTTCCCCTGAAGATTACAGTAATAGTATTTATAATGTTAAGATAAAAAAAGAAGAGGGGAATGATTGCCTGAAATAACCGAAGCTAATAGTCCCAGGCAGCCAGTAGCACAAAATGAAAGATATATACAAGAAATAAACACAATTTACAAAAGAAAGGGAGGTTAACATTCAAATAAAATATTAATTATATTAAATAAGTAGTACGAGAAAGTGTGAGGTTATGATGGTAAATAACAAATGACAATTCTAGTACATATCTAAATAGTACTTCATTTTTTTCTTAAATAATGAGATTGAAGAGAGCTTTATATCATTTTCGATTAATAAGTTCTTGCTTTAGGAATATGGTATATGATTGTTTTGATGCAATTCGAGTATTGTAACTATGGACATTCGAGACACTAATGAAAAGTAACTTGAAGAAGGTTATTGTGGAATCTGTACATAAAAATTGCTATGTGGAATAAAACAAGATCAAAAACAGTTATATAATGCGCATTGCTTTCTTTCGAAGTATATATAGTGGTTTTAGAGCGGATTCATATGCGCTTCCCCATACTGTGATGCGATAAATCAAAAATGGATAAATGAGTACATAATAAAACTTCAGTAAAACACTTTGATCAACAATACCTTAGCCTACTTAAGTTCCTGTAAGATTCTCTAAAGGTAAGTGATAGTTACATTTGTAAAGAGTACAAAATAAAGCTAAACAAAAAAATTTTGTAAGATCATTAATTTATGAAATATGTCAGTAAATTGCATGAGCTATCTTATATATTTACCTGATTTTGACACTTCTTTCCGGTGAGCAAACACTTACACTATGCTGTGCAATACTGTCTTGCAGGGACATCAGAGGGTTTTATTCTCATTTTCTTCCTCAAACAAATCCCGTTGCATCTAAAGGTTTCTAGACCTGAATTGAGATGGGGCTGTGCCACCAAAAATAAACGATAAACGAGCGGTAGTACATAGGAAAAATGATTTACATTTAGAAAAGAGGAAATTCAAGTTTCAATAATATGCGAAACGAAAGCTTAGTCAAGTAAATCCCCAAAAGGCGAAAACATTTTTCAGGTCATTTCTCTCTCTTACCGTTTGATTATTACCGGCCTGCGACATTAAAAGGACTTAAAAAAGACCAGTAGATCACAACCTCGCTTTGTTTAGATTTTTACCGCTAGTTTCAGTGTGCAATTTCCGCACAAGTTTCAAACTCATTTTTGATTTGCTCACTTGATAATCATCACCATCAACACCATTTTCCTAATCGTTATTATCAATTTCTTATATTTTCTGAACCGATTCCTCTATGTTTTTAAGCGGCCCACTGCCATTCTCCAGCAATGGGTTAATTTGCTAAAGGCCTCGACGTACGATATGTTTTCAGTGTGTGCAAGGTAGCCCAAGGGGGCGAAGCCAGCCACGTGACGTAGAGAATTCATATGTAGCTTTAGTATGATGGAATGGAGGTAGGCTTAAGTTCTAGCCGAAGCAAGGCAGAGGTTAATGGGTTGCCCAGTTGTGTTTTGGAGCTTATTTTACAATCGTCGGGCCAACTTACATTCTTGATGAAAAAGGTTTCCTGGATTTGAAAACATGTGGTATTGATGCCCGAGGCAAGTATCGGCCCAACAAAGGAGGACAAAGAGAAGGAACGCTTTGTTACATCTTTTACTTCGTCTTATGAGATATATTAGAAAGTTGATGAAGCAAATAAAGATGACAGGCGCCAGGTTGACGCTATCACGTCCATTTTTTTATTCTTTCATGGAACTATATGTTGGCAATACAGAAGTTGAACACCGAAGAAAAAAAGTTCTCTAGGACAGGTTATTAGCTCTCTACAGAATAGTCTGAACCCCTTATACCATCACATGAACCATTTTTAAATTAAAAGCGATTCAAGTTTGTGGACGACTAAGTAAAAAAACATGATCAGTAATAAACTCTAGGTTAAGCCTTTCCAAAAAACAGACCTTATCTTTGTAAAACCGAAGATCTTCTATGTGGGGTTCGATTCCCGC
>ERZ1740055.720-NODE-720-length-10044-cov-8.544399_pt1 | contig 10044 bp, 8 predicted proteins | sample MGYA00581747_ERZ1740055 | MGnify/ENA primary metagenome ERZ1740055 (study PRJEB43018, sample SAMN04849739) | marine metagenome | isolation source: floating plastic debris | place: Pacific Ocean | collected 2008-08-28 | study: EMG produced TPA metagenomics assembly...
AAAATTAAGGATTAACTACCCGAGTCGCGGAGCTACGAGGGTAATTTGGAAAAATCGAAATCACAAGTGAAACTAAACCTGAATTTTACGAGGACCCATGCAATTACATATTTATGACATCGAGGGCAAAATTCTTTGCGCGCTTTCTTCTAAACCAGTCAGATCAAGACAAGTACTGAGAGTGAAGTAGCATTGTATACAAATCAAGTTTTCATGAAAATTCATTCAACGGCTTTCAGGCAACAAAATTTAGCCATGAAAAGTTAAAAGAAAACATTAAATCTATAATTCCGCAAACTAGCGACCAATTAGCGTCAAGTAATTTTGCCCTCAATTAAAGAAAAAAGCCCCTCTCTCGTGAGCCAATCAGCACCGAGTAATTTTGCCCTCTATGTTTTAAACATTAAAATAATTATTCTGATCGCGGTCGATCTCGCTATCATCATTACTTCAACTATTATTATTGATAAAATATCTAAAATTACCTGCGAGCTTAATCACCCATTACGATTAAGGTGGAGGCCTCCCTGATTTAGTGATTAAGACAGTCACTGTCAATCAGTTTGAATTGTCAATAAAGGCTAAGTGCTGAACAATTAACCATGATAAGATCTTTCATTTCGATTGGATTCAAAAATTCATGTCAGATATTTTAAAGTTTTATTTTTTAATTGAAATTTCAAGCTTTCAAGCCTCGAGTATTTGAAATATTAAGATAACAGCCAAGGCAAAAACGGAAGCCAGTCATGATTTCACTAGCATGCTATGCAACACCTTAGGTTAAGAATGAAGGTCAGCACGGCCCAGAGCCAAAACGTTTCTTTGCTAGACGGGTTAATCTGAGTTTTTTTTTATAAGAGTTCTATAAGTACGATCATTAAGAGATTAGGGGCTCGCCTTGAGATGAAAATGAGATCCGTGTGATACCGCTTTTTAAAATGCTCAATTAGCTGTTTGAAAATTGATAAAATATTTCGAAAACCAAAACAGAGCCTAGTACCCGCACTGAAATTTGTGTTTAAACTAAGTTCATGATTATACAATAATATTGCTGCTTTTAACTGAGTAACAGGTTTGTTCCCTCTTTTTGTACTCTTTTTTGTTTTTTGCGGCGTCGCTTTATCTATGCCTGAGCTCTTTTTTGTTGCAATGCTTGTTCCGAATCGACAAGTTATTTCCTTTTTCTTAAGAAGGGCTAACTTTTTTGACGAAGCTGAAGGTTGTTATAAAATAAATATTTTTACAATTTAAGACTGAAAAGTTCTTGCATTGTTTTTAAACGTTACATTTGCTTATATTTTCCAATCGCAAAGTCAGTGGAAAAATAAACGCGGCTATCATATTAGTCGTTATAATGGAAGAAAATTGATAAACATGCAAAAAAGATTTTAAAATTGTCTAAGGATGAATGGGTGGTCCACTTGATATACAGTAATAAACAACGTAGTTAAAAATTTTACTTCTAAAATTTACGATTTGGCTCTAGACGATTTTAACACTAAACATTAGGCGCTAAGATAGCTAAACGTTTCACGAACCAAGCTGTCCACAGGGCGGACCCTTATCTCCGATTCTTGTAGTGTTGAGCGGATCAGAGCCTATCACAGCTCATTAATTCATTTATGGACAACAATACTTCAACTTGCAGTTCGCTAATGCTGAGTAGGCCGTTTGACTATAAAATCGAAATGAAATTACTTTTTGCATAAAACCCTTGACCCCTATCGCTATCGCTATCTCTGCTTTTATCTTTAAATTTTACTCCACTGATCTCTATCTCCACCTGAAATAGATATCTGTACTAGCTGAACAGTCATAACTAGAATGCTACTGAAAAAATAGCGAAACAGTCACTGTTTATCAGCAGGATACCTAAAGGCTAAACTGCGTGCAGTACTAAAATTGGTTTCGGCTCCAAAAAAATAACAAATACGCACGCGCAAAATGGACTAGTGCTGACAACAGTGTCGAAAAAATAACGGCGGATCGCGGACCAGGAAAGAGAAAGTAGAGCTATCGTTTGCCCATTAACTTGTCAAAGAATTAAGGCTTATCTCTATACTAAATTTCACGCGGGGATATACTCGACTAATTAAGTTGGTCATTTTGAAACAACATCGATCACTTGTGACTTACATCAGCGCACATTTTTCACATTTATTATTTTGTTCACCTGAGTGAGTTTCAAACCGAAGGTTGTGCGATTTCCTTGAGTTCCTTATTTTAAACTTCTGGCCAGTTCTATCATATATGAAGAAGCGAGGACAAGCTCAGCTAATCTCTTGTCTGGACTAGCCGTCATTTTTATGATCAGATTCAGAGGCAGAATATTTGCAAGAAGAAGTCAGTTAATTTTGATTCATTATTTTATGTGTTTTTTGCTTGTACTTGTTGCACAAGCTTCATTCATTTTTCTACGAATGATCTCATTTACTACATCAATGCCTATATAAGGCCAAAATAATTTTTGTTTGAATATCTATCCAGTTAATATATTTTAAATTCATGAGACCATCGATCTTAAGATGGTTTTCATTATTGGAAATTGGGGTTCATCTTCTATAACTTTTTTTTTTAACAGTCACGACTGGTTCAGCTCAAGATTTAAATCTCATCCCGTTCATATATTTTCTCTTTCCACGGTTCTAATTTAAGATACAAAAGGCCTTATTTAATTCAATACCATCACTGCCACTGTGCTACCCAGTATTCCTAAATTTTTGAAAAAGAAAACAAACATGTACATATATATTGAACTGACCGTTTAGTTAGAGTTAGAAAGATACAGTGTTTGGTTTTATACTTATTGATATGCCTTATAGAGATCACCTTTATTACTAACGCATAAAACACAATACACTATTCTTTTTTAAGTACCCGTAACATTTTGCCCAGGCTCAACTCAGTGTTCTTATTTTTTCCAGCAAATTGAGGCTCAAAATGTTCTTATTTTGTTTTTGACTGTCATTAATGACTAAATTCTGAAAATTAAATATAACGAACTTAATTGCTCTTGCGTACTCTTTTTTTCATGTGATTGGAGGCAGACCGAGCATCTTCAGTATTTCAGTTTATGAAAAGATAGTGTTTCACGTTTGCTATTCAAAATTTTTAAAAAATTTTTTCATTTTCCCAGGGCTTAGATTGTTTTTAATTTGTTCTTTTTTTTTTTCCAGGCAAGTAGAGCCTAACTGTTCTTATTAAGTTTGTTCTTAATAATAAAATATATATATATAAACTTAGTTTTAGTTTTAATTTTGCTTTTTTTCTAATTTTTGTGTTTCTTGTTATTACTAAAATACGTGATGCTTTTAAATTAAACTCTCAACTTTTAGAGCTTTTTTTGATCAACAAACAAACGATTTTGTGGGGTTGAAAGAAATGTTTGGATAATAGACGGAGACTTCTCAATAGCACTCACCACGTGCAGACTTTTCTGTTGCAAAACTTTGATCCTGTCCTGATTATGTCTGCAGAACAACACATCATTACCTTGTTTTAAGGCGTGTTGTCTCGCAAACCAAGCCGGAACTACTCTAAGGTTGCCTGTCCTGTTTTAAAGACTCATTAGCAAGTTTTTCCAAACCCCATGAAGGAGCCAGGCCCATATTTAACCTGTAATTTTTCAACTGATTTCTGACGCTTTCCAGCCATATAATTATAACGCCTTTTAACTGCAGCATGTCTTTCGTTTAATTGCAGTTTCAGACAGCATTGTTAATCTTTTGAAACAGAATAAATCACGAGAATAAAACGAACGGAGTAAATGAGATAATATTTTCCTGTTTGTTTAGCTTTTCCGACTATTATCCTGTGTTAATTCCTGCGAATAACAAGAAAATACCGCCAGAAAAGAATTAGAGAAACTAACAGAATTATAACTCAAAATACATTTCAGCGGACCACAATAAAAAAGATATATCGTTTCTATTGTTTTATTAACAGATAAAAGATATTTTATCGATGTATTGTCATGAATTGTAATCAATGAGGGCGGGACAAGTGACTTATGTCTTAAAAGAACTTTCCATTTTTTTGCCATTTGGTAAAGTTCTTGTAGCCACAAGTATGTAGCCTGTTCTATTTAGGAAAGATTAGCGTGAGGTATGTTTAACTGTAGAATTTTGCGGTTTGGGGGAAATTTCCGTTCGTTTTCGGTAGTTAGTTCAAGACGCTAATAATTATGCGCGCTCGTCAACCGAACGCGTGTTCCATAAGCATTTTATTCTGACAAGAAATAAAACATTTGGAAACAATAATCAGTTATTGATTTTTTGTTTCTTTGAGAGAGCTTTGTCTCTCGCTCAACAGCAGAGAGAATAAACGCCACAGACAAACGCAACTTTAATTTCTACCTTTTCTTGTTGCACTTTTTGAAAGAAGCTCGTAAAGTGTTTATACTTTAGTAAATTTGAACCTAAATCAGAAAAAATTACAAAAAACATTTAATGGGGTAGTCATTTGAAAATACCATACTCGTGCTGTCAGATAAGAAATAATTTTTATAATAAAAGACAATCCAGGCCACACACAATTAATGTTAGTGTTAATGATTGTTAATTGAATATCGTAAATACCATGACAGCTCTCAACGAAGCAATTGTTCAAACGCCGATAGGATTGGCTGGAATTCTAAATTTATGTGACAGACGTGTGAAGCAGCGAACAACTCATTTTTGACCGGAAAATAAGTAACACGAGACAACACGAGGGCTGTGCCAACGTAAAGTCGTAAACACAGAAAAATAAGCGACAAAAGGTTATCGCCTCTAGATTTAAATGAATAAGCAATTATGTAGATCATATAAATCGAAAACAGAGAACACAGGCTAACACTTGACAAGTAGTTGCTGCTTAAATCGTTTTAAAGCGTAGTCGCTCCAGGTAAAGAAGATTCATTTGCTGGAGACCAGACACTCACAGAGACAGTCAACTGCTGAGAATTTCAAGATAACCGGACAAATGCCAGATTTTGTGGCTTTGGATCCATTTATACAATCTCCGATGAGTACTTGTAGCTCGAGTGGATCTGATTCAAGTTTGAGTCCCACACCGAATACTCAACAACCACCACTAGTTCCTTTTGGATCTTGTACTCGTCGAGCTGTCCCATTTCCCTACAGTAACAACATTAATAGCAGTAGCCGCTCTGCGTACCTTAAAAGATTATACACGAACAGCAGGGAGAGATGGAGACAACAACATGTTAACCTTGCCTTCGCTGAGCTGCGAAAACTTTTACCGACGTATCCTCCAGAGAGAAAACTATCAAAAAACGAAATCTTGAGACTTTCTATGAAATATATTCGGTTTTTGGATAAGCTTGTAAGAGAAATGGACTCTGGTAGCGAAAAAACTACTGCAGTCCAAGGCAAGGATAACGAGTTAGATTTGGTTAAGGACAGTAAAAAATTAGAAAATAGAAATACTACATCTCCAAGTGTAAATTACTCTCCAGAAAAAAGCAAAACACATCAAGAGAGTCACAAAAGTGCCGTCTCAAGCAAAGCCAACGATCAGGCAAGCTTTAGTTCGAGTTGTGTTCTAAACTCGAACCTCAGTACAGGAAAAAGCAATTCACAAATGTCGCGCTTTCCTTTCATCGGCTGCGCCGACATTGAACGTGGAACAAAACGGGAGTTTTCAATCTAAGTTTATCCGCATTGGACTTGTTCTCGCCGGTAAATGCTGACTATTAACCGATTTTTAACTTTGATGCTATCTAATCTGATAGGATTAGTCCTTGTTGTTACGAAAGATACGTACTTGCTCTTCTAAATAGCACCCTATAAGAAAGTTTCTACTTTGTTTGCCGGTGTGTAAATATTTGTGATAGACCAATTGCTAAGTCGAGTGTTTGTATTTGTAGTTTAAATGTGTGTTTACGTTTACTTAATCCGAAGTTTGAAATATCTTTTATTTGAGCCTTTATTTCTTAACTTTATTTGTAGTTTGATATAGAATGTCGATAAATGTAAAGCATTACAACACTTAATAAAACTGATATGTAAGAAAATCAATTTTACTGTCAGATCCGAGGGAGAGATTTCCGCTGTCAAAACAAAGAATGGGTCCTCTCAACACGAAGGAAATGCAAACTATCAGAGTTTGTGCTAGTTTTATTTGAAAGTTTTTTCACTCTTGAAGTAGTGGTTTTATTCTTAGATTTAGCGTTAAGAAAGCAAAATCAAAACAAAGTTTTATCTTAAACCCAAATCTATCTGTTTAATTTTACCAAGGTAATTATCTTCAAAGTTCCGAGATAAAACTTCAACTGTCTTTCAATTTTACTTTGACCTCATAATCGATACGTGACGATCAATTATTCATACGATCAGGACTGGATAATCGAGTTTGCTTTGAAGCTCCCAAAAACCTGACTGGGTCAGAGCTCAACCATCTCAAGGATCTTTGAATCCAATTAAGTGAATATTTGTCCGAGCTAGCTACCCTCAAGCTTTCGAAGAATCTTCTGCCAGAATATTCTCTAGGTAGCTAGGACTACAGGCTATCGTGTTCAAGGTAAAAAAGACAGTTTTAAAATCGTGACTGCAAAACATTTGATTTAAGTTTTTTTCGTGTTTTTGTAATGTCACTTGAGAAAGCAATTTAGGTAGGCGAACTCAAAGATATAATTAAGGTTCTTATCAGACAAGTTGTCCAGTTATGGAGAGGTTCAAAGGAATCGGCGACCTTAGCAAATGGACCGACTGAAAATGTCTTTACTTAATGAGATTTTTGAACATGCTAAAACAAACGTTTTCTAAATCAATGGAACAATCGAAACCTTGTTTATCTCTGCCAAATAAAACATGTACTCTGCATCAAACTGCATGGCATATGGTCGTTGACTGCTTTGGACACCAACATGCCTTTAATATCGAAAATAGTCATTAAATATATGACTTGAAGTTGAAATTGGTTTTGTAAATGTAATGAAAATTAAGCTGAAAAATTTTGATAATACATTGATTTGAGTTTAAGTTCACGATATTTCAGAATCAATTTAACTTAAAGACGTTTGCGACCCAAACTGAAATACAATCAATTTTTATATCGCGTGCAACGTAAATTCAACACGAGCATTGCGATTCATTGCCTAACATTCAAAAACTAACTCTAACAATTCTTTAAAGTTATATAACCGTCAAAAACGAATTGTTAATTCAACAATTTGTTTTATTTGAAAAAAAGATGGGAGATGCGGATCAGCCTTGTTAACTCTTTCACACAAACAAACAATTTGAAAAAAAACAACAAAAACAGAAAGATCGTCTTCTAACAAGATTGAAACGTTAAGCAAACATATTGGTGAAAAGCTACAAGGCTTTGTTATCGTATGATTTAGCTTATTTATTCAAGAAAATGGCATTTATTTTAAAAGAAATATAATGTAACTGGTCAAATTGTTGATCTGCAACATCTTTCATCGTTTAGCTGCGGGATTACAAAACGTAATTGTCATAATTGGCCCGTTAATTGAAATTAACGCTATTAGTAACCTCTCAGACTAGACATAAATATCTAGAAGCTATATATATATATATATATAATGTAAAATGAGCCTCTTAAGATACAGTGAAATTTATTGTTTAAAACACTCTGTAACATTCACTGATGAGTGCGGGTCTTAGTACTCGTACGAAACAAATTTGTATGAAATGCAGATTCAGGATTTAACCGCCTCCGTGTAATTCCATTTATTATTTATTTTTTTTATGAAATCCCCAGGTTAACGGTGAACAATGACAACCAGACGACTCAAAGTTCTCAAGCTCAGTTTTTCTTATAAACTTTGTATTCATCTCTACTAAACAAGGTGCAATTTTATTCTTCTGAAATCATCATTTTGTATTAACAAAACATGCTAATATTTATGAAATCTAAGAATTTTCCCTCAACGACTGCGATAATTTAACTTAATTATAACAGAGCTAGTAGAAACGCGTCAAAATGTCAATGATGGAATGTTAGGCCTTTTATTAAAAGCCTTAAAACAACAAACACTTTGAAATTATTTACAGATGTCGAATTAAAGTCGACTGAGAAGCCTGAAAATGAGGAAAAGCGGCATCTTGGGAGAGCTTTTAATGGTTCGTTTAGTAACCATCAAGTTATTTCCGCGCCGCAAGGCAGATAGTGGTGACAAGTCATTCACATGAACCCAGAGCTTTTTCTCTTTCGAGTTTCGTCTACTTGCTTTGTATGCACAGTTTATGGCTCCATTTTCCGTTAAAAACTTGTTATTTACCTTTCAGGGCGATGAATTAAAGCTTTTGAAAAGCTTCTCAGCGTTGCCCAACTGGGATAGATTTTGTCGTGTTGGTATCTTGCCTATTCAAAAGAAAAACAAACAGACATACATCTTAGCTTACAAACATACTTTCTATTTGCCTAATTTTTATTCGTGTTAGTTTTGCATGTTTCCTTATAAATTATTGATTGATGAGGTCTCTCATTACACTCACCCCAAAAGCATTCTATTTCATTTACAAAGCTTAATCCTGAATTTCAAAGAAAAGAACTTTATAAAAACGTTTAAAACATGCATCAACATAAACATTCCATAAAGATATCAATAACTAATGCTCTACATATTTCTACTTCCAGAAAAACACAATTAGGGATCAGATTGAAGACTTGCTTTAAAAACTCATGATTTTATTGGAAAATAGTTCTAATTGTAGAAATATATTAGTTAGTACCATGGACATCTTGTTACTAAAAGCCACTTAATAAAACTATGTATTGGGCGCCGGCGCCTATACTTGGCCAACGCTTTCATGGAAAATCTAAAGTACCTGTAGAAAAGAAGTTTGTTAATTAATCGAGGTGACCGTAAATGTAGATTTTAAGAAGATTACTACTGATAAACAAACAATTTTCTTATTTTAGTGTTTTCAATTTCTTCACCAATTTTTTTTTTTTTTTTTATTATTGTCATATAATTGATTTTACTAGCACGAGATATTAAGGCTAATAGATTTAGTCTGTTGAACTTCTCAGTTTGAGTTCCTGTAATTCTTTGCAAATCAAAACTTTTAAACAATCTTGTATTTATTTAGTATTTAGACTTCAATTGAAAACCTAATTCAGTGCAGATCTAGCTCGGGAAAGCAAAACAAAAGACTTGTTTGTTTGAATTAAGATTTTATGGATATTCTAAAACTCCTTCAGGCGTTTTGTGAATTTATAGCCTTTTAAAAGTGCTATTAATTTGGCTTATAATCGAGTATAAATTACTACAATATGTATATAGAGCTTGATAGACAAAATTTTGAAACCTGATTCGACACACGCATACCTGAAAAGTAGCTAAACTACATTAAGTCATGCAAGTATTTCGTTCAATTAATCCTAACTTGAAGCACTATAGGATAAAATTCATTGGACGCAAAACTACATAATTCAAAGTGCAACCAAAGATATATTTTTAGAAAGTTTAGGAAAACATTGTTTGAAACAAAGATTAACTGAAAGTCAGTTAGTGTTGGATTCCGAATCTCTGTGCTTCTTGTTTTCAAACTTAACAATACTGACAGCAAAAAAGGGTTTTCTCCAAACACAAAATCAACAGCAATATACTGTAATAATGGCAAACTGACATATGCAAGAGACTGAAATTTATGAATGCGAAAATATGCACGTGGTAGTGACCAACCGTTGCATTACGATTTTAAAAACGTAACTTCGTTCACTGTAAAAAATCCGCGCTTGCAAATGGTCATAATCGATCACGTGATTTCGATTTATCTGTCACTAACCGGCAAGACTGCGGTTATGAACTGTAAGAACGAAGAACAAAAATATTTATGACGTTTAACCTTTGTTTCTTGATTAACGGCCGATGGCTTGAAAATGGCCGAGTCTTCAGTAAAATCAAACCACCGAATATATGAATCAAAATGAGTGTTAATGAGCATTTACTCCAGCGAAAGTTGTCTTTTATCAGAGTATACTAAGGCCGTAGCTAGGATTTTTTCAGTGGGGGGGGGGGGGGTGGGAAGGGGTGGGAGATCTTTAGGGAGCACAAATAATTTAACA
>ERZ1740055.721-NODE-721-length-10037-cov-7.564316_pt1 | contig 10037 bp, 3 predicted proteins | sample MGYA00581747_ERZ1740055 | MGnify/ENA primary metagenome ERZ1740055 (study PRJEB43018, sample SAMN04849739) | marine metagenome | isolation source: floating plastic debris | place: Pacific Ocean | collected 2008-08-28 | study: EMG produced TPA metagenomics assembly...
AATATTTTTTTGTTTTTTGTCTTTTTATTTTTTAGGGGGGCTGCCCCCCCCCCCGGCCCTCCCCCAGTTCCGCCGCTGATGGAACACTAGTGCACCAATCAACATTACGAAGTGTGTAGAAAATTACATACAACATAATGAAGGCCAGATAGAGTTACAGATCAAACATAATAAAGTAGTATGATATATATGCAATCACTTCTCCATTATTATTAGTATGCCACTGTTATTCTGTTTGATCAACCAATTTTTTTTGTTGAGTTCATCATTATGAAGAGCTTCAAATTCGGAAATTCAAATTCATAATGCTGATTCGTGCATTAATGTTTTGATCTTAACTTCATAATGTTGTAATTTAATTTTGATGTAAATTACGCTCCATTGGAAGAACTGAATACATCTTGAACTGAACGTCAGTGTCAGCACTTGTTGGCTAGACTCTTGCGTTCACGATTTTTTAAAAATCGATTAATGGACTCGATAAACTGTATTTGCATAAAATGTACCTATTTGCACATTTATTGATAAGACTAAGACCGATTGCAACAAAACCGGTTGTAAAACAAAAGAAATTTAAGTAGCTCCCTTTTAGAAAACATTAACAAGAAACATTGGAAAAACGAAAAAAAAATCGTCTTGTTTGACGGAGTGCAAGAAATAGGTAAATAAGTAAATAAACGAATAAAAATCGAATAGCAAACAGCTCCTTTGCCGCTTACGAGATCACGACTGATCATTAAATATTTGAAAAACCAATGTAAGGAAAATAGAAATGACAAGGCTTGAATAGAATCTTCAGTACTACGCAAGCGCATCTATTAACTTTACAATTGACAGCCGGGCAGCTGTTTTCCTTTATTTCTTTGACCTTATCAGCATTTGATCATGATAAGCCTAAAGTCATAAAAAAAAGTGTTGTCTTTCATTCTAAAACGTTAAGACTATCTCTTGCACTGCTTTAAGCCCAACTCCATAAACAATAATAATATATAATAATAATAATAACGTCTTATATAATTAGTGCTCATATCCTAAGAGTTCACGGAGCTTTACAAGTTACACAAACAAAAAATAAAAGTAAAATTTAGTATTTAAACGGTTTTAAAAAAACATTTGTCAGAGAGTAAACTTTTCTCATAATTGTGAAATTACAATGTTTCCTATAAAAACTTGAAATGTTACCTAACAAAGAGCTATTAAGAATAAAAATGTGAAAAAGATATGTTTAAAGTGATTTTTTAAAAATGTTCAATGTTTTTAGAGTCTCTTAACATCTTTGGGTAGCTCATTCCAGAGTCTGGGTCCAGCGACGTTGAAGGACAACATGTAAATGAACAACCCTTATGCATGGGAGCTAGATGTTATCTTGAAAACTCTATAAGATTGATCCGACTAGGAGTAAGAGATTTCAAGGCAAACTAACAAACTCGTTGTCGAGAGGACGACTAGTGCTTCAAATCTCGTGCGATTACTTGGATCTAAAGATCTAGATAATACCAAACTAACAACACATCTCAAAAAAATCATAACAGTTTTCACACTAGCTAAACATGTTTCGGCAATTCTCTTGCCATCGTCAGTATATAATTTACTTCTTGTAGCTTTGCAGTTCACTACTAACGATGGCAAGAGACTCGCCGAAACATGTTTAGTGTGAAAACTGTTATAATCTAAAGATCTCTAATAATTCGAGCACTGGCTCCTTTGCAGAGAAGTGTTGGGGAACTTAATTGATTGTTCTCGTCAACGGCTCAAGGCGTGGCTGAGATAAAGCAACTTATTAAACAGTTTCACTGAGTTGTACCAAGGATCTTTAATAACTGAATACATTGCATGCGACTATCCAAGGCAGACAAGTTTACAAGTTCTTTTTATACTCTTTTCCTAGAGATATGATCTACATAATTTTGAGACATATACACAGATACTTTTGACATAGTGCTTTCATGCAGCAGCTAATTTTTGATATACTGTACATAAGAAAAGCTAAAATTTTCATATCTACAAAAAGCGTATGTTTCTAGGATTCTTTTCATATAATTTTCATATTCGTTTTTATGGGAAAACTATGAAAAATATCGAACAGCTCTATACATATTGTGGAAGCTAAATCTAAATCTATTTACTTCAGTGTCTAAAAGTGCATTAGAGAACAGTGCAACACAGAGTGTGTACTTAGAGAAGGGTGTTATTTGTATCCCTTTTTACAAGTGTTTATGAAATCAGGGTTTTGGGAAACGTGGCTAAGTAAAATGTCTGTTTGTGGGTTTTATTGGAAAACACATTTCTTTAAACTTTTATAGCCAAAAAAATTTTAACGTCAAATTTCTTTTTCTTAAGTTTTTAGACAAGGTGTTTCTCTAAGTTCATGACATAAGGTTTATCCGAAATTGATTCTGAAAAGTTATTTAAAAGTGAAAGAACGAAATTGCATGCGTTGTAACAATGCATTACTAAGGTCAAAGGCACCTAAAACTCAATTTAGTATCAGTGTGGGAAACTCAGAAGTTCCCACGCTGATTCTATTTTTTGGACTGCCCTAGTAAACAGAACAGACTACCATCCATTCTGATGGTTGAGGTAGCTAAAACTATCATGCCATTCCATTCGGAATGGAAGTTTACCAATACTTAAGTGTTTTTCAACCTTCTCTTCTAAACAAAGGATTTTGTATAATTACTATTTTGCAGTAGAAAGGCCGAAATCAAATATATGTGTTCTTCCTCTGGTTTTTATTATTCTACTCAACACTGGGTATTCTAAGTAGTTGTTTTGCGTGCTCTAAGGTAAAAGTGGGCGGACATAAAAATATTAAAATATATCACTCGCAAGTGACGAAACTCTTATTGTCGCAAATCAAATAGAATATGTCTTCTGATAGAAGAACTGCATGTTATGTTGCCCATGAGTTGTCTAAATCGCACCTTATATGGCTCGCTAATCTTTATTTCAATCGTTTTTTCTTTAAGAAAGGAACAACATTAAAGCAAAGTTATAATTGAGTTTGAGTTAAACTGCTAAATAGTTCTAAATCAATGCAAGGTTGGCAATTCAATCCGCTTTTGGCGGGAGAATTTCAACTCGAGGATATTCTAGGCTTTTCTTGTATGATTTCATTTCGAATATAAGCAAGCGAATAAAAAAAATTGCTTAAAAAATTTAAAAATGGAAGTAAGACGTGCAAAGATCCTTCACACCTTAAACCCTGGTTTTAGATTCTTTGCAGCCGTTGAGGTCCTGTAGTTGTGCTCGCCCTGGTGTTTTCAAATATTTTGTCTTTTTATGTCTTTATCTATTTTTTCATCGACCAACGCAAAGCATTATTCACGCATTTTATTTATTGCTATGAAAGCTCTTTATGCTTAAATTCCGCGGAAGTGTATGAACTGGTTATCTCAATTCGCTGCCAAGCGCTGCGGTTGTTCGCCAGTTTATTTATTTCTCTATCATTCCTTAAAATCATCAAAATTAAAACGCAAAATGATTGTGATTTCGAAGGTGGCACAAGCTTGAACAAGTGGAGCTATTTCCGTGACCACTCGCTCTCTCTGGTGTTAAAAGGTGGACTGAATTTTTAATCTATATCTAATGAGCAGTCCTCATAAGGATAAAACAGCTGCTAGTGCTTTTATTTCAATGTCTGTACGAAATACGCCATACTTGTCGTATTAAATTGCAGTTGTAGTTTATGTGCGTTATTACAGTTTGTTTCTCTTAAAATAAACTGAATGATTTTTGGTCAAAGAAATTAAATAAAACTTTACGTTTTACACGTAATAAAAACTTTAGAAATTAACATTTCGGCTATACTCTGGTGGTAGCCTTCATCAGAATCAAATTTTAAAAGAAGTGAGAGTATGAAATTGTATTCTGATGAAGGCTACCACCATGGTAGCCAAAACGTAATTTTTTTTTGAGTTTTGATTACGTGCAAATCGTAAAGTTTGATATATTTTTTAGACTATGAATCGTACACGTAAAAGCCTGAAAAATACTATTGAATGGTATTGTTGTTATCTTAATCCTTGTTTTTCTTTTTTTTTTTCAACAGATTACTCAAAAACAAGAACAAAAATTATCTAGGATAAGCTATGGCCTCACGTGACTTAAAACTGAGAACTGTAAGATATTAAATAGCGTTAATATTCTACATGTTAAAAATGAGCAGTAAGTCTTATAAAGCTTGCGAAAGCTTAAGCTTGCTCTTAGAAGATGCCATTAAGTATATTTTTTGAGGCAGTTGCATATGGTCAAGCTCGCAAATCACCACAAATCGGAAACTGATAAAACTTCCAAAAGTTATCAGCGAGTCATCAATCTCTTTTGATTTAACTAATAAAACTGTATAAAAACAATAACCGTAGTTCTCTGAATATGATAAAAAAAAACTGAAATATCGGCGCTATAAAAGTGTAAAAATACCCTCCCGGCAAAAGACAAACCATACGGAAAAGCTAACACAATTTTTTTGTTTCTACATATAAAAGTGTCTTTACACCGGCCAATAACGTTTCAACCTCACGGTAAACATTTAAAATGCGGCAGATGTTCCATAATTGATAAAACAGATACGAGTTTAAGTAATCAGTCTCGCATCTTTACAATCCCCTCTGATTGGCAAATCTTTCTGAGGAATAGGAAATAAGAATTTCAAAGAGGATATACTCTTTATCAGAAATTAACGGCTAATTTTTGGGATGAGACTAAATGTTTTTAATTGTTTGGAAGATCTAAGCCTTAAATATTTTTTAGAATTGCTTGGGTGTACATTTCTTTATATTTTATATCTGCTCTAAGCAGCCGTAAACATTTGATTATTTAGCAGAAGAAATGTATAGACCTAAATAATAAATGACAGCTGTGGTCAATTGTTTGATTCGTTAAAACGGATCAGTTGTCTAAATATCTATGAGTTTTGCCTTTATATTTATACAGGTAACGGCAACATTTATTTGTAAAATAGGGTTTAAATGGCCGACAGTGTTGTACTGACGAACATTAGTTAATCAGTAAATAATTTTTTGATAACTGTCTTCATTAACCATTGACATTCTAAATTTTTTTGTGTGGCCATTTTCTGTTCCGGGTAATTTCCTAGCGAGTTCTTCAGTCCAGTGCAGCTTCTATTTCTCTTTCCTATACAACAAGTTCTTATAAAAAGAGACTAGAGAGCGTTTTCTTGTGGTTTTAAACTCCGTATTAAAAACATGTTACTGATCAGGATGTAAAGTAGAGATATTATTGCTCATCTGGGCTGGGTTGTTCAAAGGTGGGGTTAAATTTATTTAATCCTGGGCTAAGCAAAATTTACAGCCGCTATTGCTTCTTTTAGCAAAAGGTTACAATTCTTATCAAATACTCAGTTTTAGATTTTCTTTGGAAAAAACTTGTGAATTCCAAATTTACAGATCAAATCCAACTCTGTAAGGTTGAAAACAAGAGTGAAAAACACAGGTAAAAAATTTAACCTGAGGTAAGGCGCAAATCGACTTTTGAACAATTTTGCTCTTGGGTTTTTGTTTTACTACATGCAAATATTACCTTTTATAGGTCTTCGTTTTTATTTTTTCCTAAATATCGATCAGAAATTTCAGTTTTGTCATATTCGGATGCTCCGCACTCACTAAGTCACCGTATGAATGTTTTGTAACGGGCTATAGCGGACTTTCTTCCCAAAAACATCATTTTAAAAGAATTAATGCCTCTCGAAACAATTCAACAAGAACATTAAAAGATCACAAAGAACTAAGCAATTACCCAAATGTAATTCTAGCGAATGCCTTCAAGCGGTGAAAACCGGAATTCAAACAAAATACACTGAATTTTAATTGAAAATTCATCATCGAAACAAGACGTTTGTGTCTTCTTTCAAGTTTACTTCGATAATAAATCTGCCTGACCAAACTCAAAAACCTCATGTTTGAAAATAGCAGTCACCTTTATTCCTAACTCCATAAAGATTTTAAGTCTTAGCAAGTTAATGTGCGTTCGATTCGGCGAAATTTTTTTTTATGAAGTTATTGTTAACGAAATGCAGCCCAAAAACATTTTAATGATAAATTATCGCTAATGGTTGATCTAATATTCACATCTTTTTTCTTTAATAGCTTTGCATTCAAGTTTCTGTTTATCAGTGCAAGCTTAATTACTATTGCGGGTATGTTAAAATAATCATTTTCAAGTTTTCAAAATTTGAAGATTTTGTTTGATCTTTGAAAGCTGCCGAATAGCTAAGTTAAATTTAGTTTAAAAAATATGATTTTAAAAAGCTCAGTTACTTTGCATAACACTTTGGTTATGTTGGGGTTATTACGCCGGGTTCTTTACTAAAATCTTTCTAAAAATGAAAAGCGCTTACAATTTGTGTATTATATTAGAAAACATGTCTGTCGCTATCTATCAGTTTAAACTTTCTTTATCGGTAAGCTTTCAAACGGCATTTGTATTATTGAACATTTTTAAAAGCATTCGCGAGTGTCGCAAAAGTGTCTTCAATTTGAGAGTATTTAGTTTATTCGTCCCAGGTGCTTAGCAGCAGCTAATGAAGTTTGCGATGTATCGTTTCGTTAGGAGACACAATCTTTTAAAAACAATGTTTAAAAATACATATCATTTATTGCAACCGATAAATTCAAAACTAAAACCATCAAAGAGTTTTGGCGAGTTAAAGGCAATCGTTACATTGGAATTCCTTATTTTTTTAGAAACATATATCACCTTCGACTTCGTCTGGATACCAAAATACGGCCAACGTATCAGACATACAAATCAAACGAAAAATAATCAATATCTAATTTTGATTAAACTGACCTAGATTCAGTTTTTAGAAAAGATTAAGCTCTTGATTATTTTGTCGACTTAAAGATTTTCTCAAAATAAAGTGTTTAACGGAAATGCTCTTCGATTTAAAAATCATTTTTAAGTTTTTTTTTTGGGCACACAGCTTAAATAGAAATACTTAAGATGACGAGAAAATTGCTGTCAATGGCCTTTGGATAAAGGTCGAAATATACAACGTAGATATGACCATTTTCTTGTCAACTTTTTTCTAATTCAATTTTTTCAATATTTAATATTTACATTAGGTTCAGTCTAATGTTTTTTTACTTTTTTTTTTTCTTTATTTCCCTTCTATTAGTAACAAATTTGTTTTTATACTGTTTCATTCGGCTTTTAGTTTCTCTAATTCAATCAATTTTGCAAAAGAAAACCATCGTAATCATGATAAGAAAAAAATCCCAAATTTTAAAATTTCCATAACAACTGGGGCTTAATTCCCTTCACTTCCATAATTATTCAAAAATACTGCTCTTAGATCTTGTTTCGCTCATTAACAAAGATTTTGTGTATCCGGAGCAGCAGAGCAGACCCTATTTAAGATAACACGGAGCTATTTTACAAACTATTTTTCAACAGCTCCTACGACCTGGCAATAGTTCAATTTACTTGACCCTAGTACAGTTGTATCGTCTAAACAAGCTAACGTTTTCCTGTCACGTGCAATCGAGTTCACATCAAGAAGAGCTTCATGAGTAAAGTCACAACAATATTTAACTCCTCCACCATGTACGAGCAGTATCTGGCTGTAACTGCTCTAGTTTCACCGGTTTATATGCTTGCTATCGTTGTTGGTACGGTTGCTAACTTGGTAATCATCCACTCGTACTTCGCTGATATTTCTATTCGCAAACCGTTTAACTTTCTCATCACAAATCTCGCTGTTGCTGATTTCATCCTCTGTGTCCTTTTCACGCCGTTGCTTTTCTCATACAGAGTCAACGCTCGGGCAGCGGCGATAGCAATTTCGCCGTTTTGCGAGGCAAGTATTTTCTTTTCAATGTTGTCTATCTCGCTCATGTACGCCATTTTCCCACTCTTGGCCGTACAACGACGAGACGCCATGCTTCCGCCTCAAAGTTCATTTTTGAATTTTGCTCAGATAAAAGGCCTTGTCGGTGTTTTCTGGGTGGTTTGTGTGATAGTATCGGTAGTGTTGGTAGCGGTCGCGTGGAGCATGTTTCTAGCAGGCGATCGCACTCCTAAGATATTTCGCTGTCTTTTGATCAACCAAGTTTTCGATACTTACAGTATATACTTCCTTGCTTACTCTGCTTCGCTCTACGGGATTTCGCTCGTAGTCACTTTTTCGGTCTATTGCCAGATCTACAGAGCGTTAAAGTCAAACGATTCTGGAGTAAATTTATCTTCGGAAGAACGTCAAGCGACCAAACTCGGCCTAATTGTCGCTTTAGTGTACACACTTTGCTGGACGCCATTTTTGTTTGTTCAGTTGGCCGGCCTCTTTGGTACCTACAGCGAGTTGCATTTCAACCTCCATGCATGCGCTTCTGCGATTGGCGTCAGTGGCTCAGCAGTCAACCCTATCTTGTATGGTGTGATAGATCCATATTACCGGGCTAGATTCAGTGCCTTTTTCACTGCCATAAAAAGAATCTGCAAGGTTAAACAGTAAGACAGGCGTCAAGAAAAGTTACCAACATGAAGGTAATTTTCAAATGAATACTTATCTGTATACGCTGGTTTCTAATTTAAAATTCAAATCTGTCTGTCGATGTGCAGTGTAAAATGCGAGAACAAGCTTTCACTTCTTGTAGGAAAATAAGAGCTATAAGTTTTAAAAAGTGTGCGCTTTTCTGTGTCTTTGGCTTTGCACGGATTGTTTGAAAAATGTTACTTTTCAGTGAATACTCCCAAAATGACATTTTATTTTTCTTCCGTTTTTTGGTCAGTTTCTAAAAAAATATCATGTTCCAATGTTATTCTGAATGAAGTGCAACAGCATGTATTAATTTTTTGAGACAATTGGATCCGTGAAAATAATAAAACCAACCCCAAGCAAACAATCACGGGTTTTTGTTTTCAGAATATCGAATGTAAACTGAGGTTTTGTCGCCATCAACAACTTTGTTTTCAAATAATATAGGCAAGATTTTTTTTTTCAGCTTAAAATTTCTAGGAAAAAAGTTTTGGCCAGAAAATGCATAGACTGCTAAAACGGTCTTTAGACCAACAGTTCATTCTTGCCATTCTATCCCGAGTTAAATAAAACTACAAGAGAATATTTATTGCCAACTCTTTTTTTTCCGCAAGCACAAACTTAAAAATCTACAAGTGCTAGCTATAAATTTGATTATGCAGTTGCAAGTTTTCAGATCATATATAAGTTATAGAAGCGAACAAAGAAATGTTTTGTCATTCGAAGTCAACATAAAGGTTATAGCACAACAGCACAACATTTTTAGTTGTAATATTTTGTGTAAGATTATGTGTGGCCATTCTGTAGATCCATCAGTGGAAATCTTAGGTGCACCCCAGCGATTATTGAGACTGAGTTTGTTCCGCAGAGTAAAAAATGACTTTTCGAACGATCTTCGCTGGTATGAAACAAGACATTCAATAGAGACCGACAACAGCAAAGAGCAGTAGTAAATATAATAACTTCTCACTTGAATGCACCGGGCTGGGCACCTTCACATAATTGTCGCTGCAAGAATTCGAAAAGACCTTAATGTTGGAGTTTTTTGGAATGTAAAGACGTATTTTTAAAAAGTTGTATTTGTTTTGCTTCGTGGAGAAACATTAAACTGTTTTCTGTTCACAAAGTTTAAGGCGCAGAAAAAAACCTAATGACCCGCATAAAGAAGTAAAGAGCGAACCAGAAATGTGATTTTTCTGAGCCGTTGGCATTGTTGTTGGCGTTCTTGCCCTCGTTGCGTGAAATCCCTAATGATGGTTTTGACAAAGTAATTCATTTCTCCGTCGTCGCACATAGCGTTGTATTTCCCTAATTTATAAAGATACACTTTTTTGAAGAATCTTCTTTTTCCCGCCCAAGCCTACCATTCTTATTGCATTTGTTGTTTTACTTTTAGGCTGAAAATATTGTTGTATTATATAAGTTAAAATAAGAAGCCATTCTATTTTCTGAAGTTTTGAAGATGGCCGTCGGATGACAGCCGAAATATTAAACTTAAACTTGAACATCAGAAAATGGAATGACTTCTCGTTTTAACTTT
>ERZ1740055.722-NODE-722-length-10032-cov-7.578430_pt1 | contig 10032 bp, 4 predicted proteins | sample MGYA00581747_ERZ1740055 | MGnify/ENA primary metagenome ERZ1740055 (study PRJEB43018, sample SAMN04849739) | marine metagenome | isolation source: floating plastic debris | place: Pacific Ocean | collected 2008-08-28 | study: EMG produced TPA metagenomics assembly...
TTAAAAATAATTTACTTTTTGTGCAATCTATTATCAAACAAATATAAAGCACTTTTTAAAGTAATTTATTTCTATATAGCCAATTGCTTTATTATTACACTTTAACCAGCTGCAACGACTGGTAAAATTTCTCTCAGAGTATAATAACTACAACAAATAATATAAAATCTAAATGATAATAATTTTTACTGTCGTTCTAAATGTTACTGTGACTTTTTAGCATTTACAACTCAAAATAAAATATTGCTGTCACATTTTTTAGGATCCCAATTACTCCAATTATTTTGGAAAATTTTTTATACATTTCTCAAGTTCCTTAAAACATTGTAAGAAACATCTACAAAATATCTGTAGAAGTGTATATCTCACCATTACAATAACACAATTTGGACAAAGAACAATAACTTGATTGAAAAGTTCAATTTATATTGATTATATTATGTCAAACAATTCAATTCAGAAATTTGAAATTCCCTTAAAATATATCAAGCCAAATGTGGTTAACGTTTCTAAAATCTTGAATTTTAAAAAAGCTAAATAATAACCCACAAAATTATAATCAAAGTTTGTGACCAACAATAGATGTTTTTATGGGCCTGGATGGTTGGTTGAACAGACACCAATCCTAGTCAATAGGTCATGGGACATACCGCTCCGAGGCATTCGTGTCGGGAACATTGACCACTGCATTGTACTTGGGATCGAAGAGGTTGTTCGGGATCATATCAGATCAGGGACCAGCACAGGGCAGGATACGTGGATGGGCGGGCGGGCAGACGGACAGGATAAGAGCAGGTGCAAAGGGATGGGAGCAAGGAATGGAAGGGAAATAACAAAAAAAGTAACTTAGAGGGATGAGTTAGCATTCTGTTTTATTCTATGGATTAAGACAAATTGTTAGCAATTTAGCATTTATTTAAAAAAGAATACAGGGGTTTCATTAAGGTTTGGAGCAGGAGGGCATTTGGATTTGGCACCCAGGCAAAATTTATGCAGAGCCTTAAAAATGTTAAAGATTTATAGTTGTAGAGATGCTAAAAGCAGCTGGGAAAAGCCATCTTTACAGCCAGTCAATTTGCCTGGCCCTTAATGAAACCCCTGAGAATGAAATGATAAAAACCCTAAAGTATAAGACCACTCAAAAATAAAAAAATTCTCAAAGCAACAACACTCAAATGGAAGAAAACACAACATATTTGCATTACAACATCTTTAACAATTTTAAAACAGTAGATGTAACTATGAACATGTGAATAGTTTTCATCAATCATTTTAAAATCTTCTATAAATCTTCTAAAAGGTCTAATTAACACATCATTAGAAAAAAAATCTCGATTCATAAAATTGTACAAAAACATTTATCTTTTAGTATATGAATATACATTTGTTAAAACTCATTAATATCACTGTACTTTAACAAACCACACTGATTTCAACCAACATTTATTAACATAATTGCTTATTTAAAGCACATAAATCTAACATTTTTTCAAAATTGCTGGTAACACAAAACTTCTCCTTTTATAACTGTCTTTTGAAGTAGTTTTCAAACAGATTAGAAATAGACATTTTCAATGCATAATTGGATAGTCTGAACTAACGTTTTAGCAACATTTTGTTTAACCAAAAACAGGTTTCAGACTATCTACCTCACTTCGTAGTCTCTTGATATTTGAACCTCCCTAAAAAAAAAGAAACAAGAAATTTCAGAAAATCTGAATAGTTTATAAAAAATTGTTGAAGTGAGCAAGAACTTAGATATAAAGTATTAATAATAATTTAATCATAACCAAGTTCCAATGTAAGACAAATACCTCAAGTTGTGTAAGGACCTTAAGAGTTAACCCTTCTTCAGGGCAATAATAATTAAACCCACAATTCCCCCCAGAGGAATGATATCAAAGTTAAGGCTAATTAATATTCATGATATTTCTTATAAAGCTCCTTATACTAATCACAATAACATCTTAACCACAGTACATCCAAGAGTTGTATAAATTGTCATAACCAAATTATATGAATTTGTTAGACAATTTAAATGACATACCTTGCCAATTATTCCACCTGCATCCTGCAAAAAATGTCAAGATATCATCAATTCATAAGAACAGAGTGAAATTAATGACTATAGTTAATTTAAATACTTTCATACAGCATCATTCATACTACATGAGATTATCCCCTTAATTTAAAAAGTCTTGTTTACCAATAAGTAGCTTTTGACACACAGTTAAGATACTTCGAATATGTTTTTAATGAGAACATATAAAACAAAATATTCTGAGACTTTCAAGAACTCCAGAGAATTCTATTAACATTTTTCACACCACCCCTGAAAAAACGTAATAAGTACCTTGCTCTGCATAAGAATTCTAATGGTTGTCTCTGGACCAGGGCCATCTTCTCGAGCTCGCTTTACATTGTTGCTGTTGTAGTCTTCATCTGATGGTCGCTCACGTTTGATACCACCTGAAACAAAACTTTCTATCAGTACATTTTTATTAATCTTTGGTGATAGTGGGAAGCTTAAAGGACATCAAAATTGTATTAATTTTGATATAAAAAAGCAGTGGGCGATTCCTACTTTTTGGCAAACAAAAGGTTTTACAAATTTCATTCACAAAGTAAAAGGCTTTGTATACCCAAAAAGTAATAATGTGAATCGATTTCTTTGTAGTAAAAAAGGTTGCCTAGTTATCCTAGTAAGCAGTAATTATAAGGTGCCAGTCTATTGTGCAGGAGGCTTGGGTTGGATTTCTAGCCAGACCAACAATCAGGGTCTTGTCAAAATTGAGAAGGTGCTGCCTTTCCTTCCGTATCTGCAAATGGTTAGAATTTTGTGTCTTCTCAGATAAGGATCTTAAGCTGTAGGCACTCAGAGATTTCTGTGTGTGTTTTTCTGTCATATGATCTCCATCTCCTACCTTAAGGGTGGTGAAGACAGGGTTCAAAATTAGTGGCAGTCCACTAGTCCACACACTAGTAAAAGTTATGGTCGACTAGAAAGCCTGCATTCAAACTAGTCTAGGAGTCTAGTAAAAATATTATTGTCTTCTATCATATGATAGTAAAAGATTCTGAATTGTCTGTGCTCTCATTCCAAATCACACCATTTCAATACAAATAATTTTGTTCTTTTCCACCTGCATGAAAGTGATTTTCTCTACATATGTTGATTGAATGATGCTATGTCATGGGCACCAATGTTCCACAGAAAAATGAAAGAACATTGCATTAGTTGGAGCAAATCAGTTTATTGAAAACTAATGGATGGTGATGTAACATAAATGAAAAACTGTGATAAAGTCTAGTAAAAAATGAGAAGGACTAGTAAATCTAAGTGATTACTTGTCCAAATGTCTAGTGAAAAAAAAAATTCCAATTTCCATCCCAATAAAGATAATGACTACAGCTTTGTTAGCCTTGAGCTATTCAGTGATAGCCTTATTAAGTAAAGACATGTCCAGATTATGTTGTAGTAACTAATATATGAAATAACAAGAGTTGTAAAAAGGCTGGAGGGTGTTAGAGGATAGATACTGCCTTTATTTGCACTTAAAGCATACTGTAAGACCTTTGATGTTCTTTTTCTTTAATAGCACTCGCGTGATTAATAATACCTACTAAGAATTTATTGTGTTTTCAACTTGGTGGCGGAGAACCATTAATATTTTTGTTAATATCATCTAGGTTGACCCTTTTGCGAGAGGGGTAAAATAAAATAAATTTGGCCTTTTCGGGATGGAGAGTAAATTAATTAGCACTGAAACGAGAGGAGACAAGACAGAAATAACTATTAATAAAAATGATCAGAGTGAAGATGTCCTTGTTACAACTTTAGAAAGAAAATATAAGTATCATCAATAAAAAAAAAATAAAATAGATATTTTGAACAATGGAAAAGAGCTGTAAACTCATCAATAAACAAGCGGCCAAGTTCGTCATGAAAACTGAGGAATAATTCTACTTAATACAAAAGAACAAATCATCGTTTCTTTCTAAAATGTGTTTGTATAAACCAATATTTTTTTCTTTTCATTTACCTTGCCCTTGTTCACCAATTCCATCGCCTCCACCACTTGAGTACTGCAACTGCTCCATGGGAAAGTAATTTCTGGAGAGCAAAAATTCAAAAAAGTAGAAATAATTTGCGATATAATCTCGAATGCAAACAAAGGGTCAAAATAACCTTCTATTCTCAGTTCATGAGGTGATGATGCACGACGCGAGCTCGAGTAAACTATAAGCCATTTTCAAAAGTTAAAACATTTATAAGCACAAGAAGACTCAAAAGATACAACATTTAAGCTTTCAAAAGAACTAGACCAAATACTACTTTACGTTCGCTCTATTAAATTATGCGTGAAGATGTCTTGCAGGATGATGCCATTTTGTGTTCTTTCTTTTCCGGCTTCCTTCTTTGAAATCAAACACTCGAGTATCGTACGAACTTTACTTGGTTTTCCATCACACTAAAACTTTTTCCAAACTTCTAAAGCAAATTGTTTAGGTTCTTTATCCAAAAAGCAAAACATTACACAAGGAAGAAACCAAAAGCTTCCGACATGTGCCTTGGCCTAGATACATTTGTTTGACCTGCCAACTTTGTACCCAGCAAAAACAGCCACCAGCTGCCCTTGCAAAAAAACAATTTACTAACTAGACTTCTCTATAGATGAAGAAGAAAACATAGCAAATGAAAATTATGCCGAAAAAGCTGAAACATAACGAAATATACTTACAAAATCTCCGCTGTTAAAAAACTTTAACAACTCGCCGCTTCACCGTGCTCGACTCCCTTGCACGCTAATCACCGTAAAGCATCACGGGTAACTATCTACCGCGAGTGTCCATGGGAAAGAAATCAAGTGTCAGGGTGGTACGGTGAGGGAAAATTCGCATTGCAAGATTTTTGTTTTTTTTGAAAAAAAATTAACCACATAATAATGTCAACCACTTACGTCGGAGTTGAAACTCTTGTTGACGATAGTAGAAAAACTAAAATATAATAAATCAAAAAGTCAACACGATGTATAAAAAATTTAACAAAGTACTGATATTTCGGCTAGCCAAACCAGCCTTCTTCAGGTGTGGAACCCAAATTTCCCCGATTTTGATTGAAAATCCTCTGTATCCCGGTAACATGCATCGGTATAGGATTTAATTTCCGATTTTTATATCTTCTGTAAAACTTTCATAACACTTGTAACGATTTTGAAAAGTCAGAAAGATTACTAAAAGCCTAGCAGCTGTATACAAGACTGTGTATTGCCGTACATTCCGTGGAAACGTCGTCAAATCAAGTTGTGAACGCACGCACATACGTCTTTGATGAGTAAGCCACATGCTAGTAGACCAAGATCTCAGAATGCTGTATGCTCACAAGTCAGAGAAATTTTGGCAGAAAGAATAAGATGTCATTTGTTCCTTTTTTTAAACTCTTTTTCTCACGAACAGTCCTTCAGTGCCTTCCTGGAGTCGAGAAAATCTGCCTAGAGATTATAATAGCTAACACAATCAACCCATACATAGAAAAGATTAATGACAGAGGTATAAATTACCATTATATGATTGTTGAGGCGTTCCAATGGGTTAGTGGCGACAAGCGACAACCCGACAGAAAAAAAGCGACTATTTGAGACAGGGACAATCCATCTTCTATTTCAACAAAGCAATATCTTTTCATTTTGTTATTTCGACAGCGACATTACGAACCGGGCCAATAGGACTCTCGATTTCTGTGATTTATGTTTACACTTAATCCATTAAGAATCGTTAGGTGGCTGATCTTCATTTAAAAAGGAAGTTTTTACGCCGGGGTGCTTAATCTCTAAATTAAAAAAAAAATACAGGACGCAAAAAATGAATCGCATTAAGCGAACATTTGCATTCTGTAACTCATTTTTTGTTGCATTTTGTTGCATTGCCCCAAACTCAATGATTCCTGTCGAGCCCGAAGCGAGACAGCATATATTCTTGACGACTCGATTTTGGAGTGGATTCCGAATGTTTTCCTTCCGACCTTGCTGCCCCTAAGTCCCCCCACATCACATTACTAGTGCCATGTGCTTTTTCTCTTGAAACTCTTGAAAGACAAGTTTCATTAAGTTCGTATTTTCAAACGTCGCAAAGCAAAGGCTTCAGAAAATGATATCTTCAGAATTTACTGATGACTATGACGTACGACTGAAGTCTAAGGATAAAATATTTAAATTTTTTAAAAGTTTTAGTTAAGCGCTCGATCGCTATATAAAGTTATGTATATTCAGTTACAAGTTTTTTTAGACATGTTCATAGCTCGACAGCATTCTCTTCACCTTTGGTAACAACTAGATTTAGGAATATATTATGGGATAGGGTGTGGAGGTTTAAAATTGCCGTCAATAATGCACGTGATGCTTTTTTTCTATTGTCAACGTTTTTTCTGGTTTAGATGAGTGCCATAAAGTTCTATTTTTGGTGGGTGGCTTGGAGCTGCCTTTTGGATTACAATTTAATGGCCTTATAGATCGACTGTATAACATCTTTGATATTTAAGATGTTTAAAATCAGACATAAATTGATGAGTTTAGAGGCCTGATTGCTGGATGCACCTCTGCACAGGTGTCGGCTTGCTTTACACCAATGTTTTTATATATAAATTTAAATTTATTTATAATAATTACATTTATTATTTATTTATTTTTGCAAAGATATATTTGTTTTACATTGTATATAACGTGAGATTGTAATAAAGATCGGAATATATCGGCAAGACCGTGCGCTTATGAACGTTAACCTTTCTTTCTTGATTTAACTATGGCAGAGTCTTCAATGAATTCATTCTAGGGAATAAGCGACAGCGACAATAGTATTGCAGCGAAAAAATCGACAGTGACATTTCTCTCTTGTCAAACAGGCGACAGGTGGATTGGAAAGTGAGCGAAAAGGCAAACCAGAACTCCCTTGGTACCCTATGTCACTTTCAAATATATCTTGCAAATATGTAGGTGCCAAGTTGATGTTTATTTTAAAATTGTAGCTATTTGTTTAAAGTTTGCGATTCCAGCCCGCTCAAATTTTCTTTAGAACGTTTGGAATATTGAGCTCCTGTAATAATTCGATCTTGGTTTACAAATTACTTTACTTTCTTAAGCACAACAAGAGAGGCCACAACTTTCTTTGTAATACTCTTGCTGATATGAGCCTCCCATGTTGGGTGCTGATCTCTCTGCAGTTCAAGATATTATGTCTTAACAATAGACGATGAAGTGTAACAGAGTGAATTCCAAACATAGGTCTTATTCCCAGGGTAGTACCCAGTTCTTCCGCGGATATTCCTTGCTCGTTACGTGAAATATAAGATCAAAATAAAATAAGGCGGACCGCGTCGGCTCTTTGAAACAAAAATATGAAAACTTAAATACTTAAACAATGCTTATTGTCCAAGCAGTGCTGGCATATAAAACTCTAAGATTCAATTAGCCAGCCAAACCTGATGATGCTCACGTTGAGCGAAAACGTTTGTTTAAACTTTTAAGATAGTTTTTAATATTTTATGCCTTGTTTTAAATTATTTTAAAAATATGAACTCTCAAACGTAGCATCGAAGCGGAGTAACATCGGTGGAACACCTGGGTACCATGTCTAAAAAAAACCCAAGGGATAACCCAAGGATTATGCCTGGTAATCGGACAGAGAGCTACTATTTCATTGATCGGTATGCGCGTGCGTAAGTAATAATAACTCCAATCCTTGGTTTCTGTTTTGAGAGTAAAAAGGAAATTGTCTTTCTCTCGCTGTTACTATGTAAATAAACGTATTTCACTTTAGGATATTCCGTTTAAATCTATTTCAATATGAGACATTAACAATTTTCATCACACTTGACCAATATTTTTTTCTTATGTCCCACTATAGAAATCAACTTTCGTTTGCATCCATTTCCCGTGTTATTTTTAAAAACAGCAAATGACGTCCTATTTTGTTGCTGAAGAGGTGCCTTCCGTTTAGACGTGGAGTTCAGCATCCAACTAGTTTCATCTTTTCCGAGGAGTTGCTGCCGTTCTACGTTGAATGTATTCTTTGTGATAGCCTAGGACATATTTCATAGCAGCCAACAGCCTGTTCCATCGAACTAGGAATGTAACAGATGTAAGGTTAGACAAAATTATTAAGCAAAATGTTAAACAGCAGTTTTGTTTACGATGGGTTGGGTCTAACGTCAGGGGAAGGGTCTAGGCCGAGGTGGAGAAGATTTTATGACAAAAGAATTAGTTTAGTAAACTCGGAATATCATGGGATTATGGAATGATCTTTGTCCTTATGTATGGACCTAGAAGAGCTGCGAATAATTAAAAAGCATGTAAAAAATTCCGCTTCTAACTTGATTATAAACACTTAAGTGCAAATTAATTCCATATTGAACGAGTGGTTTGATAATATGTCAATCAATTTTTCAAAAAATGACGGTGAAGACAACGTGACAATTCATGAGTGCACGGACAATCCATACCTCCATCGTTGTCATAGAAGCTTTTGTAATTTGATTGGGTTATTAGCTTGGGACAATTCATGCGTGCACGGACAATTCATGGCTCCATCGTTGTCATAGAATCTTCTGCATTTTGATTGGCTTATTAGCTTTGGATTGTAATTGCACGAAATTATAAATTTCTGCACGGAATTACACATTTTTTGACAACAATTACAAAGTTATTGCACTGCCAATCAGAATCACAATGCAAATATCTGATAATTCAGTGCAATTTGAAAAAATAATCGTCTCTTTTGTTTGGATAATAAACAATAGGGCTTGATAAGAAGGCCAGTCAAAGAGACCATGCATAATAAATGTCAAAATCGGTGCTAAACAAACACGTCAAACACTTATACCTGACACCTAGCTTATAGCTTAGCTTATTTTTTATACCTTCTATGTTTTCTATTCATTACAAATAGATTTGTTAACTCGTTTTATTATCACACTGACGAAGAGGGTTGTCCCTCAAAACATGTTTGTGTCAATAAAATGAATGTGAAATTTAAAGTCAAGAGTATTGTATACGTTCTAAAGACTATAACAATTCTTCTGCTCAATCGAACTTTTAACCAATCAAATCTTTTGTTATGATGGCGCGATGTGCAAAGTTCAAAATCCAATTTTTTTATAGTTTTCTGCCAGTTTACACAACAGAACTTGCTTTGTAATTTTGTTCTCTTTGTTTCCTACTACTAAAATAAATTTGCACATGCGAGCTTTTCGAAAAGCTTAAATTCTATTTGTACTACGGGCACATGTAGTTTTGACACTTTTCAAAACCCCACTTATAACAAATTATTTCCAAACAAGTCGTGTGTTTACCTACACAAATAGCTACCTTGATATAATCTAGCTCGGTACTTATATCTTGAATGTGTCGTAGCAATAACTATGATGAATACATTATCTTAATTAGAAGAGATTGTACATATAACTTCACTACAAAACATTGCGATAAGTTCAATTTGGAATTAATTTACACGAGTGGGTTTTTCAAAAACCATCAAAATTTAACGAGCCCGCAGGGCTCGTTAAATTTGAGATTTTTGAAAAACTCACGAGTGCATATTAATTTCAAATTGAACGAGAAAAGTCGTATGATTACTTATTAATAACATACATGAAAAAATAGCGTAGCGAAATGAGAATTTGACGCATGTTTGACACGACTATTGCTGAAAATTTATGCAGAGTATATAAAAAAAATCCTCCCCGCCAAAAGTTTTAACACCAAGAGTAAATGAAAACTTTACACTAAAAGAAGTTAGTACAAGTTTTGTTTGTCAGCAACTCTCAAGGCTTAAGTCGACAAAAGCTACTGGTCTAGACAATATCCCCGCGAAACTATATTAAAAGATGCAGCCTCCATTGTCGCCAAGCCAATCGCCCAACTAATAAACAGGACGATTTTGACTGGCAAAATTCCATCTCAGTGGAAAGAGGCTAAAGTATTTTATTTTATTTATTTATTCAGATTCGTCACTCATACATATAACATGATAATAAAATGC
>ERZ1740055.723-NODE-723-length-10025-cov-9.565797_pt1 | contig 10025 bp, 4 predicted proteins | sample MGYA00581747_ERZ1740055 | MGnify/ENA primary metagenome ERZ1740055 (study PRJEB43018, sample SAMN04849739) | marine metagenome | isolation source: floating plastic debris | place: Pacific Ocean | collected 2008-08-28 | study: EMG produced TPA metagenomics assembly...
AGATCTAGCGAAGGCAGCTAGCCCGCTCAGGGGTAAGCCCTGGCGTTCTACTACGAAACAGCTGTCCACGGCTGCTAGCAATCAGGCTCACTCTTTTTTATTGTAGTTTGAGGGGTAAAGATCGCTACCAACGTGGCTATAGTGCCCAATATAGCTTAGAGGCTTCAAGTTAGCTATTAGCACGTCTGTGCTATCTATATACTATAGAGTTTATCTTTATAGCCACATCCTACAAGCATTGCCTTTTTACCAGTATCTAAAACAGTTTAACTTTTGTTTTCTAATATTTCAGAGTATGTTATTGCATGGAAATTGGTAAATGAAATATACGTGAATCAATGTTATAATGACACCCAAAGCATACGCAACCTTACATTGCAACATCAACTTAAACCAACACAGCACAATGAAAAGCTACTTACACTCACCCTGCTAGCTCTCTAACTTCTAGTCACGTGGTCCCAGGTTAAATGCACGGCTCTGCCAAGATTTGAATCTTTGTGTGACCTTCATTTCCTTCATTTCAGTATTCTTTTTAACTCCGTATAAGCAAACATTTGTTGTAGCAGCTTCCCACATCCAGGGGTAGTTAGGTAGTTAGGTAGTTAAGGAGCTGAAACTAAACATACAATAGAATGTCTACATGCTATGTGGCCACATTTTCACAAACAACGGACTATAAGATTTAACTTCAAGTTTCATGTTAAAAAAATTCTGATATTCCGAAGATACCAATGTTACGTCTGTTATGGCGATGTCAAACTTTCTTTTAGCTTATAAATAATGCGTTCTGGGCTGACTACAGAACACTAGAAATCACACGATTAAATCAAAACAATCCTACACCACTAAAGCTTCAGGCCACGAGTTTTTCCCAAAAATGTAACCTGGCCAGGCTAGGTTACAAACGATCAGCCCTAGTCCGTGCACGGTTCCTCCACAGGGCTCCCATGCCGTAAGTTAAAGAGTACAAATCAAGAGTACAAATAAATCATTAATAACGTTTTTTAACGCGGTTCAAAACAACGTCAACCCACAAGGTGGAAATATCCGACAATTAACTTCAGCCAGTTTCGTATAGCACTCAAATCTTGCAAAAGCAATGAACAACAAACGCCAGCTAATAAAAAGTAACGAAATAAGTAAGTTTGGTCAATGTAAAAAATCTAAATAACCGGCTTGCATTAACAGCAAGGCACAAGGTTCTTTAGACACTGATACGTCATACACTATCATATCCATATTTGGAAAGAAACTTGCGGTAAAGCTCGGTACCTCATTGGTTAACAAGCAATGAGAAGAAAATTTAAAAAATTGTATAGAAAATAGCAAGTCTAAACATTTTTACTATCAACTTCTAATCAGAATATTTCTAACAACAAATTCTAAACATTCTAATATTAAATTCTAATCTGAATGATCCCCCATACATCCTTTCCAAAGCCTTCGAAAAACGCACAAGTACGTTCATCAAACAGTTGCGAAATGCTTGTTTAGAGTTTGATGTTAGAAATAAATGTTCAGACTTGCGATTTTGTTTAGATTTATTTTTCTTTCATTGTTTGTAAGCGAATGAGGTACCGAGCTTTAACTGCAAGTTTCTTTCCAAATATGGATACGAAAGAGTATGATATATCAGTGTCTAACTGAGGAATCTTTCTCACAAGTATCTGTTTAATTTGCAAAACAACCTAAATACCAGGTCCCATTCCTCTGCCTCGCCGTCGAGAGAGGAAACGGAAAGGAGCCTTGGAACTAGATTGCGGTAAAAAAAAATTGAACCTGATTTGGGAAAAAAAAACTGGAGTAAAATTAATTAAAATCAAGCCAAAGTAGTAGTTGTTTTTGTGTCAATATAGCCTTGGCATGACAAGAAGGATGTCTGTAACTATTAAGAACGGATAAAGTACGGAAGCAACACTTCATTATTTTTTTCAATTTGTCTGTCAATTGTGTCAAATGTAAATTTAGAAGCTTAAGACCTTCAGTTTCTTCGCAAAAACCGAATATCGGACGCCAAAAGATGCCAGAAAAGCACTCGATATCTTCTCGGAATAAAACACCGTGGAAATCCTTTGTTAGCAGTAGTACTCTCCACGGACTACATTTCGTCTTCGAACGAGAAAATACAAAGTTTCGAAGGACTTTTTGGTGTCTTCTGATTATAGGCCAAATAATCTGGCTTGCTTTCCAAACAAACATCCAACTAAAGAAATACTTTAGTTATCGGGTCCAAACTAAAGTTACTTTGGAATATGAACGTTCCCTATTATTTCCGTCTGTAACACTGTGCAACTTTAATCCTTTTAAAAGAAGCAAAGTTGAGGCAAAATACGAGAAACTTTTAGGCTTTGTCTCGACACATCATGGAAAAAAGAGCGTTATTAAAAGAAATGAGACTCTTTGGAGCCAATTTACCAATATAGAATTAAACATGACTCGTGAATATTTAACTAGCGGCTTCTCACTTGAGGAACTGATGTTTAAATGTCAATGGAGTGGAAGGCCATGTAATGTAAAGAACTTTACATCGACTCTCACCAGTTTTGGCTTGTGCTACACTTTCAACTCTGGTGGGTATTTCATAATATATCACAAGTAATATAAATGGAAAAAGTAGTAATTGTTATTGCTAAGTAAAATTAAAGATCTTCATAAACTTGGAGCGATATTTTCCAAAACAATCAAAGCTAAAAAATGACTTCTTGAATTTAGTGTGGTAGAATTTGAGGAGCATTCTTTCTTGTCTCTTTTAGATAGCAATTTTATCTTGTTTACTTTGCTGTGCAAGGTTTTCAAGTTTTAGGCAGTAATATTAAAAATTGAATACCATGCAACCGAAGAAAAATTTTCAATCCTTATTTATGAATAGATTCTATCATCAATAAGTACAATAATCTTCTAAGATTATATCATAAAATTTGTTTTTAAAATTTTTATGAAATTCCTATTTTAACATAGATTTTATGTCATTCTATGTCCGATTTGATGGACAGGGTGATTTTGACCCATGCAACTGTAACATTTTTTTAAGAAAATGAATTTTCCATTTTCGAGTATTTGCACGAATCTTCCTTATTAATCATATTTTCACCGGAATAGGCCGTCTAAGGATCAATGAGAACAAACTTTTTCGTATTTAATTTGGTTTAAAATGTTTGCAGAATCCTAGGTTGATGGCGTTTAATTTTATTAAAAGAAAAGATTTCGGTATAACTATTCACGGTGACTAATCGCAATTTTAATAAAGTCGTTTCTAATGACAAGTTTAATTGAAACTCTCATATATTTGACGGAAACAAATTGCAGAGTCATTTAGTATTTGTTGCAAAATTGTAAGAAATATTACTCTAGCTTTAACAAATGTTTTAATAAATTCAGAAACATTTTAATTATTATCCGCTTAGAACAAATTTTGAATTAATCCTGAAACTCATTATGAGACAAATCTACAGTTCACTTAAAATAAATTGAAAATTTTTTGTTCACTGTTTTAGACAATTTCAAAAGTATTTTTTCCGTGCGCATCTTTTTCTTCTTTGAAGTAATCAAAACAGACAACAAAGGTTCTACCGGAGTGACTAGAAGACACTGCAGTCATTTTCTTATTTTATGCTATTCATCAATACAAAAATAAACATTGTCATTAACCTAACTTCTGGCCATATTAAATTCCAGGCTGAAATCAATCTGTATTTTCCTGTCAAAAACTTACTGATCCGGTATTTTCTTCTAAGTTTATTTCTGAATTGAATAATTCTTTTACGTGTTTTGGAAATATTTGAATCAGAAAAATTGGTTGAGATCAACCTCATCTTTTCCGGTACTGATAAAAACTTGGCTGTGAGATTCTCAAAACTATTTCAAGAAATCAGTAATTTTCTTAAGGTTGCAAATCACATTATCGATAAAATCTGTCGAGAGCTGCGTGAAACAAAGATAAATCATTCTAATAACTTTTGGGAGGCTTACGGGGTTTTAAAATTCTCTTAAACATAAAATCTAACTTGCTTTAGAAAACCGTTTGCTCTTAAATGGCTTATAGGAACTACCTCCACAAATCGGCATCTTAAATCAATAATTTATGCTTTTTTGAAATAAGTAATTAAGAAAATGATTTTATTGTAAATAAAATGATAAATAGGACCACATACATGCGCCGCCTCTCAGCATCCAGAGCTTCTTTTTTTCTTTTTTTTTTTTATACAGAAGTGAGTAACAAAGCAAATATTCAATCTGTTTTGCATATGAAACTTTGGTGAAGATCTATTCCTATGGTCAATTTGATCTGTTGATAATTGGCTCACTGTTCTTCATTTTGGTCTTTTTGATTCACATATAAGAAGATGACAATCTAGGAGAAAAACTTCAACGGATATGACTAGCAAAACCAACCAGGTTCATTCGGCTTTTTCTTGCGAAAATGATCATAAATCCAGTGTGGTACCCAGCTACAAACCTGCGAACGAGAGATGGCAGAGGATTAAAAACGAATGGGACAGGTTTATAGGAAGCTGCACTCTTCATGGTTTACATTATTTTTTCGAAAGAGACCGTTCTCGTCTTCAAAGATTACTTTGGCTCATATTTATTCTATCTGGAGTTGGTTGGTTTGGTTATCAATCGTCATTGCTTTTTATAAAATATTATAGTTTCCCGATTCAAACGAAAGCAATGCTTGTATACGAGAGCAACCCTATTTTCCCAGCTGTTACGATATGTAATTTTTGCTCTTACAAAAAAAGCAAAGTGAAAGAACTATACAAAGAAATTTTGAACATTTCGTACAGTCTCCAGACTGAATCGGAATTGTCTGGGAACAGCTCAAACCAAACTGTGTGGGACCACTTCAACCTAACGGGACTGAATATGACGGATACATATATAACAAGTGGGTTTCAGATGGAAGATTTTCTAGTTGGTTGTAAATGGAGCAACTCCCCGTGCAGTGCAAAAAATTTCACAGCGATGTTAACAGGATTTGGACTATGTTATACATTCAACTCTGGTAGGTGAACTACATTGAGCTAGCAGCATTGAATCACATAGTTTTGTGTTAGGTCCAGTCTCAATGACTTAATTCCTCCAGTTCTAAACATTTATGTTTAACACTAGATATAATAATGTAACTTTTATTAATCATTTTCCAATAATCTAAAAACCACATTGAAATTATGAAAACCAAAAGCAAGCGTTTGTTGAAATAAAAATGCGACAACAGTTAAATGAAGATTTTAAGATTAAATGTACGAATCAAAATTGGTATTGTATTACACTGTTATGCAAAGAAGAAAACTTTTCGCAGCACACCTTGAACTGACATTAAATGCAGATAGTGTGAGCGCTCATGATGGGTAATAGTTTATAATGTTTATTTATCAAATAAATGAAGGAGTAATGCTCACCAACAGTGCATTGGTGGACAAACTTTGAGTTGTCCTAGCACACAAAAGCAAAGTTATAAACAACCAGGGGATAAAAGGCAAACAAAACGCGATCGTAAAACTTTCATAATTACAAGCGCTCACCACAAAGGACAGAACACTCAAATTGAAACCAAAGTCATTATAGCGTATAAAAGATTTTCTTTAACCTTTGTTCTTTGTTTTGCTTGGCACCTGCTGACACACTGATGGTCGTAGTTTAACAGAACTTTCTGTCTAATTAAAAAGTGTGGTCGTTTTCTACTGTCCTTTTGTGAACATATTTAGAACAGACAACTTGGCAATGTCTAATCTGTTCAAGGTAGGGAAAAACAAAACAAAAAATTAAATTTTCTTTTAGAAAGTGCTGGCAAATCGAAAAAGCACAGCAATTATCAGAATTTTTAAAAATTCAATATGAAAAATTTTAAAATAACAAATTTAAAAATTGAATCTGCCAGTGAAATGAAATATTTGTATAGCCCCGTTTCCGTAGTGAAACACATCTCATTCGTCCTTGAACAAGAAAGTGGATATTTTTATAAACCTTTTTTTATTGGGTTTTAAAAGTGCTGATTCGTACAAATAATTCGATAAAAGTGATCATGCATGTTAACTAAAAATATGTCTTTAGTGAAAAAGACAACGATTAATTGTTATTGTCAACAAGTTGTCATTTTCTGCAGTTTATGAGAAATTAAATAAGAATTTCATATATTTATCTTGAAACGAATGTTACAAGCGGTTCGGAGTAAGACTCTTTTTCAAAACCATGCAGATTATAAATCTTTGACTTTGTAAGCAAACCCATAAATCCGACACAACAATTTCTACAAACCAGTGAGAGTAATACTGCTTAATCAATTTACTTGAAATTCAACTGTTTAGTTCTGTGTTATTGTAAGTAAAATTGTTTATGTTACAGTCAAACGCTGCCACTCAATGTTTTAGTAACGTTAATAATAAATTTGAAAAGACATACATGTTTTGTAAAAGTGATGAATTCATTAGCAACTGAGTTTAGTTCACTCTCTCACTTGAAGCTGTCCATTTTCAAAATGTCTTTTAAGGCTTTTCCTAAACTATTGCAAAAGCCAATTTTTAATGGTATTTGCATTTGATTTGACGAAGGAGAAGGCAAACAGTCATTTCGTTTTTTGCGGGCAAAGGCATGATGTATCCCAGCTTGAACGATTTTCGTACGGCGTTGCTATCCTAATCGTGCCTCAACTTCATGCAACCGTTGGCAATGTTTTTTCGACATCGTTGTTCTGCCGGATGGCTGTTTCTTAAGTTTGTTTCAAAAACTGTTGCCGCTAAAATATGAGCAGAAATATTTATCACAACTTAAATAAGTTGTGCAGTGATATATTTTCACGTTGTGTTTCGTTTCGGATTCGATTCGTTAGCCAGTTTCAACGTTGATTTAATTCCTTTTTAGGCCCTGGCGGAATGTAAGCACACTTCTGCGCTCTGTTGTTGCGCTTCTACGTGCAGGAAGCGCCTTTACATTGTATATTTTCCGTGACATTACAAGGTCTGTAGGAGTACACGCGTACCAGTTTATTGAAGACGGATAATGGTTTAAAATTAGTTTACATGCATATTTCAAAACAGTTGACTAAGAACTTGACAATTTTATCTGTAAATGACTAGAATATTGGTGAAGCAGAACTAGTAACGTTAAGTGAATGGAAATTATAATGAGCTGAATAAATATGTAGTTCAAATGCCCAATATAAACACATAAATTCACTTTAAAAACAGTTGTCGGGCTGTGTGGCCATTTATCATGTTGGACTCAACGGCGAAATTTAAACAAGTTTTTGATTGTGGTCAAACGCTTTTTACTAATCCATTATTTCCGAGCGGAGCCAGCCGAATCTAGCCTGCAACGCAGACGAATTGAGCCGAACTAAACACTAAACCAAACACACGTCTGCTAATTTCGTGTATTGGACCTCAAATTCGGGTAGTCAAATTTGATTGGTTGCTAGATATAGCATACAACGCAAAATTTCATTGGATAATCATAGCAGGTCCATTTCCGTTTTAAAACTTTTTTTTTTTCAATTCGTTTCGGACAAATTTATGGAGAAAAAAACCAATCAAATTTGACTACCCGAATTTGAGTACTTCGTGGGAGGTCCAATACACGAAACGTTGCGCTGATTAGCAGACGTACTTTACAGTGTTTAGTTCCTCTGCTTTGCAGGCTAGGACTGTGACTGACAAACTCTGAGACTGTTCATCTCAGTGCAACAGAATTTGTCAGAAGAAATCGAAAAGCTTTTTAGACCAAAAACGCGAGGTGGACACCTTCTAGCCACAGGAAGTAACAGAAGATGTACCAGTCGGAGGAGGACAACCCTTAAATACCGGTCAGTGAACAACAGGTTAAGATACCAATAACATCGGTCAGCAAACTAGCACTGACATGCCACGGACAACACGAGGCAGATTGGTGAAACATCCGTCCAAACTTCATGACTTTGTGAGATAAGGAAAGTCTATAAATACCTGAAACATACGTGAGTTCCTGTAGCTCAGTGGGTTAGAGCGTCTGACCGGTAATCAGGTCATGGGTTCGATTCCCGTTAGGGACTCAGAAGTTTTTTCTTCTGAGAAAAAGAAGCTTGTGTCAACACGAACATTTCTTCTATACCTGAAACATTGATTCATTATAACTATAGGTTGTTAGACAATGAATGATCGAGTTTTTGAAAGAAATTTTTTTTTGTTTTTCTTTTCAATTTCAAAAAGGAAGACGTTACATAAAAGTACTATTAACATCCGGATAATGCTGTATTTCTCAACTAATACAGAATTTCATACTCTCACAAAATGGTGTGTAGCTTGACAAAAAACAGATAATATTAACAATAATAACAATTATAAATCAATTTTTTACCTAACACTGTTAGCAACTGAATTGCAGGACAGTCAGCAACAATTTAAAACATATTTATTAATGACATTCGATAATTGGAATAAATCCATAGCAATTATGGTTGATAAGGAATTACTACAAGCGTTTTAAATGTGAAAAAGTAATTTTAAAGTCCATTAGTTCCTGATCAAGGTCATGACCTGAGAAAAGGTTATAGTACCATTGATTAACCTAATGTTGAACTGTAGCTAATTCAAAGGGGAGCAACACCTTTTTGTTATACACAACAAATTTAAAACTAACACCAACCTGTCAACTTTCAAGGGAAAGGGTAACATTTAATACAAACATCACGGCAAATTGTTTATAAACACTGCATAACCTTAAGTTTTAATACAAGATTACTTCACAGGGTCAAACAATAACCTACTAAAATTATGTTATAAGTCAGTTTCTTTAATCCTGAATGTGTCAATTAATTCAATGTTAAAAGTGACCAATGAAAATTAACCAAGAGAGCTTTTAAATCTAACACTAAGTACAACACAGTCGTTTGTACCAAAACTTTAGAAACAAGTCATAGACACATTTATAAAAAAGTAGAATTTTAAGTTTGGGAAGCCTGTGCTTTTAGCACTCCCTTTAGTGATGGTTGCCTAATATGAAGAAGCAGAGCGGTTTTTTAACTTGAATAGATTACTAAACATAATAATCTTAACTTTAGCCAAAGTTAATCAAAAATGTTTTATAGACTTATAATGATGAGATAAATATAAATCTTGAATGTAACTAGATTTCGTATTCACGAAAAATTGGGCCTAGAAAAGAAAAAAAAATAATGGATAAAGGTCAATCCATATAATTTAGGTAGAACTTCAAGCTATATCACTCTATACCTAAAGGTTTCTTTGATAGCTTCAATGATATGCACTCACAAAATCCAGCTATGCTGGTCCGAGTTGCCTTAGAGTATTTGTTTAGAGGGCATGGCCCTGATATTTACTGTTGAAAGAATCACTTAATTAGCAGTTTTATTTTTGGTCTTTAATGTTTAAAAAGAATAACTCCCAGCCCAACAGCTATGGCAGCAATTCCATATTTTACAGCCCAGCCCTGCCAGCCTTTTCCACCGTCATAGTCAGCTCCACTGGATCGTCTATGGGAATGTCGTTTGGCCCCATCAGGAGAGTCACGCTCTTTCTCACGATACTTGACAACAAGATCCTGAGGATTGGGGATATCCTCAAGTTGTAGCGCTGCCTGGCAAATCATACAATACGTTTTAGCAAAGAATAACATTGCAAGTAAAAACATATCACACTGAAACTTTTCAATGCTATTAACTGGCAAAATATGCTGACTTTGCAGTGAGTTTTACCTTTAAGCAGATGAGATTTTCATCTGCGCGAAGAGAAATTTTAAACACAGAAGTCTTAATGAGACAACTCACGGATACTGCGCACAAGTAGAACTACAACTTCAGACAAAAACTAACATCCTTTACACACAAGTTGTTTAAGATTCCTGTCAAAAAGTAAAAGTGTTATCCCAGATTCCCCTCTGCTTTTCTCAGTTTGCCTTTAAATTTTCAAACGAATATGCATTACCATATTTACGTAAAAGCACAATAGAAATTACAAACTGAATATAAAAAACAAACTTTTTTAATACAGACATGTTTCGGCAATCCTATGCCATCATCAGTGCGAATA
>ERZ1740055.724-NODE-724-length-10022-cov-7.658272_pt1 | contig 10022 bp, 5 predicted proteins | sample MGYA00581747_ERZ1740055 | MGnify/ENA primary metagenome ERZ1740055 (study PRJEB43018, sample SAMN04849739) | marine metagenome | isolation source: floating plastic debris | place: Pacific Ocean | collected 2008-08-28 | study: EMG produced TPA metagenomics assembly...
GAGCATTATATAAAAAATAAATGAGTACTTCAAGACTTGAATGATTTCATTGCTTCAAATATACACATATTTTATTGGGATATAGGGGCTGGTGCAAAACTAGGTCTACGGACAACATCCATCATTTTTACTTTTCAATTTAAGCAAAATGAACTAGACATCATGTCATCACCTGGCTGAAAAGTTAGAATGGATCATTTCTACACTTCATAACGAACAAAATGAGTGTTCACTGTTAAGATTTCATCAACTACCTCAAATGTTAGAATGAATTACAACCAATTTCTTTTTATCTTTCAATTCAAAACTGATTCAAAAGTTATTGTAAGATGACTTTTCTTCAAGACAAACAAATTAATTGGTCGGTTTGAAGAGTTAAAACAACTGGATTTTCAAGAGATATATGAGATTAGCTGGATTGTGTTACTATGCATGATAATATTAACTATCATAATGATTTATTGTAGGTATGCTGATCGAGCCAAGAAAATCAAGAATAAAGCTGTGGTTAATGAGAATCCTATGGATAAACTAATTCGAGAATTGAAAGAAGAAAATGATAAACTTAAGAAGATATTGGAAGGTGGTCAAATGCCTGCTGATCTTGGAAGTGGTGGAGCTGCCATGTCTGAAGAAGGTACAGCAATGGGGGTTAAACGTTTTAATGAAATCTGATTGCAAAGTGAACAAAATTCATAGAATAACTTTCAGAACATGCACTTTTTTTTAGCCCACTTGTAATTGTTTGATGTCTGAAATGACTTTTTGTAGGCTGCATGCTTTACAATATATATTCATTTACAGAGAATTATTATGATTTATTAATGCTAATAAATAGTAGTAATGATAACAATAAAAATAATAATGATTATTATAATACTAATGGAATATATTACAAGAAAGGTTAATGGCAACTATAGCTTGTTATTTTTTTAATGTTTTCTGTAGTATCACCTTTTGAAGTTAGGAAGAACAAAATTTCAGTTATATAATTAATACTACTGTAGGTATTCCAAATACACGTACAGTACTAGTTGAAGGTATAAAGTGCATTTTCCTCTAATTATGGGAAATTGTTGGTAATAGGTTATTTGCTACATAGAACTGCCATCATGTTGCAGGATTATATAAGCAATATTTACAGTATAAGTTCTGTCATTCTAAATACGATTAAACATTTACACATTAAGTTTTTGTTTTAAAGATAAGGCTCAGATGAGAAAATCAATGGAGGAAGAGATTCGAGCCCAGCTTCAAGCCAACATGGAAAACATGATGAGCTGGGATGAAAAGGTATAAATGACATCAACAATACCAATGACGCATTGATTTGTGAATGATATTAATTATTTTGTGGTAATGTACACAAGTAATATTCACATTGCTGCAAAATTGAAGCTTTAACAGCATGTAAAAACTATTAGTAGATTAATTTGACTGTGAAGTCACATTTGAGGATCATAATATTAGTAGTAATGATAATAGTAATAATAATAATAATAACGATATTCATTTGATAACTTGAATTGTTAGTTTTCAACTCCAGTGGCAGCCAGTGGTTGATTTAAATTAGGACACATACTTCTATTTTGCTTTAAATGCTCTTGGGCTCAAACTAAATACCTTCCTCAATACTCCATGTTATTGTAACTATAGTAGCCTAATTGGTAACGTTTTTTTATCACAATGAGCACTGGTGCATTTTCCAGGAAAGAAATCTTTGATAATGTCAAGTTTTAAGCATGATTTCTGTGCTTAAGTTAGTAATAGTCGAACACAGTTAATTAGTTTGTGATTACTTCTTGTAATATATTTTTTAAAGAGATTGGGAAAGGGTTGAAGAGGAGAGAGATAAAGCAGTTTATAAATGCCTCCTACAACCAATAGCAGCCCTTCTGGTTTGATTACCTTGCTATTACTGACAAGTGTGTGGGTCTTTTAAGTTGACTGGTTGTTCAAAGGTGGGTTAAATTTAACCCTGGCTGGTTAGGGCTAATCGGCTTTTGAACAACTCGACCTTGATAGAAGGGTGTGACCCAAGTAAAGGGGACTAAACCAGTGCCTTATAACCTCTCTCCATGGATAGGGTTACAATAGGTAGAGAACACAAATCCTCAGCAAGGCCAGTAATCGAAGCAGGTTGTACTTGACAGTGAGCTTATAATCAGTTGATAATGAGCCAAGTTTCACCTTACTTCAATCAGAAATTGTTGTTCAAGTTTTCATAAATATTTATATGATTTTGCAAATTCAAGCCACAAGACTTGTCAAAGGATTTAGTATTGACCCATAAACGGAGGTTCACAGGTTCTTTTTCCCTCTGTACTTTCCCTAAAGTATTTACATTCATTTCATAGCTTGAACAATCACGCAGTGAAGATTCCACAGCAGCTACAGAGAAGAGTGCTAAACAACAGAAGAAGAACACGGTACCTCATCTTGTTAATCTTAACGAAGATCCTATGTTGTCAGAAGTCATTGTTCACTTCTTAGAAAACGGTAATTCATTTAATGTTTTGAACTTGTAAAAATAATGACAAATAACAGCAACCGTTGTTTACACGTTTGTTACATGTGGCTGCAAGTGTTAATTAGACTTAGCATTATTTAGTTTTCTTGTGTGAAAACCTTACCTTGTTTTAGGCCCACAATTGTTTATGGGCCTATTAAGGAACAGTACCAACAACCATATCATAACCATTGGGTATAAGAATTGAACAGATCCCAAAATATCTAATTACATTCTAATTTAAGAATGGCATTGACAAGAAATCTGTTTATAGAAAGTGAATAATAATCACGGTGCTCACTACTCCTGGAATTCGTGGAAAACTTCTGGGATTTGGAAATTTTCTTCCAGGGTCTTGGAAAACTCCTGGAAAAACATATAATTTCCCTTTACACCTGGAAATCTTCTGGAACTTTGTGGAAGATTTTTCATCCGTTTTATTAGCTAACCAAAACTTGCAGAAGCATCTGTCTCATGATTGTACTTTTTGTATTTTAGCTGTTGCTACTGTGGCAGTAAAATTAATCAGAATTGTTTTGTTTTTGCCGAGAGAGAATTTGCATTTGGGTCCTGAAAAGATAAGTTCTTTACCCTGGAGAACTTCCTGAATTTCGTTATCATCAGTTAGTGAGCATCAGGAATAATGCATTTATAAGTCAAGAGCACCAGTTCTTTCGCATCAGTTATTATTTTAAAAGCAAGTCCTGTACTTTCTTTGCAGCTACAATAACCGTTGGTAGAAAGGATGCCAGCCCCGATATTCCATTGTCAGGCTTGAGGTGTGTCTCACTGTTGTTCAGTGTCTTTGATTTAAATTTCCAATAATATATAATAAATTGCTTACAAAAATATATGTAAAGGTTTTTTCGCTGAAAAATTTAAGCCGGTGAATTAATGAAACAGCTTAACTCCTTTAACTTTAGAAGCCGTGTGTAGAAGCCCACAAACACAAAACAGAAAATGGCCAAAAAACCTGTAATATTTCTGAAGTTAAGCAATGCAGTAGATAAAACTTAATGTGAAAATTAAGGATGAAGGATATTAGGAATTAACACTAAGCCGGGTCGATGACAGTTAGTATCTAGAAATGATCTTTTTGTTTAAACAACCCAAAGAAAGATTGTAATATCTGTAATTTTAGAAATAGTTGATAGTTCATGACAAGGCTACGTAACTATTACAAATCCAGCATTCTAATGGAAATAATTCTATTCAGTAGTCCTGTTGAAGTAAAAAAAAAAAAAAACCATTTGAAGGAATTTGTAATTGTTTGCATCTATAGTTGTTTTTTCATGCAGCAAATGGTATATGTAGAACATAAGCAATTTATCTATTTAATTTTTTGTAATTTTCAGTATTCAAAAACAGCATGCAGAAATTACCATCAGTGGAGGAGAGATTACCATTAAACCTGGAACATCGGGAGCCAAGACAAAGGTAAATGGAATGCCACTTACTGGTGAAAGAGTTCTCAAGCATTTCGACCGTATTTTGTTTGGTAAGTCACACTTTTGTACCCCTTTTTTATTTCTTTATTCTCTAATCATTATGGGTCTTACTAGACTGTTGATATTTAGAGTGGATGTGAGTGGTGTAGCACTGGCTGAATGGAATTAATTCATTTGCACCGTTTCTAGTGAATTGTTATAAATGTACTTAGTTTGAAAGATGGTAAAAAACCAGCTTGGAAATATTTGAAAAGTGGGAAACCATGAAATACGTGATTGTTCTAACTTTACTCTCAGGCAAAATTCTACCTAAAGCATCTATAAACTAACATCTAAGCACTGAAAAGTCATCTTTCCGAACACCTAGGATCGTGGTGCTCACTACTCCTGGAATTCCTGGAAAATCCTGGAATTTTGAAATTTCTTCCAGGACCCTGGAACACACATGGAAAAACAGATACTTTTGTACAACCAAAATGGAGACTGAGTTTATACCACGGTATAAACATCGACGTCATGAATGATGATAGCGTTCAATCATATTATCATATTGCAATTTCACTGGCTGCATAAAAAAGGATAATAAAAAAATGTCAAGAAGATCTCAATGAATTAAAAGTTAGAAAAGAGAAAGTAGTCCAAGGATTTATACAGTCATATGAATACTAAAATGGAAAATCAGGTGTTAGTATCAAAAAGTCTAAAGTTGTGAACATCCCATACAGTATTCTCTGCTCCATGAAAGAATAATTGACGTTGTTATATTCTTTTCAAAAAGAAGGAAAATCAGAAACTTTTATTTAGCTGCAACATAATAATTTAAACATTCAAGAGATAAAGTAATATATTATTTCTTCATGAAATTCAATAAAGCTGCAAAAGTTTAAATTCCGCCTGTAAATTTCAAGTAACCGAGTGCTTTTCATATGGCTTGGTCTTTGTGCTGTCGTGAGTGTTTTAAACAATATTTATATTTTCAAAATAAAGGACTGCTTACTAACTCAGATGTTTGAAACCATGTGTCTGCGTTTTAGTTCAATAGAACTCAGCAAATTAGCAGTTTTACTTTGATTCAATATATCCTGCCGACTGCAATTTTGACGCTTTACTTACCTAAATGCAGGGTCAAACCACATGTATTACCTCAAAAATCCTAACAATGAAGAAAAAAGTGAAGGATGCCCTGAGAACATTGACTGGGAAGTTGCTCAGAAGGAGATTGCACAGGCTAAAGGATTTCAGACGGGATTTGGAGCAGGCCTTTCAAAAGGTAGTATTATGATAATGAATGCTTTTATATACATAGCACTTCAGTATCCTTTACTTTTGAAGTAAATACAGGGTTGAGCAATTGAGGGCTTTGGATAATCTGCAACAGACAGACCACAACACCGGGATTGCTACCCTGCTCTTTTCGACAAGCGAGTTGGTTCTTTTAAGTCCGCCAATAGAAGTTTGAGAGACTCAGCCTACGATTTATAGCCTTATCCAAGACGCAAAAGTAATTTCTTACAGTACTATTCACTGAAAGTTAATATCGGTTCTGTCCTTTTCAAGGCTAAAATAACCTAAACGTGAACTTAGCATTATAAACAGAAGGTAATGGGATCTAATTGTGTTGATCAATCTAAAAGGTGAGTGGCCGTCGTTTCTTATTGTATTTAGGGCAAGATTAATGTTGAATAATTGGTCGAGCCTATCAAAGTTTTGCTATGTGATAGTGATTATTTTTTATCTTTAATTTAAAGGTTAATCTTCAATTCTCAAATCTTTTACAATTGCTCAAAATTGCTGAAAATTTGCCATCAAACATACAATAAGTCAGGACCAGCGTGCCATGTCCGAAAGAGCCCAAATCACATGGGAAGATTCTTTCAAAAGTGCGAAATGCGTTCAAGCTTTAGATCGTCGTAGGACTTTTTATCCAAATGCAGTCCCTCCCTAAACAAACAGTTTAACTGGTTCGTCACCAAACTTTTCCCAAGTGGAATAATTTGAACGTGCACACGAACGCTAACGTGTATTTTTTAAATCATAAGATTATTATTAATCCTTATCGTGAATAAAGGTTTATTTTAATTTTCATTTTATGTGTAATAATAATATAAAGTTAATTGGTACCCAAGTTTTGAAACGCTACTCATTCAAACCCATGAAACAACAAGAACTTTACATGTAAAAGTCAAAATAAGAATCTTGCAGTGTAAACGTCTTAATCCTAATATAACTTAACTATCCATTATCGAAATCACAAGCTAATATGTAACAATAGTGCGTGAAGATGTTGTCTCTACGACAAAGGAACGTTGCATATTTTCACATATCTCTTTATGAAGTGTTAACCAAACAAAGCTAGCTACAGCTAAATCATTTATGAGCCAAGTGGCCCTTGGAGCCGGACCATTTCTCCGGTTTTTATAGTGTTAAACAGATTGCAGGTTAGCTCCCAACAGATGCTGCTACTCATTTACCTACCCTGGAAGAATGGAAAGTTGCTTAGGTGGGAAAGAAGGTCACACAAATATTCAAATCTCAGTAGAGCCGGGAATCGAACTGGGGTCCTTGTGGTCGGAAGGCTTGTTAACTAAAAGTTACATTATTATCAATTGAAATATCTAAAGTTGTCATAATGTCATCAGATCAACAGCTGGCCCAAGAACAAGTTTTGGAGCTTTTGCCAATGGTCAGTGAAGTAAATGCAGTTAGCGAGGAACTCGACAAACACAAGTAAGTGAAGAACTTGTGCTGCTCCTCGATCATTGAAAATGCCTTGGATCAACTTTTCTTTAGATACCTACTTGCTAATTGCACTTCAGAACGTAAATCCAAATTCAGGGTTTGGGATTCCTCGGTCTAGGCACTGTTTTCTCGAATCTCGACATAGTTTTGTTGACCAATGTAGACTGAGGCAAGTTTGAAAGTTTTGTTCTCACATTTTCTTTTTGAAAGAAATAGCAAATTTCATCACAATCCATTATATATCTAGTGAGAATGCTGTTACGTTGATTAAACCGTAACAACTTTTAAACCTTGAACAAGTTTCGCCAGGTTAGGGGGGCTGAAAAATAGGCTGGTTTTCCGAAGTGATAAATAATTGACTTTGTATACTATGAATCTAACAAAAACCAAAGAAAAAAGAGGTAAAAATCAAGTTTCCGTTTTCAAAGTGTAAAGTTATATTTTTCAGAATACCTTCAGTCAAGAGTTTCTGCATTAAGTATTTGTAGAGTCCACTATTAGTATTAATATTAGGATCCTTTTTTACTAATAAATTTAAGCAAATGTTTTTGTGTTATATTGGCACTGTATTCTGAATTTTGACAATTATTTAACTCAACGGACTGATTTTATCAATCAGATGACCGACAATATTTGGTCAGACTAAAAGTTAATTAGCTACTAGCACGTATGTGCTATCAATATTTGTGGTTATCATTCAATCCATAATCCACAAGAATTACACTTTCTCTACTGCCAGCTTATTATCTTCTGATAGTTTGTTAGCTATAACGTTCTGTTGGAAATCAAAATTACCAAAACACAACTGTTGTACATAGTTCGGACACCAAATAGTTAACTACGTTGAATCCCAGTTAAGCCTACATTTTAGTATTTGTAGCCATCAAATCATCCTTGCTTGTTTAGCTTAAATGCTGCTTGCATATTTGTTTTTTTCATTTTTCTTTCCAGAACTTTTGAGGTAGTTCTTATATCAGGTGCTGCACAAGGAAATGTCGGCTCTGGAACAAAGTAAGTTGTTCGCTGCAAGATCCGAGTACGAGTACAAGATCTCAAGCGCGTGCGCACTTTGTTAAGCAAAGTCATTTTCGAGAGGACGAAATTTCAAGCAAAAGTTGCCCTCTGGACAACGAGTTTGCTAGATAAAGCCATGCACACCTTGAAATCTTGTACTTGGATCTAAAGGTCTCAGATACAAATTATAAGGCCAAGTGGTTGGCATAGCTGTCTTAAAGTGCCACTAACACATTTATTTTGCCCAACAAAAAGTGTTTGGAAAGTGAGGAGTCTTAAAAGGAAAGTGGTCGAATATAAAATTACGTTTTTTTCCACATTTAAAGTTCGCATATTGTTGGTTAATAGCCGCGCTGGGGAGACTTGATTATGACATCATTCCCAGACAACTTTGGATCAAAAAGCATAGTACATTTCTGTGGCATTAATCCAATAAAGTAATAGTTTGAGAATTAAAAGAAAATCTAGTTCCTACACCCCCGTTGGAGTTATCGCTTCTTAGGTTCTATTGCTCAAACAATTTAGTGATAGTAGCCTAGTCTGACTAGTTGCGTTACGGTGATATTCCATCCACACGGTATGTCATGTCCAGCTCTGTTTTCGCCTTAATGTTTGTTTTCCATCTCTCTACTTTTGTAGTTCGAGTTTTAATAACAGTTGCTTCGTTGCAGAGTTATGGTTAAGATGAAGAATTTACTCAATGACAACACTTGGTTGTGGGATCGTGGAAAGTTCATGAACAGGAGATACTTAATGCAGGTTTGTTGCGTCTAAAGCTTTCATCATATCTGTTCAAGTGCATCTGCAAATAACTAGATGTAACACGTAATCTTGAAACTTCAACGCTGAAATTTTTAAGATGGTCGCCGTAAATAGTAGGGATTTCCCCACGGCGATGATACCTCCTGTATTCCTTCAGCCTTGTCTCCTCTAAGATCGAGACTTTTCACACCCGTTATTTTGAAATGCATTGCCAAGGGATGACTTGCATGTTCCAGTCTTACAGGCAGTTACTGAAAGTGTATTTGCGAGTAGTAAAAACGTGTCGACTTTAGACTATTCCATTTTAAAATTTATGATCATTGTAAATGATGTGAAGTGCTGACATTTTGAGCGTTAAACGGTAAGATCGATTGTCCGGCATCCTTTGCAGGGGTCCTCAATTTTGCGCGGTTGAAAACTGCAGGTTTTTTTGGTTAGTTGTTTTTTTACACATCCAAAATCAAGTTCAGTCGGAAATTAGCGAGAATGCTGGTTGCTCTAAATAATATGTGGTGAACGTTTTCCTATTAAGTTTGGACCGCAGAACTTTATTTTCGATTTTGAGCCAAACCAAATCATTAACAAAGGATAAAGAATGCAGGATAACCAATCTGACCGTTTAATTCTTTATCAGAGCATCATTTAGACAAATCGAAGTTAGAAGTTTTTATGATCGTTGTCGAAAGTAATGTAAGAAGCTGACGTTTTGAGCATTATCGTTTTTATCCATTTTTAGATCATTTTAAATGCAACAAGTGCAGATCGAAATGATTTTAGATCATCTTCCTAAGGCCTTTGTCAGAGCATCTGTAATTTAGTTAACAACTCCAGATTGTAATATTTTTGGATCATCGTTGTAGGTACTGCTAGAAGGTGAAGGTTTGAGACCTAGCTCTTCGTTGGAGCGTCTGTAATTTAGTCAACAACTCCGGATTGAAATATTTTTAGATCATCGTCGTATGTACTGTAAGAATGTGAAGGTTTGAGGACTAGCCCTTCGTCAAAACATATGTAATGTAGACAATTGCAGATTGAAATGCTTTTATGATCATCATCGCGAGTAACGAGAGAAACTTATGTTTCGAGCGTTAGCCCTACTTGACAGCAACTCACAGCCAATTGTTTATCACAGGATCACTACCAAAGGTTTGTGGATGGAGAAGACATTAGTAAGATCCCAAAAGAGGAGGATCCTTTCTGGGAGCCAACGGAAGACGTTCTGATAGGTACAGCAAATGTTTTCCTACAGAGCTTGTCTTATGCTTTGGATTTTGATGACAAGCTAGCAGTGACTGATTACAAGGTACAGACATGTTAATCTTGGTCCTATTGGCTAGATTAAAAATATCCAATTATGATAGTGATAACGATGGTGTCGGTTAATGGTGAGGATGATGGAGGCAGCGTGGCTCAGTGGTCAGAGTGGAGGATTTGAATGCGGGAGACCTGGGTTCAAATCCCCGACTCGGACTACTGACTGAATTTGTCCTCGGTGCTCCCAGGGGCAAATTCACCATGCTTTGTAAATAGCCAACTGGTTTGCCTCCTAC
>ERZ1740055.725-NODE-725-length-10021-cov-7.733594_pt1 | contig 10021 bp, 3 predicted proteins | sample MGYA00581747_ERZ1740055 | MGnify/ENA primary metagenome ERZ1740055 (study PRJEB43018, sample SAMN04849739) | marine metagenome | isolation source: floating plastic debris | place: Pacific Ocean | collected 2008-08-28 | study: EMG produced TPA metagenomics assembly...
TGTGTACTGAGTTTTGTGTACTGCATTTGGTTTGTGTACTGAGTTTTGTGTACTGCATTTGGTTTGTGTACTGAGTTTTGTGTACTGGATTTGGTTTGTGTACTGAGTTTTGTGTACTGCATTTGGTTTGAGTACTAAGTTTAAATTTTGAACTGAATTTCGTGTACTGGATTTTGTTTGTGTACCAACTTTCATTTTTGTTCTGAGTTTTGTGTTTTGCACTTTTGGGCCACCGTACTTCATAGATGGTGAAAACCGAGGCGAACGGTTGGGAGAATTCGACGATAGCAGATCTGTTTTCACCTGCTCGAGAATTCTCAAACTTTGCCGAGGTTTTCACTAGGCTATGAAGGCACGGAAAACATGTTTTATTTCTTTTATAAAATTTTTATTTTCAGTCTTAACAAAGAAAAAGACGACATACAAAACACGTACTGTAAATTCTCATAACTCGGAGACAGTCATTTTTGTGCTTCATAGCGCTATGAAAACACACTTGTAAACCAATGAAAACACACGTACTATCCAAATAATTTTATAATAATACGTGATACAACTTTATGATATTAGTGTATCCGTGTATATAGATAAAGTAGTTTCAGGGCCCGTGGAGCAGCTGAAGAAGTGGAGAAGTGAAGTGAAACCTTCTTCAGCTCTCTCCCCTTCCACGAGCTCTGAGTTTACCAGTCAAAGCAGGCCTCGTTTTAACAATACCTTAATTATATAGCTGGCTTACTTGGGTATTTTCCAGATGGTTTCTTTTTTGTGTCACATTAGAGATAACCCTTTCCAATCAGATGTCATTTTTTTCTAAACTTTTGTTAAAACACTTTAAATATTTCAATAACTACGTTCTGATACTTCACGGATCCGTGTTCGATTCCAAATTGGGTGCTTTAATCTCAATAAGCATCATTTTGTGTGACCCATAGTTATGTAAATAGACTCTCCAATACTAAGTATGAATGTCTAACGTTTTTTACTAACAATTTTACAATACAGTTTTCCTTTCGGCCAACTCCATTTTTATAGGCCTTATTTGTTTTCAAATAAATATAAAAGGCAATTTCTTGGTTTGATTAATATCAGAACAACAGCGTTAAAAATAACTGTTGTGAACGGTGCTAAAGCCAAAGTGTGAAACTGGATTTTCTGTCTTTATTTAGGGACATTGAAACCTCACTTTTACCGCTAGAGATTTCTTAATTAAATGTTTTAAAAAACTTTTTCATCAAAATGTCTAATTCTGATGGTTTTTGAATTGCTCAGCTCATTCTGTTTGACTAAGTATAATATTTTGTGTTCTGAACAGTAGCTATATATGAAAGCATTCTCACCATTTATCGAATGGTATACGGTACGGCTTTTTGTTACCTTACGCGGATGATACTTTTAATTCTGAACTGAATTTTGGCTTGAAACGTTTTTAACAGTGTCTTGACAATATATTCTATAAGATTTTTCAATCGATTTTTGCTCATGAAACCATATGTTAAGTAACAATTATACAAAGCAAAGAAAAAACAGCTTAACACTCTTAGCAGTACTAATGATTTGTGCATATATATAGTCTTCAAGGTTTTAACAAACTAAAATCTATTTAATAAAATACATTGAATGATATTCAGCCGCGTATTTTTGTGAAACTTTTGAAGAGAACGCAATATAAATATATTTAATGTTTCTTTCAATGTAAAATAAGAGTAAACTCATCAACACGTGTATACAAAGCTTTGTTAGTGATTGTAAACAAAGTTCAACAAGACATCGGTCGCCTTCTTCGATGATTTTTCTTAATAAATAAAGAAAATGGAGCAAAATGAGTAAATAAAACTCAATATATTTTCAATTACAGCGTGATAGACATAGATTTATTATTTCTTTTTACCATAATGAGCAGGTGACTTTGAATACAAATACCATCTTTTTTATTTAAGTGTTCAACTTGTTCGTACTTTGAGTTACTGACAGTTCTTCAAACACACTGCTTAATAGAATGATGTGTTTCAACTTGGTAGTGAAATGTTGTATGTTAGTATTATAAAAGGCTTATAAATAATAGTTTGTTGTACCCAAAAACCAATATTATATGTAGTTATCTAATCACCGCAAAAACAATTATGAATCAAACCATTTGAAAAAGATGTCATAATGGAATTGGTAAAAAAAAGACTTGAAATGAAAAAAGAGGTCTCCTGATATTAACTCCTCGACCAATATTCCAGATGAAAAGATTTGATCTTCAAATTAGGTTAATTACACGGCTTTGAACGAAAACAATTTTGTCAAAGCCTTTAGAAAAGACTCTTTTGTTAACAAAGCGATATTAGTTCCTGGATAATAGATTGAATATAAAGCATTGAGCAAAGGGCAGAGACTTAGTTTGATTGTTAAGAAACGTTTCAAGTCTTTCTTTATCTCGAACAGTGGATGGGAAGGGAAGCAACTACAACGACCACGAGAGTACAGTTTGAAGTTGTTCATTGACTTAATTCATTTTTCAGTCTTTTGCTTATCTTAATAGCAGAAGACAGGTGCAAGAATCTTTCTCAGGGCAATGTGTTCTGCGAAGCTGTAAATATTAATACATCAATGCTGATTTGATTTCGCACAAAAGACAATTTGAATAAGCATAAAAGCACCTTGACAGAAATAACGCAAAGTATTGTTGACACACAACAGTATAGTTAGCTACAAAGGTAAATGAACGCACTAATGACATCGATAGCTTGTATTCTATTTCTGCAATTACATCAAATTTACGACCGAACTACTCTATAGACAAACCCACGCGCTGCATGAATAAAAAGTTTGTGATAAAATTGTTCTGCGTTAGTTTTTTTCCCTAACAACGAAAAAAGAAGGAATCGAAAAATTACAATCGTCTTTACTAAACTTAATCTTAAGCATCAGTTTTTATTGAACACATTTGTCTGTTAAACTGGAACAATTGCAATATGCCCCCCGTGGTCGTGTTGTTGTAGTCGCTTTTTCTAAAGTCAGGATTTGTGTTCCTTTATCGTTTGGTTTGAACTAGGAAAGAGTAGAGAAAGCAACAATGAACAGTACTATACTTTTCCTGTCTTTTGATTGCAAATTGTAAAGGTTCTAATCCCAATTCTATTGGGAACGTTTAAAAAAGATGGCAGATCCATTGAAGAAATAAAAATTATTTACTTGCTTTGATTAGAGATTTTGTACGTTACAAAAGAAAGGCTTAACAACTATGTAAAAAAATGTAACTAAGAGCGTACTGCATTCAAGTGCTACGGGAGTTGAACTTGGTTGCCTCAATTAGTCCCTCGGTTGGAGCCAAATGTTAATAAACCAAAACTTATTCAGTGCTTTAAAATTTAGCAAAATGTTTTAAACACAATTTTTGCTGACTTTTTTCACTTTGCGCAAGCACTAAAAATTATGCGTTTTACTAAATGCGATAAAAATTCTAAACTACCTAATTTGACCTTGATCAGATGCTAAACGTCTTAGAATGGCCGCAAGGCATTTCTTTGTCTGAATCAAGTTTGTTGATAATTTACAAATAAAACAACCATTGATGAGCAAGCATTTTAAAAATGTATTGACTCTGATCTCCCACGATTTTAAAGTCAGTTTTATTTATTGTTTTGGTAAAGTGAAACAAACGCATCTGTTTCGAGTGTAAGGGTTTCAATTCTCTTCGTCTAGTTAAAGAAAAACATCTCGTATTTGAATTGGGTTTCTTGTTGAGTAGCCGGTCAAAACATCTCAGTGTTCAAACTAAATGTTTTGATTCCTGTTTCATACGCGTATGATTATTATAAGACAAATAGATATTCTCACTTTCTATCATTGTTTTTTTCATTACGAAAACCACAAACCTTAATCCAGTTTTAGACGAAAATCATTAGTTCAAATATATCGAAGTTAAGTAAAGCTTTTAAAATTTTATTTTAATAGCTAAAGATATCATGAGCCCTGCAAACATGCCTTTCTTTTCAACAGCAACCATAGTTTAAACAATTTTGTTTTGGACTTTGAATAAAAACAATAATTCTCAGTGAACTATATTTCCGACTGAGGCCATCAAGCCATCCGCGACTGAAAAAAAGAAAACGAACCACTTTCCACACAATACTTTATTTCATCCTTTATTTTGTTCAAAATAAAAGGTGTACAAATATCGCGTATTTACAGTCTTATGTTAGATGTGAGTAAATGTACAACCGTCTATTTACATATCATATTTTAGTTATTAGTTTGATAAATGCTATGTTGATAACTCTATTTTAGTTCTTAGTGGTGGCAAACCGCATTTTCGTACGGTTTATACAACAATCAATCTCTCAAAACACATCGAAATACAGCTATTTGTAAAGCTGATTAAAAACTCGAAAAAATCAGCTATAGAACTTAGATGAATTGGAGCAAAGCTTAAGGTTACCGAGAATTGTATAGCTTAGCTAAAAAGTACAATTAAACTCAAATGTTTTTAACACTGAGGGAAAATGACTTGCGGTTGAATCTCTTTTCAGAAAAAATGGCCTAAATTTCCTAACGATATTTTCAGTAGTGTAACACTTGACATAAAAGTGTCTTCGAACAAAGTATTCTTTTAGGTAGTAAACACTTTAAAGTCTCAGTTATTTGTTTAAATTCAAATTTGCGAGCTCGATTATTTAAATAAATAACACGAATCTAGATTCTGATATAAGGATGAGAGGTTTTGGTCCCCTCACAAAGCGAGCACTGAGGACAGTTGACATGTGGTGAGTTCATGTGCTGATAATAACCCGGTAAAAAGGGAAGTTGAGGTGCTAGCCCAGCCAAGAGAGGCTCTGTGTTCGGGGAGCTGTAGTATTGCAGTGGTAAAAAAGGTGAGAACCCTGGAAGTTTTGGTGACTCGAGCGGGTTGAAACCGTAGGGCGATGGAAAAAGAGGACGAGACTGCAACTCCACTTGAGACCCGAATGATAGCGAATTGTTTTCGCCACCTAGGCTCTTGTTCTCCATTCTACCATCATGGCGTTTAAATCTTGTTTTTCTTCTGAGGAAACTGCCGTTTTCAAACATGTTATAACTGTCCGGATCAAGCGTCCAATAGTTTCCCTTAAGAGGTTCATCTGACTTTATTCCCGTTTTGATAAAGCAGTCGTTAAGAGACAGATTGTTTCTGATGCAGATCTTCCACGAAGGGTAGGTCTCGCGGTAGAAAGGAAACTGATCCCTTATAAACTTGCAGATACCATCCAGGGTCAGTCTCTTCTCCGGAGAGTTTTGTATGGCCATAGCAATTAAGGCTATGTAGGAATAAGGTGGTCTTCTACGGGACTTGCGATTGCTTCTGCTCCTTTTCCCGTCTGGCCCAACGTCTTCAATTTCATCGCGGACTTCCTCGCGGACCTCCTCGCGTGTTACACAACGCTGGTCCTGGCGCTCAGTGCAAGTCGTTTCCAGAAGTGTACCGGCTTGTTCCATTTTTGTTCCACCTGGCGACAGATTTCGATCTTTTGCCTCAAATAAAGGTGCTTCTGGAGCTAGTGGGAGGTTCTGCAAAGTACCCCAGTTTGGACGTTCGTCCTGAGCTTCCATTGTATGATACGATCTATTATTACTATCCATTGATGATAGACTGATGTTATCAGGCTTGTAGTAACTATAATAGTTTGACAAGAGACAATAGCTGAGAATCGAATCACAGGGTACGGCGAGCTCAGTCCCTGGACGGTGTTCACTCAGTGTGTCTACTACAGGCTCGGTGGCTATCTATAAAACAAAATGTTTCCCTCGTGGTGAATGCGATTTTGAATACCATGTGTGTATGCAAACAACAATTAACTCGGCTTGCAGGTGTAAATTACTTCGTAAGTGAACACACCTTTATAATGCGATGTTTTGTATTCAAGCGTCTCACAACATAATAGCACACAGGTTAATGTGGCTTACCAAAATCCGGCGTTTTAACAAAAAGTTGCGAAATAAATTTACCTGATATTATGCCAAATTTGCTGATAAACGTTTGCAAGAAGCGGTTGACGATGTTGATCTAACGAGAATGTATATAAACTCGTAGATATCCCGCCGACACGTGTGAAATGATTGCAAGTTGTCAAACTTTCTCAACCTAGAAGTAATTGTATTCGTTTTATCCTTGGGCAATTCTGGTTTGATTGCAATTGTGTAACTAATGTTAAAATAGACTTTGGGCGATATTCAACAAGGTAGAACAACACCTATTGTCCTTTATTTTAAAATCTTGATTAGCATGTTCAGTTTGGCCACTTGACAATAACTTCAGTATGACGACTTTCCGCTTTGTTTTTCGTTAAACTATGGCTAATTGTGTTTTTTATTCTCCTTTCTGCCATATGTTGATGGTGCAGAAAACAAGAAGACCCGTTTTTCACAATAACTATCACTATCTTTAATATAAATCTCTTGCTGAGTTGCTTTCTAATGAAAGCAACTTAGCATCTCATGCTGGGACACTTCAAAAGGGCCGCACGAGAATCCAAAGCCTAGTTTGTCTAGTGCTTTAACTAAATCAAGAATGTTTGAAAATTAAGATTTTTTAAGCCACTAGCCCTAGCAGTCGGAATAAGGATTGCAATACATTTTGATTATACCAAACTTATAACAAAATTTTTCAAGGGACACGAAGCATGTCAACACTTTTTTATAAATAAAGTGCGTTGAGTACAAGTTCGCCCGGACTCCTAAAAGAAGCTGATGGCCTCAGTTTGAGCCTCTTACAAGTACAAAGCCCTGTACTTGTGTTTGTCTCAATGTTTGAGAGCGGAAGGAAGGCAATTCTAAGCTGCATGTTTAGTAATAAAAGAACTGGATAACCATTACTTGACTCTGCTTATATTCCGCAACAAAAAAACCAATAGATTAAAAATTCCAATAGGGTGTTCTTTTGTTCAAATGCGGCAGGGTGTAATTGAGAAAGATGCTTGAATTAGCGATAACTTGGTTTGTTTGTATTTTTACACACTTCGCCTTCACAATTAGAAAGACGCGGTCTCACAGTTGTGCGTCTGAACGTAATTTTAAATATGCAAACTTTATATTGGTAAATGTGTTTACTCAGTTACAAGCCAAGCGATAACGCTTAGCAGAGGAGTGAGAAAAGGATTATGTGTACAATGCATTAAAAAGAATTTATTTCTTAGAGATATTACTTTCGAGATTTTACAAAAGAAAGTTGGAAAAATGAAAACAGGTTTTATTGTTCAAAGAAAAAGGGGGCAGAGGTGTTTATGCACAATTATCGCTCTAAATTTCTATTAAAGTATCACGGGCCATTGAGAAAATTAACATTTGAATGGGAAAGCAGTCAAAAACGGAACCCTGTAATTTTTCTTTAGGGCAAAAATGAGATGGCTCAGCAAAACTAATTACTGCCATCCTGTGGCCATTTTAAAGTGTTGTCACTTATTCTATACTGACTATACGTTCTCTTACCTAGAAAAAGCTTACTAAAGGCATCTTGCTCTAGTCTTAAGAGACTCACAGCAAGCCACAAATTAAGAAACTATCTATCGCATTATCGTCTAACTGTTTGATTTTTTATCATAGCTTAAAGGGCAATGTTGTCACTATTAGGTAATTAACAGCGAATTAGCAAGATAGACATTATAGAAACGGAACTGTCCGTGTAGTGTGTATGATATATTTGATCCTCTTTCGCACTTTTCTCAGACGCTTGGGTGGGGGAATAGACTTCACCTCGGGTACAAGAAGAGAAATACTCATTCAAAGAAACATAAATAAACTCAACTTTTTGTGACAGAATTGTAAGCATAAACTTAAGATAAAATGGAACCGTTTCCTTTTCACAAGAGCAACCCTAGTTGGCTAGTAGACTTTAATTACAAATAACAAATTTTGATTAGACGTAGTTGAAGTTCTTTCAGCAGTGCAAATAAACGCATCAGACGGTCCGTTATCGGTAAACAAGATTATCTCTCAATATTGTATCTGCTTTCTAAACAAAGCCGAGAAATTTAATTATCAACATTCAAAAGATCCGACAGTTGCGAATATGACAGTTACAAACAGATAACTAGAAAAATAACGGAAGGTGTAAAACAGCAATGAATAAAGAAATGTTTGGTTTAAAACTTAAAATATTTCCGAAATTGTTTAAAGTTTAATTGACTTAATTCCAGTAAGGCAAGGAGAGCTTGTAATTTTTGTTTTATGAATCGTATATCAAACACTTTTAAGGTCAAAACTGTCATTTTTTTCTTTTGAATTAACGGTGGCGCTCTAATAAGTTTACTTAAAGATAGAAAGTCTTTAAATTGATTTTGACAGGATATTTTTACTTTTAACAAGCGCGTAAGCGTACGGAACTTCAAGTTAATTTTATTGAATACTCTACGGATCATAGTTTAAATGTAGCATGTGCCATCAAATGTTTATAAAAAATTTTGAACTATAGAGAAATTGTTGACCATTGGTAACGCTGAGTTGTTTAGAGTCTACGCCACTGGAGTCTTAAACTGGCCATGGGTGAGTTTAAACTGAATGTGTTTGATTTGCCCCCAGCGGGAATCAAAGCTAACACATGTTTAAAATTCCCTAAAGGAGTACAGCGTGAGATTCTTTGAATAAAACGGTGTACTAGCATTGAAAAATACCGATTTGCCGTTACCAAATGAAAACTGCACGAGAAAAATAGAGAGAGATTAAAAAAGCACAAAATTTCTTTCAAAAATACAGGATGTCTTTTTTTTTCAACTAACCAGCCTGGCTCAAAGCTGTTACAAAAAAAATATACAGGACTTTTAAACGAAAATTTATAGTTTTTGCAAATCAGTTTGAAAATGTCTTCGTATTTTAAAAAAAATTGAGTTGATTCTTTTTATCCACCGAAGCAAGGAATGATGGGATATCGCGCATCAGTCTTTTTATTAGAGCTTGTACAGTTTTACTCTCTAAACTCATACGGCTGCTGCTTCAAAAACATCGTTTTCATTTCTGTAACACTAAAATATCTGTATATTTAACATGTTTTATGTGACAGGTATCAGAAAGAAAAGGTCAACAGGTTGTATTGATATATGCAATCGAGTTTCAAACCTCTAATTAGTCAAAAGAAATAAAAGGTCCGAAAGGTCGTCTGTACGGTTGCTCTATGCAAATATAATTTTCTATCTAAATTTCTAATTCAAAACAGAAAGCAATAAATTATTCTTAATGTATTAAGAAAAAGCAGACATAAAAAGAAAAAAAAAAATTCATAAAACGAAAATTTGGTCGCGGTCTGCTTGAATCACGACCATGCATGTACGCAAATTAATTAACATTCTTCAAAACTCGCATTTGCTGCTTGGGGCGCACTGATCTTTTCCAAGACCTTCAGTTATTTTGACCTCATCGGTGTATCGATTGCAGTTTAGAGATACACTTCTAGAGTACTTTTGCAAATCATTGCCAACTTTCATATCGTGAGAACCTGGGTACAAACCATTAATTCTCATAACTGCGAAATAAGATCTACATAGAAAGCAAAAACACTGTAAATAGCAAAATCACAAAGTTTGGTGTTAAACATATCAATAGTTAACGAATATGGCTGTTTTAAAATGCAAGAATTTCCAAGGAAATGTACGGATTCCGGACACTTGTGCAGAATCGAATTGTCCGTAACCTATACGTTTCTTAGAATTGTTTTGTATTTTTTAAAAAACAGCTCTTTTAGGCTTGAGGCGAGCACTTTCAAAAATATTCATCGATCAAACATGGCGGATTTCTCTAAGCCTTTGCATTGTGCTTTGTGTGAGTAAAGTCTATACTCTACAGTTATTGGGTTTAATGTCTGGCTATGGACTCGAATTAGAATCGCAGATTATTTTCCGGCTTTAATGCCACCTGAAGCTTAATCCGGAACAACTGGAAAAACATCGAGGTAAGTAAACAGTGAAGATGGCTTTTTGACTTTTGTCAACATGTGGACCTTCGTTTCTCATTCCAGTAGTCTTTAAAGTGACGACGGGAATGACGCTGCAAAAAAAAAAAAACAAAAACAAAA
>ERZ1740055.726-NODE-726-length-10006-cov-7.724148_pt1 | contig 10006 bp, 7 predicted proteins | sample MGYA00581747_ERZ1740055 | MGnify/ENA primary metagenome ERZ1740055 (study PRJEB43018, sample SAMN04849739) | marine metagenome | isolation source: floating plastic debris | place: Pacific Ocean | collected 2008-08-28 | study: EMG produced TPA metagenomics assembly...
TTTTTAAAAAATTTTTTAATAGTTTTATAAGTTTTTACCTTTTATAAATATATTTGGACGATAATTAAATGTCTTTTGGCGAGGGCAAAAAATTACAAAATTGGATTAATTTTATTTAATTCACATGAGTTACGTTAAAAAAGTTCAATTTTTTTTTCAGTCCAGTTTTTTTAGCCAAAGTTTTGAGGTATAAAACTTATAAAGATTACGGCTTGCCCTATTTAATATACTAAATAAAAAATTTTCTGGATTTAATATTTCATGGTCATTACCGCTGGGCCAGCACCGTATGAAATTAATTAGACTGTACAAAATACATAATCTTTTCACTTTTGAAGTTTCCATTTCCAGCTCCAAAAAGAAAGACTTTAGGAAGTCTACAAAATTATGCATATTTGCAGTCCCATGCTTCTATATATGAAACTTAATCCGAACTTATTGTTTTAAAAACTTTAGGTTTTGAGTCGCGATTTTCAAATGTGCAATAACTGCATTTATCGAGATTTTACAGCTTAATCAAACTTCCAGAGTGCTACAGAGAAAGAAAAGCCGAGCTTAAGCAGCTATGCGTTTAGTTTTCATTCAAATCAGATTTTTAAAGCAGGAAAATAATGATAGAAAAAGGTTGCTAGTGCTAATGTGTCATCACAGTCACCAACAAAGACAGATTAGCCCAGAGAAAGAATAGTGATGATTCTTGTTTAGAAATTAGGGACTTAAGTTGATTCGGTAACTCTATACTTCTGGCATCCACCCCCAAAAAAAATCATTGTTAGGGGGCTGGAATAGAAGACAACACAATTTTGCTTTTTAAAATCAACGGGAAATAGCTTTTCGGATATGGATAATTCGGTCACTGAATTGCCAAAAAACTTAACTGAAATATCTTGTAAAATTTATAATCGCAAACCGAACATCTTTTTTATTTTTTTGAAGCCAATGGCAATGCTAACTGCCAACGTTAAACATAAATCAATTCATAATATTTTGTGTACTGTACATAAATGTAAAACAAGATTTATTTTTCATTCATTCAACAAATTACTCTTTACTGAAGATCCTTTCTGTTTTCCAAATATCATTGAAATAGTTTGATCATCGCCGTTAGTAGTGTAAGAAGATGACGTTTCGAGCATTAGTCCTTTATCAGAGCATCTTTATTTTATAAACAATTTAAAGCTGGTTTAAATTATGATCCTCGCCCTGACTAGTGTAAAAAGCCAAGATTTCTCGGCAGTGAGTGTTAATCCTTCATCAGACCAACTGTAATTTAGACAACTCAAGGTTAAAATTATTATGAAGTGTAAGAAGATGACGTTTCATGATCAAGTTTTAATCCTTCGTTAGAGCAAGTGTAATTTAGACAACTCAAGGTTAAAATTATTCTGATCATCGCCGTAATCCAAACGAGCAGTTTATATGTGACAAATTTTATTTGCTCGTGTAGACGAACAAAATTGACCAATTTTTGTATGGCAATTATATTTGCTCAAAGAAAAACTTAGTTGTCACACAAAACAGGTTATCATTGTAGACAGGGATTATACCATAGTAAATTAAAATTGTCATGTAAAATTGTCACATAATGATTGCGCGTCTAGACGCGTATGGGGTTTTATTATTATACAATACTGAGATTATTGGAAACCATGTAGAAAGTGAGGTGCAAATGGCGAAGAGGCTGGAATATTTGCTTATTATAGAAAAAGCGATGTAAAATGAATGTTAACTCAATATGCCACCTGCTTTTTAACAGGTTTGGTGTTTACATATTGACGTAGACAGATTTCAAATATTTCACGACTCCGTTTTAGTGTTACGGTTGGAAACTGTTTTTTAGTTTAACAGTTCATAAGCATATATGTCTTATTTACAATTCACACTAAACACTGATATTTAAAAATTTTTACCTTTAGTTTTAAATACTTTATTATTTTATATCTATTTTATATCTATTTGATATTTAAACATTTTTTGTATCTGTAACAAATTAGATTGGTAATATAAATAGTTTTTCAGTCATTTTTTTAAAAATGTCTGTGTAAATTCACTGTCAACATATCCAGAGTTAACTTTCAGTAGATGGACTGCTCTCGCTTCATTTCTAACAAGCTGTTAAAGGGTACGTTTGATCGAATTTGTTGTCCATCTTTCAATTTATTATTTTTTTCATCAACTTCTTGATTTCCTGTCTTGTCCATGTAATAAGAATGATGAATGCGAATGTGAGTACGAAGATTACTAGAGCTTATGAACTTCCAGTTACAAATTGAGCATTTGTATGGCTTTTCTCCTGTGTGGGTCAGAATGTGGGACTGCAAGTTACCGGACGTGGTGAAGGCTTTTGAGCACTGTTTGCATTTATATGGTCTTTCCCCGGTGTGAATTCGCACATGGCGTCTAAGATCACTCGAGCTCACAAAAGCTTTCGGACAGTACGTGCATTTATGGGGCTTCTCTCCCGTGTGAGTCAGAATGTGCCGCTGTAGATTCGTGAGCTGTGCAAATCCCCGACAGCAGATATTACACGTATAAGGTTTTTCCCCGGTGTGAATTCTGTTGTGAATTTTCAAGTGAGCTGCAAGCGCAAAGGCTTTTGGGCACTTTTGGCACTTGTATGGTTTCTGGCCTGTGTGAATCAATACATGACGCTGGAAGTTCCAGGAGCGAGTAAAAACTTTGCTACAGTGCTGACACGTGTACGGTTTGTCGCCATTTCCGATATCTTGGTCTTTATCATCCTTATTTTCACTAAACATTTCAGGTTTTGGATCTTTGTGAACGACTTTTGAAGACCAGTTGTTTTCAATTTGTTCTTCCTGGGGCCCCAGTTTAGCCTCAATCGCACGTCTTTGCATATCCAATAACCCTTCTGCTGCGAAACTAGTGCTGTTAACAAGGGTTGGGTTGAAATGGTCCATGAACTGATAGTAAGTTGTGCCAACTGTGGTCTCAAACGTAGGGGGTGAAGAATCCCTCGGACAATCTGATGAATGAGAAAAAAAAAAGATATTTAGCAGGTGTTTGCTGTCCGTCGAACAAAACAATAACTACTCTGTCCATAATAGAACTGCGTTTTTATATAGTATGTTAACTCACCTAGTTCGATGATAAGAAATAAAACTTTAAATATAAAAACTAAATCTGAATAAATCCTTCAGTTTAATATCCAAATTTAGAACTTTTGTAAGATCTTGTTATGCTCAATAAACTCTGGCAAATATTGTTTTTCAACGTGTTGGACCATTAAGTGATATTGTACTGTAGGACAGTTTTTCCTCTTTTTAAAAACATGGGATTGGGAAATCTTTTAGAAGTGATAACTATTTGAACTTATTTTCCGCAATTTTTCTCATTTTAAAAACGGCTTTTAAAACAAATATTTTAAAATGTTTTTTTCGAGTCGATTTTATTAAATAAATATAAAGCTACCTGTTCTATGTACACAAGCTGAAACTTTGCTTTTCCCTTTGTCACTCGTGAAAACATTGAACTTAATTTTTTTTTCTTTTGGTTACTGTTACAAACGTCGCAAATAGAAAGATAGCACCTAGATTTCAAAAGATAGATATTTATCCATTATTACGAGTGTTTTGTTAACCATCTTTTAAGGTTTTGTGAAAAACAAAAACATTTGTTATCGTTGTTTATTGTTAATAATTAATTGCCTAAAATACCTTTTCAAATGAGTCACAAAAGAGCCTCTCATCTTTAATGATTATTATTCCTCAAATTCTTTTACCGAATTTCTAAACGGCTCGCTCAACATCACAAAACTAAGGTTATACTAAAACAATTAATAGTTTAAACGGTCTCTGATACAGAGGTTGAAATTTAGAAGAGGTGTTTTCGTCAGTCTCTACAAACATTGCGCAAGATTTGAACAAAGCAACTCGAAGACATGGAACAGTTGAAGTCGTCGGACTTTAATACTTCGAAAGTCAAAAGTATTTGAATAAATTTTAGTTCTGCTTTAGGTTTCCATTTACAATTTACAATGTATATTGGAATTTAAAATGCTTTTGAAATTAAAAAATTGCAGAAGATTGTAATGCCAGTGCAATAAATTATTCAGTGCTACTATCAAAGATTTTTTGAACAGATCGAAAGACCTTTCTTTCGACCAGCAAAGACCACAGTCCGTTAAAATTAGCAATTTCTAGTTTCAGATACATCTCACGGTAAATTTTCACACAAATCTCGAAGTCCTGTTTAGAGCCAATAAAATTTTTCACAGAAATTGAGATCCTAGAGACGCCCAATTGTTTGTGGAAAAATGGCAATTAACTATGATAAGTGATACATATCTCCTAGTACCAAGAATAGGTTTTCCATCCTCTTAGAGTTCAAGGTTTTTTATTGTTCTTTATAACATCTTCTTTTTTATAGAAGAACAAACTTTTAGTATACTTGTCCACTACCAAACTCTGGTAAAGATCGGATCACGGTTGCGATTTTTATTTTCAGTGTTTCAGGTAATAATCTCACTTCATTTGAACTTTAATTGTATAAGTGAAAACTTATTTTTTTGTTACTTTTCTCGGATTAAACAGCAGTGAAACACAGGAAAGATAGTGCAGAAGTATAAACAAGAAGAAAAATACACACAAAATCATATTTACAGGGCTCACAAACAATAATTAAAAGTTTAATTTTACTATGCGAAATTACGTAGTGAAAATTACTAACTATAGAAAAAAGGCATAAAACTGGCACTACTCACCAAAGTTGTTGAAATTAGGTTTCTTGAATTCTTTTTTCTTAACAAGAAAAGATCTTGGCATTTTGGAATACCGGTAGCTGCTCTTAATTTGTAGATAGTTAGAAGAACGGCAATGTCTAGGACTAGGATACTCAAGCGTCTTGATTTCACACAAAACTCACTTCTGTTTTGACTCGAGTAAATTTGGCTGCAACTGAGCAGTCGTGATGTATTCGGGCTTATTAAGGGCTCAGTTCAAAGACAGGTGCATCAGTAATGGCATAAGGACAATATTCCACATGATTTTACTGGTGCAAATCTCATTAAGGCAGAGGAGCCGTTGGCGAGGTTATCACGACAAAGGATTTGTTGTCATTCAAAATTTTAAATAACTTTGTCCCCTAAGACCAAAGCTAGTTGTTGACTTATTAAAGACCTGTTAAGTTTCATTAAGCATTCAATTTACTACAGGTTGTAGCCCTTAAAGGGCAAATGGCAAATCGCGCTGCAGAGAACAATAGACCGAGTCCAATAATCTTCGATCGTGCAGCTTAATTGCGTATGCATGATGTTCCTCGTTCATTCATCTAACTCAAAAGCCGACCACCAGCGCTTAACCAATCACATCGCAGAAAAACAAAATACTTTTTGCATGAGAGTATACGTACCAGAACAACATACTGGCTGACATTAAAATTTTAACATTTGCACAAATATCTTCCTTTAAAAGCTTTGTTATTGGATTTAAGAACTTTTTTTAAAGTAAATGCCACAAAAGTATTGATTGCCTCTGAGAGAAAAGTTATATGCTATTAAAATTTGCTTCATTTTCTTTGTTTCATTGTTTGTCGTGGTAATTCTCATACATTGTGATGTACGGCAGTATATTATTCCGCGAAGCCATGCTCTGTCAATTATTCATACAGAGCAAACTCGTAAGAGAACTCGTATTGTTCTAGCAAAAAAAATGAATCTTTTTAACTGCTCTTTAAAGTCTCAACAACCAATCCGAAATTTTCATCCCCAATGTCTTATACAAGAAGCCTTCTTGATCAGAATAAAATCCGCACGGTCAACGCGGAAACTGAGAAATTAAAACCTCTTGTACTATGATTGTCCCAATAACTAATTTTTTTTTAGTTCAAATAAAATTAGTTTTGTCTCGAGTTTTCGGATATCGGCCTTTAGCGCTTAGCAACGAGAGAGTGAAACAAAAAGATGGACAAACTGGTAATTTTCTGGTGGTTTGTCTGTTGGTATTTTTCCCACCAGCAATATGGCCGCACCATTGGCCGCCGAAGATGTCGAATCGCTCGGCACGTGTATCTTTTCCACCAGCAATTACCAGGTGTATGACTGTGATACCGAGTCTCATACAAAGACACTTTTCTGCCATAATATTATTTCATTTAAAAAAATATCTGTAGATTTGTTTTAAGCTAACCTATGTTTTAAAATCCATGTTCGATTCCTTCCTCTATAGCGAAAATTGGTGAATGAGAAGAATTCGTGTTTAGTTAAAACCTTAATCCAACGAGACAATGTTTTTGAGTCAAAGAAGAAGGCGAGCCGTCACCTTTAGCATGTATATTTAATCCTACAAAAGTTAACAAAGAGCGTCAAAGCTATGAATTTGCGGATATATCTATTGTTATTGAGGTAACTCGCCCGCTAAGCTTTTTGCCTAAACGGTTGCGTTGTGAACGGTATTATAATTTATATTGAAAGAGATCCAAATTTATCACTAGGGTGTTTAAGACAACATCTTTAAATAGCGGGATCCTTGGATGATTCTTATACCATAAGATTCCATTGATGTTAAAATTCTATAGTACTTTTTGACTCTCACGTAATTTAAACCAAAGACAAAGTTTTTCAAACTGTGTAATCAGGCTTTTGCCTGGCATTCACAGAGACAAAAATAAAACAAAGCAAATCTAAATAAGAATGGAGTGTAAATTAGAACAATAAACGGTGCAAAGGTTGTTCCGGTTTTTAGAACTTCTGCCGTGTTTCAAGTAATGAACTTGAAAAGTCACTAAAATTAAATCTTTATTTTCATAGCTCCAAATTTAACGATGCAAATTCTCTTGAGAACTAAGAGAACTAATGTCAAAATCACGGTAGTTCAAAGCTTGTTAATCTGCCGACATTTCGGGAGTTTCATCTTGACTCAAATGTTCGGAACATGTGTCATTTATATGATTTCTCTATGAGACTGAGGTTTTGAGAGATTTTTTATTCATGTCATTCCGATAGCGATAATGGGCTCATGATTTCATTATGATGAGAGTTTTACATTTTTTGCTCAGTCAAGATTATTACCGGTTGTAGATATGTAAGCTAATCAGTTGAAATTTAGTAACATCTGTTACTTAGCCATAATTAGCAACAAGGAAATAGAATTAAATGTAAAACCTGCCATTTTAACATGTGATTAGATTCATGACGGCATCAATTACCTTTAGTAAAACTCTAAAAGAAAATGAGAGAACATTTCTCTTGCACAAGGATATCACGCATAACGATCGGTGTTGATATCATACCGTTGCCCGTCGGATGAAGAAAAATTAGTTCATACGCTTATACAGGAAATGTGTGAAATATAAACAAAATCGGCTTTTTATTAGCAAAAAGTATATTTAGTAATGTTTTAGTTGTCAAAAATAAAAAATGAGTGACAATACAACTTGCTTTGGGATAAATCAACAGCATTGTACTTTTTTCCATTGATTGAAAGAAACAAATATTAAATCGGTTTATACCTTTTACGGCATAAAAGCTAAAAAGGGAAAAGTTAGAACTCATTCTTGGAAGTTCAAAAACAAGATTATTCAAAAACATTTTACTTTGGCTTTGGCAAAAAGTGAAACTATTTTTAGTGACCTCAGTGGTCTGAATAAATAGAGAGACATTATTTATTCAAAGCCTTGCCAGAGCAATGTCCGAAACCTTTAAGAAAACAGACACCTGTTGCTTTGAGCTGCTTTCAAATAGGTCTTTTTCATTTTATCTTATTTACATTGGGTAATATTGCATTTCGTAACATAAGACTTGGAATTTCTTTTTCTTTTAAGAAAAAAAGTTACTGAGTGCATGTTTGAACATGCATGTTCAATTCTTGTCTCGAGAACCATGAAGCGGTTGAAAAGATTTTTTTTTTTTTGAGATTGGCGTTGGAAAATAGAGTTAGACTTAAATAAATGTGAAATAATACAGATTATTGAACTGACTATAAATTGTTCAAAAACATGCACAACATTTCAGAAACAAAAAACTGACTTTTTTTTTTCTTGCCGTGAATTTAACGTATTGTTACAAAACTGTACTCGCCTAGATGTTGTGGTTAGTATATAGTTTAGTTTGGTAGCTTCCAGGAATCTAAGCCGCTGCATTCATATATGTTCTTTTAATGAGTTTGTATTTATAACTTTATCTACCATAAATCTACATATAAAACCAAAAAATTAAAAGAAACCGTGCAAGAATCAAGAATTACCAAATGTTGAAAGTTTATAAGGTCACCGTTCAATTTGGTTTATCTTGAATGGTGCAGGCTGATTCTTTATAAAAATTACCACTGTTGAACCAATTAATCAAGATAATTCAGTTTGACTTCTTTGAATAGTAGAAACTTATGCTTTTCTGTTTTGTTCATTTTTGACTCTTAAACCAGTTCGGATAAAACCCTATAAAGTAACCATTCATTTTGTTTGCCTTGAAAAGTAGTAGAAATGATTGGTGTTACTTATTCTAATTAGTTTGAACCAGTTTGGATCATACCCTATAAAGTGACTATTTATTTTGTTTGTCTTGAAGAGTAGAAATGATTGGTGTTATTCATTCTAACATTTGAACCAGTTGATGAAACCCTATAATGTGATCATTCATTTTGTTTGCATTGAAGAGTAGAAAACTAGAATTGTGTTATTCATTCTAACTTTTGAACCAGTTTGGATGAAACCCCATAAAATGACTATCAATTTATGTTAACATCTTTAGAGTAGCAATGGCTCGTATTTTTCATTCTAACTTTTTAACCAGTGCCAGTGGCAGTTGATGAAACTATATAGTCATTAAGTGACCATTTATTTGTTTGTTTTCAAAAAACGTAGTTGGCCTTATTCATTCAAAGTTTGGATTCTATTTATATGAAGCTATAAATGGTTCATTTGGTAGTTGTTCCTTGTTCTCACTTTTTCTCTATTCCAGCTGATGAATTCTCCAAAGTAACTATTCATTTTCTTTGCATTTTTTTAAAAAAAGATATATGTTCGTTGTTTACCATATCAAAAGTTATCAGTTACTACTCTCATATTGCTTTGTTAAATTTGGCCCTTGAGAGGTTGATAAGCAAAGAAGCAATTAAAGCAATCTTAGCTCCTGCTGTGAAAACGCTATTGCTTCATATCTTCCCACAGGTGACCTGGTGGCAGCCATTTTTATAGAACTTGATAGAACTCTTTCGTTGTCATTAAAATAGCGAACCTATTTGCTCATTCGCTACTTTTTAGAATTTATTTTAACAGCTGTAAGTAGGCGTAACTGCTCGATGATTTTTGTTTTCAATATATGTTCTTATAGTTTGCAAAAACTCGTCGGTTTAAGTAACTTTTGTTATCTATTTTAACATTTCAATTCTAATACTATACCTAGAGTCCTTATATTAGATTTGTTTGTCATATATCAAAATTTTTATTGTTTTAAATACATTTTAATTTTATTACTGAGACAAGTATTTCCCTAAAATATACGCGAATTCCATTTCTCATTTTCAAATGTAGCCCAATTGTCCTAAATACTAAATACGTCACATTTCACTTTTTAACAGCACGCCAATCTTTCATGAACGCTCGAAGGCGAGGTTTTAGTAAGATGTTAGACATTAAAAGCATGAAAAACAAGAATAAACAGAATAACTGTATCAGAATACCCTTCGCGCCTTCTCGGATATATACGGAGGTTAAAACTTTAACCGTAAGTCCAGTCTCTGGATCTTCCATCGGGAAACTTAAAGCGGAACCCACACACTGTCACACATCTATCGTGAGTAGGATATTGATCCCGATGTTCTGTGGACTGTCTGTTCTAACAGAACATTCTTGATATATAATGTGCGTATGAACCGCTCTCGCGGTAGCGGAGGTCTATTCTCTCAATTGTTAACTTTGTAAACATGTGTAAAGCGCATTTTAGCATTTATAGTTATTTTTATCACTATCATCATCATCATCATCATCATCATCATTATCATCATCATTATCATCATCATCATTATCATCATCATCATCATTATCATCATCA
>ERZ1740055.727-NODE-727-length-9997-cov-12.536512_pt1 | contig 9997 bp, 6 predicted proteins | sample MGYA00581747_ERZ1740055 | MGnify/ENA primary metagenome ERZ1740055 (study PRJEB43018, sample SAMN04849739) | marine metagenome | isolation source: floating plastic debris | place: Pacific Ocean | collected 2008-08-28 | study: EMG produced TPA metagenomics assembly...
ACTCTAGCAGTATCAGGACGTGCCGTTCGCTTTGTAGGCCTTTAATTGTTTTTTTTTTTCAAGCTAGTGTTTTATGGTTTTATATTACACGAACGTGAAGCAATGTTTGTTTAGACGTGCAGTTTGTCCATTTAGATGCCATAAGCAAATCCAACAAGTCAAATAACTTTGAGGGTTCTTGTTAATTACATTTTTTACAACGCTTTATGAACGGGATCTCCCGCTTCCCGCCCTCTACCCTCCCGTCTCCCGTAACCCTCCCGTCCCCCTGTCTCCCGGGCTTCCGCTCCCCTGTCTCCCCCCACTCGTTAAAAGTGCTGTGAGGAGCTCATTCAAAATTTAAAAGGAAATCAACAAAAATAATCGACTGAAGTGACTGATCGAAAGACGAACAGCGTCAATTATTCAAACGTTATCAGTTCAGCTACAAACAATCACAAACAAATCCAAACCCATGTTACTAAACAAGTTTATTTCAATCAACAATTGAACAATTTTATGGAACGAAAAACGCAAACATTTGTTTTCAACAAATTCTCGAGTTACGTTCAACGTAGCTGGTAGCTCGGATGTACCGTGCTGCGATAAATTAACATGCACAGATACTTGTTGATTCACAAGCTGTAATTTTGCCTTCTACAGCTGCAAAAATAGGTTCGTTGAAGGTTTTTTCAGGCTGATTTTATGCATTTTTTATGGAACATTGAAAATCGTCTTTCGTTTTGTCAAGTGAGTTTTCTTGCGCAGATTGCACTTAGTAAAAATTGAGCTGTCAAGTTAAACTTCTCCTCCTGTCATATCTCTCATGCGTGTTCCCAATTCTTCCCATGAATACATACTATTAACAAATAATCAAATGGTTTGTTCGTGCAATTCGAAACTAATTAGCACTCGTAAATATTTCAAAGACAACAAACTGAACTCGCTTCGCTCATTCAACTTTATGTTAGTATTTGAAATTTTTACTCGTGATGATTAATTCCCAATTGAACTCCAAACCATTTGATTACCAGTACTAATTCTGGAAACTTCTGGCAAGCTAGATAATTTCCCAACGACTTACCATCCTGTGTTGCTGGCTCTTGCATTCCTCATATAAGTCCAGAACGTGTAAGCATGTTTTTTATCCGGATACAATTCCCGGAAAGTGTCCACAAACCCTTGATCCAATAATTCTGAGAAGCCCTCTCTTTCCTCTTTTGTAAAACCAGCCGTCTTCTTGTTGCTCTTCGGGTTGGCTAAATCTAGAGTTTCATAGTAAATAAAATATGAGTAAATTTCTCTGTGAAGATCATTTCTAAATATGGTGGTGTGTTGGCGTAGTTTGTAAGATCTCTGCCTTCCAATCACAAGTTCTTGGGTTTGATCCTTGGCTCTGCCCAGATTTTAATATCTGTGTAACCTTTTTTTCCGCAAAAGCTCACTCAGTTTTTTATCATTTGGTGGTTTTTAAATAGAGTACCAGCGTCTGCTGGGAGCTAACCTTCGATGGATTAGTGCCCCATACAAGCATATTTATTTTCTATCATACTGTAAGCACGGAAGAAATGGCAACGGATTTTAAAAGATTTTACAGTAGGCTTACAGAGTAAGCAACAACAGTTTCATATTGCTTTAGAGCAAGTTACATTTTCTATTTTGCAATCGTTGATTGTGTGCCTGAGAATGTTTCAAATGTGTGAAAATATTAACTTTTCAAACTGGTTTTTATTGTATTTTTGGAAGAATTGGTAAAAATACAATATTATAGGTTTATCTAAAAAGAAATTGATATGATTTTCAATATCTAAATTCTTATCATATGTGATTATAAAATATCTCACCAATTTCTTCATGAGCAACATTCAGATCTCCACAAAGAATGACAAACTTTTTGTTGTCTAATTTCTTAAGGTACTTTCTGAAGTCTTTATCCCAATTTTGTCTGTACCCCAGCCTAAAAAGAGATACAACCACAAGAAATAGCTATTACAACCAAAACAACAAGAGGTTTACCTAAAGCAACACACTTTAAAAGAAATACAATCTTTGTTGTTTAAAAGTTTAAAGATTGAAGTTTGGAATATTAAAGATGGCGGTTCAAAACATTGAGGAGTATTGAAGATCTGAAGATTGAAGTTGGGAATAATGAGAAACATTGAGGATTGACGTTCGATATATTGGGGAATATTGAAGATTGAGGTTGGAAATGTTACAAGTCAAAATTATTTTTAGGTTAAGCTAGTTTACTTTTTTCAAACTATGTTGATTTTATTAGGGATGAAAAAGTTGAAACAACAGAAAATATGAGACAATTTGCGTCGATTGCTTGTGTGGCCTAGTGATAGTGATAGTTGACTTGAAATTAAAAGTATAGAGGTTCGAATAAAACATTTTTGTGAAAAAAATGTGGTTGATTGTTGTGGGGTTCAAGAGTTGGGGGATAGGGGTGCAGTGTCAGGGGAAAAAGGGGTTGGGGTTAGGATTAAAGTTAGGGTTAGGGTTAGAAGTGGAAGAGAAGTGGAGAGAAAGAGAAAAAAAAGGGACAAAAATACAATAATAAGAGAAAATGTTTTTCCTTTCATTAGATTCAAAAACCAACTAGTTATGAACAAACATGAAAAAATAAAATAGCTTAAAAATAAACTAAAAATAATTATGACCTGTAACAAATATATGAGGAATATTGAAGATTGAGGTTGGTAATTTTATGGAGGAGTATTGAAGACTGAGGTTGGAAGTATTGAGAAGTATTGAAAATTAAAGTTAGGAATACTGAAAATTGAAGTTGGGAATATTGAAGATTGAGGTTGAGGATATTGAGAAGTATTGAAGATTGAGGTTGGGAATATTGAAGATTGAAGATGGAAGTATTGAAAAGTATTCAAAATTGAAGTTGGGAATATCGAAGATTGAGGTTGGAAGTATTGAGAAGTATTAAAGACTGAGCTATAATTATTGTGAACGATATATAAATTTATTTTGGACAGAAGAGTGTTTAAAAAATCATTTAGAATATTGTAAAAATCATGATGCTGTAAAAATAGCATTACCAAAAACGGAACAAAATTAAAATTCAAAAATCATAATTCAGTGCGAGTTCCATTTGTGATTTATGTACATTTGAATGTTTACAGAAAAAAATTCATCATGCAAGCCAAATGAAGATAGATCATTTACGCAACAATAACAAAAGCATAAACCATCAGGGTCTTGTTATATGATAAAATGTTATGATGATAATTTACATGAACCAACAGTTTATAGGTATACAGCAAAATCAGAAGATTAGGATATTGGTCATAAGTTTGTAAAATGAATAGAAGAAAAATGTAAAAGAATTATATTCAAAATTTAATTACAAAAAACAGGTTCAAATGACAGAGAAAAATAAAGAAGATTATGATTTAATGCTACTATTTGCCATATCTGGTATTAGACCATGTGCATGAACTTCTCACTGGAAAATATAGAGGTGCTGCTCATAATAACTGCAATTTAAATTATAAGATACTAAAATTTATTCCAATAATATTTCATAATGTTGCAAATTATGATGCTCATTTATTTATTAAAAATCTTGGTAAAACAACTGGTAAAATAATTGTATTCCTAATAATGAAAAAAAAACTAAATGTCGATGCTTTTGTTAATAAACAAGGTAAAACATGTAGTATAAAAAGACAAATTAGATTTATTGATAGTTTCAAATTTATGGCATAATTATTGGATAGATTAGTTCTAATCTCGAAAAAGATCAATTCAAAATTATGAAAAATTTCTATGAAGGAAAAACATTGGATATATAATACGATTGGTTTAATAGTTTCGAAAAATTAAAAGAAACATCAGTTCCTATTCAAAATTAAATAATACAAATATTTGAAACGACGATTACAAGCATGTTGAGAAAGTATAGAAAGAATCTAATATTAGAACAGTGAAGGAATATCATAATTCATATTTTACGAGTGTTGTAATTTTATTTTCAGATGTATTCGAAACATTTAGAGATGTATGTATGGAAAATTATAAATTAGAACCAGCATGGTATTATACATCATCAGATTTAGCATGGGATGCAATGTTAAAACACACCAAAATAGAATTAGAATTGTTATATGTTACTGGTAGTTGAAAAAGGTATAAGAGAAGGTATCTATATGATAAGCAAAAGATATTCTATGTTTCGTGATGAGTACATTTATGCGTCGAACAAGATAGGCAATGCAGTGACTGCTGGTGAACAAAGCAGAAAATACAAGTACGGTGAGCGAAAGCTGTAGTATTAAAAGTCCCAAGAATCAACGGACCAGAAATAAAAAATGTGTTGAAAACAATTGAGGTGAGTAATTACCTTATCTTCACTTTTACAGTATTTTAAAGAGAAAGTTCAGTCATTTAAAGCTGGTAACTTGGCGGCAAACTCTCATGTATAGCATATGCTAACTTCTTACTAAGAAGTTTTGGAGACATTGACTAGCCAGAGAATTGAGTTTGATTCAAGTACAAGCAGGACCTGCCGTACAACCTATATTCTGTGCCTCTTAAACAGTATCTGTTGATGCAGAGATAAGTAAACGTCTAGCTAAATGGGTCATTCGAACATCTGGAAATGAGCCTGGGGAGTTTATATCTCCCGTATTTACTATACCTAAACAAGATGGATCGCATCGCATGATATTAAAATCTAAAATCTCTGAATCAAAGCATTACTTATTATCATTTTAAAACGGTTAATGTTTAGTCAGCCATAAGGCTTAGAGAGTACAAGCAATTCTATTTGTAGAATTGTACAATTTTACAATTGTAGAATTTCACACAATTTAGGCATCTTGTTAATGAAGAGTAACTGTTTGCTTTTTTTTCAGCAGCATTCTAGTTATGTCTGTTTAGATCTCTATTATGAAGTGTGGCTGTAATATGTTTTCTGAGAAAACGAGGCCACACATCTGTTGGATACGTAGATGATTCATGGCTAATGAGCCTGACTTTTGCATCATGTGTAAATGACATTGATGAGGCTGGTTTCGTTATTATCTCGGCGAAATCAGATCTATCGCCTTCCCAAGAAAAAACGTTCTTCGAATTTGTACTTAATTCACGGTTAATGCACGTTTCATTGACTCCAAAGCAAATGAATAAATTTATAGATGCCTGTGAGAATTTACTATCCACTCTTTCTCCAAGTGTAAGAGAAGTGGCCAGAGTACTGGGGCTCATGACCTGTTTTTTTAAGGGTAATGTATGGATCCTTGTGCTACACATATCTTGCAAAGATAAGACATGGCACACCTCAGTATATCATGGCAACAGATGCTTCTTTTGTTGGCTAGGAATGTTGCCATAACACAGTGTCGGCTGGGAGAACTGGACCTCAGATGAAACTGAGCATGATATCAATTATCTTGAAATCTGTGCAGTGCTCTTAGCTCTTAAGTCGTTTGCTATAAAATTACAGGGAAACATGTTAGAATCATGTCTGACAATACTTCAGCAGTGGCTTGTATAAATCAGATGGGTACTTGCCACTCTAAAGCCAATAATAGTCTCATAATTCAAATATGGGAATGGTGTATTGCACATGTGTAGAAAACCATGGCACACATTCCAGGAAAACAAAACATACAGGCCGATTGAGAATCAAGGAGATCCCAAAAAGAGACTGTTTGGGCCCTTAAAAGAACAGCAAGCTACACCAGATATAGATCTGTTTGCCTCAAGGCTAAATTACCAGATTCATACAAACCTGACCCAAAGGATATGCCAAAGTTCATATGTTCAAACCAAAGTGTAATTTTCTTTTTATTACATAGATATGAGAGATATATTTCGAAAATGAAAAAAAAAAAACTAGACGGAAAACAAAGGAATCACCAGTGACGACATGGAAAACATCTCACTCGTATCCCAGATGTAGCTTCGTATGGAAAATACGAGTTGTCTACTTTTTGGTAATATACTCATATATGTAATATAAAAAATTACTGAGGAGATGGCCACAGGTATTTTTTGGTGGTCTCTAATTGGCCAACCCAAACGTGGTGGCCATATCTTATGAATATGCTTATTGATTGTTACTTAGCTATACCCAGGGAAGCAGAAACTGTTTCTGCCAGTACATCCTCGAACGGTTCATCTGTTTCACAGCAGTCTGGAACTATACTGGTTGGCCACTTGTCAGGGAATTGCTTAAGAGTAGAGGAATTTAGCAGAAGCTTCAAGTATTATCCTGCAATCCTGGCGGGAAGGCACAGAGAAAACAGTGCAGAACATATCTTCAAAGATGGCAACGTTTCTGCAATTCTAGGAATGTCAATCCCATTTCAGGATCTGTAGCAGATGGTTTGAACTAATACTGAAGATTGAGGTTGGAAATAACGAGGAGTGTTGAAGATTAAAGCTGGGAATATTGAGGAGAATTGAAGATTGAGGTTGGAAATAATGAGGAATATTGAAGATTAACGTTGGGAATATTGAGCAGTATTGAAGATGGAGGTTTGGATTATGACGAGTAGTCGAAACATTAGAATGTCGAGTGAATTTTAAAATGAGACATAATATGTCATCTGTCTAATTATAACAATTGTAAACAAACTTTATCTATTGTCTTACATTTTAAGTTTGACCAGATCAATATTTTGAGCACTTGCGAATTAAAAACCAGAGAAAAATATACTGAAATTCAATGATAGTAAAACCCATAAGAAAACAAATCCTATTTTAGGTTTGGTTCTGAAAATCGTCCTTCAAAGGAATTACAAAACTAACCCATAAGATTGAATTTTTTCACTTCAAATCCAAGTCTCAGATGCCATAAATGAAAACGCATCAATTAAAGTATTTTCTTAAATAAAAGTTATTTTTACATTGTAGGAAGAATGCAATAGTAATAAATACAGCAAATAAAATTAAATCCTTCAAATCCGTTATTTAAACTTTTACCTAGTTTAAAGACATTCCCACCAAACTACGAAATATTAGCAGCTGGTTACATAGAGTAAACACAGACCGTTCTAAGAATAGCTTTATAAACAGATTATTAAAAATAGGTAATGTTTTAAATGTATATTAGCTTCCTATTAGCTTATTCGTTTTGTGCTGCTTGTATTACATATAATTTTACGAATATGAATTGACATTAGTATTATCATTACTATTAGAAAAATTATTATTAATAATCTAGATATTATTATTCTTTTATCATTAATGTTATTGTTTTAATTATTAGTATTACATGTATGGCTGAAAATATGTAACACAAGTTATATACTGTACCTGGGTAAGCCCCTCCCTGAGTTTGGCACATCTACCAAAACACAGTAACAGCAAAGCATGGTTAGAAACATTGAGAAATAAGTATTAGTATTATTTCATATACAAGGTTTGTTTATCTAATAAGATTTCGTCTAAACATTTTGAGCAAAAAATGACTGCATGAAAAAAAAGGAGAAGTACCTTGCTCAACCGAAATCAAGCAGTTCAAATTACTTGATAATAAATGTTTCTTTTTAGGCTCTTTGAGGTAGTCAATTTGATGCAACAGGTATTGTTTTCATTACTTAGCACAATGCTATCCATTACTGGAAATTTGTGAACCTATTTTTTGTCTCAGCTTTGCATTTCTTATAAAACATTTCCCTTTTTATAAATTATGAAGCATTTTATCGAATTACAATATACCGCTAATTCTTGGGGCCTTTAAAATAATTGTTGAGAAAGTAAGCGCCTACAAAAAACTTTCAAGTTCATGGTCATAAATTCAACTGAAGGCTTCCATCCATCTCAAACCTGTGTGGCTTTTCTAGTAAGACTGTTTCCAGTACTGCTCACGAAAAAGGTATCATGAATCCCGAGATGGGAGGTAAATTAAGCATTGCGACATTGCGAGGCAGGAATTTGTTTTCTGTTCTGAAGTATTGAGAGGCACACAAATTGTCTCTTGAGAAAAAGAGACATTCTACAAAATGAGTGTAGTCGTGAATTTTTCTTTAGCACCTATTAATGATAATGTTAATTTTGATATGGTGTCAAGATTTTTCATTTTTTCATCAATTTAAATATCAATTAGCTACAAAGCTAGAAAAAAAAAATTCAAATGATTATAGGCATTAAAGCGAGAACAAAAGTTTTTAACTATCAGGGCAGCATGGCTGGCATAGTTGGTAATTCTCTGCCTTCTACCAACTAGGTCTCAGGTTCAATTGATCCTGGATTGGCCAAGATTTAAACATTCGTCTGAGTTCCTTTTCCGCTGAAGCTGACGAAGTTTTTCATCCTTTCGAGGTTCATTAATACGTACAAGTGATTGATGGGGCAAACCTGCGATCGACGTTCAGGTTGAAGTCAAATCTCTCTCATACACTTAAAATTACAAAAAGTGGAGAAAAGTAGCCCAGCTCCATAGGTCCCTTGGTTCGTAAAGTAAGTTTAAATGGTTGAATTAATGGCAAATTTATCATCTATATCAGTATTATCGTTGATATACGTAAAATTTCGACGATTTCAATTTCATTTCAATGACAAACATTTACAGTATAAGAGGACTTTTCATGCAGTTCATGTAACTTGTTTGTCCTAAACATTATAAAGAGCCCAAGTGCGCAAGTGTAAGGAAAAGCGTCTTTTTGTATATTAAAAGTTGGTTATCGAATACATTTATTAAGTATGTTTAGCAAATATTGATCACAAAGAAGACGAGCGTTCAGGACTCAGGATACCTTTCCCATGGACAACACTTCAGCTTTTCAAGTGGGAACGTATTTTTCCTTTTGATTTCTACAGAAAATAGCTTGTATGATAAATTGGGTCATACAGTCATACATTTTTGAAAATTAACGCGTGCTACCTGCTGTACTGTAGGACTGAAATTATTATGCAGCAGTCTATACACCTGTAACGGATCAACTTACATGCTGTAACGAGAAAAAACTTGTCAAACTCTGCTGTTATAACTCTTCCTTCTTTGTCATGTTGTGCAACACCTTTAAAATAAAACCAAACACCAAATTTAAAAGCACATAATATTACACACGACCAAGCATTTGACTAATTCTTTGAAGGTGGTGGAAAGGTGAAAATTTTAAACTGATGATTCTACTATAGAACGGTATTTCTATTTTTTAGCTTGTCTCCCAATGCTTTTAATGACTGTATGCCTTTCATTATGAGCCGAGTAGGAAGTTTTCGTAAGACTGAGGACTTGAAGGAAGGTAAAGAGGCGGAGAAAACAATAGTGTTGGACTCCGTTTCTGCTCATGGTCAAGAAGTAATTCTTTGTGGCGATCTCAATTGCTATTTTTTGTCGACTTATCGAAACGATCCTGAATGTAAGCGGCTAAAATCTATCTTTAGCTGTTTAGACTTTAAGCAGCTTATCACAGAACCTACAAGAATAACTAAAGACACAGAATCTTTAATTGACATCATCGCTGTTAACTGTCCTATGAATATCAGGGACTCTGGTGTTATATCCTCGCATCTTAGTGACCATGAACTTGTTTACTGTGTTCGTAAACTTAACTGGAAACGGGCTCCTTCGCAAATTATAACTTTCCGGAATTATGCAAAATATGACAGTGAGAGGTTTTGTAAAGATCTTGAAGGTGTCGATTGGGATTTTGAATTAACTCCCAACGGGCAAGCAGTTTCTGGTGTTGACGATCTTTGGAATGTCTTTAAAAGCGCGTTTATCCGTGTCACTGATACGCACGCCCCTGTTATCCAAAGACATGTGCTCTGTGTTGACAATTACCCTTGGCTTAACAAAGATATAAAATCAATCATGCGTCAGCAGGATTATTTTCATTCAAAAGTTGACTGAGGACTGGGTCAGCTATCGTGGTCTTAGAAATCGAGCTACAAATTCCATCAAAAAAGCGAAAGCGGCCTACAATAGGAAATTAATTGAGAGGAGCGGGAATGACCATAAAGCTTTTTGGAAAACTTTAAAGAAAATTCTTCCAGGGAATAAGAAGTCCGTTTCCCCAAATATTCGTATACAAGGAACTTTGTCTTC